>Ga0193702_1000144_pt1 | contig 27992 bp, 18 predicted proteins | sample U3a1metaG_FD_143060 | JGI IMG/M metagenome (GOLD analysis project Ga0193702, IMG submission 143060) | Soil microbial communities from a riparian zone of the East river system, Colorado, United States - U3a1 | ecosystem: Environmental > Terrestrial > Soil > Riparian zone | place: USA: East River... | reverse complement strand
GGCCACGTGGTGGGCTTAAGTAAAATACCAAGAGTGGTTGATGTTTTTGCGAGACGCCTGCAAGTTCAGGAACGGCTGACAAACGAGATCCGCGATTGCATCCAGGAGACTTTGAATCCATGGGGTGTGGGTATTGTAATTGAATGCCGCCACCTGTGTATGAGCATGCGCGGCGTGCAAAAGCAAAACTCGGTTACCACTACATCAGCTTTTACCGGCGAATTTTTAAAAGAAAAAACGAGGACTGAATTTTTGAACCTTATCTCAGCGAAGCTGGGGTAGATTAGTGATTAGCGGTTGGAGATTAGAGATTAGTTTTTAACCTTTGTAACTAACCGCTTATTTTAACTAAAGACAACTAATCTCTAATTAACTAACCTCTAATCTCTAGCATGAAAGCATATATTTTCCCGGGGCAAGGCGCCCAGTTTGTTGGCATGGGTAAAGATCTGTATGAAAAGTCAGAACAGGCCCGCGTTTTATTTGAGCAGGCCAATGAGATCCTCGGCTTCCGCATTACCGACCTGATGTTTGAAGGTACCGATGAAGACCTTAAGCAAACCAACGTTACACAACCTTCCATATTTTTACACTCAGTAATTTTAGCAACTGTTTTGGGCGATGCCTTTAAGCCAGAAATGGCAGCAGGCCATTCACTGGGCGAGTTTTCGGCTTTAGTTGCCTGTGGGGCATTGTCATTTGAGGATGGACTACGGTTGGTAGCCGCCCGCGCCAACGCCATGCAAAAGGCCTGTTTGCTGCAACCATCAACCATGGCAGCTATTTTAGGCCTGGATGATTTTACCGTTGAAGATATTTGCCACCGCATAAGCGATGTTGTAGTGCCTGCAAATTATAACTGTCCTGGTCAGCTGGTAATATCAGGCACTATAGCCGGTATTGACAAGGCTTGCGAAGAGCTTACGGCAGCCGGTGCTAAAAGGGCGCTAAAGCTAAATGTTGGCGGCGCGTTCCACTCGCCGTTAATGGAAGCCGCAAGGGTTGAGCTGGAGCACGCTATAGTACATACTGAAATTAAAGCGCCAATTTGCCCGGTATATCAAAATATTGATGCCAAGCCATACACGGATCCGGCTTTAATAAAACATAATTTAATTGCCCAGCTTACAGGCCCTGTACGCTGGACACAAACCGTTAAACACATGCTGGAAGACGGAGCAACATCGTTTACCGAAGTGGGACCCGGCAGTGTATTGCAAGGCCTGGTTAAAAAGGTTGACCGGCACATGCCAACCGAAAGCGCGGTTATACAATAATTAAAAAGGCCATCTGGTAAAACAGGTGGCTTTTTTTTTGGTTACATTTGAAATCAATTAACTATTTCATTGGCTCCATCAGGGAAAATACGTTTAATGCTGGCATTATTATGCGCCAGCCTACTTTTTACGGCAGTAATTGTCCGTAAAACATACACACCTGTAAACAGCCTTGATCAAACGGCTAAGGTGCTTGAAAACAATCTCCAAAAAAAAGAAAGAGATATTAATCGCCTTATTAATAACAAAAACACGTTTAATAAATTAAAGCATCTTCAAAACACCCCCCTGCTCGCTTTAGACCTGATAAAGGAGTTTACCACCGATAAAAACATCTGGTTTATAACATTAAACAATAACCAGCTGAGCTTTTGGAGTGGCATAAAAATAATCCCTGAAAATACAGCTTCAATAAAAGAAGGTTACTCATTTCACAAAGAGGCAAACGGTTATTACGAGGTTATAAAGAAAACCGAGGGTCGTTTTTCGGTCATTTTTTTTATCCCGGTTAAAATAAATTACACCTTTCAAAACGAATATCTTAAAAACACCTTTGCCCCCGATTTAAGTAAAGATAACAACATTGAGATAGCCGATTTTACCGATAAAAATGTCTATGAAGTACACAGCACTACCGGCACTTATCTGTTTGCTGTTAAAATAAAACAAGGCGAGGTTAGCCATTCGTTTTTTTATTATGAGATAACTATATGGCTTTTAACCCTTGCATGCTTTTGCATCCTTATCAGCAATATTTGTAACTACATAGCATCAAAGGGATATTTAATACTCTCGTTACTGGTATTGGCAGGTTTTATTGTTTTGCTGAGATGGATAAACCTATATTTTAACTGGCCCGAATTTACATACCGCCTTGCTATTTTTGACCCTGCACTATATGCATCCAGCTTTACCTACCGTTCGCTGGGCGACTTATGCATCAACATATTATTTATATGCTGGTTTGTATGGTTTCTATATACACGCCGGCGCCAGGTGTTAAAGGGAACAACCAATAAAACAGGCAGCTACCTTATTTTAACAAGCGGAACAATAATATTAATAGCTGTATCAACGCTGCTGTTGAATATTTTTTATGGCCTGGTAATGAACTCTAAAATAAGCTTTGATGTAACCAATGTGCTTAATCTCTCTTTTTTTAGTGCGGTTGGGGTGGTAATGTTGTGTTTTAGCTTCCTGATATTTTACCTGTTAAATGAAGTTTTTTTAACCGTTTCAGCCAAACTTCCTGTTCCTAATTTATATAAGGCATTAATACTGATTACGGGGGTTATTATAGCCACAGTTTACACGGCCTATAACGAGGGCTTTACCGTGTTTTATTTTTTATGGGCTATGCTGGTATTTGCCAGGGCTTATTCATACCGGTTTAATAGCGGCCGGCTAAACGCCATATCGCTATCCTTTATGATTTTAATTTGCGCGCTTATCTCATCCATAAAGCTCAACTATTTTGAATCTATTAAGGAGAAAGAGATCCGCAAGGCATTTATTCAAAAATTAGAAGTGCCTAATGACGCAAATGCAGATGTGATATTTAAAAAAGTGGAGCGCCAAATAATTGTAGACGCTTCCATAACGCAATACTTTATTGATAGTGTACACAATACCAATTATGTAAAAACCCGTTTGCAAAAATTGTATTTTAACGGATATCTATCAAAATATGATTTTAATGTACATGAATTTGATAGCAGCGACCACCCGCTTTCTGCAGATAAAAGCTATTCGTTAAGCGTTTTTAAAGATCTGGTGCTCTATAGCTCATTTAAAGTTTCCGACTACTTTTACAGGGTAAATGAATCATTTGGGTATCAAAATTATTTTGCCATCCTGCCAATTGCTAAAAATGGTAAAAGCCTTGGTACTATAGTTATCGAGCTAAAATCAAAGCCACGGCAGGCATTTGCTTCATTTCCCGATTTGCTGATAGACGGGCAGATAAACCGCGAAGATGAGTTCAGAAACTATTCCTACGCGTTTTATATTGACAATAAACTGGTAACGCAAAGTGGCACTTATATTTATAACCTGGAAAATACAGATCTGCAGGGGGTAGTAAAACAATACATATCTAAAATAACAAGAGGCAATAACCCGCAATGGTATTTACGCTTTACCAATTACGATCATTTAATTTATAGGCCCGGCGAGCGTAATTTAATTGTAGTAAGCAAAGAGCAGAACTTATTGTTTATAGGTATTACATCCGTTACCTTCTTTTTTGTTGTATTCCTGTTATTTAGCTTAATCATCTTATCAATTGGATGGCTCTGGATCAGGATTAAAATATTTAATATTAAAAACAACCGGATAGGATGGACCTTTAAGCTAAACTTTGACCTGGTGCTTTACAAAACCCGGATCCAGTTTTCAATGATATTTGCCGTTGTTGCAACACTGGTAGCGGTTGGCTTTATCACATTTTTTTCAATAAGCACACAATACCAAACCCAGCAGGACAAAACCATCAGGGAGAAAATAACCCGCATAGCCAGTGCATTTGAAAACAGCAATTACAATAAATACTTATCAAACATTAACGAGGAAAGCCAGGTTGATTTTAACGAATTTGCCAATACCTATGCGGCCGACCTTACCTTGTTTGATCCCAATGGCCTTGAGCTGATTAATACCCAGCCCAAAATTTACGAGTTTGGCCTGCAAGCCAGGCATATGAACGCAAAGGCTTTTATTTACCTGAGCAAGTTTCAAAAATCGGAATTTGTAAATGAGGAAATTATAGGTAAGCTAAACTACAAAGCCGCTTATGTGCCGGTACGAAATTCAAACCAAACAATAGCTTATTTACAGCTGCCTTATTTTAGCAATGAGGCTGATTATAAAGAACGGATCGGGTCGTTATTGAATATAATGATAAATGTTTATGCCTTAATTTTTATAGCTATCGGGCTATTTGCGGTGATAATTGCAAGGCAGATAACCGCCCCTTTAAGTTTCATACAGTTTAGCTTAAGTAAAACAAGCTACGGCAAAAAGAACGAACCTATCCGCTGGGATCGTAATGATGAGATCGGGGCATTGGTAAAGGAATATAATAAAATGATAGCAGCGCTTGAAAACAGCGCACAAAAGCTGGCCCAAAGTGAAAGGGAAAGCGCCTGGCGCGAAATGGCAAAACAAGTGGCCCATGAAATTAAAAACCCTTTAACACCGCTAAAGCTTGGGCTGCAATTGCTGGATAAATCGTGGAAGGATAAAGACCCTAAGTTTGATCAGAAATTTGAAAGGTTCAGTAAATCTTTTGTTGAGCAGATTGAAAGTTTATCCAACATTGCTTCTGAATTTTCGGCATTTGCAAAAATGCCCGATACCAAACTTGAGCCGTTAAATGTGTTTGATGTGCTAAGCCAGGCTGTTACCATTTTTAAGCAAATGGATAATGTTAAAATTGTATTTAATAACCCCGATAGCCCTTTTATTATAAATGCCGATCGCGATCAGTTGCTGCGCTGCTTTAATAATTTATTAAAAAATGCAATAGAAGCAGCGCCGGCAGATAGGTTTGGCATAATTGAAATTAACCACCTGGTAACCAATAAAAATATCCTGCTTACCATAAAAGATAATGGAAACGGAATCCCCGAAAATTTAAGGGGAAAGATCTTTGAGCCCAATTTCACTACAAAAAGCTCAGGCACGGGGCTTGGCCTGGCTTTCGTTAAAAACTCCATTGAAAATGCAGGCGGTAAAGTTTGGTTTGAAACCCAGCTTGGTGAAGGCACTACTTTTTACTTTAGCCTGCCCGCTGCTATTGTGTAGGAATAGTATAGACCATGTTTTCTATCTTTTGCGATATCATCTCATAAAAAAAGCACCTATGCCAGGTGCTTTTCTATTAACTGATCTTATAAAGAACGAAGCATAAAATATTTTTATATCAATTTTTAACGCGATTTTTTTCGGTTTCAGCACCATTGGCTTCATGCTGGCGCTGGTTGTTAATGGCTTTACCAAATCTATAACTTAACGTTAAAACAGCTAATCTGGTATCATTACGGTTATGATATGACGCCTCGGCCAATGCCAGGTTGTTGATCACGCCTGTGTTTCTGTACGAATAAAAAATATCATTAACTGTTAATTTAAGCGTAGTACTGGCCGATACCTTTTTGGAAATCCCTCCGTTTACCTGCCCACGGCTACCTAAAACAAATTGCGCATAGGTTATTTTACTTTGATAAAACCCATCCAACTGGGCATTCCAGCTTTTGCTTAAAGTAAACTGCAATACCGGCTGGACATAATAAAAAGTCCCTTTGGTGTCAAGCAAACCGGTGTAAAAGGCGCTTTTAAACTCATTCGCGGTTACCTCAGCGTATATGTGCAAGTTGAACCAGGTTGTTGGGTCAAAGCCGGCATCCACTGAAATACTTTTGGTAATGGTACTGCCTATATTACCGGGCCTGCTGTAATAGATCCCATTGAGGATCTGGATGGTTTCATCCGCGTCATCCTTCGTTTTCCCGTAACTAATAGTAGTTGTTATCCTGTTTTTAAAAGTATGGGAAAGTTCAAAATTATTAGAGTACGCCGGGTTCAGCAGCGGGTTACCCACGTAATAAGTAAACTTATCAAGTGGGGTAATAAAGGGGTTTAGGTCCTGGTAAAATGGCCGGTTTATCCGCCTGCCATATTTAAGCCCCAATTGGTTATTGCCTGCGGTATCTAACTTATACGAAAGATAAAAGGTGGGAAACAAATCAGTGTAATTCCGCTTAAAAGCAGAATCCGGTCTCATGGCATTCCCCAATTGATGGCCATTTGAACCTGTATTTTCTACCCGCAAACCGGCCTGGATAGAAAGCTTTTTAAAGTCCTGGTTTAAATTCAGGTAGGCCGCGTTAATATTCTCTTTGTAGATAAAATGATTGCTTTTATCATAGTCAGGGGTAGTAACATTATTTACTGTATTTGTATAAACAGCCAGGTTGTCGGTTTTGGTGTAGCTTGATTTTAGCCCCATCGCCAGTTTTAATCCATTACTCAAGGGATGAGTATAATCTGTTTTTGCCGAGTAGATCCGAATGTCGGAGGGTAGCGTGCCTGTTAGCTGATCTTGTGATATCAGTGTCATATCAGGCAGATAACTTTCATTGTTGAACAACTGTTTCCTGTCGTTTTGGTAAACAATATAATCTATATCGGCTGTAAGCTCCTTCCCGTTCTTATCAAACTCGTGCCGGTAATTTAAATTGATGCCTCCATTTTTAAAATGGTCATTTTCACGATTATGAGCTAAAATAACTGAATCAAGCTGGCTCTCCGCATTTAAAAGTCTACTGGTATTGGAGAAGTTATTGGTTGATGGCCGGTACATACCGTTCAGTACGATCCCCCAGGTGGTTTTTTCTGACTGGTAATAGTCCGCCCCTATTTTGGTATTTACCACCTGCCCGGTATTGGTAATATCGTTATGCTGCCTGAAGTAAGAGTTGGTACTGCCATCTGTATTTTCATACCTTCGGTCAATGTCGAGGTAATTAAAATTGTTCCGTACATTATAACTTACTGTACCGAAAAAATTAAACTTATTATCCCTGTAATTAAAATTAAAGCTGTTATTTGTTTTTGCTTTTACCCCCTGCAAATAGGCCAGGCTAAAACCACCGTTAAAACCCTTTACCTTACTTTTCTTGGTGCGGATATTAATTACCCCGGCGTTTCCGGCAGCATCATATTTAGCCGGTGGATTGGTCATGATCTCTACCTGGTCAAGGGTAGAGGATGGTAATGAACGCAGGTAGTTTTGAAGGTCCTCGCCCGAAAGATAGGTGGGTTTATCATCAATAAATATAACCACGCCTGATTTGCCTTTCAGGCTTATATTGCCGCTCTGCTCGTCCACCATTACACCCGGCGATTTTTCCAATACCTCCAGCGCAGTTGTCCCGGCATTACTGATCAGCGCATCTACATTAAGCACTGTGCGGTCTATTTTCTGTTCAATCAAAGGCTTTTTGCTGACAATGGTAACCTCTTTTAAGGTTGTGATATTTGAGCTAACTACAATGTCAGGGAGTTGAACCGTTTTAATATTTGATAATGTAACAGCTACCATTATACTGTCCATCCCTACTGCTGAAATTTTCACCAGGTAGTCTCCCTTATCAACAACATCGAACTTGAAATAACCACCGGTATCAGCAGTTGTTGAAAGGATGGTCTTTCCCTCTTTTTGAAGGCCAACGCCGGCATAATCAATTGGTTTATGGGCTGTGTTCACCACCCTGCCTTTTATTTGATATGCGGGCAGCGAATCTGATTTGCTGATCAATATATTCTTGTCAACCTGCCGAAAGGAAAAAAAAGTGTTTTGAAACAGCTCACGGAGTGTTTGCTCAATTGTTCGTGTTTCGGGAGAAAGGGTAAGATTAGTAAAGGATTTAATTTCTTTTTTACGATAAAAAAACCGCAGTGACGTTTGCTGCTCAATTTTTTTAATAGCAGTTTCCAGGCTTTCGTTTTTTAAACCTACGTACACTTTATCGGCTGCTATATTTTGTCCTTCAACGGGCAAGGCCAAAAGCTCCGATAAAGTGGTAATAATTATAATGGTTATTAATATGCTTATGCGCATCAGCTGCCTTATTAATAATGATCTGTTTTGTTTGTTACCGGTTGTGCTGGCATACAATACCCCCGGTTTCCGCATTATTGCAGAAATATTCATACTTTTAAATGTTTTAAGTGATTACCCAATTGTTTAAAACCCCGGAACATCCGGGAGACCTGTGAACCGATTGCAGTCGGTTTACGGGTTACTTTGCTTGCTATGCTGCCTGGCAGTACAAACCTTTGCTATAATTTTTATTTCATTTTTTTTATTGATCCTGTTTAAAAATAAAGCCGGACTTAAGACTTCTAACTATAGACTTAAGTCTTAGCGCTACTCGCATCCCGGCCCGTTAATGCTGATGCTGCCATCGGCAATGGTTTTATAAGTTGCATTGTTAAATGCGCATATTACTTTCAATATATTATCCAGCTTTTGACCTTCAAGCGCGGTACCTGTAAAGCGGCAATTTTTGATCTTCTCATTGGCAAAGTTTATTTTCACTTTAAAGCGCTGCTGAAGTTGTTTGGCTGCATCGGCAAAGGTGATGTCGTCAAAGTGGATATCGTTTTCCTGCCAGGCTATGGCCTGTTTAGCGTCAACATTTACCTGGCTATGCTGATCATTGTTTGTGTTAAAACTTATCTGCTGGTTGGGCGTAATAATCCCCAGGGGCTCATTTCCGTTAGCCACGCTTACCTTTCCGCGGGTTACAGTAACCACAACAGTATGCTGATTTTTATCTTCTTTAATATTAAACGCTGTGCCTAAAACAGTGGTAATTACCTTTCCGGTATGAATAATAAATGGTTTTGAAGTATCATGCCGAATATCAAAATAGGCCTCCCCGGCTAGGTACACTTCCCTGGTTTTGCCATTAAATGCCGTTGGATACTTTAGTTCAGAGCTTGCGTTTATCCAGATCTTACTTCCATCGGCAAGTGTAACCTGCTGTTTTTGATTTGCCGGAACATGCAACACGGCTAGCTGCACAGGATGTAAGCCGTTCTGCAACACAGGCCATTCAAGATAAGCGGTAAAAAATATAGCCAGTACAGCCGCTGCAGCGGCTATGTACTTCCATAAAGGCTTACGCGGAGGCAATGCAATAACTTTAACTTTAGGCTTACCTATGGTGCGCTGTACCTCATTAAATAAACCCGAGAGCCATTGGTCTTTATCGGCCTTGCCCAATTGCTGCCATTCGGAATTTAGGTTTCCATTATTATTCAGCCAGGCTTCAACCCGTTCCATTTCCTCGGACGATGCTTGTCCGTTTAAATAGCGATCTAACAGATCTTCAATATCATTCCGGCTCATGGTATCTTATATTTTGCCAATAGTCGGATGAGAAGGGGAATGGTACTATGAAAAAGCAAAAATATTTTTGGTGGATGCCGGGGAGCCAACTGGGCTATCGCAATAGCCAGCCAAAGAACCCGGGATTTAAACTTTGCAGATTGTATCCGTTGTTTAAAAATTTTGTTCCTGGTAATTGCCGAAACAATTAACTTGCGGTGCATTTACCTGCATGGTAAAGCTTAACCCCTAACTAATCTCTTTAAAATGGCGCTATTCGGTAAATTAGGTAATTATAAAAACTTTGGCTTGTTAATCATCAGGGTTGGCCTGGGCATAATGTTCATTTATCACGGGTATCCAAAGTTACTTGGCGGTGTACCAATGTGGGAACGCCTGGGCCATTCAACAAAATATATCGGCATTCATTTTCTACCCGCGGTTTGGGGTTTTTTATGTGCTGCCACGGAAACTTTTGGTGGCTTTCTGCTAATACTGGGCCTTGCCTTCAGGCCTGTATGTATATTGCTTGTGATAAACCTGGTGGTAGCTGCATTATCACAATTGAGCAGCAGCGGGGGGTTAATGGATGCATCACATGCCATTGAGGACGCCATTATGTTTGCCGGCTTACTATTTGTGGGGCCGGGCAGGTATAGCGTTGATAAGAAATAGCTGTCAGATTAAAACCTCTTAATAATGCCTCAATGAGTTATTGAATTAACTAACATTGAGGCACAAACGGATTTTGACAAATATGCTAATATTAAATTAGCATACACAAATTGTTGCAGTACTGCATTTTGTACCTGTCATTGTACAATCGCTGTATCCACAGCCGGCACAATGCGCAGTAGGATCCACATCTGAACAGGTTAAAACATAGCCCCCGTCACTGGCGCTATAGCATGACCATTCAAATTTATTTGAACCGCCGGCAATTGCTTTCAACTCTTTTCTTGCTAATTTTTTCATACGTTTTAAGGTTAGGATTAATATTCTGTTTATTAATTTGAAGTTAATTAATAAAATCCTGATTAGAAAGGGTTTAATTCATCTTTTCATAAACCAACCTTCATATCGTTTTTTCCGATCCTGTTTGTTTAACTAATTATTTCTTGTGGGCCCGGGCCGATATAGTGTGCATAAGAAACGGCTGATATTACTCAATGATTTAATTTCTGCGCCATTTAGTTTCCTCTTTGAAATAAAGAACTGATTTTGTAATTTTAGGTTAATACACGACTAACCTAACCCACAACATATAAATATGAAATCACACTATTCAACACTTACATTTCACTCAGAAAACATCTCATTAAATTAATCTGCGATTACATTTTTTGTGTGTTATGAATAAAAACAACTTTATCTCTTATTTGTCCGGAATTGCAGCTTTATCCTCACCTTTAAAGGAAAACCTTTATGAGTTGTTGGCAGATGAAAGTTACAAACCTCACCAAATTTTATTTTCGTCGGGCCAATTAGAGAACAGGCTATGCTTTATAGAGAAAGGATTTGCCAGGAATTACTATTATGATCAGCATGGACATGATCATACAGTTAAATTCTGGGGGCCGAATGATATTCTTTTATCCTACCAGGGATACTGGGCTCAGCCCGCGTATTTCTATACCGAGATGATGGAGAAGTCTGAACTAGTAACGCTAAAGTACGATGATTTACGGGGCCTGTTAATTAAATTTCCGGAGGCCTCCGTTTTGGTTAAAACTATATTAAACCGGTTTCACCACGAAGAAAATCAAAAGCAAAAGCTGATTACTTTAAGTGCAGAACAGCGCTTCAGGGAAATGAGAAAATATCATCAGTCAGTTTTTCAAAAGGCTCCTCTAAAAATGATCGCATCCTACCTTAATATGAGCAGGGAGACGCTAAGCCGAATGATCTCGAAGGGCTAGCTCTTTCTTAATCAATAATTCTTTCTTAATCAATAATTAAACCTGTGATTTTTTCCTAATCCGATTGTGACTTTTATCACACCCCTAATTGGATACTTCGTTTAATTTTATTCATTATAAAACCACTTAAATGCGGTGAACGCATAGGCGGTTTATTTATTCACTTAAAATTAATCTATATGAAAAAGCAATTTTTATCTATCCTTGTATTACTGGTATTTCTAATACCCATTTCTTCTTTTAAAACATTAAAAAATACATCCGGCTTTAAAAGTATTAAGCACCCAATCATTACGGAGTTAGGAGATTTTGAGTATTCGGGTATTGTTTATTCTGTTTGGGGCGATGCCAGTACTGGCACTGTTACAGCAGTAAAATTCTTAGGTAGCGGATTAAATGTTTATTCATTTTCCGGGGCATATTACACAACCGGATGGCCAATTCCACATGGAACACAGCCGTATATACATGCAACCGGATATGGAACCTCATCCCCTGGCTCTTATTTTGTTTACACCGGGCCTGTTCTATATTATTAATCTATACATTATTAAAATTTATTTACTTAAAACTAAGCGCAATGAAAAAATCGATTATTTTCTTTTTCTTATTAACGGCAACGCTTCTATTTTGTCAAAATCAAAGCGTAACCGCCGCTAAAAAACCCTTTGCAATTAAAAGCCCTTTTTCAACTGTTAAAATTAGCCCGCCATTAAATAACTTAAAGTTTTTTGATTTGGGCGTTGGCTATATGAACGACCCAAGTAATTCATCAATATTATACGTAATATTTGGTGATAGTTCAGGCACGGCACTTACAATCGTGAAAGTGTATGTTAGCGGTGTATTGCAAACTGGTACCGGAGCTACGGTGAGTGGAGTTTATTCAACTGTAGGTGCAGGAATATATCGTGTAACAGGTACAATTACCGTGGGTCAAACATCATTCTCATGTAGTGGAATTTACAATATGATTTAGTTCAAATACCATGTTAACTAACAAAGCCGGCTGTTTGGCCGGCTTTGTTAGTTAATTCCTTCATTACTTATTCAAACTGCTTCCCAAATCTTTCACATATTCTTCATCCACATCTCTTGAACCCTGTGAGGCAATAAATGAATCGGCGTCACCCGCCAATAATTTCTTTAACGTGCTTTTTTTAAGTGAAATTGATTGTGGTTTATTATCTGCTGTGCTTACAAATATATAATGCTCATTATCCACATATTCATCATACCTATGGCCAATGTCAAGAACACCATCTGTATGAAAATCGGCACGAGCCAGTTTTGAGTCAATCTTTTTATAAATTTTATACTTAGGCGTTTTTAACAAAACCTCAACAAAGGGCTTATTATTTATTTCAGGTGCATTCTCATAAATGTGGGCATGCCCTTTTTTATCATACAACGTAAAGCTATTTAACTGCCCCGGGGAAACCTGGGCCATGGATCTGCCATCATTGGTATAAATTATTGTGCCGGAAATTTTATCATAATTATACATATTTTCCTTTTCCACCACCAGCTCCTCTTTTTTATTCATACCAAAACCAGGAATCCAATCTTCAAACAAATAGCGGCTGCCCCGGGTTGGCTCCAATGCAAAGCCCGACCTTACAATAGTAACATCCGAGCCGCCCGCACCACCTCCCTTTGGGATGAAGCTGTTAGAGACGCCGCCGTTTGGGGTGCCAGCAGCCAATTGCTGCCTGGCTTGCAAAAATTGGGATGCCGCGTTTGTTTCGGCGCTTTTAAGCGATGTGACCCCTCCGTTATCCTCACCTTCAGTAAGTATAACTTTTACATTAGTGTTATTATTTATCTTAAGTTCAGCGTCTTTGTATTTGTTGGCCATTACCGCTAGTGACGACGCAGGGTCTGCCTTTAGTTTGAATGCCCCTGTCGAATCTGCAAAAGTGGCATAGCTATGATTGGCATCACGTACAAATGCGTACGGAACAGGTTCGCCTTTCTGGTTATTTACAGTTCCATTAATCGCAACAGTTTGCGCGAAAGCGCTACAACCGGCAAACGTAAACAAACAAATAGTTTTTAAGGTTTTCATATTCTTTTATGTTAAGGTTATTACAACTGTATAAAAGCATAAACAATTCACCATATTATTTAGCCAGGCTATTTCCTAAGTCCTTCACATATTCCTCATCAACATCCCTTGAACCCTGTGAGGCAATAAATGTATCGGCGTCACCTGCCAATAATTTTTTTAATGTACTCTTTTTAAGCGAAATTGATTGTGATTTACCATCAGCTCCAACAAAATAATACCGTTCATCATCTACATATTCATCATATCTATGCCCCATCTCAATCACCCCGTCTGTATGAAAATCAGCCCTGCTTAACTTGGTGTCTATTTTTTTGTAAATCTTATATTTTGGGGTGCTTAGTAAAACCTCAACAAACGGCCTCCCATTTATAACGGGCGCATTTTCATATACATGGGCGCGCCCTTTTTTATCATATAAACTAAAACTCTTTATTTTGGCTGGAGAAACCTGCGCCATTGACTTACCGTCATTGGTGTAAATTATGTTTCCGTTCAATTTATCGTAGTTGTAAAAATTTTCTTTCTCAACCACCAACGAATCCTTCTTGCTTATCCCAAAACCAGGAACCCAATTTGCAAAAAGATAGCGGCTACCGCGGGTTGGCTCCTGTGTAAAGCCTTCTTTAACAGCTGCATTGGTATTAAATGAGCCGCTACCCTCCACCGACAATAGTTGCCCCCTGCTTAAAAAAGTACTGTTCACCTCCGCATTGCCTCCATTTAAACCGCTAACTGCTGCTGCTGCCTCTCCGGCAGGTAGGGTTACATCTACTTTTGTTTTGTTATCAATTTTTACCTGGGCATTTTTATAGCCATTTGCAGACACTTCGAGTTCAGAAGCCGGGTCGGCTTTTAGCATAAAGGTGCCGGTTGAATCGGCATATGTTGCAAAGTTATGTTGTGCATCGCGCACGAATGCATAAGGAACAGGCTCGCCTTTTTGATTACTCACGCTCCCGCTTACTGCAATTGTTTGGCTAAATGCAAATGTGCCTGAAAGAATAATTATAGAAATAGTACTTATTATTTTCATGTTATTGTGTAAAGTTAATTGGTTAAATATAACAAGAATCTTAAAACAAAGCCTTTACAACATGTGCCATATAATTTGTATTATCAAATTAAAAAGTAAAAAATTTGTTACAAACAATACTTGCACACACCCCGAACCGTTCAACACCTGTGAGATTGTGCCGAACTTCGGTATTTACATCGTTAAATAAATGTCATAAAGCTTTGCACGTAATAAGTACCGGTAAAACCCCGCGGGAATATTATACCTATTTAATCAAACTGTATCCAAGTTCCCGTAAATAATCATCATCAATATCCCTGTTGCCTTGTTCGCTGATAAACTTATCAGCATCACCGGCCAGTAATTCCTTAATAGTTTTCTTTTTGAGTGAGATCTGTTTTGGTTTGGCATCCCCGGCTTTTACAAAATAATAATGCACAGCGTCCACGTACTCATCATATTTATGACCGGATTCAATTACCCCATCCGTGTGAAAATCGGCGCGTACCAGCTTCGTATCCGTTTGCTTATATATTTTATATTTAGTGGTATTTAATACCACCTCAATAAAGGGTTTATTGTTAATTACGGGAGCACTTTCAAAAACATGCGGGTATAATTTACCATCCGATAGCGAAAAATACTTTACCTGCTGTTTGTTAACCTGCATAATAACATTCCTATCCTTTGTAAACAACAGATCGCCGCTCATTTTATCATAGTTATATAAACTATTTACATCAAATAACAGTGAATCACCTATGCCTATTGCAAAGCCGTGCACCCAATTAGCAAAAAGGTAGGGGCTGCCCTTGGTAGGTTCCTGGTTAAAGCCGGCTTTGGCAATCTGTGAATTACCTACCTGGGCTGATAAATTCTGTCTGTTAACAAACATCTGATTGTTTGCGGCACTGCCTGTGTTCCCCGATGTGCCACCGATACCATCAGATGATGAGGCACCCTTGGCCATTACTATATTAATGGTGCCCTTATTCTCAATTGGCACTTTTGAATCAGTATATCCCGGCGCTATGGCAATGAGCGACGACGCCGGATCGGCCTTCAGTTTAAAGGCGCCTGCTGAATCGGCATAGGTAGCATAATAATGCTGTGCATCCCGGATAAAAGCAACAGGAACAGCTTGCCCCTGGTCGTTCTTTACAGTTCCGCTAATTGGAATTGGCTGGCAAAAAGCACTTATGCCACTTACGATTATAATAAGAGAGATACTAACAATTTTCATAATGCCATAGAATATTTAAATTATGAGACTTATTTAAACAGTAACTATTGGAAAGTATGTTTATTGTGATAACAATTAAACTGTTTTAAACATAATTAGTTGAAACAACGGAACCGACAATATTAAAAAAAAAAAGACCGCCCATCTTAACGACAGGCGGTCTCATTTTTTCAATTATCAGACTTAGCTATTTAAGCGTTAAAGTCTCCGCGGTAGTTCTGAGTCCACCCCGGTATTGATAATGCAATGTAAATGTTTTAGTTGCAGGGTCATAAACGTTATCACCTACCTGCGTAAATGGCCCAGGCAAATCAGTTAAACTTGCACCTACAAAGGTTACAGTAACGCTGTTATCTGCATTTACGCGCAGTGTAATTGGTTCACCCAAATCTGCTGCAGTTGATGAAACAGTGTTAGCATCAACGGTACCTACTACTTTGTCCTCATTAATTACCCTTGAATCAAGAAAGGTAGATGGATCAGAATAACGTGTGAATGTACCAGCGGCATGATATATGCCATCATATTGATTTTTTACCCCTAAAGTAATAAGTAATGTATCAAGGCTTGCTCCGGCATCATTATGCTTTTTTGAAAAACCGCCAAAGTCAGTTATTACAAGCAACATGGCATATTTTTTTGAAGCATCAAAATTGGCGCCATTAACAGTGAATCCATAATTCATCGCAAAAACACCGGCTCCCATTTTAAATGTTACTGTAGTTGCCGTAGTTGTAATATTGGGGTCAGCTATGGGTGTACCTACATTACTTGGTATTGGTACATAATCGGTCTGATGGTCAGTATTATAAGCTGCCAAATCCGCAATTTTAGCCGTAACTGTTATTGCCTTTTGTAAATCGCTATTGTTATGAGCATCGCGTCTTAGTATAAAAAACGGCTGCGTTATAACATCAGTAAAAACTGCATAATGGAAGTCTACTTCCTGTCCGGCATTTCCACCGCCGCCTGCGTCAAAATAAACGAAGGTTTTACCTGCTGTTAAGGTTTCTTTCCCTTTAAAGGACTCTTTGCGGCATGCACTGAAAAGAACCATCAGCGAGCAGCTAAGAAACGCATATTGTAAAAATCTATTTTTCATCTTAATATTTTTTTTTGTTAGTCAACTATCATGGGTTTATGCTTTGTTGAGCGGCGCCCATGATAGTTTCACACATTTGTTTAAAGCTAAATACTTTGGTTCCCTATTGGTTCCACCATACCCTGTTGTCCTGTGAATCCGTACCCGGATGTGCGCCAAGCTCTCTTGCCACGGCTGCTGCATAATTAGCACCGTTGGTTTGGCTTTCGGTTGAGGCGTATACAAACCTCCGAACAATTGGACCAGATCCGCCTACTGCTGGCGTAAGGGCAGGGAAACCTGTTTTACGCCAAATATTCCAGCCCATATGCCCGTTAGGGTAGCTGGCCAACCATTGTTGTGTTGCCAGGTTTTGAGCATTAAATGCAACTCCTGGTTGTGCCAAATAGCTGGCCGGTGCAGTAAGACCCCATTCAATAAATGAAAGTTTTATACCGTTCTGGTAGGTAGTGTTTGCATTACCCGTTGTCCATCCTATATTGATCCCTTCGGCAATAGCCAAAGTAACCTGCGCAGCGCTTATAACGTTAACCGGGGTAGTTTGTGTGCGGTAATCTGCGCGTAAAACCAGCGCCCAATCAGGGTGTGCAGAAATATAATTATTAGCATCGGTACGGGCTAATCCGTAAGGAACGCCATCATTTGATGTTATTTTACCTCCGGTTACCTGGCCCGGATCATTAAATGCACCACCCCATGGAACTGATCTTCCATCGTTAAGCGCCTTTGTCATATTAGTAACCGTATTGCTTTCCGCCCAGTCGGTTCTTCCGTCATATAACGCAAACCATGGGTTATGATAGTTTGCTTCAAACGGAACCGCAAAGTTATCTGAATTATCAGCGATATAACCACCAGCAACAGCTGCTTTAAACGCAGTGGCTGCATAGTCGCTTGCTCCGGGTACTTTAGCTGACAGCTGTATAGAAGCAAGGATAATTAATGAATTACCAAATTTTTTCCATTTGGATATATCTCCACCATAAACAACATCGCCTTCAACGGAACCACTGCTTAATGAAGCAACTGCGGCAGCTGTTTTTGAAAGAATTCCTTTGTAAACATCTTCCTGCTTATCGTAAGCCGGGGTAATAGCTTTTATCCCCTGTAAAGCCTGGCTGTAGGGAATATCGCCAAATGCGTCAGTAATAGTCCAGTATAAAAATTGCTGCATAATAGTAGCCGCAGCAACCGTGTTTTTATTTGTAGCTACATTGATAACATTTTGGCAGTCATACAAGTTACCAGCCTGTATTGGAAGGTTATTGGCATCATGGGTGCCTGCGTACTGTGACGTAAAGTCAACCTGCGGCAAAACATATAAAGATGTGCCGGGGTATTGTGTTTCAGCCAAATATTGTGCGTATGCCGCTCCATTTATTGCGTATGATTGGGTTGACACATATTGTGCCATGTTTTTTTCAACATCTGCAATCAATGCTGGTATAACCGGAGCAGTAACCGCCGTCGGATCAACATTCGTGTTCCCAAAATCATTTAATTTTTTACAACCTGCAGCACCCCATAAAAGCAAGGTGGAAAGTGTGTATATATATATCTTTTTCATATTATTTTAATATTAAAATTTAATTTTTTTGTTCAACCGATCAGAATCCTACCTTAAGGTTAAAGCCTATACCCCTTGTGCCGGGCAATTGTCCTGATTCACCCTGAACTGAGCTGATCTGTGATGGATCAAAATCTTTAGTTTTTGCATAAATTAACCAAAGGTCATGTGCCTGCAATTGGATTGTAGCATTTTTCACACCTGTAATCCCCAATTTTTTAACAGGGATTTTGTAAGATATACCAGCCTCACGCAGTTTAATAAAGGTAAGGTCATATACATACATATCGGTAGTACCGTTGTTAAAGTTATTATGAAAATATGCATAGGCGTTTACATACGTACTAACCGGTTTACCGGTTGCATCAACACCAATCTGGTGAATACCGCCGCCATCAGCTACAGCATCACGAATTGGGTTGCCTTTATCATTCAAAGCAGCAGATGCTTTTGATAAACCGCTATAATCGCCCCATGCGCTTGATAACGAAGAGAATTTACCGCCAAACTGGTAATCGATATTAAAGTCGATTGCGAAATTTTTGTAGATACTAAATGAGTTCTGTACACCACCGGTATGTTTAGGAAGCACACTTCCAAAATACTTGGTGGTATTGATAGTGTAAAAACCGCTTGCATCAAGGATAGGCACGCCTGCCGCATTTCTGGCAATACCACTGCCGTAAAGCTGTCCCCAGGTCATTCCTTCTTTTTGAACAAGGTATGGAACGTTTGTGAAAGTGTTACCACCGCCAGCAACTACAATTTGATGAACACCAAATTTAGGGCTGATTGATACTATCTTATCCTGTAACAGGTTTGAATAGGTAGCAGAAATATTCCATGAGAAATTCGCAGTTCTTACAGGATATCCGTTTAATGTTATGTCAAAACCTTTTTTCTCAACATCACCAAAGTTGGTAAGGACAGAAGAATAACCACTGGCGCCGTTAACGTTGATTGCCTGTGGGATAGCAACTTCAGAACCTGTCCAGTAAGTACCTGAAATACCAAACCTGTCATTCAGGAATCTTAGATCTAAACCAATTTCTTTTTGAGTTACAGTTGAACCATGTAGCGTTTGGTCAACAAACTGGTCAGGAGAGCTCATTATCAACTGGCCCTGGTATTTATTAGGATATGTTAAATAAGCAGCACCAGGGAAACGGCCGAAACCAAAGGTTTCGTTAGTTGTACCAAGCGCTTTAGGGATCTGACCGTAGGTGGCCCTTACTTTACCATAGCTTAACCAGTTTTCCTGGCTTTTCAATAAATCGCTGAATACAAACGATATACCGGCTGATTTTGATAATACGTCATTTTTATATTGTGGCAATGTTGAATACCAGTCATTACGAACTGAACCATCAAGGAAGATCAGATCTTTCCAGCCAAGTGAGGCGTGCGCCAATAAAGCGTTATACCTTTCTTTATACCTGTTATTGTTAATTGTTGGCGTAGTAGCGCTATTTCCAATTGAATAAATGTAAGGCACTGATAAACCATTATTTGTAACGGCATAGTTTTCCTTAAATGAATAGTTGAATTTATCAGTACCTGCGTTAACGTTGATTGAGAAATCATGAATTTTCTTGTTATAAGTTGCCAAAAATTCAAGGTTTTCACGATTTGAATTGCTTAGATCGGTCTCATATTTACCTTTAAGGCCTGTTTGAGTAGCACTCTGAGCTAATTCGGTAGATTCAATATTTTCGTAGTAAGCGTTACTTTGTTGCTTACGGTAAGTTAGCTTAAAGCTAAGGTCATTATTCAGCTTATAAGTTAAAGCGATATTACCAAAAAGACGGTCGCGGTTCCAGAAATCTTTTTCTAAGTTCTGGTAGGTATAAAAGTTATACCAGTAGTTGCCACCATAAAATGCAGTTGGGTTAGCCGCGCTATAGGTACCCGGGTCACTATGGTTCCAGCTTGCGTACTGCCCAGGGCCGTATTGCAGGTTCTGAAGCTCTTTCATTATACCCATATCAATATCGCGGTGAAACCACTGGTCAAATGACCCTGTGGTTTGGTTTGCGTAACCATCCTGCGATTGTGGGCCATGCATCTTCTGATTAACATAGTTGATATTTGCAGACACAGAGAAATGTTTGCTCAGATCATAGTTATAGTTAAGATTCAGGGTATTTCTTTTCAAATCCTGGGTAGGAATTATACCTCTTTGATAAACATTACCGTAACCTAATTTAAAGCTATAGTCGTCACCTGCCTTATTAAAGGTGATGCTGTTATCCAATAAAGTACTCGTTTGGAAGAAATCTTTCGCATTGTTAGGCTGTGGTGTAAAAGAAGCCGTTTTACCGGTATATTTTGTTCCGGGATACCATGCATACCATGGAATATATTCCTGTCCAACCATTTTTGGGCCCCAGCTGCTATCATCCACATAATCAGGATAATATTTGCCGGTCAACGCTTTCCATTCGTTAGGCTCGCCTTCCTGCCAGGTATACTGGGTAAAAACCGGGTTATTACCACCGCCATAAGTGTTTTGGTAATTTGGCAGGATATATTCCTTATCAAATGTAGCACCTAATCTAAGGTCGATACCAAGCCCACCATTCTTTTTAGCTTTTGAAGTAGTGATAATGATAGCGCCATTGGCACCTTGCGAACCTAGTAAAGCTGCTGCTGCTGCACCCTGTAAAACCGTAACGCTCTCAACATCGTCAAGGTTAATATCATCAGAGTTTGGAAGGATAGTACCATCCACAACATACAAAGCGCCCTGGCCGGTTCCGAAACCTGATGCACCACGAAGCCTTACTTCAGTGTTTTTACCCAAAGCTGCTGCCGACTGGCTACGAACCTGGATACCTGCAACTTTACCTGCTAAGGCGTTGTTGATGTTTGGCTGGCGAACAGTGTTCAGCTCGGTAGCTGACACAACCTGCGCAGAGTTTGAGTTTGAACGTGCGGTTTGTTTGATACCATAACCAGAGGTAACCACAACTTCTTTCAGCTCATTGGCATTTGTTTCCAATGCTGCGTTAATAGCATCAGTAGCTCCAATTGTAGTGGTTATTTTTTTAAACCCTACAAAAGTAAAAGATAGTGACTTTGCCGATGCCGGCACTTTAATGGTATACTTACCATAATCGTTGGTTTGAGTACCAACTTGAGTTCCAGGTACTGTAACACTTACCCCAGGAAGCGGCAAGCCGTCATCCTTTGAAGTAACTGTACCAGTAATTGTTCGATTTTGTGCAAATGCCTGGGTTATGCATAACACCAGGAAACACAAACTTACTAGTAAAAGTTTTTTCATTTCGTTAATAATAAGATCAGTTAATAGTTAATTAATGTTAAAAGTAGTGTTACATTATCAAATTGTCAAGCGAAATCTTAAAAAACATTGCTTTTTTTTAAAAAAAAGCACTATTTAAGCATAAATACAATATTTTTAGTACTATGTATTGCATAATATTATTCAATGCACTCATCGAAGAGCTTGACGCCAATTAGATAGTTGCAAATTTCGACTACGGTAATTATTACAATTGCGTAAAGGATGCTGATGGCGCAAATATTTCAAGTAGGACATGGTTTAAGATTACTTTATCTGCACTTAATTTTTTCCGAAAGTTCCATGCTAGTCAATAATTTGTTAGCCGCTAAAAATAAATATGGACAAAGCAACTGATTATAAAAAAACAAGGAATTAATATGAAACAGAAAGAGCCGCTAATGTTAGCGGCTCTTTCTGTTTCATATTTTTAAAATTTATTGCGCGTCCCAAAACACCTTTACTTGTTGATTAGGTTTTTGTTTTGCATTTGGATTAACATCAATTTCTGATTGCGGATAGAAAAGAGATCTTGGAACAGCTGGTTCAACAGAATTTGATGGAGGAGTGATAGCCGGGTACCCGGTTCTTCTAAAATCAGTCCATGGCTCAGTTGTCACACCAAAATTAGCAATATACTTTTCAGTAATAATTGATTTTAGCTGGGCATCAGTGCTGCCTGTAAGTGTTCCGTGTGCAGTTATATAAGTTGCGATATCGGCATCAGCAACTCCGGCATCCTTCATAGAAGCAGTAATACCTGCCTGGAAAAAGGATTGTGCGTTGCCTGCACCTCCATATTTAAGTGCAGCTTCGGCCCTCATGAAATTATATTCAGCAAAAGTAAGCATCCTGATAGGTGCGCTGCCGTCAGTGCCTTCCAGATAAGTACCAAGTGTTGAATAATCTTCGGAAGGATCTGATCCGCCCACTGAACCCACATATTGTCCTGATCCTGCAGGAAACTGGGTGAAATATGTTGCACGACGGGGGTCGTTTGTGTTATTCATCATAGAAACAATGGTATTATTAGCTACAATATAACCTGCACGATTTTGATCAAACTGGTAGATCGGGTTTTGTGCCCCGGCTGTACTACCAAAATTACCGACAAAATTATCATCGTTGCTTGCAAAAAAGTTGCCGCTGGTTATTAATGCGTCAATTTTACCTGCGGCAGATGCATCAACTTTTACAGTGTGCAGCAGTAACCGCAATTTTAATGTATTACCGAATTTAATCCACTGTGCTTTTGTGGTCGCAAAATCACCAGGATAAATAGGTGAAGCTGCGATCGGATCAAAAGTTGAAGTTGGCTTATTAATATCGGCAATGCCATCATCAATCATCGTTAGCAATGACGCATATATCATTTTATCATCATCATAATGTGGCTGAGAAAGGGATGTTGTTTTTAAAGCTTCTGAGAAAGGTATCTTACCCCATGTATCAACCATTATACCATAAGTATATGCTGTTAACAATTTTGCTACGCCGGAATAATGGGGGCTTGCAGCAGCTCCTTTTTGAATTACCAGGCTTAAATTAATTAATGTAGTTGTATAAAATGCCCCCCATGAATTGCTTATATCGCTCGGTAAAATCAAATATTGTTCCCAGGCCTGGGTTTGGGTTTGGCCACCAGTGGTTTGGCCGCCATACTGCTGCATAATTAATAACGAAAACTTATTTTGATCAGCGCCCCCCATAAAGCCAATATTAACTGCTGATGTAGTATATAATACGTCTATCGGAACATCAACTGGGGCGTTCGGGCTTTTATTTATATCTAAGGTTTTTTTGCATGAACCGGTTACAAGCAATACCGCCGTCGCTATAGCAAGTGATGTATATTTATATTTTTTCATGATTTTTTAAATTAATTATATTAAAAATTAAGCCTCAGGTTAATTCCCATTTCTCTTTCAACAGGCAATGAGTTAAACTCCAAACCTGATGCGTTGCCAATACCCAAGGCATTTTGCTCAGGATCGAAATGTTTATAGTGTGGCGTTATCAGGATTAAATTACGGCCATAAATACCTAAAGACGCTTTTCCAAAAGGCGTATGTGATAATAGATTCTTTGGTAATGAGTAGCTCAAAGTAGCTTCACGTAACCTATACCAGGTAATATCGTGAATATACCCTTCAGCGGCAACATATTTACCGGTGTTTCCATAATAAAGCTGTTCAGAAACTGCGGTAGTATTTGGCTGACCCGCCTTAGGTGTGCCCGGCGCATAAACACCCTGGAACATCATAGGGGTTGTTGGCGTACCGTCCGCGTTAAAACGGGGTGTCGCAGCAGTTACTGCAGCATCACCATTTCTTTCAACGTCGGCAAAGTTTCTCGAATAAATATCGCCACCCTGGCGTACATCAATCAGGAAATATAGTGATAAGCCATTATAGCTGATTGTATTTGATAAACCATAGATCCATTTGGGGTTTGGATTACCAATTTTAGGTGTCCCCGAAGTAGCTAAAGGTAACCCACTTGCACTGATCAATAACTGGCCTTGAGCATTGCGCTGATAAGCGCTGCCGTAGATCTGTCCATATTCATCATTTGCATCTAACTGTATATTAGGAGTTGTAAAACCCCCAAGGAAGATATTTTGTACGCCAGGCGCCAGAGATACAACAGTTGATTTGTTATGGGTTGCATTCAGCATAATATCCCATTCAAATTTACCTGATTTTACCGGCACACCCGTTATGCTAAGCTCAACACCCTTGCTTCTTAGTTCGCCTGCGTTTTCAACAGCGCTACCTATTCCTGACGCGCTGGAAAAAGGAACAAAAAGAATAGCATTAGTTGTGTGGCGGCTGTAATACGAACCGTCGATAGTCAGGCGGTTGTTAAAAAAGCCAAATTCACCACCAATTTCAAGCTCTTTGGTAAATTCGGGCTGCAGGTTAGGATTTCCGGCCGTACCGTTCAGGGCGAAAGCCGAAAGCCCGTTGAATGGGAAGTTAATTGCCGGGCCAAATCCATCAGCAATTCCCGGCGCACCATATGTATTACCTGTATTATATGGCCCTAACGGGTTTTTACCTACTTTACCGTAGTTGGCACGCAACTTAATTTCATTAATAATATTTGTTTTTAAAGATGGTACAGCATCTGTTAATATAAAACTGGTTGCAATGGCAGGATAAAAAAATGATTGATTTTTTACCGGCAGGGTTGAGTCCCAATCATTCCTACCTTTAATATTAACAGTAAACCATTTCTTATAATCTACAACAAAGTCACCAAAAGCTCCAAATAAACGGCTTTCCTGCCTGAAGTTAGTCGGAAAATACTGGGTGGCATTGCTTAAATTTTCAAAACCCGGCAAAGTAAGCGTGTATGCGTTAACGGATGATCCCTGTTGATAGTTATCAAGATATTCTCCGCCTACTGTGAATGAGAAATTGAAATCGCCATAAGATCTATTGCCGGTTAATGTGAAATAAGCATCTGTATTGCGGAATAGGTTATCATTTGTATTTAAGCCCCCGACGCCAACAGAGTTAGAACCTGAGTTGCCTCCACCATGATTGCCTATATCATCAATTGAATGGTTATTTGATCCGTAATAATCTTCTCCTACTTTCAAATCAGCTGTCAACCATGACAGTATATCATATGTAAGGTTAATGTTACCTAAAAGTCGATTTATTTCATCATGATATTTGTTATGCTGTATGGTCCAATATGGATTATCAGTTGTTCCAAACCAGGTTTGCAGTCCATTAGCATCTTGGTAAGGGAGCCCCTGCAGGTCATAGCTTCTTGGAATAATATAACCGCGGAACAACGGGTTTGATAATTGGTTACCTTGCTGTGTCCTTGCAGAAAGTGAATTTACAAAGCTTAAAGAAGTACCTACCCTCAATTTTGATGTAATTTCAGAGCGGGCGTTGATGGTAAGGTTGTTCCTGTTTAAAACATTACCAGGAATTACATAAGTATCATGGTCATTACCATAAGCTACGCGGTAAGTTGTTTTATCGCCGCCGCCGGTAAAGCTAATGTTGTTTTGAACGGTATGCGCTGTTTGAAAAAAGTCTTTAAGGTTATCGGGATACGCTGTTAGCGTTTCTTTATTCCCAAAGAAATTAGTAACTTGTTGTCCTTTAATTTCAGGGCCCCATGAAGTAGTAGCAGCGTTATTGTAAACACCATTATTACCCTGGCCATATTGATTCTGAAATTCAGGTAAACGGTCCGGGTTGCCAAATCCAAAAGAGGTTGAAAATTCAATATTGTTCTTTTGATTTTTACTGCCCCTTTTGGTGGTGATCAAAATAGCGCCTGATGCAGCGCGGGAACCATATAATACGGTTGCGGCGGCACCTTTTAATACGGTTGTGCTTTCAATATCTTCCGGGTTAATATCAATACCCCGGTTAGAAGCTGATGGGCCATTTTGCAGCGATTGACCGCCACCTCCATTATCTATAGGTAACCCATCAACAATAACCAGGGGTTGATTGCTGCCGATAAGGGTAACATTTCCGCGAATTACAATACTTGAACCAGTAAAAGCCCCTCCGGTACCACTTACCTGTACGCCGGAAACTTTACCATCCAACGAGTTGGTAAAGTTAGTGTTTTGAGTAGCTGTAATGCTTGCGCCGCTTACTTCTGCTGTACCATAGCCCAGGCTTTTCTTGCTTCGTGCAATTCCATAGGAGGTTACAACAACTTCAGTAAGTTGTTTTGAATCTACTTTCATTGCAACATTTACCCTATCTGTTGTCGCTGCTTTCTCAACTGATGTGTAACCTAAAAAGGAAAACACTAAAATAGGATTAGCTGAGGTAGTTTTTATTAAAAAAACGCCATCCCCTCCGGTAACTGTCCCGGTTTGTGAGCCTTTAACTCTAACGCTAACCCCCGGAATGGGCAACCCGTCATCTTGTGCTGTAACAATACCTGTAATTGTTCGATTTTGTGCAGATGCATGTGTTACGAATAACAGCAGAAAACACAAACTTAATAGTAAGAGTTTTTTCATTTCGTTAAAAATAAGGTTCGTTAATAGTTAATTAAATGTTAAATATAATGTAACATTGTCAATTTATCAAGTCAAATGCTAAACAATATTGCCTTTTATGTAAAAATAATGCTACAAAATTTTAATATTTATATTTTTAGTACTATGTATTGCATAATACAATTTAAAACATATATCTTTGTAGTATGATTGTTGAAAACACACAAACCCAAATGCGGAAAGGGATACTGGAGTATTGCATTCTTTCCATAATAGCAAAGGGCGAAACATATGCATCAGACATAATAGCTGAGCTAAAAAAAGCCCAATTGCTTGTAGTTGAGGGTACTCTGTATCCCTTACTTACCCGTTTAAAAAATAATGGCCTGCTTACCTACAATTGGGTTGAGTCAACTTCCGGGCCGCCAAGAAAGTATTATATCCTATCTGATGAGGGCAGAAATGTGCTGGAGCAATTGGATAAGACGTGGGAGGAGCTATTATTTGCAGTACAAACAGCCATTGGGAACAGAAAATAAAAACCTGAAATTACTATCATCATGAACAAAACCATCATTATAAATATAAACGGCATCGTATTTCATATCGAGGAGGATGCCTACGAGATTCTAAAAAACTACATGACGGAAGTAAAACGTCATTTCTCGAACTCGGCGGATAGCCTTGAAATAACAACCGACATTGAAAACCGCATTGCCGAAATGTTTAGCGAAGTGCTTGAGAAAGAAAACAGGCAGGTTATTGTTGAGCAGGACGTTAACAGCATTGTTGAACAAATGGGAAGTGTTGCTGATTTTGAAAGCGCCGAAGGTGAAAACACCAGTCAGGCAGCGGCCCATGTTTATAATACAGAAGGCCGCAGGCTATTCCGTGACCCCGATGATCATTTGGTTGCAGGTGTGTGCTCAGGTATTGCCAATTACTTTGATATCGATGCCGTTTGGATAAGGCTTGCTTTTGCATTATTCACACCGGTAGGTGGCACCGGCTTTTTACTATACATTATATTATGGATAGTTGTGCCTAAAGCGGTTAGCCGCGCAGATAAAATGGCGATGAAAGGCGAAAAACAAAATCTGCAGGGTTTTAAAAAGAACTTTGAAGATGAATTAAGCTCTGTTCGTCAAAACCTTTCAAACTTTGGCCACGAGGCCAGGCCGTTTGTATACAAGGCCCGCGACTTTGTGGGCGATTTTTTTCATCACCTGGGGATCTTTTTTAACGGAGCCGGCAGGGTGTTTATAAAACTGCTGGGCGTAGCTATATTGCTGGCTGCCTTTGCCGCTGCTATTTTCCTGGTAGTTGTTTTTGTAGGCACAATAGGGTTTGGCGCTGAATTTGGCGATCATATGCTTCCTTTCCGGATGGCGTCGAGCGAACTTGCTAATAATGTTTTAACAGCTGGCTTTCTTACCGCTTTAATACCTGTTATAACCATTATACTGGTAACCATTAAAGGGATCTTTAATGTAGGCAGCATTGGCAGATCAACAGGCACCGTTTTATTGGTGCTGTGGCTATGCTCGTTGGGGATGCTTATATTTTATGCTACTAAAATCGCTTCGGGTTTCAGGGAGCAGGCCAGC
>Ga0193702_1000143_pt1 | contig 28489 bp, 30 predicted proteins | sample U3a1metaG_FD_143060 | JGI IMG/M metagenome (GOLD analysis project Ga0193702, IMG submission 143060) | Soil microbial communities from a riparian zone of the East river system, Colorado, United States - U3a1 | ecosystem: Environmental > Terrestrial > Soil > Riparian zone | place: USA: East River... | reverse complement strand
CACCTTGCATCATTGAAGGGAATCCCCGTAGTTTCCGTTTGGGGGGCGACTCACCATTATGCGGGCTTTTTAGGTTATGGACAGTCAGAAAATAATATAATTGCTGATAATATTGAATGCCGGCCCTGTTCAATTTATGGTAACAAACCCTGCTTTCGTAAAGATTACGCCTGTTTATATAATATCCAACCTGAAACTATTATTAATAGCCTGGAGAAATTTATAGCTAAATAACCAGGCCTGATCCACCAAAATCCAAACTTTACTTAAAACAATTTATATAAAAATAGCCTTCATTTAAATACCAATTAGTTGTACTTTGTGATGTTTTTATTTACATAAAAATCACCCGGATTTAACCGGATTTAATGAACTATTGACTTATGAAACTCGTATAATTCGTGATCATTAATTAATATCCCCATGAAAAAATTATTGCTGGTAAGGCATTCAAAAGCGGAGAAAGATACTACAGTAAAAGATTTTGACAGGCCACTGAAATATATAGGCATGCAGGATGCGGCTTTTATGGCCGATAGGATCAGAGATAGGTCTATAATTCCTGAATTGATAATAACCAGCCCGGCATTAAGGACCAAAACTACCGCCGAAATATTTTCAGAACATTTGGGATTACCACAGGCAGGAACAAAAAAAAGCATATATGAGGCCAGCGAAAAAACCTTGTTAAAGATAATTAATGAGTTCCCGGATGAGTGTAACTTTATCGCGCTTGTTGGTCATAACCCCGGTATTGCTCAAATACTGTATTATTTAACCGGTGAGGCGAGGGAAGTACATACCAGTACGGTTGCACTAATTGATTTTGAGATAGACGAGTGGGCATCTGCAAGTAAAGGCTTGGGTAAACTGGTTTACTATAGCTCGCCAAATGAATAGTCTAAGGCATTGAGCCGATAGCCTTTAACCTAACCTGCGCAATTCCACCTATGAAAGAATGAACTTCCTAAGAGATACTATAAGTCTTTCCCGGTAACGACCTGATATAGCCCTGCATTTCCATATTCAGCAAATTCATAGCCAGCTTACTGGTTGGCATACTGGTTTTTATGGAAAGATCGTCAATTGCCAGGGGGCCGTTATTCTCCTTTATAAAATTAAATATAAGGCTCTCGTCTGATGTCAGATCAAGTGGCAATACAAACTGTTCGACAATCTTTTTTGAGCTATCTGCTTTTTCCCAGCCTAAGCTATAGGCCAGGTCGGCGGTACAGGTAAGCAATTGGGCTTTATTATTGCGGATCAGGAAGTTACAGCCTTCCGAAAATTCGTCTCCAAGCCTTCCGGGGAAAGCGAAAACATCCCTGTTATAGGAGTTTGCAATCTCAGCAGTTATCAATGCTCCGCCTTTTATGCTGGCTTCTATTACAATTGTGGCATCAGCAATACCGGCTACAATCCGGTTTCGCTGCGGAAAATTCTCCCTATCGGGAATAGTTCCCGAAGGATATTCAGATAACAAGCCGCCATTTTCCAACATTTTTTCAGCAGTCGCCCTGTTTTGGCTGGGGTACATTCTATCCAGTCCATGCCCAATTACCCCTACTGTTGGTACATTCTGCTTTAAACATTCTTTATGCACAGCAACATCAATACCTAAAGCGAGACCACTTACTACCAGCACATTATGCTGCTGTAACTCCTCTATCATTTGGCGGCATAACTGTTTGCCATACTCCGTAGCATTACGGGTGCCAACTATACTTATAATATGTTGTGTGTTTAAATCGGCATTACCTTTGGCATACAGCAATACAGGCGAATCATTGCAGTTTTTTAACCTTTTGGGATATTTGGCATCGGTATAAAATATAACTTCAACCTCATTCCTTTCAATAAACTTCAACTCGTTTTCGGCCTTTTTCAGGGCAACGTCAAAGTCAAGCTGCCCAACCGTCTTCTCTCCTATTCCCGGTACTTTTAACAGTTTAACAGCCGAAGCGCTGAATACTTTTTCAGCATCACCAAAATGTGCTACCAATGATTTGGCTAAAGTTGGACCGATGTTTTTTACAAATGTTAAGGCAACACGATGAAGTAGTGACATATTTAAGCTATCAGCGGTAAAATTATCATTACCGCTTTATCCCTCTAAAATATAAAAATCCTAACAATTTTAGCAAAAAATAAAAAACTATAAAAATAGTTTGCAAACTATAAAAATAGTTATACCTTTACCTAACTATAAAAATAGTTTGCTATGAACATTAAAGAATTAACAAAAGCCGAGGAGCAGGTAATGCAGATCTTGTGGCAGCTAAAGGAAGCCATTGTAAAAGATATTATTGAAGAAATGCCCGATCCTAAACCCGCGTATAACACAGTTTCGACAGTTGTAAGGGTACTTGAGGGCAAAGGTTTTATCGGCCATAAAGCATATGGTAACTCACACGTTTACTTCGCTCTTATCAGTGACGACCAGTATAAAAAATTCACCTTCGACAAAATGATGAAGAACTATTTCAGTGACTCATATAAAAGCCTGGTGTCGTTTATTGTAGATGAAAAGGACCTTGACATAAAAGAGCTAGATGAGCTGTCTTCTTTAATTAACAATCTTAAAAACAAAAAATCATGAACTGGCTGCATTATTTGTTAGAAGCTAATATTTACCTGGGGGTATTTTACCTGCTGTATTTTTTATTGTTAAATAAGGAAACTTATTACAAATTAAACCGGGCCTACCTGCTGTGCATACCTGTTTTATCATATGTTATTCCGCTTACCCAAATAGGTTGGTTAAAAGAATACGAAGAAGGTGGGCAGGTGGTTACGGTAATTTACAACCCTAACCTTCATCAAAACGCCGGGGCAACAGCTACGTATTTCACGCTGCAAAATATACTTGTTTATGGGTACATCGCAGGTGCCGCGGTAATGTTAGTCGTTTTTGCTTTCAAGATTTTTCAATTAATAAAGTTAACCAGGGCACAAAAAAGCCTGCTTAATAACAAATATAAACTGGTAAATGTAGCGGACACCAACACCGCGTTTTCATTTTTTAACTACTTATTTATCGGCACAAATGTATCAGGAGCCGATACAATGATCAGGCATGAGCTGGTGCATATCGAACAAAAACACTCTGTTGATATTGTGTTTTTAGAGCTGATAAAAATCATTAACTGGTTTAATCCTTTTATGTACCTGCTGCAGCGCAGCCTTAAGATGGTACATGAATACATTGCCGATGAACATACCGCCGCTTACGAAAAGGACGTGCTAACTTATTCGTCGTTTTTGGTTAGCAATGCCTATGGCTTGAGCGGTTCGTCTATTTCAAATTCATTTTTCAATTATAATTTACTAAAAAAGAGGATCATTATGTTAAACCAAAAACGCTCGGGTAATTTAGCAAGGCTAAAGTATCTGTTGGTAGTCCCGCTATGTATAGGACTACTCTGTATGTCAACCCTTACATTTTCAAAAAATTACGGGCTGATAACTTTGTTACCTGCCAAATCTGTTCTGACGCATAAAATTGCTATTGTTCAGGCTAATCAATTAGCCGACAGATCAATAATGCTGGATGACACCGCGAAAAAGCTTAAGCTTAAACCACCGCCACCACCGCCTGCGCCGCCAAAACATAAAAAAGCAAGTAAAAAAGCAGATAAAAATCCAAAGCTGGTTGAAATCACAATTGACGAACCAACTGTTGCTCCATCAGCTGATACCAAAGAATTAATAGCCGATGTGCCTGTAAAATTAAAAGAGAATCCAGCTGACAAGCAAAAAACGCCCCCGCCTCCACCGCCGATGGCCCCCTTTAAAAAACCTTTAAATGATTTTGAAGGGTTAAGCAAGTACCTTGCTAAATATACAAGGTTCCCTTCTTTGGCTGTTGAAAATAAAGTAACAGGAAACGTCGTGTTTAAATTTACTGTGGATGATGAACATAAAGTTTCAAATATTATACTTTTAAAAGGAATTGGCAGCCGGTGCGATGAAGAGGCTTTGAGGGCATTCAGGTCATTCAAAGGGGAAGTTGCTGTTACAGGAACTTACAAATTAGCAATTACCTTTAATATTGATGGATTAGAGGCGCCTAAACCTGCAAGCAGTAGTTTATTTAACGACCCGTCCTTTATCGGAGAAATAGTTATTAGTTATTATCCTTCTAAAAAATAAGGATAAGGAGCAAGTAATAGCCCTAACTTAAAAGGAGCATTTTGCTGAACGGCTAAAACCGCTTCGGCAATTTGTTGTTACAGATTATTAAATTGATCTCACCGATTGCGATTGAATATTGACGTTAACGATCCTCTTTAAATAATATTAACGCCCGCCGAAACCGGTACAATCGCTATCATAAATCAGAGAAATCACTAAAAAAATCGGTGCAATCAATCCCAAAAATCAGTTTAATCCCGGTCAGCCTTTAATATAGATCACCTGCTTGGTTTCAAAAAACTCTTCTTCAAAATAGTCTTTCAGGTAATATTGAGTAACCTTAAGGCCTGATTCTTTAATTTCCTGTTCAAGATCTCCCCCTTTTAAATAGAGAATTCCATTAGGAAGTGTGTTTTTTGATTCCTTTTTGAACTTGCCGCGCACCCAGGGATAAAAATCCTTTAACTGGGTAACAGCCCGGGATATCACAAAATCAAATTTTTCATCAATCTGTTCGGCGCGCTGATGAGTGGCTTTAACATTTTTTAGTTCCAAAGCCTTTGCGATTTCCTGTACCACTTTTATCTTTTTACCGATAGAATCAACCAAATGAAACTGTGTTTCGGGGAACAGTATAGCCAGGGGAATCCCCGGAAAACCGCCACCTGTGCCAACATCAAGCACATGCTCACCCGGTAAAAACGAAAGTATTTTAGCTATGCCCAGGGAGTGTAAAACATGGCGTTCACCAAGCAAATCAATATCCTTACGGGAGATTACGTTGATCTGATTGTTCCAAAAGGTGTACAGTTCAGGCAGCTCGTTAAAATGCTGTTGCTGTTGCGCAGTAAGATTGGGGAAATATTTTAACAGATCGTTAGATATCATCCCTTTTAAAACGATTAATGATATTTCCAAGCAGATACCTTGCCCTGAACAATTGGGCTTTAACCGTACCTAAAGGCAGGTCGAGCTGCTGGGCAATTTCTTCGTATGATAGTTCGTCAAAATAGCGCAGCGTAATCAGGTTACGGTAGCGCGGGGGTAAGCTTTCTATCAGTAATTTTAGCTCCTGGGTTTGTTGTTTTTTTATCGACGTCTCTTCGGGGTTAAGCACGTCAGCCTTAATTTGCAGCTGTTTTTCTTCGCCGTCTTCATCCATCATCCCGTGGATCGACATCGTATTCAACTTTTTTTTCCTGATAAAATCGATACAGTTATTGGTAGCCACCCGGAACAACCAGGTGCTGAATGCATAATCAGGCTGGTATTTTTCAAGCTTTTCAAATGCCTTGGCAAAAGTTTCAACGGTTAGGTCCATTGCATCTTCCTTGTTATTTACCATTTTTAGCACCATAAAATAAATAGAATCCTTATACCTGTGCATCAGATCAGCATACGCTTTTTGATCACCCTGCCTGGCCCTAACAACAAGGTAAAAATCATTTTTTGCGTTCTCGGTAAAATTCGAATTTATTTCCATTGGGTGGTTTTTATAAAGGTTCCAATTAATCCAAAAGTATTTAGGTAAATATAATAAACAGCATCAAAAAAAGGCAGGTACCATATAAGATCCTTACCATCTAATCGCTTAAATAGCTTACTATATATAATCAATTGAAAAATCAACCTAAACATAAACAAACCTAAGGTTAACAACGGTTCAAAGTTGAAAACTAAGCATAATGTTAATAAAATATAGAAAAGGAAACCGGTTACCGCATCAATGCTCAGCATGCGGCGGTGCCTCTTCTTATATAATTTACCAACCCCAAAGTGACGCTTTTTTTGGCGGAATAACGACGACAAGTTAGTTTTTGCATCAGTATAAATAAACGCATCAGCATTAATTTCAATAGCTGTATTATCGGGCGTAGCGTTTTGATTTACAAATAAATCATCATCGCCTGATATAACATGCATGTGGGCAGCAAAGCCTTTAGCGCCAAAAAATAAGGTTTTGGTATATGCGAGGTTACGTCCAATACCCATATAAGCATCGCCGTTTACAGCCGAGGATAAATAGTTCACCGCCGTTTTTATAGTTTCAAAACGGATAAACGGATTTAAAAAATTGCGGGTCTTTTTATAAGGCGAGTACCCCAAAACTATTTGAACCGGATCGCTAAAATTTGCTGCCATGTAAGTTATCCAGTTAGCAGAAGCAGGCACACAATCAGCATCCGTAAATAACAAATGCTCGTTTTTTGCCGCTTTTATTCCAAGGGTCAAAGCAAATTTTTTGCCGGTTTTAAAGCGGTCATGCTCAGTAATGGTTACAATTTTCAGTCTCGGATAGGCTTTACTTAGTTCCTCCAAAACCTCATCAGATGAATCATACGAGCAATCATTGATAACAACAACCTCAAAATCGGGGTAGTTTTGCTCTAGAATTGCCGGCAGGTTTTCTCGTAAATTTTTCTCCTCGTTACGTGCGCTTATTATTACAGATATAGGCAAAGATGTTTCCGGCAGCGTTTCTGAAGGTTTATAGCGGATTAACCTGCTTTGGTTGGTAACCAAAAAATATAGCTGAATTAAAAAACAAAACTGGAATAAAATGAATAATGCTTCGCGTATATATGTTTCCAAAACCCTCTTTAAATAATCGTGCAAAGTTGTTAAAAATTGTTGGAAACTTGTAAGGTTCACAGCTTGTAATGTTAAATAAATCAAAACATTCGCACCAATATTCATAACATTTCAACTTTACAACATTCCAACCTTACAACATAATTATTATGTTAATTTTGCATTCGCAATAATGAAATTTAACTTAACAGCACAAGACCCGCTTTCGAAGGCCCGGGCGGGCGAGATCACTACTGATCACGGCACTATTGAAACACCTATATTTATGCCGGTTGGCACGGCAGGTACTGTAAAAGCAGTACACCAGCGCGAGCTTAAAAACGATATTGAAGCACAGATAATCCTGGGAAACACCTATCATTTATATTTGAGGCCTGGTTTAAATACGCTGGAAAGCGCGGGCGGACTGCATAAATTTAACGGATGGGACGGCCCGATATTGACCGATAGCGGCGGCTACCAGGTATATTCACTAACCGAAGTAAGGAAAATAAAGGAGGAAGGCGTTACTTTCCGCTCGCATATTGACGGGTCGAAACACCTTTTTACACCCGAAAATGTGATGGATATTCAACGGATAATTGGCGCTGATATTATTATGGCGTTTGATGAATGCACCCCATATCCCTGTGAATATAACTATGCCAGGCGATCAATTGATATGACACATCGCTGGCTTAAACGCTGCTGCGACCGCTTTGACAGCACAGAACCAAAATATGGTTATAGTCAAACGCTCTTCCCTATAGTACAGGGTTCGGTATATAAAGATCTAAGGGTAAAATCAGCAGAAGTTATAGCTTCTTTTGAGCGTGAAGGGAATGCAATCGGCGGACTTTCGGTTGGTGAGCCTGCAGAAGAGATGTATGCTATGACAGAAATTGTTTGTAATATATTACCAGAGCAAAAACCGCGTTATCTAATGGGCGTTGGAACTCCCGTTAACATATTGGAAAATATTGCGTTAGGAATTGATATGTTTGATTGTGTAATGCCTACGCGCAATGCCCGCAATGGCATGCTTTTTACAAAGAATGGCATTATTAATATAAAAAACGAGAAGTGGAAAAACGACTTTTCGGCTATTGAGCAGGATAGTGATCTTTTTGCCGATACTGCTTATTCAAAAGCTTATTTACGCCATTTGATCCATTCGGGCGAGATGTTAGGTGCACAGATAACTACTTTGCATAACTTACATTTTTATTTATGGCTGGTTAAAGAAGCCCGTAAAAAGATAATCTCGGGCGAGTTTTATAACTGGAAAAATGTAATGGTTAACCGATTAGGACAAAGATTGTAAATGAAGGCTATTTTAAGCAGGTATTTAAAAACTATTGACTGGTATATTATTAAAAAATACCTGGGCACTTTTGTGTTTACACTTGGCATTTTTGTGATAATAACAGTAGTGTTTGATATATCGGAACACCTGGATAATTTCCTGAAAAATCATTCGACTGTTGAGGAGATCGTATTTAAATACTACGCCGGGTTTATACCATTTTACATGAACCTGCTATCCCCGCTGATTAACTTTTTAGCGGTAATATTCTTTACAGCCAAGATGGCTAACCAAACAGAAATTGTGCCTATATTAAGCGGAAAAGCAAGCTTTAACCGGTTTTTACGGCCTTATTTTGTGTGTGCTACCCTGATATTTCTCGTTTCGCTTTTTGCAAATATTTACCTTATCCCTTTTACCAATAACCTTAAAATATCCTTCGAAAACTCACATCAGTTTAATGGTGACGACCCTACAAAGAGTGAAGTACACATACAATTAGATAAGCATACTTTTGTGTATGTGCAGTCATTTGATAATACCATCCACACCGGCTACCAGTTTATATTGGAGAAATTTGACGGCGATGTGCTAAGGGAAAAACTAGTGGCCAATAACATAGTATATGACTCGCTAAAAAGGGTATGGACAATAAAAAACTATACCATTAAGTATGTAAATGGCCTTAAAGAGAGATTTGTAGACAGTTCAGGCAGGTCAAAAGACACGGTTTTAGACATGCGCCCGGTAGATTTTATTACCTATGATAACGGCTATACAGCCATGGCTACGAGCGAGCTGGCTAAGAATATTGAGAAAGAAAAGATTCGCGGAACAGGCGCTTTAAAGGAGATGACCTATGTAATGTACCAGCGTTTTGTGTACCCGCTATCATCGTTTGTACTTACATTAATAGGTGTTTCCATATCTTCCCGTAAGGTACGTGGAGGGATAGGATTACCGCTCGGGATAGGTATTTTCTTGTGCATGGCCTATATAGTTGTTGACAGATTTGCGTTTGTTTTTGCGGTAAAAGGGAGTCTTCCGTCCATGATAGCAGTATGCGTTCCTAATGGGATTTTTGGATTAGTTGGGCTATATTTACTTTCAAAAGCACCCAAATAATGAGCTCTGAAAACGCCAAAACAAGCCTGAATAAAAACCTGCTTATTCTTCATTTTACGGTTTTTATCTGGGGCTTTACAGGCATTCTCGGGGCCTTGATTTCTATATCTGCAGTAAGCCTGGTTTGGTACCGGGTACTCATTGCATCCGTGTCATTATTCCTCTATTTCAGGGTAAATAAAACAGCGTTAAAGATAAGCGGCAGCACCTTTTTTAAACTGGTATTTACGGGCGCTTTGGTAGGCGGGCACTGGATTTTATTCTTCGCTTCCATCAAATTATCAACCGTTCCGGTCACCCTGGTCTGCCTTTCATCCATCACTTTATTCACGGCAATTTTCGAGCCTCTGATCAATAAAACTAAGGTCTCAAAACTAGAGATATTAGCCGGTGCGCTGATCATAGCAGGTATTATTCTGATCTTCAAGTTTGAAACAAAATACACTAAGGGTATAATCGCGGGCTTAGTGAGTGCTGTGTTTGCAAGCCTTTTTGCTATCATAAATTCAAGGCAGGTTAAAAAATATGAAGCCCCTGTAATCGCATTTTATGAGCTGTCGGGCGCCTTCGTATGGATCACTATTTATCTTCTATTAACCAACGGGTTTAACCGGTCCATGGCACTTAAAGGCGCTGATATTGGCTACCTGTTTATCCTCGGCACCATTTGCACATCCCTGGCCTACGTTGCCGGTGTATCAGTAATGCGCGAGCTTTCGGCCTTCCGTGTGGCGCTTATCACCAACCTTGAACCTGTGTATGGTATCATAATGTCGTTTGTTTTTTTTAAGGACATGAGCAAAATGAGCCTGGGTTTTTGGATTGGCGCTGTAATAATTTTGTCAACTATCTTCCTATTTCCGGTTGCCCAAAAGCAAATAGCAAAACGAAAAAATCGTTCTTAACACTGCAGATCATCTCATATAAAACTTTTCTGCGGGCCTCCCACAACTTCATTGGCATTGGCTTTTTCATCCTCAATTATTACCATTAATTCAATTTTTCTACAGGGTGGGGGATAAAACGTGCAAGCCCTGTTTAGCCATTTAAGCCCGTGCAGGCCATTATCTTTTTTTACCCTTCCCGGATACCTTGATATAAGTTTCGCTGCATCAGCGGGCAAATTCAGAAAATACCTAAGTGTATTTAATCACTATTCAAATCAATCATTTCCCCAGCGGTAATTATTCTATAAATTCGATTTATTTTCACTCAAAAAAAATAAAAACTACGTTTACATAGTTTTAATAATTACCTTATAATCTAATATTTATATAGTTTATTAAAATGAAAAGTTTAACATTTTTATTGTTTGGCAAATTCGCAAATACTAATATTTTTAGCCAATGATTTAAAACAATATAAAATTAGATACCATATGCCTAAAAACCAGTATATTAAATAATATTAAATAAAGTTATAGTTTACTTATAGGCTTCGACCCGTTTTTTTATACTAAGTGTAACCAAATTACAAATTAAGATTTTTTAAAATATCACGATTTACCTCTTCTGTATGCCAACAAGAAAAATGGGCGGAAAATAAATGTGATTTTTAAGCAGGGAAATTGAACGGGATCTGGCTCGTAAAATCATTGAAACTAATTCCGTGAGGAAACAGGAAAGGCGTGATTACTACTTTTTGATTTTTGCAGGCGCCTAAATTCCAAGTCGCGTCCAGCTAAATTTTCCGTTGATTTTTCAGCCAACGTTTTTCTGCCACGGAAGTGCAAAAAACATCATTTAAAAAATCAACGGGTAGTGGTCTTGATTTTTGGCAGGTGAGTTTTAACCAGTCTAAATTTATCCGCCGAAAGTTTAACAGATTTTTATTCCACGTTAAAAAACCGGATATTGTATTAAATGTTAAACTAAATCATCATGAGAATAAAAACTATCGTTATCATCGTCATCACCATACTGCTCACCATTGTGCTGATGCAAAATACAGGCCGGGTCAATTTTGATTTTTTATGGGCCACATTCTGGATGTCGAAATTAGTCATGCTGTTTTTTGTGGCAGCCATATCGTTTGTACTGGGTGTGCTGGTTGGCCGCCCCAAAAAGGTTAAGCGCCTGGGAGGCGACTACGTTGACCCTTATGCCGACAAAGGCAATTCAAATACACTAAGTGACGAGGATAAAGATTATATAAATTAATTATATGGATAAGCGAATAGGATTTATAGGGCTCGGAAACATGGGCATCCCGATGGCGAAAAATTTGATAAGCGCAGGCTATCAATTACGGGTTCACAACCGCACCCTATCAAAAGCTGACGAGCTTGACAGCGCTTCCGTACTAGTATGCAAAACCCCGGCTGAAGCTGCCGATGGTGTGGACATAATCATCACCATGCTGTCGGAAGATGAGGTCGTAAAGGAGACCGTTTTGGGCGACCACGGGATCCTTAAAACACTGGCAAAAAATGGCCTTCATATTTCCATGAGCACCATCTCTCCCGACACTGCCCAACTGCTTTCAAAGGAGCATAAAAACGCAGGGAACAGCTACCTTGCCGCACCTGTATTTGGGAGGCCCGAAGCAGCCGCTGCCAAAAAATTATGGATCTGCATTTCGGGCGATCAGCAGTCGAAAGAAATTGCAAAACCGGTGCTGGAAAATTTAGGCCAGGGCATCTTTGATTTTGGCGAAGACGCCGGCGGAGCGAACGTTGTAAAGGTTGCCGGAAACTTCATGATCATGGCATCATTAGAGATGATGGCCGAGGCTTATACCCTTGCCGAAAAGAACGGGCTCGACAGATTAAAGGTTGCTGAGTTTTTCGGCTCTACTCTTTTCAATACGCCACTGTTTCAAAATTACGGAAAGCTTATTGCAGGCAAACAGTATCAACCGGTGGGCTTTAAATCAAAATTAGGCTATAAGGACGCGCGTATTGCATTTAAATTATCTCAGCAAGCTCAGAGTCCAATGCCGATCGTTTCGATCGTCCACAACCGCCTATTAAGCGCCGTTGCAAAAGGCTGGGGAGAGACCGACTGGGTTGAAGGCGTTAGCCGCGGGGTTAGTGAAGATGCGGGGGTATGAAGGATTCCGGAATTCGGAATTTTGATTTCGGAATTTTTGATCACAGATTTTATTTGATTTTTGTGATTACACAGATTTGTATGTTCGGGTTAGATTTGTCAACTTTTTGAAAGTTGACAAATCTGCGTTCCTTGCTAATTGTTGAGTATATTCTTAAAATTGGTATTCTTACAATGTTGGCATTTATAACTTGTTTCCTTTGTCAATGCGCCTTTTATAAAAAAATACAATCCGAAAATTAAGGAAAGGCACGATAAAGGCACACATCCTATAAGGCCCATAATTACAACCGGGTCTATTTCTGTCTCTGCTTTTAAACCAACAAACTCCCAACAGCAAAGCACAGCAAAAACTAAACATGTCACCGATCTTATGAAATACTTTCTTCTGCTTATCACATTTATAATCATGCTTCCACACCTGGCGCATCTTAATAACGGCACGCTCGGTTTGTTAGGATCAACAGAAAGTTTCAGATTATAACGTTTAGGTGTTGTAGCTTTTTCCATTTGTTTAAAAACAATTACAAAAATCCGAAATCGAACATCCGAATTCCGAGATTCTAATAAAACACATGGTTATCCTCTTCCAGCCCGCTTAAATCCGGGGTTTTGTCAAAGATGCCAAAAACCGAAGCCCCGCTCCCGCTCATGCTGGCGTATAGAGCACCGGCTTCGTACAATGCTGCCTTTACTCCTCTTATCTCCGGGTGGTCTTTAAATACCGAGGTTTCAAAATCGTTTTTAATATATTTTCTCCATTCGGTAATCGGTTCATAGATCAGGTCCATCAATGACTCTTTAACCGGCGCCGGTTTTACCCCGCGAAAAGCCTCCGCTGTTGAAATATGAACCGGCGGCATCACCAGGATTATTTGATATTTTGAAAGATCGAGTTTTACGGGTTCAAACTCATCTCCTATCTCAAAAGCAAACACAGGCTTGTTTTGAATAAAAAAGGCACAGTCAGCTCCAAGCTTCCTGGCGTAGCCGGTCATTTGCGCATCGGTCATCCCCAAATTAAAATTCTGATTAATGAGGCGGATAAAGAAAGCAGCATCCGATGATCCACCACCAAGGCCTGCTCCTATTGGAATATGTTTATGCAAATGAATTTTAACAGGCGGCAGGTCGAAATCTTTTTTTAGCAGGTGATAGCCTTTAATGCAAAGGTTATCCTCCATCCTTCCCGGAATCTCCAAACCAGAGGACTCAAAGCTTAGCTCATCGGCAACAACAATTTCCAGGGCATCCTTTATGTTGACCGGGTAAAAAACAGTTTCCAGGTTATGGTAGCCATCATCCCGGCGATCAATTACATTCAGGCCGATATTAATTTTTGCGTTTGGAAATATTATCATTGGTTGGTGTTAGTTGATTGGGTTGATTAGGTGAGTGGTTGATTAAGCTATTTTCTAATTTCACCATTGCATTGCTCTTGCCGCAAAGTTATTATGTTCTTTGTGATTAGGAATGATTAACAAACCTGTATTTTTGCACATTCTTAGGATTGCCAAATAAGATTATTTTTATTTGTATTTATTTCCGTTGGTTGAAAAGGCATGGGTGTTGTTGTAAGAACTTGTTCAACCCATCCAACTCAGTCAACCTAATCAACTCAAACAATGAAACAGTATCTCGACCTGATGAGCCATGTGATGGAAACCGGCGCTCAAAAACATGATCGTACCGGAACCGGTACCTTAAGTGTATTTGGTTACCAGATGCGTTTTAACCTGCAGGATGGCTTCCCGATGGTAACTACAAAAAAACTGCACTTAAAATCTATCATCCATGAACTGATCTGGTTTTTAAGCGGAGATACCAATATTAAATATTTAAAAGATAATGGCGTACGCATTTGGGATGAGTGGGCCGACGCTGAGGGCAACCTTGGGCCGGTGTACGGCTATCAATGGCGATCATGGCCAAAACCTGATGGCGGGCACATTGACCAGATTACCCAGGTTGTAAATCAAATTAAAACCAACCCGGATTCGCGCCGGATGATGGTATCGGCATGGAACGTTGCTGATGTTAACCAGATGGCGCTGCCACCGTGTCATAGTTTATTCCAGTTTTATGTGGAGCCCCCGCCCCCCGGCCCCCTGAAGGGGGAGAAACGTGGCAAATTGTCTTGCCAGCTTTATCAGCGCAGTGCGGATATATTTTTGGGCGTTCCTTTCAACATTGCTTCATACGCCTTGCTTACCATGATGATGGCCCAGGTGTGTGACCTCGACTATGGCGACTTTGTTCACACGTTTGGCGATGCCCACATTTATAACAACCACCTGGAGCAGGCCCAGCTGCAATTAAGCCGTGAACCACGCCCATTGCCAACTATGAAGATCAATCCGGAGGTGAAAGATATTTTTGCATTTAAGTTTGAAGATTTTGAATTGGAGAATTATGATCCGTGGCCGCATATAAAAGCTGTTGTGGCTGTATAAAAAATTTATTTGTAAATTTGTATATGACAGTTTTAGAAATAAAAAGTGAGATAAAGAGAACAGTTGATCAACTGCCTGAAAATTCACTGGTTGAGTTATTAGACCTTTTGAAGGATCTACAACAGTATCCTTCTGTAGACATAGCTTCAGTTTATCAACTAAAACAAATAATAGCTGAAAACAGGCAACTCCTGGAAAAACTTGCTCAATGATACACATTGACATTGCAACTTATTTACACAATCTTTTAATTGATGAGTTTGGGGGAAGTAAAGGGATTCGTGATAGAGGTTCGTTAGAGGCTGCTTTAAATCGTCCTTTTGCAACATTCGATGGACAGGATTTATACCCGACAGTCGTTGAAAAAGCCACTGCAATATTTGAAAGCATTATAATTAATCACCCATTTATGGATGGTAACAAGCGCACTGCTTATGCGTTGCTAGAATATTTGCTACTAAATAAGGGTGGCATCAAGTTAGACGCAAGTTTTGAGGAAAAATATCAAATGGTGATTGAAGCAAGTACTGGTGAAATTAGGTTTGACGAAATCAAAACGTGGATATCATCTAAAATTAAAGTTCAAAAATGACGATAACAATAGTAGTTGCCATTTCCGAAAACCACGCCATAGGCAAGGACAATAAATTGTTATGGTACCTGCCCAAGGATCTTAAACACTTTAAAGAGATAACCACCGGCGGTACGGTAATAATGGGGCGTAAAACTTATGAGTCGGTTGGGAAGCCACTGCCTAACCGCCGCAACATTATAATTACCCGGCAAGCCATAACCATTGAGGGCTGCGAAGTGGTAAATTCAATTGAAGCCGCCATTGCTCTTTGCAAAACTGAAAAGGAAGTATTTATTGTTGGCGGGGCCGAGATTTATAAACAGGCAATGCACCTAACGGACCGGATCTATCTAACCATCGTTCACAAACAATTCGATGGTGACAGCTTTTTCCCTGAAATTGATCTGCATGAATGGAAAGAAGTCTTCCGTGAAGATCACCAGCCCGATGAGAAGAATTTATTGCCCTTCTCGTTTATTACTTATGAACGGGGTTAGAGACCGGAGGTCAGAGATCAGAGACCGGAGATCAGAGATTGGTATAAATTGGTTAAAGCACTTTAAACATAATTTTAAATTATCTGTTTTAAATATTTTACAACTTTTTTATTAACGCAAAGAACTCATTATCAATCAATAAAAAACCTAACCTCTGATCTCTGGCCTCTAATCTCTCTTCCCTCCGCATTGTTTTAAATTAAAAATTTCATGCTTGGGAAATTTTATTAGATTTGCCGTCTTATTTAAAATGCTTATAAACTAATTAATTACATATTTTAATTCACAATGCAAGGTAAAGGGGTTGTTAAATTTTTCGCCATATTGATGGCTGTTGTATGTATATACCAGCTTTCATTTACTTGGGTCGCCCATAAAGTTGAAAATGATGCGCAGGTGTACGCAAAAGGTGATACCACAAAAGTAAAGGCGTACCTGGATTCCATTTCAACACAACCGGTGTATCCGCTTTTCAAACACAATTTTCAATACGTTAAACAAAGAGAGCTTGCCCTTGGTTTGGACCTTGAGGGTGGTATGAGTGTAACCATGCAGATCTCGTTGAACGAACTGGTAAAAAAATTATCAAATAACAACCAGGATCCGGCATTTAACCAGGCATTGGCTGCGGCTACAGTTGATGCTGTAACCAGTCAGCAGGATTACATTACCCTATTTGTTAATGAGTACGAAAAGATCAATCCGAATGGAAAGCTTGCCGCTATCTTTTCAACAAAAGACAACCAGGATCACATTAAGTTCAATGCAAGCAACAGCGAAGTTCAAAGCTACCTGAAAGATCAGGCAAGTGTAGCTGTGCAACAATCATACACTATTTTAAATACCCGTATTGACCAGTTTGGCGTTGCTAATGCTAACATCCAGTTACAAAAAGGGAACGACCGCATCTTAATTGAGCTGCCGGGTGTAAAAGAACCTGAACGTGTTCGTAAGCTTTTATCAGGTACCGCAAAACTTGAATTTTATCAAACTTATGATAACAGCCAGGTTTACCAGTTACTGACTAACATAAACGGTTTAATTGCCGCAAAAATAAAAGCATCTAAAAAGGATACGACAAAAGCTGTTGTAAAAACAACTGATGCTAAAACAACAGCCGCTGTAAAAGCAGATACCACTAAAAAGGGCGCTTTATCATTATTGAACAAGGTTCAGAAAAATGCCGGTAAAGACACATCTGCCCTAGGCGCAAAATCACAGTTTGCTGATCAGTACCCATTGTTCAATGTTTTGAAACCAATGATGTACCAGGGACAAAACGGACAGGGCGAACTTGCGCGTGGCCCTATTGTTGGCCGTGCTGAAGTTAAAGATACGGCACAGGTTAATAAATACCTGCGCAGCCCAGAGGTTAGAACTGTAATTCCGCAAAGTATGAAATTCCTTTGGTCGGTAAAACCACAGGACAAAACAAAAGTATTTGAATTATACGCTATAAAATTAGTTGGCGCTGAAAATGGCGCTGTACTTGCAGGTGATGTGATCAATGACGCCCGTAATGATGTTGACCAAAAAGGCAGCCCCGAGGTTGTTATGGTGATGAACTCAGACGGTGCTCAAAAATGGCGTACAGTAACTGCAGAGGCTGCAGCTGATTTGAATAACAAACAATCCATAGCCATCGTGCTTGATGATAATGTTTATTCAGCACCGGTAGTACAAAACGAAATTTCAGGAGGCATATCTTCAATTTCAGGTAACTTTACTGTTGAAGAAGCAAAGGATTTGGCCAACGTTTTAAAGGCAGGCCGCTTACCGGCTCCTGCACACATTGTTGCTGAAGCCGTTGTTGGCCCATCATTAGGCCAGGAATCTATCAACGCCGGTTTATTATCAAGCCTTGTAGGTTTGCTGGTGGTACTGGTATTCATGATAGCTTATTACAACCGTGCCGGTACAGTGGCAGTGGTAGCGGTTATCATTAACATCTTCTTCCTGATGGGTGTTTTAACCAGCCTTGGCGCGGTGTTAACCATGCCGGGTGTTGCAGGTATAGTGCTAACATTAGGTATTTCGGTTGATGCGAACGTGTTGATCTATGAACGAGTGCGCGAGGAACTGGCTTTGGGCAAATCGTTAAGGATTGCCGTTGCCGATGGTTTTAAACATGCGTTGTCATCCATTCTCGATTCAAACATAAGTACTTTCTTAACCGGTTTAATCCTGTTCACTTTTGGTACAGGGCCAATCCAGGGTTTTGCAATCACTTTAATGATAGGTATTGTTACTTCACTGTTCTGCTCATTATTAATATCAAGGCTGATATTTGAATACATGCTTGAAAAAGGCTGGGATATTAAATTCTCAAACCCATGGAGCTCACATACCTTCAAAAATGCTAATTACGCCTTCGTAAAAAACCGTTTCAAATTCTACATATTCTCAGGAGTATTTATTCTTGCCGGTGCAATTTCAATGGCAACACAAGGCTTTAACTACGGGGTTGACTTTGTAGGCGGCCGTACTTATGTAATGAGGTTTGCTACTAAGGATGTGAGTACCGAAACCGTACGTAAGATTGTTGACAAACGCTTAGGTGAAGGTAACGAGGTTAAAACTTTTGGTACCGACATTAGCATTACAACCAAGTACCTGCGTGACAAAGATTCACCAACAGCCGATGCAGAAGTACAAACAGCTTTAATAAATGCATTAAACACCAACCCGGCAACGCACGTTACCGTGAAAAGTATAATGAACTATCAAAAAGTTGTTCCTACTATAGCAAACGGGCTTAAAAGGTCAGCAGCTTTAACGGTAATTTTTGCCATCATTATTATTTCGGCTTATATCCTGATCCGTTTCCGCAAATGGCAGTTTAGTTTGGGTGCGATGGTTGCAACCCTGCATGATGCTTTAATGGTATTGGCATTCTTCTCTATATTTAAGGATGTGCTTCCATTCTCGCTTGATATCGACCAGTCGTTTATTGCGGCAATATTAACGGTAATAGGTTACTCCATTAACGATACCGTGGTGGTATTTGACAGGATCCGCGAGTTTCTTAACCTGCACCATGCAAAAACTGACGATCCAAAAACAGTTATTAACGATGCGATCAATAACACATTGAGCCGTACCATTATCACCGCTCTAACAGTAGTGTTGATATTGCTGGTATTGTTCATCTTCGGTGGTGATACCATCCGCGGGTTCTCGTTTGCATTGTTGATCGGTGTATGTTTCGGTACATACTCGTCAATCTGCGTGGCTACGCCGGTAATCATCGACTTTGGAAAAAAAGATCTGAAATAAATAATTCAATAAAAAATAAGACAGGGCGTTTCATAAAAATGAAGCGCCCTTTTTCATTCTAGCAACTTGCGAAGTTTTACTTATATTCAAGCAACGCCTTTAGAGAGCATGCTTTTAAAAGCCTCGTAAAACCAGATACAATTTGGTATATTTGAACACTAAATAATTCATTATGGAAACTATTATAAAAGTTAATCCTTCTGAACTTAATGAAAATCTGCTTAATAAAATCAGGAATTTTATTGGCAACAAGAATAACATTGATGTTACCATTTCTTTAAAAGAGTTTGATGCTGAATATGCCGACGCCCTTGACCATTCAATTGAGGAAGCTGAAGGTGAAAATCTTATTTCTTTTACAATGGATGATTTTATGGCCTATTCTCCTTCCAAAAAATAACCTTTGAAGAATCTATCCTTTACCCCTACTGCCTTTAATGAATATAATGACTGGTTTGAGAGCAACATGCAGATTATTCAGCGCATTAAAGTTTTGATCAGAGATATCGACCGGGATCCTTTTAAAGGGATAGGAAAACCTGAGCCATTAAGAGGCAACTGGAGCGGTTACTGGAGTCGCAGAATTGATCATGAACACCGCCTTATCTATAAAGTAACTTCTGAACAAATTTTAATTGCCAAATGCAAAGGGCATTATTAACATAAATTTATAAAAAGGGCCTTGAAGAACATTTGGGGCCTTTTTTGTTTCATATATATTTGCAAACACAACAGCAACATGAATACAAAAGATAAAGCTAAATTTCCGCAGGTAGTAATTATTGGCGGTGGCTTTGGCGGCCTGCAGGTTGCCAATAACCTTAAAGATAAGCCTGTAGATGTATTAATGCTGGATAAGCATAATTATCACACCTTTCAGCCCCTGTTGTACCAGGTAGCTACAGGCAGCCTGGAGGCCGAATCAATTGCCTTCTCACTGCGTAAGAATTTTGCAGGGCAAAGCAACTTTCGTTTCAACATTGCAGAAGTATCAAATGTAAATCCGGAAAAAAACACCATAGATACTTCTATCGGAGAGATCGCCTATGACTACCTGGTGATTGCAACCGGCTCAACAACCAACTTTTTTGGCAACAAGGACATTGAAAAGTTTGCCATGCCGATGAAATCAATACCCGAGGCGCTAAATCTTCGTTACCTTATCTTGCAAAATTTAGAAGAAGCCACACTTAGGGCAACCAGGGAAGAAAAGGACCCGCTTTTAACATTTGTATTGGTGGGCGCAGGCCCTACCGGGGTTGAACTGGCTGGTGCGTTGGCCGAGATAAGGAACCATATTCTTACCAAGGATTATCCCGAGCTGAAAAAAGAGGATATGAAGGTTTACCTTGTTGATTTTTTGCCCAAAGTGCTTGGCCCCTTCTCTGATGAAGCATCAAAGAAAGCTTATGAGTTTTTGACTGATATGGGGGTTGAAGTATTGGTAAACGTAAAAGTCGACAGTTACGATGGCAATGAAATAAAGTTTGAAGGAGGGAAAACCATTCGCACCAAAAATGTGATTTGGTCTGCCGGGGTTATGGGTGAAGTTCCCGAAGGTTTAAATAAAGATCTTATAGTTAGAGGCAACAGGATAAAGGTGGATAATAATTGCAGGGTTGAAGGCAGTCAAAACATCTTTGCAATTGGCGATGTGGCAGCCATGATAACCGGCGAAACCCCGAAAGGGCATCCCGGTGTTGCCCAGGTTGCCATACAAATGGGGAAATATGTTGCGCAAACCATTATCCAAACCCTTAATGGTGAGCAAACAAAGCCATTTAAATATTTTGATAAAGGCTCACTGGCTACTATAGGGCGCAATAAAGCGGTTGCTGATCTGGGTAAAGTAAAATTCCAGGGATTTTTTGCCTGGCTGGTTTGGATGTTTGTACATTTGATCTCTCTTTTAGGTTTCAGAAACAAGGTACACGTATTCATAAACTGGATCGGCAGCTATATCAGCTTTAATGGCGGCAGCAGGCTGATCATTCGCCAGTTTAGGAGTGGAACGTTGGCTGATAAAACCATACAAGTATCAAAACCAGATTAATTTGACAACGCCACCCATAAAAATAACCGAGTGCCCGCGTGACGCCATGCAGGGCCTTCATCAGTTTATTCCAACAGACCTGAAAGCAGCCTATATTAATTTGCTGTTACAGGTTGGTTTTGATACCATTGATTTTGGCAGCTTTGTATCCCCCAAAGCTATTCCGCAAATGCAGGATACTGCGAAGGTTTTAAGCAAGCTGGATCTAAGCAATACCAAATCAAAACTGCTTGCTATCATAGCAAATTACCGTGGTGCCGAAGATGCGGCGCAGCATCCGGAGATAACTTACCTTGGTTATCCATTCTCTATTTCAGAAACTTTCCAGCAACGCAATACAAACTCTGGCATTAATGAGTCTTTTGATACTGTGAAAAGGATAAATGACTTATGCGGGAAAAGTAATAAGCAATTATTGGTGTACCTGTCCATGGGTTTTGGAAATCCTTACGGGGATGAATGGAACCCTGAAATAGTACAGCAATGGGCTGAAAAACTTATCGATGAAGGAATTAAGCTTATTGCATTAGCAGATACTATTGGCATTGCTACTCCTGAACAGATTAATAGCATTTACCCTTTACTGTGCAGCCAGTTTCCGGATACCGGGTTTGGCATCCACCTGCATTCTACTCCTGATACCTGGCAGGAAAAAATTGAAGCAGCTTACAAAAGTGGTTGCAGAAGTTTTGACACTACCGTTAAGGGATACGGTGGTTGCCCAATGGCCAAAGACGAGCTTACAGGCAACATTGCAACAGAAAACCTGATTGGATACCTACAATCGCAAAATGAGCCTATGGGGCTTGATATGAGTAAATTTAGAGAAGCGATGGAATATTCTGGTAGGATATTTAGTTGATTATCCCGTTTTATTATACGTAAGATAATAATTCAGGCGAGGCAAAAAGCCGTTAATTTCTTAATTAACGGCTTTTTTGATATAAATAATAGTGAAACATAATGATTATCAACCACTTACAGCTATTTAATTTTCAATAAAAATCGAATCGTCTGATAATCAATATGTTCCACCCTGTTCCGGGTGTTCCGTGAGAAAAATGGAACGCTTTGCCGGCGTGGATACGCAAACTTGCGCTTCGCCTTATATAAAGTTACAGGCAGTTATTCCTGAATCCAAATCGAACATCCGAAACTGCGAAGCATTACCCCCTTATCATTTTATAATGCCTGATCCCTGCTTCTTCAAACTCTGGTCCTACTTTTTCAAAGCCAAACTTTTCATATAAGCTTACGGCCTGGATCTGGGCATGCATATAAACATATGTTGCATCAGCAGGCAAATCATTTAAAACTGTTTTAACCAGTTCCTGCCCTACTCCCATTCCCCTGAATTTTTGAAGTACTGCAAAGCGTTCCAGCTTATAGCCTTTATCCGTTTTACGCCAACGGGATGCGCCTGCAGGTTCATTATCTACGGTAGCCAAAAAATGGGTTGATTCATCTTCAAACTCCCATTCCAGTTCGGGAGGGCAATTTTGTTCATCTACAAATACTTCGCGGCGGATGGCAAATACTTTTTCAAGATCGGCGGGGTCACTTACTTTGCTTGCTTTTATTGTTACGGGCATTTTTATAAGAGTTTCTTAGCTTAAAATTATCCATCTTATTTTTATTATTTTCATGAGCTGCATCGATGGAATGTGTACAGGTAAGGTCATCCTCCTGCTCGGCTAATTTAGCTAAATGCACATAAAATTTATGCAAATGATCCAATTCAATTTCAGTAAGGTCTTCAATATTTACCATGCGGTTACTGGTGCCCTGATGCGAAGCTATCAATTCATTCAATTTCAAGTGGATAGCCTTCGAATCTTTATTCTGCGATTTCTGGATCAAAAACACCATTAAAAAGGTAACGATGGTGGTACCTGTATTAATTATCAGCTGCCAGGTATTGGAGTATTGAAATATAGGCCCGGTGATAATCCATATAAATATGATGCTTGAGGCTGCTATAAACGCAGCAGAACTGCCGGTTGCAATTGTTGCCCAGTTGGCAAAACGCTCAAAAAAATTCTTTTTGTTTTTCATGGTGAGGTAACTCCTTCACCTACAACCAAAAAAAAGCGCCAATGTTTAAACACTGGCGCTTTTTTAAGAGGTTGATTGAGTTGATTAAGTTAGACTGGGTTGATTAAGTTCAGATTCCAACTTAATCAACCACTCTCTAAATCAACTTACAATTTGCTATTTACGTCGATACAGTTAAGATCGCCAAATGCCTCTGTTAGCCTTTTAACAAAGCTTTCTTCGCCTTTGCGTAACCAAACACGCGGATCGTAATATTTTTTGTTCGGAGAATCTTCACCTTCGGGGTTGCCGATCTGGCTTTGCAGATATCCTTCTTTTGATTTATAGTAATCTTTTATGCCTTCCCAGTATGCCCATTGCATATCGGTATCAATATTCATTTTTATAGCGCCGTATGAAATTGCTTCCCTTATTTCTTCCTGGGTTGAACCAGAACCGCCATGAAATACAAAATTGATAGGCTTTTCAGCGGTAAGGCCAAATTGCTTTTTAACATACTCCTGCGAGTTGTGTAAAATTACCGGCTGAAGCTTAACATTACCTGGCTTATAAACGCCGTGCACGTTACCAAACGCTGCCGCAACAGTAAAACGCGGACTAACCTTTGAAAGCTCTTCGTATGAGTAAGCAACATCTTCAGGTTGAGTATATAAACGTGAACTGTCAACATCAGAATTGTCAACGCCATCTTCTTCACCGCCGGTAACACCTAATTCAATTTCAAGCGTCATGCCCATTTTTGCCATGCGGGCAAGGTATTTGGCAGAGATCTCAATATTTTCATGCAACGGCTCTTCAGAAAGATCAAGCATGTGCGATGAGAATAATGGTTTTCCTGTTTCAGCAAAAAACTTTTCACCATGCTCTAACAAACCATCAATCCATGGCAAAAATTTCATTGCAGCATGGTCTGTATGTAATATTACAGCTATACCATAATGCTCAGCTAATAAATGCACATGCTTAGCAGCAGAAACGCCACCAAGAATGCAAGCCTGCAGTTTTGAGTTATCTAATGATTTACCTGCATAAAACTGCGCTCCGCCATTTGATAATTGGATAATTACCGGCGAATTAACAGCCTTAGCTGTTTCCATAACAGCGTTAATGGTATTAGTACCTATTACATTTACTGCTGGTAAAGCAAACTGGTGCTTTTTTGCTGCTTCAAATAGCTCCTGCACTTGATCCCCGTGCAAAACGCCCTTATAATTTTTTAAATCCATTTAACTTTTAATTGGGCCTCGAAGTTAAAAAATTTTATGGTTTTAGTTATTAGCAGATCAAACAAATAGAACATTTTACAAGTTTTTCAATTAACAGCGGATTATTATGTTTATAATAAAAACAGGTATATAAACCGCGGCAAAATTTTCATTATTATAATGCTGGTCGGGATTTTAGATGTGATGTTTGAGATAAGAAACCGAGAATAGCATACAGATTATGAGGATTATAGGGCTTTTGAGGATCATAAAGTAATAATAACCTATAATTCTAATGCCAAATACCGCAATACTAATCTCATATCTGACATCTAAAATCTCATATCTATAAAAAAATTCGTTTCTTTGCAGTCAATTGAAAGAGTTAGACATAGATATGGCTTGGTTTAAAAGGGAAATCAAAGGGATAATTACGACCACGGAGGAAAAGAAGGAAGCCCCTGACGGGATCTGGAATAAGTGCCCTGAATGTAAGAAACCTCTTCATTATTCTGAACAGGTTGAAAATCAATACGTCTGTCATTATTGCGGTTATCACATTCGCATAGGTTCAAAGGAATACTTCTCGATACTTTTTGATAATAATGAGTTTACAGAATTGTTCCCTGATCTGATCTCAGGTGATCCGTTACATTTTGAAGACACTAAAAAATATACCGACAGGCTGAAAGAAACCATGAACAAAACTGGTTTAAAGGATGCCATCAGGGCGGGCGCAGGTAGTATAAACGGTCAGCCGCTGGTGATTGCCTGTATGGATTTTAATTTTATAGGTGGTTCAATGGGATCTGTTGTGGGCGAAAAAATTGCCCGCTCTATTGACTATTGCATTGCAAATAAAATTCCTTTTCTGATGATCTCAAAATCAGGCGGCGCACGGATGATGGAAGCTGCATTTTCATTAATGCAGATGGCTAAAACATCGGCGAAGCTTGCGTTGCTTTCACAGGCTAAAATACCTTACATCTCGTTGCTTACCGATCCTACTACCGGTGGTGTTACCGCATCATACGCTATGCTGGGCGATATTAACATTGCAGAGCCGGGTTCATTGATAGGTTTTGCCGGACCAAGAGTTATAAAAGAGACTATAAAAAAGGACCTTCCGAAAGGCTTCCAAACTGCAGAGTTTGTACAGGAACACGGATTTTTGGACTTTATAGTTGACCGCAGGGAAATGAAGGAAAGATTGTCTTCATTTTTGAAAATGATGGTAAATTAAAAACATTAAGTGTTCCGATATAGAAAGAGGTTGCCCAAAAGCAACCTCTTTTCATTTAGCAGGCTTAGGTCGAATCTTATTTAAAGATCCCTGCATTTAGTGTGGTGGGCCCATCCACACCTTTACTTATTTTATCCCAATTGGGCCCTTCAAATCCGGTGTTTTCTTTTCCCATATAATTTCTTAACCTGGGATCACCACCTTTGTTAATTTCGGCGGCACTAGCTTTTTCTGCGTTTGGAAAAGGTTTCGTGGCGTCATTTTTCTCGTCTTCCATCTTTTTAAAAAGATCCTTCTCAATACTTTCCATAACCTATGATTTAATTTATAATTGGAACTTTAAAGTAAAAAAGGCTATCGATACCGATAGCCTTTCCGTTTAAATACTGATCTATTATCAGAAAATTATTGTTTTATAAACTTTCGGTGCCCGGCTCATGACCAACCATTCTTCCTGTCGTTCGTCCATGATTACTGGGTTTGAAATTAGTTTCAGGATTTCCAACCGAAGGAAATTCCTTTTGATTTGGCGGGGTAACGTCTGTTTGTTCGCTGTACGATGCGTCGCTGCCCTCCTGTTGTTGTTCCTGTTCAGTTTCGTGCGGATAACCTGATTTTTCTTGTTCAGACTCTCTCTTTTCAGGAATTTCGTTCGGGCGGCCCTGGCCGGGACGCTCCTGATCTTTTCCGGAATTTTGATTATTTGAATTCATGGTAGTTTAATTTATATTAAATATACCATCAATTTCAAGGTTTTGTTTTATAAATTATAAAATAGCTGTCCCGAAACCCAAATTAGCCTGTGTTAAAAGGGAGGATTATGCGCTTACCAGGCAAAGCTCACGGACCTTTGCAACTGTAAAATCCACCTCTTCTTTGGTGTTGTACTTTGAAAAGGAAAATCTTACCGATGGCCTGGACGAACTCGCGCCAATAGCTGTCAATACATGCGAACCAATATCACTGCCCGAACTGCAAGCGCTGCCGCCCGATGCCGAGATGCCTGCTATATCAAGATTAAACAGCAGCATATCTGCCATCTCCATTTCAGGGAACTGTACATTTAGTACGGTGTATAAACTCCTGGCAGGATCAGTTTCCCCGTTAAAATTTATACCGGGAATGCTTTCACTAAGCTGATCCATCATATAGGTTTTTAGGCCCTGTACATGCTTTTGATGCTGTTCCATTTCACTGTAGGCTATTTCCAGCGCTTTGGCCAGGCCTACTATTCCATAAATATTTTCAGTACCACCACGCATGTTACGCTCCTGCGCACCGCCATATATTAAAGGTTTAATTTTTATCCGATGGTTTATATGTAAAAAGCCTACTCCCTTTGGCCCATGCAATTTATGCCCGGCGCAAACCAGGAAATGGGCTTTTAGCTTGCTCAGATCATGACGATAATGGCCCATGGTTTGTACCGTGTCGCAATGATAAATAGCGTTATAAACCTCGCAAATGTCGCCTACGCGCTCCATGTCTGATAAAGTGCCAATTTCATTATTGGCATGCATTAATGATACAAAGCTGCGTTCGTTATTTTTTAGCAAAGTTTCCAGGTGGTCATAATCAATGCTGCCTTTGCTGTCTACATCAACAAAGCTCAACTTTATTACACCTGCCTTTTCAAGCGCTTCCATGGTATGCAGAACCGCGTGGTGCTCTAACCGGGTAGTTATAGCGTGTTTAATGTTATGATCGTTTATGCCGCATCTTATTGCCATATTATCGGCTTCGGTACCACTTGAGGTAAAAAAGATCTCGGCAGGCGAAGTATGCAACAGGCCGGCGATAGTTTTGCGCGATCTTTCGATCAGTGTCCTTGCCTCGCGCCCGTGCGAATGAATAGATGAAGGATTACCATAAGTGCTTTCCATAACAGTATACATTATTTTCAGCACTTCAGGATCAAGAGGCGTAGTGGCAGCATTATCAAAATAAACACGCATTTGTAGTAATTATTTATTGAATGAATTAGTGAATTAGTGATTTGTCGCATCATTAATTCACCACAATTTTTTGTTATTTTATTTTCTTCCGGTCTTTCGGACTTTACTGACTTACGGACTTCTACCCTAACTCAATTTTAAAATCTCTTTTATATCGGCAATTATCTTATTGGCTAAATTATTAGCCACAGTTTCTGAATTGCCTTCCGAGTAAATACGAATAATGGGTTCGGTATTTGACTTGCGCAAATGTACCCATTCTTTATCAAATTCTATTTTCAGCCCGTCAATTGTAGTGTGGGGTTGCTTACTGTATTTCTCTTCAACCTTTAACAACAAGGCATCTATATCCATTTCGGGGGTTAAGGTTATTTTATTTTTTGAAATAAAATATCCCGGATAAGTGCTCCTTAAATTAGATACCGATTTACCATATTTTGCCAGGTGGGTTAAAAATAAAGCTATACCCACCAAAGCATCTCTGCCGTAATGAAGCTCGGGATAAATCACCCCGCCGTTGCCTTCGCCGCCTATTACTGCATTCACTTCCTTCATTTTGTTTACTACGTTCACCTCTCCTACTGCAGCTGCGTGGTATTCGCCACCCGCATCTTCGGTAACATCACGCAATGCACGGGTTGATGATAAGTTTGATACCGTGTTGCCTTTGTTGTGTTTTAAAACATAATCCGCAACGGCAACCAGTGTATACTCCTCGCCAAAAACATTTCCATCCTCGCAAATAAAACACAGACGGTCAACGTCAGGGTCAACAGCTATTCCAAGGTCAGCCCTTTTGTTTACTACCTCTTTTGAAAGTGCTATGAGGTTTTCGGGCAGCGGCTCAGGGTTATGAGGAAAATTACCGTTGGGTACACAATAAAGCTCATGAACGGTTTTTACACCCAGGGCTTTTAACAAAGCTGGCACAAAAATTCCACCTGTAGAGTTAACGCAATCAATAACTATTTTAAAATCAGCTCTGGAATATG
>Ga0193702_1000142_pt1 | contig 28856 bp, 24 predicted proteins | sample U3a1metaG_FD_143060 | JGI IMG/M metagenome (GOLD analysis project Ga0193702, IMG submission 143060) | Soil microbial communities from a riparian zone of the East river system, Colorado, United States - U3a1 | ecosystem: Environmental > Terrestrial > Soil > Riparian zone | place: USA: East River... | reverse complement strand
TTCTTTTAATTAAAATTAATTTAATGTATTTATTTAATAGAGTAAATAATTTATATCTTTTTGTAAAGCAGGAAGGAATTACTAAAATTAACGCACCATAAACGAGCCCAGGGAATAATTACAAACCCCACACCTTTTGTGGCTGTGTATTCTGATTTGAATTTTAATACCAAAAATAAGAACACAAGTTGCTTGCAACAGCCCCTCTTGTCTATTACCCAACGGGCGAAGGCAAAAGCAAAGGTTGCTGAGGGGTTATTATTTGTAGTATTCAAGCTTTTCTACCCTGTAGCCTTTGAGACAGCATATAGCAGAGGCAACAGTAGCGGTGTGTATTCTTAATAGCAAAATAATAAAAATCAGAACCACAGGCACAATGGCCCAATGGTCAATTATGCAACAGTAAAAATAAGAACAATGGGGCCTCTTTTTTTCTAGTGGGGTCCTTAATTCTTACCCAGGAGGCTAATTTTATTATAGAGATTTTACCTTTCAACAGCTGCTTAGTGTTTTAAAGGAATATACCCCAGTGGGGGGGGGGGTAAATAACCGAAAAACACACAAATATATCTAATATAACCGTATAAAATTAAATTTTAAACTAAAAATAACTAAAGAATCTACTATTAGAGAAGGTTAAATTTTATGTTTATGTTTATGATTGTATAGGCAACATTTTAAACGCATGGAATGGAATAGGACTAGCTAATGTCCATTCTAAAGTATTTATAGGCTGATTTTCTTCTTTATATTCAGTTACACTCGTAAAATAAGGAATAACAGACCAAGGATTATTAGAACTATAATTTTCACTTGAGAAAATATCATATAAAATATAACCAAATAAAATAGTAGCCATTACTGAAACTAAAGAACCAAAACTAGAAATAGCATTCCATCCACTAAATGCATCTGGATAATCCGGTATTCTTCTAGGCATCAATTGTGTTAATCTTAGGCTTATCACCTAAACTCCTAACCTTACGTATAGGTTCAGACTATGTCTTTCAGCTTAAATAATCAAAAGTTACGTTAAAGCTGATCGGGCGCTTCTGTTCTTCTTTTTATTTTTGATTAAATAATAATAATAATAAAACAGTATAGGGTTATTGTTAGTATGACTCACCTATTAGTCGTTGAACGTTCTTTATTCTAATGCGTTTACATCATTATACAGAATAAAGCTTCGCTGCAAATTTACCTTTATTTTTAAAGCTAAGCCGCCGTCCTCCTATTCTTATTCTTAATCTTAATATATGTTATAAGTATAAATAAGTTATAAGTATAATTATAATTATTAAAACAGCAGCGGTGAGCATTTAAAGGTTTTCCTTGCAATTCACCCGATTTTCTAATAGATCTTTAAAGGATCTATAGAGGCATTGTTAATTTATGTGTTATGTAGTAAAACACGTGAAAATCTTTTTCCTTTAAATGGATTTCCCTTTAATAGATCTTAAGATAAAGTATCTTTACCTATATTTAACTCTTTTTAACCTTTAACAGTTGAATAAGAACCAATATACTACAAGTCTACAGAATAATTATAAACATAAACTAAATTAGTTAAATTTGCTATTGTATCAGAGGATTTAATAACTCCGGATTTAGGGTTCTTGACTCCAATCTTATTACGCTACTGCCTTTCAATAAATTAAGGATAAAATTTACGAGCCTTCATAGGTGTTCAATAGTCCATGAACGAATAAGGCCAAGGCCAAGGCCAAATTCCGGTCCGGTTTCTGTTTCAAACCTAAAGTAGACTTAGCAGAGTGATAATTCTTTAAATAGGGAAACTGAGAAGTAAGTCTAGATAAAGTTGTTCTCGTGATAACATAAATTCTTTACTAACAGAACCTGTTTTACCTAAATCTTCTAATATCGCTAAAATAAAATTATTGTGAGTATAATAGGATAAGCTATTATATATTGGATTATATATTGGATGATTTCGTTTTAAAACACTAGGTGTTCAATAATATAATAAACGTCGAGAACCATTTCATCCCGAGCCTACATATAAATTTCCGTTAATTAAATTAATTCATTGATAAATTACTGTACGATTTTTGTTTTCAACTGCTATTAAATTACGATCTAAATTTGGTTTATAAATACGAACAGGTTGAGTTAAATATTCAGGCAAGATGTGAGGTCCATAAGGTTTAATAGCAATTAAAGATAACAAAATTTCATTATTAAATAAGCTATTAATTACTACATAATCAGATATAATTAAATATATACCGGCCATTCCTAAAAAGTGTTGTGGAAAAAAAGTTAAATTTACCCCAACAAAAAAAGTCCAGAAATGTATTTTACCTCAGAAGTCATTTATATTTCTACCTACTATTTTAGGAGTCCAATAATAGAAACCGGCAAATAAGGCAAAGACAGCACCCATTGATAATACGTAGTGGAAATGCATTATGCAGTCGTTAGTTTCCTGAAGGATAAATTATTACTTAGTTTAAGAAAAAAGTTTTTGCTTTCCTACCACCCTCATTCATTTGCTTCCCTTGCTGTTGCGTAGGTTGGCAGCGCCTACAAACCCTTGCTTTTTCGTTCTTATTTGTAGCCTAGAGGTTAGCTAAAGCCTAACCAAGTGGTCAATAAAAATACACAAAGCGCCTTACCTGGCCTAATGCCTGGATATAAGAACCAAGGGCAAGGGAGGCAACAGGGGAGGCAAGAGATGCAAAAGAGGCGATAATAAAATTTATTTAAAGGGCGTAGATTTTAGACAAAACCGTTATATAATAGATTTTTATCTATTCTCTTTTTAATAGTTCTAGGATTTTTAATTGCCCTCCTGAAAAAAATTTAGTACATTCACTAATAGAAGGCCTAGTTTTATAATCACAAGTAGAAGGATTAAACCCTAAACAGATTTACTTGTTTTACTATTAGTATTCTTAATTTCTTTTTTGTTTTTTTTTTTTGTTTTTTGACAGGGATTAAATTTCAAGATGTAGCCAAGACTTTTTAACTATCAGGTCTAAAGGAGGTTATAAAATCTTTATAAACAATGGCTAAATAAGAGGCAGATTTAATAAATTTAGTTATAAATTGTGCATAATAATAATATAAACCAATATCTAAAAATTTAGAAAGTTGATTTGCACCAAAAAAAGTGCTTATTAATTCTAAAATTATAGTAGAATAAACACAATAAGTATGTTTTCCTCTTTCCTGAGCCCATCTCTCTATGAATTATGGACTATGAGTCCTGTTCCATGCAAAAAAACTCAATTTCTAAACCCTAGGACTGATTAACTGAGCCTATGTTAATAGAAGAATTAGAAGGCTGAGAAATCGTACTTGCCACTCTGTTAACACTATAGTCAAAGTCAAATATATATATAATTATCTAAATAATTTTGTTATTTAACTAAAAAATCAGTATTAAGAGAGGCATTTTCAGTTTTAAGGGGGGAGTAGAACCAAATCAAATGTTTCAATAGAATTCGCCAATTCTGAGTGGCCATATTTTAATAAAGCACTGCAAATAGCTATACCTCTATTACTTTGTATTTTTAAGTAGCTATTACTAAAATATACATACATTTACATTTAATCTTACTCCTAAATTTCTAGAACTACCCACATACTGCTTCCCAGACTTAATGTGAGTTAAAATATAACAACCCTCTGATTTTTATATTCTAAACAAATTTTATTTCTATTTTCTAAACTATTATGGTAAGTAATAAAACCAAGAGGGAAATTAACGAAATGCCTAGAGTTATAGTTATATAATTTCTAGTTTGGACTATCTCTTTACCTGCTTTTAAGTTTATTTACAAAAGGTACTTTAGTCCATAGAGGATTATTATCTTGAATCCAATTTAATAAAAAATCCGAATAAATTTGAAATTCTACACTATTAAAATCTGAATTTTGAAAATGTCTAATTTGTACAAAATTTTTAATCTGAGAAACTCTAAAAAATTTGAAATCAGAGTATAATCTATTTAGCATAAAATAATCATATAAAGGAACCATTCCTTTAACTGTTTGATATTTAAATGCTATTGATTTAAAAGTTTTGTTAGATTGATTTTTCTTATTATTACGTATTAATACATAAGGCTTATAACCTTGTAAAAAATTCTCTAAATTTAACTTAGAAGTATATTGATTATATTTAAATTCTAAATTACATTCAATTCTATTTGAATTAAAATTAAATACGATAGAACCATCAGTATCAATTAAACCTGAAAAATAAGGATCATTTTTTTTTATTTTATAATCCGGAGTAATAAATTCAATATTGTATAGTAAACAAGCTTTTTTAAAACTATCTACTTTAATTCTAATTAAACCGTTTAATTTACTCATTAAAAACTCCATTTCAGATCTAGTAGAAACAATATACAAGGCATAGGGACTTTTTTTATATGTTTTAATTCTACCCATATGTAATTTATCTTGAATTCGAGTTAAAATTCTAACATCTCTAATATGAAGTTTAATTCTAATAGCCCTTAATGCTACTTTTTTAGAGTTCGTGTCCATTTTTCTAATGTCAAAATTCCCATCTCCATCTATAACTCCCGCTAACCAAGAGTAAAATTTAAAATCGTCTAATTTGTTATAATTAGCCAAATTCGCAGGCAATTGACGTATAGTCTCTGAGAATCCTAAAAAGTTTTCTGCTGATTGTATGTTTATACCTTTATTAATAGATATAGTATTATTATTATTTTCACTTATTATTAGAAGATTAAAGCTTCCACTTCCATCTAGTTCAGAACTTAGATTCAATATTATAATAAGTAAATAATAAACTAAAAACACAGTTCCCAGCATATAGTCAATTGCATAAATATTCATATATTTAAGGCCCATTTGAGCGATAACGTAATAAGTGAGTTTACTCCCCTTTTATTAAGCTAATTTAATTAAGATTTATTTTTTTGTTTTGCTTTACTTAAGTATTATCTGAAGTTTTGCATTTGTTTTTTTTTATTAATTCTTTAATTATTCTTTTGCAGCAGTTTTGACTATTGCATATGCAAGTAAGAATAACAAAAATAAGCACAAGTGGCAAATGCACAAGAACAAAGTAAAGTAAATTAGCTATTTATTAGGGCCTGGACTATCTCTTTATTAACTTTAACAATTATGTTTAAAATTAATACATTGCGTATAGTCTCTACAGATCTTATTTTTACACTTACTTAAAAATAAAACCCACGGCATAGCTTACAATAATTTTTAGGTAGAATAGCATTAATATTCTTTATTATAAATTCCACCGTTCTTAATTAATTCATCAACCCTTGAATTGATTTGCCTCTAATTTGAAGAAAAATAGAAGCCCGTTAGAATATAGTAGGAGGGTGAGATAAAAGAAAAGAACAAAGCTCTCCGTTAATCCCAAAGACGTAAAGCTGTTAGGCCTAAGTTTGCTTGTATCCTACACCTTTGCTTTAGACTTTTTCACTATACTGCGAATTTTTTGAGCAATGGATTTTGCTATTAATCACAGTCAAAGCAACACTCCTTGTGCGCGGAGCTGCGCGGATCTAAAAAAAAAAGTAACTACTAACTACTAACTTTATTGTTTTTTTGTTTGTTTTTTTTTAATAAGAACACAAGCAACCTTTGCTCTAGCCTAGGCAAGAGATGCACAAGTAAAATTCAGAACACAAGTAGCACTGCGCACGCGAGGGTTTTAATTCTTAATTTAATAAACTAAGCACACAAGGGCAAAGTTAAAATGCAAATGCCAAAGGGTATAAGCGTAAAACATTAGATTCTTTATATGAAGTTCCAACTTTATAATGCTAACGTATGGTTTTAGATTTTATAATTAAGTATTAATTACTAATTAAAATTAAATAAATTAATAATAGTAAGATAGTAATTAATCAAGCAATGTTACTCACGACACTGTTAATAAAAAAATTTTCCAAGACTAATCTTTTGTCAGTCTCTGATGATGATATTCAAAAAATTTACTATATGATATTTTTGTTTCTCCTAGTAAGGGATATTTTGAGAAATGTTCGAAAATAAGTTTTCTAGATAGAGAATTACAAAGGTTCAATCTATAATAATTAGGATCAGTTAATATCCCTTTAACAAGTTTTTTTTTATCTTTTCCTATATTTTTCTCACTTTGAAAGTAAAAAAGAATCATCTTTAATACATGTAAATCATCTTTTTGACCTATATTGAAAGTACTGTTTCTTAATTGACATTTATCGTTAAAAACTAAAGAAAAATTACCTTCTGCTTCTATAAATCCAGAAAGCCAAGAATTAAAATAAAAAGGCAGTTCAATAATTATTTTTTTATTTAACTTAGTTAATAAATCATTCATGTTTTTATACATATTTTTTCTATTTAACAAAAAATTATCTGCGTCTTTATAAAGTAAGCAATTTTTAGCAAACTCTAATTGACATTGTTTTCTCACTGTTATTAGAGGATATCTAGCTAAAATTAATAATACTTTATTTATCTCACTCTTACTACTAGCAATCCAAGTGACATATTTCTCTTTTCTCTCAATAACAACTCTACCACCGATAATATTTTGTATTTTATTTAACATATAATGATTATTTTTTTCATTTTTCAAAGCTATAACAAATCTAACTCTTATTGATTTGTAACTATTTAAATTAGTAGTTATAGTACCATCTCCTTCTAAAAGACCCACAAAAAATTGTTCAATATAGTTATTTTTAATCTCTTCTACTCTTTGCTCTCGCTCTGGCAACTTTTCCCCTAAGCTCACAACCGAGCTTTTATGTTTACTATTGCAACGCACAGCCTTTGCCTCTGGCGCTGCGCCCTTGCTTTGCGTAGGTTGGCTCCGCCTACCAACCCTTGCTGCCTTTGTCAAGGTATTGATTGCGCACCGCCCTTGCTTTTGCGTAGGCTGAAGCCAACCCTTGCTGCCTTTGTCAAGGCAATGATTGCGTAGGCTGAAGCCAACCCTTGCTTTTGCGTAGGGTGAAGCCAAGCCTTGCTTTTTCGCAGCTGGCAACAGGGCAACAGGGGAACAGGGCAACAGGGGAACAGGGGAACAGGGGAACAGGGGAACAGGGCATCCGGGCAAGAGTTCTGCTTTAGTATTAACTACAGTACAAAAAGTTCTTATTCAAGTACCTTTGTTATTAATTTTATTATTGTACAAAAAATAATAATCAAAACCCCTTGTCGTGGAAATGATTCCATAGCGTTTTCCTTTGCTATTATACAGGCAAAAGGTCACTAACTTGTCTTTCTTGTCTTTAATACGATCAAAAAATAGAAATTGAAAAGTTCCTAATTTGTTTAGCAGATTAATTTGTAGAAGAGAAGTATCATAGAATATTTCCTTATTAAATATTTTATCGTGGAATGCAATATCTAACGAAGAGTTAGATAAAATTACTCCAGTTAAGCCTCCCAAAGTGAATAAAGATATAAAACCTAATGTAAATAATAAGGGTGTGCTATATCTTAAAGTTCCACCATATAAAGTAGCTCAAGGTTCAGTCTTCGATCATCTCAGATCTAGTTAACCTATTATCTAATATATAACTAATTTTGTTTTTTATTATATAGTATTGAAGTATTTATACCTCAACCATTACTGGCGATTTTGGACTATTCCTTAGGATACCTTAGTATTGATATTAAATACCTTAGTTTATCCTGGGGCATCTTGTCTCTACGCTTTTACATGATAGTTTCCTGAACATGATTTAGTTCGACGATTATCCTAATACTATTCATATTCTAATATTAGGACTTCCCTCGAGTTTGCCCCTTTATATATATAATTGGTATAATGTAAATAGCAAATTTCTGTGTGTTTTTTTAAATTAAAAAAGTCATAGAAATACTCTAAAATAATTATTATGCAAATATATCCAGCGAGTAATAAATGTTCTTAATAAATATATTTACAAAGATCAAAATTTAGATTCAAATTTATATCTCAAACTAGGTACAATAAATTTTTTTATTTTAGGATATAAAATTTTAGCTGAATTTACTTTAATATATACAGTATATTGATTTCTAGATTTTTGTAAAGTACAATCTATATTAAATTTAATTTTTAAAACATTCATAAATAGTATTAATTCTTTTATAGAGTAAGATTGCAGATTTAAAGTAATACCCTTAAACTTAAAAGCACCATCTCCCATTATAATATGAGCTAACCCTTCATAAGTTAATAAATCATATAAATTATCCGGAATCATTTTAATTCTTCCTCTATAAAAAATATCTCTTAATACTGTAAAGCAAGGCAAAGCTCTAGTTATTATTTCAACACCATAAAAGTCTTTACGATTTATTCTTGTTTGAACTAATCTAGGATAGGAGATACAATACCCAGATAAAAGATTAAAAACAAAAAATAAATATTCAAAATGTTCCATTGATTGTTTAAATCTAAATCTACAATTAATAATACTATACACATGCATATTTTTATTTTTATTATGTATACTTTCAGAATTTAAAGTCCTTCTAGATTTATATTCAATATGTCCATCAGATATCATAATTCCAACTAAAGGAAATAATATATTATTAGGAATATTTATCATATAGGATACTATACTAGTAAATTTAGGTAAATTAACAACACTGCTGGGCACTAAATTTTCACCATATATAACTAAAGATTTACAATTATCATTCTCTTTCATATACTTAGGATTAGATCTAGGAAAAATTTCTAATAAATTACCTTTATGTAATTCAAATAAATTATAATTATTAGTGCGCTTTATGCTTAAACATACCGGTATATTACTAATTAAAAAACAATTATTTTCTGAATAAATACACAAATAAAAATGAATAATACATAAAAACACAATTATATAATTTAAGGCCGAATAACTCTTACTAAAGGAGTTTGACAGCCAACTGAAGATTTTGATACCTGTTGGAACCGCAATTACCATTGTGAAATAGCAGAATAACCCTCTACAGTTTATACTTTATACTATAGATTAGTTATAAAGCCTTTCCCAAACCGTACGTGCAAGTTTCCAAGCATACGGCTTTCCCCCTAAATAGAAATTAGGAAAGATACTAAAATATTCAAGTCTTCCCCTATTTAGGCTGTTTTCCTTCAATAAAATTTAGATTAAAATAATTATAATCTTTTATTTACTATGAAAACTCCGTAATCCTAAAATTTTCGAAGATAGGATTATCCCAAGTTCTTATTTAAAATCCATAAATATTTTTTTAGGTAAAAGTCTAGTTTTTGAAAAATTGGTTCTTAATAGTTGAATGCTGCTACACTTCAACTCAATTTTAACATAAGTTAGTATTCAAAAAAACAATTTTACCATGAAAATCGTAGCTCAGAGATGACCATTTAACTAAAATTTTAACTTTAACAACAGATAGTAGCGCCACTCTCCTTATTTTGGATATTTAATAATAAAATAAAAAAATTAAGGGGAAGAGTGCGCACTCTTTTCTTATTTTTATTCCTCTCTCCACCTCTCGGCTAAATAAATTCTGATATTCTGATATTACTATAAGAATAAAATTAATAACCTCAGGGCCTTAAAAAATAAACTTAGTTTATGGGCTGGTTTTATTTGATTATTCACCTTTGCACGTTGCCTTTATATTCAGCACAGGGCTTTGCTAAAGAGGAAGGCTCTTCCAAATAGAAAAATGAATACCAAAGAGGGTTGCTTTTATTTTTTTTGATTATAAACAAACAAAAAGTCCAAGCAAAGGATAAAAAGTTATTACAATTAGTTAATAAATCCCTTTTTTAAACATGCTGTTGTCAGTTTCAAATTACTTTGAATACCTAAGTTTAATGCTTTACACCCTAATTACTTATTTTATATAAAAAGCTATTAACAAAGTAAGGTTTAATTAGATGTTTAACTTTATCTAATTCGACTTTATTGATGTAGATTCTAGGTTTACCATTGTCAACGTGAATAGTAGATTTAATATTAAGTTTTATCAATAGTATATTCATTAATAAAATAACTTCTTTTACAGAAAAAGAATCAGTGCATAACACAATTCCCCCCTTGTTTCTTTTTGCACCATCCCCTTGAATCCAGTGAGCGAGAGCGATGTAATCTAAATAATGAAATAGTTCAGGAGTAATACTTTTTCTTAGAACAGGGCTATCCCCTCTAGCCTTTGCCCCCGGAAAGGTTAACGTAGTTGGCACTAAATAAAAAATATTATAAATTTCATTAAAAGATTTTAATTGCCTAGTCATAAATTCAAAACTATAAAATATTTTACCCCTTTTAACGGTTTTATTTATATAAGGATAAGAAGAACAAAATACAGATAAAGTAATAAAGACTGACCACAGGTATTCAAAATTTTTTAAACTCTGTTTTAAACTGATTCTGGGATTCCAATGTACTCTTTTTTGAATATAACCATCACTTAATAAAACTCCTACTATAACACTCTGATGGTAATTAGTAATACTAAATGTATCTCTTATTATTTTAGTGAGAATTCCTTTTTGCAATCTAAATGAGTTATTATTTTTATCGTTCCAAAGTATTAAATTCTCATCTTTATTTAATTTAGTGTAACTTTTTCTGTGCAAATAAATATTAGAAAAGAACTGAGGTGAGGTATTTTCCACTTGATTGTTAAATCAAGCTTTACCCGGGATTTTAAATAATGAAGTGGCGCACGTAGCAGCCGTAAAATAAGCTCTCGTCGAGATTTTGGACAGTATCATAATTTAATAAAATATATTAAATTCCTTGCGTGCTTGTCTCTGAGAATCCCTTAGTTGAAATACTTATAATTTTATCTATACCTTTTTTATCTAAATGTTTACCTTCTGTTATCATAATATATACTTTTCTAAATTTAAGATAACTTATATATTTACCACCAAAAAGATGATATTTATCAAAATAATTAATAAGATCTGACGCAGTACTAAATCCTGAACTTTTATAACATCATATTCCTGTACTATATTGAGATAAATTACCTTTTTTTAAATAATCATATAAAAGTTTTAAAGGTAAACAAACAATCATTTTGTTTTAAGGAATATTCTAATCTTACACTATAACCTGTTTTATGAGTTTTACTTTTTGCAACACTAATATGAAAACAACCATCAGCTTGTGTAAATCCTGCTAATCAGTAATTATTTAAACTTAAATTTTTTAAAGGTGGTAAAATTTTTATATTAAAATATTCACTATATTTATGGTTAATTAATTGTTCATATTTATAATGACTTATTAATTTACCATTAATTAAAGATAAAATAATAGATAAACCTTTTTGATTTTTACAAATATATCTAACTGCCTTTTTATTTTTAATTTTATAAATATTTCCATGTCCTATTCGCTTCTTAATTAGATAAGCAAATGAAGAATCATCAATACTAAAAATAATATGTAATTCTTTGTTACCAAATCAACCATCTCCTTCTATTAACCCTGCTAAGAAATGTCCAAATTCATTATCTGTAAAATCACTCTTATGTTTGGGTACATGTTCAGAAATAGAAGGCAAATTAGTAAATTTATTATAAGTATTCCTTGCACTGACCGTAGTCTTAGTGCTAAACTTAAAGTTTTCTGCTGATTGTCCTGTCAAAGTATAATGAAATAAATAGATTGTACCTAACGCAATTAATGCGAGTGGACTATTAATTCAGGAGTTTCCAGCATATAGCAAGGTTTTATCGTGGACACAAGTTTTCCTATATCCACCTATTAAGATTTTTATTACTTTCTTGGCTTAAATTCCGCGCTCTTAGCTCCTTAAATTTATTATCTTTGGCCTTCCACACTAGCGCTTGCTTAAATAAAGTAAAAGCCAGAAATGGAAATGATAGGTTAAAAATAAGAATAAAAACTAAAAGGCAAGAGCACAAACTTAGTTTAAATTAAATCTTAACTTGGACTATGTCTTATCCCTCCTCTAATTAACCTTTATTTTTGGGGTTTTGTCTTACCCTTTTTGGCCTTTTGACCTGGCGCAGCCTTTGTTCTTATTTTTAGTCCAATAAGAATAAAAACCCCTGGCGGTGGCCAAGGGGGCCAATCAATGGGAGGTAAGAGGAAATTTATGGGATTTCCCGTGTAGTCTCTGAGGAGCCCCATTAAGTATAAATAAAAAAAATTTAAATACTTTCAGGTTTCCTGCAAGTTGTATAAGATTTAGTGAATTTAACGTACCTGTGTTAACTGGCTATTAAAATTTAATATAGGTCTAATGTATACTACGTACACTAATTTTTAAATAGTTTCTTGCATATAGGGTAATTATACTCCATACTCTTTCAAGTAATGGACGACGTGGAAATTTAGCTATACTCCCAACTTATATGTCAAAGCCTTCTGAATGAAGGGGTAAAATAATAAATTTAATTGTCTCTAAAGATTGCACTAGAATATAAATTCTATAGTTTTTCCCAGCTTTATGGATAGAGCATTTAATATCATATTTATTAATTAAATATAGACTAAGCCTGTTAACTTCAACATAGGTAAAACTATCAGTACAAAGATATAAACCTTTAGATGTTCCTCTCGCTCCGTCTTGCATTATTCAATGCGCTAAAGCAAGAGGAGTTAAAAATGATAAGTCTAAAGGAACTATTTTTACTTTTTTCTTACCTTTGCTATGGACATTTGAAAAGTCAAGGTCAGAGTAAAATGAAAAATAAAACTCATTTAACATAGGTAAAGATTTACTTCAAAAGTTTAAATTAGCATAAGTTTTACCTGTTCTTTTATCTAAATAAGACATTTCTCTATACTTTCCAGAGCATATCTCACCTAAAGAATTTAACACACTTAAAAAATATTCCTTTTTATCTAAGCTTTGTGTAAAGCCAAATCTTGCATTTAACCCTCTAGGAGGCAATTCTATTTTAGCATCACCTAAAAGAGAGCCAAATATTATCTCTTTAACCTCCTCCCCCGCGATTAAGGGTGGAGTAGCTAAGCTCGCGTCCTTATTTTTATTATTATTATTATTATTAAAATCAGAATAAAAACAAGCGCTCTCGCCAGCGCGGCTTACATTTGCTTCCCTTGCTTTGCGTAGGTTGGCTCCGCCTACCAACCCTTGCAAGGTAATGATTGCGTAGGTTGGCTCCGCCTACCAACCCTTGCTTTTGCGTTCTTATTTGTAGTCAATCAGAATACAAACAGCGCCCTTGCCTCTTGCCTCCCTTGCCTCTTGCCTTTGAAAGGCTACGAGCAAAGGTTGTGAGTGGGCCTAAGCCAAGGCACAAGTTGAAAGGCTACGAGCAAAGGTTTTGCGCAGCGGGCAACAGGGGAACAGGGCAACAGGGCAACAGGGCAACAGGGCAAAAGATCATTTCGTTCTTATTTTTATAAGAATACAAACAAATGCAAAAGAGGAATGGAAATTATCTGGAGAAATAAAGAGCTTATTATTTTCTATTTTTGCAGCAATAAGTTGAGCGTAAAGAATTAAATTTTCAAATTCATCTAAACCGACTGAGAACATATGGTGCAAGTAGCATATGCCATATAACATATTAAATATATAACATACACACCGGACTCACGCCCGGGATCGGATTATATCTTCATCTTATGATTGCTCATTAAACTTTATTTGGGCTTTGCAGAACCAGTTTTTCTATTTAAACTGTTATTTATATTTATAATTTTAGATAACTCTCGAATAGATGTTAATCCTTTTTCTAATAAATGTTCTTTATTTAGCACCATTTTATAAATTTCATTCCATTTTTTAAATGACAATAATTTTTTACTCTTTAGTGGAAAAATTAAAAAGTATTTTCTAATAGGGATTAATCCTTTGAAAGAATTAACTTGGTATCTATAAACCCCAATGCTTGCACCTCTTAAACTTACAGCTCCATAAGAAAATAAATCTCGTAATTGTAAGAATAAATATTGTGAATTTTTTTGGTCTAGAATAAATCTAAGCATTACACGGAATCCTGTTACAGTATTAGATCTTTTCTCTATTTTCACATTAAAACAACCTTCCGCATCTGTAAAACCCGATAACCAACCGTCATTTAAAGTAGGTTTAATTAATTTATCTATTAAATTTATCTCGCTTAAGTCGACTGTCCATAGGGACTGCTTATTTTTCAAAGCAGGTTTATTGGAGGCAATAGTTTTATTTAAAGCTTGTATTCAATAACTTAATTGAGATTTACGATGCTCTAAAACTAAATTACCATTAAATAATAAAGTTAATAGATATATATTTTGTTTATCTAATACAAAATAACGTGAAAATGCTTTATATTCTCGAACAATACCAAATCCTAATACTTTTTGAATGTGTAATAGAATTTCTTTTTCTTTTTGGGTTATAACGAAAGTAGGTCTACCTTTATATGTTAGAATAGCACCATCACCTTCACTAAATCCTATAAACCAAGTTAACCAATTAAATTCTGGAGTAGCTGTTGCAAGGTCAAGGGCCCGGTGTTGCTGATTAATCCTAGAATAAAATATTTTAAATAAAGTAAAATCAAAAGATGTCTCGCGTGTAATCTCTGAGGAACTCTTTAAACTTTTAGTATACAGATTACCTGCTGATTGAGTCAAACTAATTAGATTTTTACCCGCCTTTGGCTGAAAGGTACTAATTAGCACTAAACAGTTCCAGCATACAGCGATATTTATTACCTTTATTTCACAATAAAGAAGAGCCACCAAAAAAGAATCTTCTAGCCAAATTAACATATTTACTAACCTAGGCAAATATTCTAACGAATTAAAGATTATTTGAAAGAAACTCCAAACTAAAAAACCTAAGATTCCAATAGAAAACATGGCATAGACCCAAACTTAGTAATCTGAAGTAGGCTTGCCCTACAAGTGTTTTAATTCGTACTCTGCATACTTACCTTAAAAAGGACCTGCACACTAATAACCTGTTAAAAGTTATTCTAAGTTCCGACTGTACAATCGCGAGCATTCCAGCTCTACGTAGGTGAACCAGTCTGTAGCGATGTACTTAACCACCGACGGTCTTCAACTAGGGGTCGTTAACCGTTTTCACCATGTCCGGTTATTTTTATAAACAAATATTACTCCGTCGGGCAAACTTTTCATATTTATGCCCACTCCGAGGGCTTTTAGTTAATAGGAGGTTACTAAAGGATGCGAGTACACTTAAATTCCGTTAAGTCGTTGTGGTAAAGTGTAAAAATAACTAGGTAGGATTCTCACCTACGGAACAATAACAGAGAACAATTGTTGTATAATCCTATTAATTGTTTATAGAGTTAGCCTTCTCTCTTATTAGTTCAATACCACCTGCTTTTAAGTTTTTTTGTTTTTTCTATTTTTTCTAACAACATTTCACGAATAGAATTCCATTTAAGGAAAGCAGTTTGTTTTTTACCTTTAAGAGGATAAGCTAGGAAGTAATCAACGGTTACGGAATTAGACTTAAATGATCCAAGATTATATCTAAATACTCCAATATCCGCGGTTTTTGTTTTTTGTTTTTTTTACATTTCCTACACCAAAAATATTTTTAATGTGCAATAATATAGATTCCTCCTTCTGGTCTAAAACAAATCTGATACGAACTAGCTGAGAGATAGTCTCTTTTATGCCTAGATTCCCTTCACTGTCAAGAACTTCTTTCTTATATTTCTGTTTAATAACACTTACAAAGAAAGAACCTTCAGCAGTAGTAAAACCAGATAACCAGCTATCTTTTAAAGAAGGTCAAAAAGGATTAGGGTTAAAAGTAAGCTTTACAGAATCTGCATTTAAAACATCTATCCATAATTTAAGCTGATTTATTTTTATTAATAGTTGCTAATTTACCGTTAAATAAAATAGCTAATTTTAAATTTTCACTTTTGTTGTTACACGATATCTGTAAACATTAGCAGAAATATAAAAATATACCTTCCCGAAACCTAATACCGATTGAATTTCTTGTAAAATAGGTTCTTCCTTTTGAGTTAGACCAAAAAGACAACTTTTACTATATTTATAGCAATGTAATCCTCCATCACCTTCCGTAAACCCTATGAACCAAGTTAACCAATTAGGATCTATGTACTTATGTACAGAATAGAATTCATCAAATTTTTATGATGATTTTGTACTAAATTTAGATAGATTAAAATAATTATTACAACAATGTTTAAACTTTATTCCAATGTACATAATACAAGATATTTGTATATCAGTGCCTAATTCGGCCTTTAATAGGCTGAAAAGGAAAAGTAACATATTAAATCTTGTACGTGGACCATCTCTTTATTTTTCTGCGTAGCGCTTGTGTAAACAAGAGCCTTATGTTTAGTTATTTTTTAAATTTTTCCCATTTATCCCATCTTAATAGAAATTTCTTCCATGCTTTACCTAATATTGTAGATTCCTCCGCTAAGTGAGCTTTAAGACCTCTAAGTTCATAATATTTAGGAACAGCATTAATTCTATTCAATTTAGCAGATCTACAAGGATTTAATTTAAAATATTCAAGTAATTTAATTATTTCTGATTTAGTATAAACGATCCATTTAAAACTTATTTTTTCTATATAAATAGATCCTCCGTATAATTCACAACAAATATCTAACAAATATTTATTTTGTTGACCTGCAGTTATAAACATTTGAGAAGATTTTAAATTTAAATAAATACTACCATCTGAATCAAAAAAGCCAGATAACCAAGCATTTTCATAAGTTAGAGGTGCTGGTTGAAGTACAGGGATATTATATTTTTCACAAATTTTATTTAGTTGAAGTAACCTAATAGGATTTCTAATTTCCCCGTTAACAGCCTTTATAATATCTAACATACCTTGTTTATGGTGCATTCTAAATCTTAAATGATTTAAATTAGCTCGTAATTTAACAGCACCTCCAAATTTTTGTTTTATTTGGTATAAACAGTTTTTATCTCTAATATGTGCAACTATTTCTAAACTAGCATAACCTTTTTTACTTAATTGAAAACATCCATCTCCATCTATTAAACCTGCTAACCATTGATTAAATCTTTTATCTTCTGGTTTTAAAGTGTTAGATTTAAGGTTTAAAGATGTAGTTATCAAAGGCTTAAGATTTTCTATCTCAGATTTATATTCTCCTTTTTCAGTTGGTAAAGCTGCAGTGTTTGTATTTGTAGAATTTAAAACAGACAGAATTTTAAATAGAAAATTAAATGTTGAATAAAATAAAATTAAAGCCTTGTTTGTGTGCTTTGTATTATGGATAACCAGGGTAAATAAATATTTAAGGCTAGCGAGCTGGGGAGAGAAAAATAACATACGTATGGCCTCTGAAATTCCTACTTGCATGCTTAATCCGCTATTCAATGTAATATTGGATTTGTGTAAATTATTTACACGTGCTTTGGTTATCTGCGGGTTATAAGACGAAACAAAAATTTTTACCATCATTAAATAAATGAAGACTATACCATTCGCTGAAAAACAAACGGTAATTATACTGGCACCATTTATATTTATAAAAGCATTTCCAATAGATATAAAGCTAATGATTAATAAAATATGAATTAAATTACTTAACTTTAATGTTTTATTTAGGTGACTTACTAGTATAGTACTTTGTTTCTTAAAATCCCTTATTTTCCTGCATATAGTATGTTTCAAAATATTTATATAATATTTAGGGCCACATTGACCAAATATTGGTTTTCCTGAGAAAGTTGAAACTATTTGACTAACTATACCAAAAGCTGGTATAATTAAAATATAACAATAATTTTGATTAATCGAATAGTTAATAAAAAAACAAAAAATCTATTCCAATTAATACTCAAGAACTTAGCATCCTTGTTAGAACTTTATCTTAAACAGTAGTCTCATTAAATCTGTTCACTATTCTCATTTAATCTGTTCATTGTACCTTTTAATTTAATAATTTTTTCAATTCCATCTTTATTTAAATGATCTTTATTTTGAATTATTATATATGCTTTTCTTCATTTTAAATAGTTAATATGCTTACAAGATAATAAATGGAAGTAATCAAAATAATTAATACAATTTTTAGCTGAACCAAAACTAGTGGATCCAAAGTAATAAGTATTAAAAAACTGCTAATCCATTTAACACTATTAATTTTTAATTTCCATGACCGATCTGAAATATTTACCCCCTGCCCCTTAGACAAGCTTTAAAGTTATTTTAAGCAAATCTAATATCATAGAAATTCAAAAAATGAATGAGCACACTATACTATTTATCCTCTTCCGTGTATTTATTAAAAACAAGTTCTCTTCTAGTGTTCATTCTAGCTTTTATTTCCTTAATTTTTTCTAATCCCTCCTTAGTCAAATGAGCTTTATTTATCATTTGCTTGTTTACACAACAACTAGGCAAAAATCCCCAAATTCCAGTCTTTTAGAACTTTGAAGAGGATATTTCTTAATAAGTGAAATTATTTTAGTATTTATATCCGCGAATTTAGAAACAACTAAATTAATAGCAGGTTTTTCACCACTATACAGGCTTAAACCACCGCAACCTAAAATTTGTACTAACTTTTGCATTAAATCTATATCTCGCGAATGTTGTGTTAATATAAATCTTACTTTTACTTGAACACCGATTACGTGGGTTTTAGAAGAAGTAATATGAATATTAAAGCAACCCTCCCCATCTGTAAACCCAATTAATCAATTAGGATCGATAGTTAAAGGAACTAGCATTTTCGGCTTATCAACGGGATACGCATCAGGGAAAGCTTCTAATAAGGTTGTAGATAAACCTCTATTAATAGAATATCTTATTCCCACTATCTTTGTTAGCCCTTCTGAATCAAGATGTTCTTTACTATTTATCATATCTATAATAGATTTAAAAAGTAAAAAGTCAGCACGTTTCTGAGTTAATAACGGGTATTCTAAGAAGTGAGGTATTATTACATTAGTTAAATCAGCTAACGGACTCACAACAAAATAAACCATATTAGTTTTTCTATCTTTTATAATATTACCTACACCGAAAAAGGCTTTTATTCTCACCAATAAATCAGAATCCTTTTGATGTAATCCTATTCTATAACTAGGTTTAACAGCTCAACCTAATTTATATTTAGAATCTTTGATAATAGAGATAGTAAATGAAGATTCTCCATCTCCAAATCCTGTTATTCAATAAGGATTTAAAGCTGACGATTGAGGTTGCGATGAAAAATTAGAACTTTGTTTAACCAGTAAACTAGTACTGAATTTTCTGCAACCTTTATTTAAAAAGCAGCTATTTAGTCCACTATAATTACCTTGGTGAGCACTTTGTAGCACAGCGAGGCTTGAAAAACCTAAGAAAGTGTTTGTTCTATTAATAGATAATTTGGAGGCGAAGTTTTTAATTCTCATTTTATCCTTGTCAGTTAAACCATTTTCCATTTGCAATAATACATAAGTCTTTCTCCATCTTAGGAAATCGAGATATTTATGGGATAGTAAATGGTAACTATCAAAATATTTAATTATCTTTCTAGCTGAACCATAACTATCAGAATTGTAAGTATAATTATCTAATAAATTTCTATAACCAATATTTCCGCCAAGAAAATTTTTAATTAATAGTAAGAGAACGTCTTTTTTTTGATCTATTTGAAAATTTAATCTAATTTCTACCTTTTTACTCTTGCCTGTTGCACTAGCGAGAGGCTTCGAGCAGCGATTGCGATTAAGTATTTTAATTTGAAAGCTAGCGTCATCCTTTGTAGTTAGTTTAACTAAATCATGCCTTTTCGAGGAAATGTCTTCAGATAAATTAACTTGAGTAGTATATTTTACGTCAGTATTCATCCTTAATTTATATAGCATCGAACTATGCATATGAGGTTGTACTAAAGTTCGTAGTAAAGGCATTGATTTTTCTGTGATATAAATAGTATACCCGGGAGATTTTTGACGCATAGTACAGTCTAATCTATACCTAATCATAAGAACATTAATCAATCTAACTGTATCATTTAGAGAAAAAGATTCAGTACTGATTGTTAAACCGTGTCGATTTTTATTCCCGTCTCCCATTATTCAATGAGCCAAAGCAATAGGAGTCAAGAGGTTAAAAATATCTGCAGGAATTCTTTTGATTCCATTAGGGTAATAAATAGAAAGAAGTTCAGTAAAACAAGGTAATGATCTAGTAAAAATCTGTAAAGCATATGTATTAGTTTCTTTTCGCTTAGAAGATATAAAACTAGGGATAGTGCTATAATAAGGAGATAAAAGGCTAAATAAAAATAAAAAATAAGCCGAATTGGATAAAGATTGTTTAAAGCCTAATCGAGCAGATTTACTAGTTTTTGAAGAAAAAATTAATCACCCATCAGACAAGATTAATCCTGTTATAACACTTTGCTGATAAGCAGGAATACGAATCATATTACTTACTTGTTTTGTATATCGACCTAACCCTACTGAAGAGGATAAAATTTGACCCCATACAACTATCCTAGTTTCTGCTGGTAAAGCTTTAGAATTAGAAGAAGGTATGAGGGTTCAATCTGGCTGCTCTTGATCTGTTCTAGTTATTAGCTTGATTTGAAAAGTTGCAGAAGCATCGGAAAAACCTGCTAATCAATGATTTTTTAAATCAATATCCAAATTTAACTTTAAACTAATTGTTTTACCACTGAATTTAGGATGACTTAATATATTGTTAGTAATTTGATTAAACTTATTTTCTGTTCTAATTTTACCATTTATTAAATTAATAACTTTTTCCAAACCTTCTCTAGCAGCTATAATTAAAAGATATGCATTTTTATTTTTAACTTTTTTAACACTTCCAAAGCCTACTCTTTCCTTTATATAATAAGCTAAAGAAACATCTAATTTATGAAATACAATAACCAGTTGTTGTTTACTACTGAAATGACCATCTCCATCTATTAAACCAGCTAAATAATGTCCAAATTGTTCATCATTTAACGGTTTTAAATGTTTAGGGACCGTCCACTCCTACCTATTGTTATACTTATAAAATAACTTAGGTAGTATCAAGATAACCATGCCTTTAGCTAAGGCTCCGGCGTATATTTTAATTAAACCTAGCGCCGCCACACCGCTTATAATAAGGCATAATATAAACGATTTATTACATTCGCTTGCGCATTCCCTATTAAAGATATTATCATATATTATTCCAATGGCCTTCCGTTCTTCACTCTTATCGACTTTTAAAGGCGTAATCCCTATTTGTCTCCAAAACAAAGCATCTATACAAATAGGCAGACCAGACCAGACCAGACTAGTTAAATTGAGTATTTAAAGAACAAATAACCTATTTTATCTCTAGGCTAATGATCACTAATTTATAACAATATATTGAAATTAGCTATCTTCTAACATCCTCTCTTCGATCGATTAGCTGAATTCATACTAGCTTGTATAGATCTAATCTCATTTAGACCTACCGTGGTTAAATGAGCCTTATCTTTAATAATATTAATTGCCTTCTTGAAAGCTAAATAATCATTAAATTTAGCTCCTGTTAGGGGATATTTATCAAAGAAGGGTATAATCTTATCACAGATATCAGGAAAACTATAAACTACAAATCTCTTAGTAGAATCTATATTAGACAGAATTAAACCGCAACCCAAGTAAACCGCCAAATGATCTAGAAGTTGAGAATCGCGAGCGTGCTGAGTAATTATAAATCTTAAAACTACTCTCTCCTTTAGCCTGTGCCCTTGAGATTTCTGTAGATTCAATAAAAAACAACCTTCTGCATCCACAAAACCACTTAATCAATTAGGATCTTCGATCTTTGTATTTAATACTAAAGGTCTAGGTACTGGAACCACTTTAGGAAAAGCAGCTTTTAAAGAACAAGATAGGCCTTTATTCAAAGACGCTTTTAAAGAAATTATTTTTTTTAACCCCTCTTCTGTAATGTGGCTTCTATTTAGCATAAGCTGTACACTATCTTTAAATAAGTAAAAATCCGCACGCTTTTGAGTAAGTAAAGGGTATTCTTCAAAATGTTTTATAATGATAGCTAAATCTTTTAAGGATCTTACAGAGTACTTAATATATCTATCACCATCTTTATAAATACCCCCTACACCAAAAAATTCTTTAACCATTTCTAATAAAGCATAATCATTTTTATGCAAAGTTATATGGAAAGTAGCTTGAATCTGGTATCCTGATCTAGTACTACTATCTTTAGCTAAGTATAACCCAAAGCTTCCTTCACCGTCAACCAAACCAGTAACATAATAAGGACTATGATTCTTTTTGTGATCAATAACAGAAAAATCTATAGGAGAAGGCGCAGACACTCCTGAACCTTTTGAAGAATTAGTTGTTAAAGAAGTTGTGCTAAAATTAACATAAGTGCTATAAAAAAGGTATAAAATAGATAATCCTATTAATACTAATCAGTATCCGAGACCAACTAGTATCAATAATATATTAACCGAAAGGAAGTTATAATGGCATAAAAAGCGGATAAATTTAATCTCAATATCGCCGATCGGTTTCCCGTGGACTAGAATACACCTTAACTTTTGATTATATCTCAAGTAAGAACCGTCTACTCGTTGCTCTTTTACTTTACTAATGTCTAGTAAAGACTTAGATCCGCGATAACCCATTTCAGATATAAAATCTTTCATCTTTAGTGATATTACCATACCCTGAGTCATTAATCAGGCCGGATAAGTAGTTTCCTTCTTATCTTTGGTTAATAGAGCTTTAGGGTGTCCCCGGAGTTTGGTTCTTAGTCACGTAAGAATTATCTCCCCTAACTTATTAGCGGGGCCTTCCCCATGAACAGATATGGGTTTTACATTTTCTAAATTTACTACTGTTTCGTTGCATAAAGTCTCTGAGGTTAAAAATTTAATAACATTATTAAAATTGTTACCTGCTGATATACTTCATTGTTTTAACTTTGTCACTATGTCATTTAAGATGAAGTATTTAAAACTAATTATTGTAGTAGTCCCAGCATACTGCAACGTTAAGAAGCCTATAATTATGACTTCTGGATGCATTCATTTATTTAATTAAATAAAAACGAACGGACCATCTCTTTATCTAAAAACTATTTTAAATTTTCGGAAGAATCTTCATAATTCAACCATTTTTTATAAAATATTTTCCAACTTTTGTCTAAATTTGACCCTTCTAAAGCTTTAGCCGACTTCGCCACCTTTAAATTTCGTCCTACAAACCCAAGAAGGATAAAAACTTTGAATGCCTAAACATAGATCTACTTAAAACAACAAAAATAATTAAACAAACCAATTTTTTACTGTAAAATATTTTTATTTTATTCCTCTATTCATCCCTGATTTAATTTTTAAAATTTCCTCCATTCCAGCATTAGTTAAATGGCTTTTAGTTTTTATTCTCTCAACTGCTTTACAAAAATCAGCTAAGTTTAAGGCTTTATTACCTTGAAGAGGATATTGCTTAAAAAAAGGAACAATAATATTCTCTATGTCAGAGAATTTTGAAACAATAAAATTTATTATTAATTTTTCTTCTTTTATTCTTCCACAACCAAAGTATTCTATAAAGCTTTTTATTAAATTAGTATCTCTATTGTGTTGAGTTATTTGAAAAACTAAATTTGGTATTACCTTTGTCCCACTTTTTTTAATAATACCAATCCAAAAACTTCCTTCACCCTTTTGCCCGTAGCAAAAGCAAGGGTTCAATGAATCCACTTAAAAATTGAGGATTTAAATCCTTAGGTTCAACATTATCTCTTAATACAGGAATAGCATCAGGAAAATCAGCTTTGATTGTTTCAGTTAACCCTTTATTCATCGAAGCTTTAATACTTGTAATTTTTCTTATTCCTTCAAATGTCAGATGTTCTTTTTTATTTATTAAATCCACAATCAATGTAAATAATTTAAAATCAGCTTGTTTTTGAGTTTTAAGAGGAAATTCAGTAAAATGTGGTAAGATAATGTTATTTAAATCATTAAGTGATCTTACTCTATACATAAAACTATTAGATCCGGATTTAGTTATTGTTCCTACTTTTTTAAAGTATGATTTTATTTTTTTTTTTTCTAATAAAGCTAAATCATTTTTGCCTAAATTTATTTGAAAACTGGGTTGAATATAATAACCTGTTTTTAATGTTTCATTTTTAACAAAGGTCACAGTAAAACTAGACTCAGCATCAGAAAATCCAGTTAGGTACCAGGGGTTTAATTTATTAGAAATGATTTTAGGACTAGTTTTGCAAAAGGTGGAATAATTACGTTTCTGAATAATTTCTTTTTTTACTTATAGTTGTGGAATTTTGGATAGAATAGTAATCTCCCTTATCCCATTTTTCCATGAAAAGTTTAAAAGCTTTAGCTAATAAAGAATCAGAAGGAGCTAAGTCTGCTTTTAAATCTTTTAGTTCATAAAATCTAGGAACTAAATGAAGTCTTTTAATTTTAGCGGATCTGCAAGGATGGTTTTTAAAATATTCTATTAATTTCAAGATATCTTCTCTTTTAGAGATAAACCATTTAAATGAGAGTGAACTTCCTTTATCGATATATCCACCATATAAATCTATTAAGGGTTGTAACATTTCAGTTGTTTTTTTGACTAGCACTTATACTTAATTGATTAGTCGACTTATTAATAGTTATTGTACCATCATTTTTATGTTATAATAAATAAATTGACTTAATAAGATATAATCTTTAATATCAGCCTTAAAGTTAAACCTTATTTTCATTAGAAATCCCCTTAGGTTTAAGATTAATTTTATATAACATACTTTCTATCATGTAAGGTAATACAATTGCTCTTAATGAATTCATAGATTTATTCGAAATAAAAATTCTGTATTGACCTGGATTATTAGTACGTATAGTACATATAAAGTTATAACGAATTATTAACACATTAACTAGTACAATTACCTGTTGTAAAGTATAAGAATCAGTACATAATACTAATCCTCCTAATTCCCTTCTTTGACCGTCCCCACATATTCAGTGAGCTAATGCAACAGGATCTAATAAATTATAAATATCCCGAGGGATGACTTTTGTATTCTGATAATAAAAAAGTAAATGAAGATCTTTAATGCAAGGTAACGAACGAGTATAGAAATTAAGAGCATAATTTATTTTATTATTTCTTGTATTCGTTATTAGAGAAGGTAAACTATGACAAAAAGGTGCTAAAACAGTAAAAACTGAAAAAAGATAATTAAATTTTTCTAATGATTGTTTGAATCCTATACGAGGATTTACCCCATCTTTAGAATAAGAAATTCAAGCATCTGATAATAATAAGCCAATTACAACAGAGTATTGATAATTATTAAATTGATACATTTCATAAATCTGTCTTGTTATTCGTCCATTAGATACACCTGATGACATGTGAGAACCTCATACTATTAACTTTTTGGAACAAGGAATAGTAAGTTCTTATTTTTTGTTATCAGATAAATTTGTTAAAGTTTGATTTTTAATACTAGAGGTATGTATACTTCTCTTAAATTTATTATCAAAATTTGACCATGCTTTACCAAGGATAGAATCTTTCGGGGCTGAAAATGCTTTAAGATCTACAACATTGTAAAATTCTGTTACTAAAAAGAATTTATTTCGTTTAGCTGAATGTAAAGTATATTTTTTAAAATACTCACAAAATATGATTAATCCGTCCTCTGACTCTAAACACCAAGTATGGCGATCACTTAACCCTTTATCTAATAACATTTTACCTCCAAATATCTCTTTAAAAAGAACTAATAAATCATATGATCTATGAGTAACACTTACAGATAACATAGGAATTTGGCTTTTATTATTCAATTTATAAGTCAATAAGCCACAAGCGTCAAAAAATCCTGATAGCCACCCGTTATTATAATCTAATTTTTCTGGATATATTAAAGTTAATTCATATTTATCACACAATTTGTTTAATTGAACTAATCTATTGGAATTTCTTATAAGACCATTTACGTCAAATATTAAAGCTAATAAACCAGATTTATGGTGTAATCTGTATCTTAATGCTTTTGCATTAGATCTTAATTTTATAGATCCTCCATATCGATTTTTTATAATTTGTAAAGCGTGTTCATCTCTAATATCCATAGTTATTTCTAAACTAGCATATCCTTTTTTACTTAATAAAAAACAACCATCTCCATCAATTAGACCTGCTAACCATTGACACCAATTTAGATTGTCAGAATTTTTATTTTTAGACAACAAACGTATGGCCTCTGAAGTATCTACTAACGAGCTAAGCGCTTTGGTTACTTGCAGGTTGTAACGTCTTAATAAGATTTTTACATAAGAGGTGTTTTTTCAGCTAAAATTAGATAAATAACAACTTATTCTTAATGTACCTATTAAGTTAACAGTTATGTTCCCGCTTATAGTTTGTTGCATTAGATACCCTTCCTCAGAATATATAAAGGGCCAATTTTGACCAAAAAACCCAATTCCTTATTTTATAATTATTTATTCACCCTTAATTATAAAATTCAATAATATTTATTTTTATTGACCTCAAAAAAAAATGAGAGGAATCCGACTGTACATTAAGCACCATTACAGGCACCCACCAGTGACCCAGTCTGTAGCGGTTTAGTATACAACCGACGGTCTTGTCCTAGGGGATTTTAACCGTTAACACTAGCATCGCCGCATAAGTATATTGATTATTATATAATTTATACTTACACATTACCCTCGTCAGGATAATTAATCATAGATTTGAATCTAATTTCTTATACTAGTTTGCTTAGATTATATGATTACGACTAGATAGTAGCATCTTTTTTCAAGACCATCTCTTTATGTTATGAGCCGTCATAGCTCCTTCTGTCCTCTCCCTAAAGGGAATAGGGGTATGTACTAACGTTTTACCGTAAAAGGGCGTAAACGTAGCCGCTCCGGTACTAAGGTACTAACGTAATAATGTACTAAGGCACTAAGGTAGGAGAATGGTAAGGTAAAGATATAATAATATTGTCTTATTAATATAAAATATCTTAAATTCATATTTTTGAATTACAATCAGCATCTGCAATATTATCTTATTAAACCTATACTAATTTAACGTTAATATTAAATAAATATAGTCTTAATTAAATTTTCACAAATTCACTACTACCTTCATTTTTTCAATTTTTTATCGTTTTCTGTATTCTTAATATTTAAGCCTAAAAATAATATTAATCAAGAAATAGTATTAGTGATATTTTTAATAGTGATTAGAGGTATTGTAGCATTACTTAAATTTCGATTATAAATATAGTATAGGTAAGGGTAGTTATATAAAAAAGAGTCTATAAAAAAAATTTTTTTAATAAATTTATATTAGTATTAAACAAGATAAGTGTTTTAAATTTAAAAAGCCGACTCGTAGGGTCGTAATAGCTAAGTCAGATTAATTTCCCAACCTTAACGGAACCAGGTCCAGCTGTAACAGGTTAGGGCTGGTAACGCTTAATTAATTTAATAAGTGATGGGATCTAAAGAATCAGCCTAAATAATAAATAACCGTATCTAACAAAAATCGCAGTTAAATAATTATAATTTATGAAAACTATTAACAGTTTTAGATAAAGATATTAATTTGATTCTATTTACGGGATCTAGATGCTCTTTATTAACTATCGAATTCTGAATTTGTTTCCATAATAAGTAACTACTTCTTTTTTTAGTCAAAAAAGAAAATTTAAACTTATCAAAATATGTTATAAGTTTCACAGCATCAGAGAGACCACTAATTCTATAATGCCAATTACCTTTATGATAATGTTGATTTACTCTACCTACTCCAAATAAAGATACCAGTTTATCTAATAAAACTATTTTATTATCTTCTCCTTTTTGAGCTAATTCAAAAAGAAAGGAGTAACTATTATTTCTTTTTGAAAAAGAAACATGAAAACAACCTTCAGAATCTGTAAAACCTACTAACCAATTATCTTCTAAAGTAATATCTTTAGTTTTATTAATAAAGTTAATGTTTTCAAATATAGCATTATCTAACCCAAATTCTGTTAATTTTCTAGAGGTTTTTTTTAAATTTTTATTAATTATGGTTAAAAATTCTTCAAAAGAATTTAGTTTTCCTGGTGTCCTTATGTTTCCGTTAAATATTAAAGAAATTAAGTATAATCCTAATTTATCTTGTATAATAAAACGAGAAGTAGTTTTACCTTGAGTTATAACTTTACCCATATTTAATTCTGTTTGTATAAACTCTAATACTTGTTTATCCCTACTGTCCTGTGTAATTACAAAATATAAATCACCTCTAGCAGCTTTAATAAAAGACCCATCTCCTTCACTAAACCCTATTAACCATATTAAAAACTCATGGCTAGGTTGTTTATATTTACCATAACACTTAGAGTTTAATTTATAATATTCGTAAAAATCTTGTACAGTGTCACCTATTTCAGTATTTGACTTTAATATTAATTGAATTTTAGGTGAATGTGTATTATTTAGCCTAATGTTTAAATTACTATTTTTATTACAAAACCTCTCTCCCTCTCTCTCAGCCTTACTACTACTGAGCAGGGAACGAGCACAAGATAAAGGTAAAAAACTTAAATTTAATATTAGTTGAATAGTATCGACCAAAAATATTATTTGTTGAGGCCCATTATAAAATAAGGCATAAGTATTGCTCATTAAGATATTGAGTTTAAACGGGATTTCATAAAAAAGATGTTGATACAAGATTGGATCCCCACCTCCTGCTGGGTCATAGAAACTAGTATTAAAGTTTCTATCTGTTAATAGCATCGTTATGGCTAAATTCTAGATCCCAAGACTCAATGTCTATGCTAATTAGCTCAATTCTTACTAATTTTTTGTTTTCTGTTGCTATTTTTTTTTTTTTTTTGTTTGTTTTTTTTAC
>Ga0193702_1000141_pt1 | contig 28995 bp, 29 predicted proteins | sample U3a1metaG_FD_143060 | JGI IMG/M metagenome (GOLD analysis project Ga0193702, IMG submission 143060) | Soil microbial communities from a riparian zone of the East river system, Colorado, United States - U3a1 | ecosystem: Environmental > Terrestrial > Soil > Riparian zone | place: USA: East River... | reverse complement strand
CAGGCGGTCGATCTGGGCCGGCGTCAGGCCGAAGGCCTGGTTGACGTCGTCCACCAGCAAGGCGAACAGCGACAGGTCGGACATCACGTCGACGCCGGGAATCGGCACCGCCGACACCCCGGCCGAGATCACCGCGCGCCGCCGCACCAGGCGCCGGCAGCGCTCGCGCACCGCGTCAATATCTTCACGCTTGCTGGCGACCAGGTCCCAGCCCGGATTGACAGTCTTGGCCATATTGCTTTCCTTTACGACAGGCCCCATTTTCCTGAACTCAAGAGCCCATTGAAATCGGCGTTTTTACAGTGTACCGTGTTATCAGTGGGCGGGCTGGCACGGCTGGGCTGGCACGGCGGGACCGGTACGGCGAGGATTGCATCATTGCCAAGTGTAATAATTATGTTTCTTGTAGCGCGGCTTTGTAAATGTCTGTTATATTCAAAGTAACTATTCATTAGTGCACGTAAGAACAGTCCTACAAAAACCGCTCACGTCAATACGCCACTATGAGAATCGCCGTCCTCGACAACGACCGCAGCCAGGCGGACCTGATTTCACAGGTCCTCACCACGGCTGGTCATGCCTGTCAGTCGTTCGACAACGCCAGGGACCTGCTGGCGCAGTTGCGCAAGGACGCGTACGACATGCTGATCCTCGATTGGCAGGTGGCCGACCTGTCGGGCGTCGAAGTGCTGCGCCGGGCGAAGGAAAAGATGCCGGCGAATACCCCGATGATGTTCCTGACCAGCAGTTCGGGCGAGGACGACATCGTGGCCGGGATCGGCGCCGGCGCCGACGACTACATGATCAAGCCGCTGCGCCGCGGCGAGCTGGTGGCGCGCGTGCAAGCCCTGCTGCGGCGCGCCTACCCGGCCCAGAACGGCGCCGAGCAATTGACCTTCGGCCCGTATGTGTTCGAAACCCGGCCCGGCCGCCTGCTGATGGACGGCGCGGTGATCGAGGTGACCCACAAGGAGTTCTACCTCGCGCTGTTATTTTTTCGCAACATCGGACGGCCGCTGTCGCGCGCCTACATCCACGAGGCGGTCTGGATCCGCGAGACCGCGCTGCCTTCGCGCACCATGGACACCCATGTCTCGCGGGTGCGCAACAAGCTGCAATTACGGCCCGAAAACGGCTTTCGCCTGGTGCCGGTCTACAGCTACGGCTACCGGCTCGAGAAGCTGGGGCCCTGAGCCGCCGGGGCCGCTGTGAAGACGCGGCCGCATCAGGCTATAATGAGTCCTGAATTTCCTCCCGCGCCCTGAAATGCAACTGCTCGCCGTCGGCCTCAACCACACCACTGCACCGGTCTCGCTGCGCGAGCAACTGGCGCTGGCGCCTGACCAGATCGGCCAGGCGGTGCAGGCCGCGCGCGCCTGGTTCGCCGGCATCGACGCGCGCGGCAGCGACGAAGCGGCGATCCTCTCGACCTGCAACCGCACCGAGATGTACGCCGCCAGCCAGGTGCCGAATCCGCTCGACGCCGGCGCCCATTTCCTGGCCGACTACCACCGCCTGAATTTCGCCGAACTGCGTCCGCATCTGTACATGCTGCCGCACGACGACGCGGTGCGCCATGCGTTCCGGGTCGCCTCCGGCCTCGATTCGATGGTGCTGGGCGAGCCCCAGATCCTGGGCCAGATGAAGGACGCGGTGCGCGAGGCCGACCAGGCCGGCGGCCTCGGCACCTATCTGCACCAGCTGTTCCAGCGCAGCTTCTCGGTGGCCAAGGAAGTGCGCAGCACCACCGAAATCGGCGCCCACAGCGTGTCGATGGCGGCGGCCGCGGTGCGGCTGTCGCAGCGCATCTTCGACACGGTGGCCGACCAGCGCGTGCTGTTCATCGGCGCCGGCGAGATGATCGAACTGTGCGCCACCCACTTCGCGGCCCAGAACCCGAAGTCGATCACGGTGGCCAACCGCACCATGGAGCGCGGCGAGGCGCTGGCGCACCGCTTCAACGGCAAGGCGATCCGGCTGGCCGACCTGCCGGCCCAGCTGGCGCAGTTCGACATCGTGATCTCGTCGACCGCCTCGACGCTGCCGCTGATCGGCCTCGGGCTGGTCGAGCGCGCGATCAAGGCGCGCCGCCACAAGCCGATGTTCATGGTCGACCTGGCGGTGCCGCGCGATATCGAATCCGAAGTGGCGCGCCTCGACGACGTGTTCCTCTACACGGTGGACGACTTGAGCCAGGTGGTGCAGACCGGCCGCGAAGGCCGCGAGGCCGCGGTGGCGCAGGCCGAAGCGATCATCGAAACGCGGGTGCAATCCTTCATGCACTGGATCGGCGACCGCGCCGTGGTGCCGGTGATCCAGGACCTGCACGAATCGAGCGAGGCGATGCGCCTGTTCGAACTCGAACGCGCCAAGAAAATGCTGGCCCGCGGCGAGGACGTGGATGCGGTGCTCGAAGCGCTGTCCAAGGGCCTGACCGCCAAGTTCCTGCACGGCCCGCAGCAGGCGCTGCACCGCGCCCAGGGCGACGAGCGCGCGCTTTTGGCCGACCTGCTGCCGCAGCTGTTCCGCGGCCGCCGTTAGCGCCCCTTCTTCCTTGCGCCGCCGCCCCGCGCGCGGCCGCCGCCTGTTCCGCCGTGCCTTGCGCGGCGCCGATTCCATCTCACGAGCGACCTTATGAAACCATCCATGCTGGCCAAGCTGGACCAACTGGCCAACCGCCTCGTCGAACTCGACGAACTGCTGATGCACGAGGGCGCGACCTCGAACATGGACAGCTACCGCAAGATGACCCGCGAGCACGCCGAGATCGGCCCGCTGGTCGCGCTGTACAAGCAGTTCCAGGCCGCGCACAGCGACATCGCCGACGCCCAGGAGATGCTGCAGGACCCCGACATGAAGGAGTTCGCGCAGGAGGAAATCGAAGCGGCCAAGGCGCGCGTGGCGCAGCTCGAACTCGATCTGCAGACGATGCTGCTGCCGAAGGACGTCAACGACGAGCGCAACATCTTCCTCGAGATCCGCGCCGGCACCGGCGGCGACGAATCGGCGCTGTTCGCCGGCGACCTGCTGCGCATGTACACCCGCTTCGCCGAGCGCAATCGCTGGCAGGTGGAGATGGTGTCGGAGTCGCCATCCGATTTGGGCGGCTACCGCGAAGTGATCGTGCGCCTGATCGGCAACGGCGCCTACTCCAAGCTCAAGTTCGAGTCGGGCGGGCACCGCGTGCAGCGGGTGCCGGCCACCGAAACCCAGGGCCGGATCCACACCTCGGCCTGCACGGTGGCGGTGATGCCGGAGGCCGACGAAGTCGAGGACGTGAACATCAACCCGGCCGACCTGCGGATCGACACCTTCCGCGCGTCCGGCGCCGGCGGGCAGCACATCAACAAGACCGATTCGGCGGTGCGCCTGACCCACCTGCCGACCGGGATCGTGGTCGAATGCCAGGACGACCGCAGCCAGCACAAGAACAAGGCCTCGGCGCTGAAGGTGCTGGCCGCGCGCATCAAGGACGTGCAGTTGCGCGAGCAGCAGTCGAAGGAAGCGGCGACCCGCAAGAGCCTGATCGGCTCGGGCGACCGCAGCGAGCGGATCCGCACCTACAATTTCCCGCAGGGGCGCATGACCGACCACCGCATCAACCTGACCTTGTACAAGCTCGATTTCATCATGGACGGGGATCTGGCGGACCTGACCAATGCGCTGGCGGCCGAGCATCAGGCCGAGCTGCTGGCGGCGCTGGGGGATTAAGCCAGAACTAAGTTGACGTAGTGAAAATAGGGGCAGAGTTCTCGTCGCGGCATGCCGCGACTTCGCGGCTTTATGCGAAAATTACTCTGACCCTACTTTCACGGCCCCGAAGCCGCTAACTAATCGGCGAGGCGATAAAAGGGGTCAGAGTAATTTTCGCCTAACCCCCGGCGAAAAAAAACTCTGACCCCATTTATCGCCCCGCCTCTAACGCCACTGACCATGCCTACATCGCGCAACCTGCTTCTCGCCATCGCCGCCGCCTGCTTCGCCCTGATCGGCGCCGCGCTCTACCTCCAGCACGTGAAGGACATGCTGCCCTGCCCCTTGTGCGTGATCCAGCGCTACCTGTTCCTCGCGATCGGTATCTGCGCCCTGCTTGGCGCGCTCGGCGGCAAGCCCAAACTGGGCGCTGGCCTGGCCGCACTCGGCGCGCTCGGCGGCCTGGGCGTGGTCGGCAAGCACCTGTGGGTGCTGGCCCATCCCGGCCTGTCCTGCGGCATCGACCCGATGGAGACCGTGCTGAACAAAATCCCGACCGCCACATACCTGCCGTGGATCTTCCGCGCCGACGGCCTGTGCGAAGACGCGCGCGACACCCTGCTCGGGCTCTCGATCCCGCAATGGTCGGCGGTGTGGTTCGTGATCCTGGCCGCGGCGCTGGCCTGGGTGCTGGTGCGCCGGCGCGTGCGATGATCGCCGCCGGCGCCACGGTCGGCACGCTGCAAGCCGCGCTGCCGCTCGATCCGCTGGAAAACCGCATCCTGCTGTGCCATGCGCTGGGCCTCACGCGCGTCGGCCTGATCACCCAATCCGAACGCCGGCTGACCGGGATCGAGGCGGCGGCGCTGGCGGCGCTGGTGGAGCGCCGCCAGCACGGCGAACCGATCGCCTACCTCGTCGGCCGGCGCGAATTCTTCGGCCTCGATTTCCGCGTCACCGATGCGGTGCTGATTCCGCGCCCCGACACCGAACTGCTGGTCGAACTGGCGCTCGAACGGCTGCCGGCGCAAGGCCGCGTGCTCGACATGGGCACCGGCAGCGGTGCGATCGCGGTGGCCATCGCCCACACGCGGCAGGACGCCGGCGTGACCGCGCTCGACGTCAGCATCGAGGCGCTAGAGGTCGCGCGCACGAATGCGGCGGAGAATGGCGCCCGGGTGCGCTTCCTGCAAAGCGACTGGTTCGCCGCGCTGGACGGCGAGGTGTTCGAGCTGATCGTCTCCAACCCCCCGTATATCGCCGATGGCGACGTACACCTGTCGCAAGGCGATTTGCGTTTCGAACCGGTGGGCGCGCTGACCGACCACGCGGATGGCCTGTCGGCGCTGCGCACCATCGTCGGCGGGGCGCGCGCCCACCTTGTCGGCCAGGGCTGGCTGCTGATGGAGCACGGCTACGACCAGGCCGCGCAAGTGCGTGCGCTGCTCGCGGCCAAGGGCTACACCGAGGTGCAGAGCTGGCGCGACCTGGCCGGCATCGAGCGCGTCACGGGCGGGCGCGCATAAAACCGGGGTCAGTGCCGACATTCGGACACGGGCTCGACAGGCGCGCCTGTCGAGCCCGTGTCCGAATGTCGGCACTGACCCCGGTTTTATGCGCGCGGCCGGGTTCGGCATTTTGCTAAAATGGCCATCCAGTTCGGAGCCATGCATGCGCAAACTGTTCGCCTTTTGTGTGTTGATGTTCGCGCCCTGTGCGGCGTGGAGCGCAAGCGCGGCGGACCAGCAGGCGCGCGCGCTGTTCGAGGCCGACTGGCAATGGCGCCTGCAAAACCAGCCTGAATTCGCCACCACCGTCGGCGATTACCGCTACGATGCGACCCTGTCCGACACCTCGCTGGCCGCCAGCCGCGCCGCCCTCCAGCACCAGCGCACCATGCTGGCCCAGGCGCGCCTGATCGAGCGCGACAAACTCACCGGCCAGGACCAGCTGTCCTATGACTTGTTCGTCGACGACAAGGAGCGCAAGCTGCAGGCTGCCGCCTTCTATCCCTACGACCCGCAGCCGATCACCGCGCAGGACGGCATCCACCTCAATTTCCCGCGGCTGGTGGCGCAGATGCCGTTCGCCACCGAGACCGACTACCGCAACTACCTGGCCCGCATCGACGCGCTGCCGCGCCACATCGACGGCATTCTCGAGCAGCTGCGCGAAGGGATGCGCAGCGGCTGGACCGCGCCCAAGCCCACGTTGCGCGCCCTGCCCGCGATGCTCAAGCAGCTGCGCGAGAACCTGGTCGGCGGCCAGCTCGGCGCGCCGTTCCGCCAGATCCCCGCGACGATTCCGAAGCCGGTGCGCGAAGAACTGGCCGCCGCCGGACCGGCCGCCCTGCGCAACAAGGCCGCGCCGGCGCTGCAAAAACTCGAAGACTTCATCCGCACCGACTACCTGCCCGCGGCGCGCGAATCGATCGCCGCCGGCGCCCTGCCCGCAGGCCCCGACTACTACGCCTTCGCGGTGCGCGAGAACACCACCACCAGCATGACGCCGGCCGAGATCCACGCGCTCGGCCTGAAGGAAGTCGCACGCATCCGCGCCGAGATGCGCAGCGTGATCGCGCGCACCGGCTTTGCCGGCTCGTTCGCCCAGTTCATCGCCTTCGCCAACAGCGACCCGCGGCTGTTCCCCGCCAGACCCGAACAACTGCTCGAGCGCTACCGCCGCATCGTCGCGCGCGCCACCGAACGCCTGCCGCGATTGTTCGCCACGCTGCCGGCCGAAGACATCGGCATCAAGCAATCGCAGGACGTGGGCGCCGACAACCAGGGCGCGGCCTACTACGAAGCGGCCAGCGCCGACCGGCCCGCCGCGCTGGTGGTCAACACCTCGCGCCTCGACTCGCGCCCGCTGTGGGAGACCGAAACCCTGGCCCTGCATGAAGCGGTACCCGGCCACCATCTGCAGACCGCGCGCGCCCACGAGATCGCCGACCTGCCCAACTTCCGGCGCTACGGCTGGTACGTCGCGTTCGGCGAAGGCTGGGCCTTGTATGCCGAGAGCCTGGGGCCGGCACTCGGCTTTTTCCGCGACCCGTTCTCGGCCTTCGGCCAGCTCAATTCGGAACTGCTGCGCAGCGCGCGGCTGGTGGCCGACACCGGCATCCACGCGCTGGGCTGGAGCCGCCAGCAAGCCATCGACTATTTGAACAACAACACCGCCAACGCGCCGTCCGACAACGAGGTCGAGGTCGACCGCTACATCGCGTGGCCCGCGCAGGCGCTGGGCTACAAGGTCGGCCAGCTGAGGATCAAGGCGCTGAAGGAAAAGGCGCAGGCGGCGCTGGGCGACAAGTTCGACGTGCGGCGCTTCCACAGCGCGGTGATCGACAACGGCCCGCTGCCGCTGTCCGTCCTGGAACAGCAGATCGAGCGCTGGATCGCGCAGCAACAATAGTTTGCGGGGGCATGGCCCGGAGATTCATCCGTGGCCGACGCGCTTGTCGTTTTTCGGTTACTCTCTGCACGAATTACCAACTTGGCAGTACAAGAAAGGATTAACCGTGTCGAACCAATTGACCCGCCGCCTGGCCCTGCTGGACGACGATGCGCACCGCGCCCTGCTCGGCCAGGGACTACGCGGCATCGAACGCGAAACGCTGCGCGTGGACCCCCAAGGCCATCTCGCGCGCACCCCGCATCCGGCGGCGCTGGGCGCGGCCCTGACACATCCGCAGATCACCACCGACTACGCCGAAGCGCTGCTCGAATTCATCACGCCGGCCGAACACGACATCGGCCTCACGCTGCACCGGCTGGACGCCATTCACCGCTTCGCCTACACCAAACTCGGTAGCGAAATGCTGTGGAGCGAATCGATGCCTTGCGAGCTGCCCAACGAAGAAGAGATCGACATCGCGTGGTACGGCAAGTCGCACATCGGCATGCTCAAGCATGTGTACCGGCGCGGCCTCGCGCTGCGCTACGGGAAGGCCATGCAGTGCATCGCCGGCATCCACTACAACTACTCGCTGCCCGAAAAACTGTGGCAGCTGCTGTCGGTGAACGAGGGCGTGCTCGAAGAGCGCCGCAACGCGCTGCGCGACTTCCAGTCCGAGAGCTACATCGCGCTGATCCGCAACTTCCGCCGCTATAGCTGGCTGCTGATGTATTTATTCGGCGCCTCGCCGGCGCTGTCGACCGGCTTCCTGCGCGGCCGTCCGCACAAGCTCGAGACCCTGTCCGACGACACCCTGTACCTGCCGTACGCGACCAGCCTGCGCATGAGCGACCTCGGTTACCAGAACGACGCGCAATCGGGCCTGACGCCGCACGAGAACAGCCTGGAAAGCTATGTCACCACGCTGATGGACGCGGTCAACCGCCCCTATCCGCCCTACCAGGCGCTGGGCACGCACAAGAACGGCGAGTGGATCCAGCTATCGACCAACGTGCTGCAGATCGAGAACGAATACTATTCCACCATCCGGCCCAAGCGCGTGATCCGCACCGGCGAGCGGCCGATCCAGGCCCTGTGCCAGCGCGGCGTGCAGTACATCGAAGTGCGCTGCCTCGACGTCGACCCGTTCGAACCGGTCGGCATCAGCCTCGAGACCGGCCGCTTCCTCGACGCCTTCCTGCTGTTCTGCGCGCTCGACGAGAGCCCGATGATCAACGCCATCGAAAGCCAGGTCCACGCGCGCAATTTCGCGCGCACCGTGAAGGAAGGCCGCCGTCCGGGCCTGACGCTCACCCGCAACGGCGAGGAAGTCGCGCTGCAAACCTGGGCCGAGGAACTGATCGAACGCATCCGCCCTCTGGCGACCCTGCTCGACGACCAGCACAACGACGACGGCGTGCATGCGGCATCGCTGGCCACGCAGCAGGCCAAGATCGCCGACCCGGCGCTGACGCCGTCCGCGCGGGTGCTGGGCGAGGTGCGCGCACTCGGTTCGAGCGCCGCCTTCGGCCTGCGCCAGAGCGAGCTGCACGCCGCCTACTTCCGCGACAGCGCGCTGATGCCGGCCGAAGACAGCATGTTCGCCGAAATGGCCGCAGTCTCGCTGGCCGAACAGGCCGTCATCGAAGAGGAGCAGGCCGGCAGCTTCGACGATTTTGTCAATGCCTACAACAGCAGTACACTATGCGGTGATTAATCCTCCGCGAGGGTAGCTTGCTGACCTTTTACAACGAACACCACGCCCAGCACCGCGGCCGCTTCGAGATCTTCCGCGGCGAGATGGTGCCGTGCTTCGAAAAGCCCGAACGCGCCGACATGGTGGCGGCCGAATTCGAACGGCGCGGCCTGGGGCGCATCGTCACGCCGCATGGCGTGCCGCTGGTGTCGCTCGAACGGATCCACACGCCGCGCTACCTGCACTTCCTGCGCAGCGCCTGGAGCGAGTGGATCGCGCTCGATCCGGCCAATGCCGAGAAGGACGCCTTCCCCGCGGTATGGCCGATCCGCAGCCTGCGCGACGACATCGAACCCGAGAATTTTTGCGCGCGCATGGGCTTGTACTCGATGGACAGCGGCACTCCGCTGACCGCCGGCACCTGGATCGCGGCCAAGACCGGCGCCGATTGCGCGGTCAACGCGGCGCACGCGCTGCGCCTCGGCGAGCGCGGCACCTTCGCGCTGACCCGGCCGCCGGGCCACCACGCGGGCGCCGATTTCTTCGGCGGCTACTGCTTCCTGAACAACGCGGCGCTGGCGGCCCAGCACCTGCTCGACGACGGCGCCAGGAAGGTCGCCATCCTCGACATCGACTACCATCACGGCAACGGCACCCAGAGCATCTTCTACAAGCGCGGCGACGTGCAGTTCATCTCGATCCACGCCGACCCGCGCAGCGAATACCCGTTCTACCTGGGGCACGCCGACGAGACCGGGGCCGGCGCGGGCGAAGGCTACAACATGAATCTGCCGCTGGCCGCCGGCTCCACGCCGGCACAGTGGTTCGCCGCGCTGGAGACAGCCTGCTTCAAGCTGGCCAGCTATGCGCCGGATGCGCTGGTGGTGTCGCTCGGCGTCGATACGTTCGTAGGCGATCCGCTGTCGCGCTTCGCGCTGCAAAGCGCGGACTTCCTGCGCATCGGCGAGCGCATCGCCCACCTTGGGCTGCCGACCTGCTTCGTGTTCGAAGGCGGCTATGCGGTGGCCGAAATCGGCATCAACGTCGTCAACGTACTGGAAGGCTTCGAACTCGCATGACCGAATGGCAGTGGCGCAGCTTCGCCGAACTTTCGACCGCGGAGCTGTATGCGGTGCTGGCCGCGCGCCAGCAGGTATTCGTGCTCGAACAGCGCTGCTTCTACAACGACTTCGACGGCCTCGACGCGCAGGCGCACCACCTGCTTGGCTGGCGCGTCATCGACGGCCAGCGCCAGCTCGCCGGCTACCTGCGCTGCCTCGCGCCGGGCGTGAAGTACGCCGAGATGTCGCTCGGCCGCGTGCTGACCGCGACGCCCGCGCGCGGCATGGGCGTGGGGCGCGATCTGATCGCCCAAGGCATCGCGCACGCGGAGCGCGAGTACCCCGGCCACCGCATCCGCATCGGCGCCCAACACTATCTCGAACGGTTCTACGCCAGCTTCGGCTTCCAGACCGTGACGCCGGTGTACGACGAGGACGGCATCGCGCACGTCGACATGCTGCGCTAGAAGGCCATGACGCCGCGCGGGCGGCGCAGGTTTTGATTGAGCTTGGGAGCGGCATCGCCGATAATCGGCGTTTCCCTCATCCTCGATTGGAGCTTCCCGCATGTCGATCCGCGACACGGCCACGGCCTACGGCAAGGTGTCTCGCCTCAACCACTGGATCGGCGCGCTGTTCGTGCTGCTCCTGCTCGGCATCGGGCTGTATTTCGGCGATATGCCGCGCGGCGACGAGAAGCGCTTCTGGCGCACGCTGCACATCGCGATCGGCACCATCGCGATCCCGCTCCTGCTGTTTCGCGTGGTGTGGCGGGTGGCCTCGACCTCGCCGCGGCCGCATCCGCAGAAGCCGGTGCTGCAGCTGCTGGCGCGCCTGGTGCATGCGCTGCTGTTGACCGGGGTCGCGCTGATGATCGTGAGCGGACCGCTGATCCAGTGGAGCGCCGGACGGTCGTTCGGCGTGTTCGACTTGCTGCAGATACCGAGTCCCTTCCCCAGGTTCGACAGCTGGAAGGATCCCCTTGAGCAGATCCATGGCTTCACCGCCGACGCGCTGATGTACCTGATCGGGCTGCATGTGCTGGCGGCGATCAAGCACCAGTTCTTCGACCGCGACAATCTGCTGGCCCGCATGACCGGGCGCGGACGCCGATGACGGCGCTGGTGTCCTGGAGCGGCGGCAAGGACTCCTGCCTGGCGCTGTGGCGCGCGCGCAGTGCCGGCGCCGAGATCGCGCTGCTGATCACCGCGATGGACGAAGACGGCGCCAGATCGCGCTCGCATGGCGTGCCGCCCGCACTGCTGCGCGCGCAAGCGGCCAGCATCGGCGCGCCCTTGGAGTTCTACGACACCAGCTGGAAGAGCTACGAAGAAAAATTCATCGGCATGCTGCGCGCGGCGAAAGGGCGCGGTATCGGGCAAGCGATCTTCGGCGACATCGACCTGCTGCCGCATCGCGAATGGGAAGAGAAGGTGTGCGCCGCGGCCGGCATCGAAGCGGTGCTGCCCTTGTGGCTGGAGCCGCGCCGCAAGCTGGTCGACGAGTTCCTCGCGGCCGGCTTCAAGGCGGTGGTGGTGTGCGTGAACGGCGCCTACTTGGGAGCGGAGTTCTGCGGACGCGAATTCGACGCCGCCTTCCTGGCCGATTTGCCGGACGGGGTGGACGCGTGCGGCGAGAACGGCGAGTTCCACACCTTTGTGTACGACGGGCCGGCGTTCAGCCGCCCGGTCGCGTTCGAGCGGCTGGCGGTGCAGCGCTACCAGGCGCCGCCCGAGCTCGGCGCCGCGACCTACTTCTTCCAGACCATCGGCTAAGCCGCCTCCGAGCACGGATCAGCCCGGCATGCACCACATCAGGGATGGGGTCACATCTGACATTCGTACATTTCGCTAGCGAAATGTACGAATGTCAGATGTGACCCCATGTTTCGGGACGAAAAAAATGCCGCTCAGCCCGGGCTGAACGGCATTCTTCGCGACCGCTGCATTTACTGGATCGCGGTCAGTGCGATGTCGAAGACCAGCCCGGCGTTCGCCGGAATCGCAGTGCCGGAACCGGCAGCGCCGTAACCCAGGCTCGCCGGCATGATCACCGTGCGCTGGCCGCCCACTTTCATGCCGGTCACCCCCTGATCGAAACCGGGAATCACCGCGCCGCTGCCCAGCAAGAAGGAGAAGGTGCCGGAGTCGAACTTGGTGCCCTTGTTGCCAGCCGCGGTCGAGCTGTACAGATAGCCGGTGTAAGTCACGGTCGCGGTCTTGCCGCCCACCGCGTCGGCGCCGGTGCCGACCACGGTGTCGGTCTTGGTCAGCGCGGTCGGCTGGTCGGATGTCGCCGTCGTCGTGGTGGCGTTACTGCCGCCGCCGCAAGCGGTCAGGCTCAGCATGGCGACAAAGGCAGCGATCAGGGGGAGCTTGAATTTCATGGGGTCCTTGGCGGATTGCAAAAATGTCCTGAAGTTTAGCAGGAGAAACGCGCCGTAATCTTCCTCGGCAGTCCTCCGATTGTCGGATTTTTGTATTATTTTGTATCAGATCTCGACTTGCGTACCCAACTCGATGACGCGATTGGTAGGAATCTGATAATAGTCCGCGGCGCCGCGCGCATTGCGCGACATCGCCACGTACAGATGCTCGCGCCACGGCGCCATGCCGCCGCCCGGCGCCGAAATCACGGTCTGGCGCGCGATGAAGAAGGAGGTTTCCATCATCTCGAACGGCAGCCCATGCTGCTGGCACTGCGCCAGCACGTTCGGCAGGTCCGGTTCGTCCTTGAAGCCGTAGCGCACGTTCAGCTGGAAGCAGTTGTGGCCCAGCGGCACGACCACCGCCTGCTCGGACAGCGGCACCCATGGCTCCTCGATGATGTGCACGGTCAGGAACACCACGCGCTCGTGCAGCACCTTGTTGTGCGAGAGGTTGTGCAACAGCGCGTGCGGCACGCCGTCGCTTTCGCCGCGCAGGAAAATCGCGGTGCCGTACACCCGCGTGGGCGGCGCCACGAACAGCGACTGCAGGAAATCGTCGAGCGGGATCGCGTGCTTCTGCAGGTTTTCGAACACCAGCTCGCGGCCGCGCTTCCAGGTCAGCATCACGGTGAACAGGATCGCGCCCAGCAGCAGCGGGAACCAGCCGCCGTGCAGCAGCTTGAGCGTGCTGGCCGAGAACAGCATGATGTCCATCGCGATGAAGAAGCCGGTCGCGCCGAAGCACAGCAGCAGCGGCAAATGCCAGCGGTAGCGGATCACGAAGAAGGTCAGGATGGTGGTCGCCAACATGGTGGCGGTGACCGCGATGCCGTAGGCGCCGGCCAGCTTGTCGGACGAGCCGAAGCCGATCACCGCGACCAGCACGACGATCAGCTGCAGCCAGTTCACGGCCGGGATGTAGATCTGGCCGATCTCGCTCGCGCTGGTGTGCAGCACGCGCATGCGCGGCAGCAGGCCGAGCGCGATCGCCTGCTTGGTCATCGAGAAGGTGCCCGAGATCGTGGCTTGCGAGGCAATCACCGCGGCCATCGTCGACAGTACCACCAGCGGGTAGATGCTCCACGCGCCGAGCTGCTGGAAGAAGGGATTCGAGATCGCTTCGGGATGGGTGATCAGCAGCCCGCCCTGCCCCAGGTAGTTCAGCGCCAGCGCGGGAAAGGCGATCAGGAACCAGGCCGCGCGGATCGGCTTCTTGCCGAAGTGGCCCATGTCGGCATACAGCGCTTCGGCGCCGGTGAAGGCCAGCACCACCGCGCCCAGCGCGACGAAGGCGATGAAGCGGTTGGCGAGCATGAAGCGGAAGGCGTACAGCGGATTGAGCGCGGTGAGGATCTGCGGCGCGTGCACGATGTTGATCACGCCCATCACCGCCAGCGTCAGGAACCAGATCAGCATCACCGGCCCGAACCAGCGGCCGATGCCGGCAGTCCCGCGCCGCTGCACGCTGTACAGCGCGACCAGCACGACGATGGTCAAGGGCACCACGTAGCGGGCGAGGCCGGGCGCCGCCACTTCCAGCCCTTCGATCGCGCCCAGCACCGAGATCGCGGGCGTGATCACGCTGTCGCCGTAGAACATGGTGGCGCCGAACACGCCAAGCAGCATCAGCGGAAAGTGCCAGCCCGAATGCCTGGTGACGGAATTGAGGGCCAGCGCCATCAGCGCCATGATGCCGCCCTCGCCGCGGTTATCGGCGCGCAGGATCAGCGTCACGTACTTGAGCGAGACGATCATCGACAGGCCCCAGAAGATCAGGGACACGACGCCGAGCAGGTTGAAGGTGTTCAGGACCAACCCGTGTTCCGGGTCGAAAATCGTTTTGAGCGTGTAGAGGGGACTTGTACCGATATCGCCGTAGACGATACCCACCGCAGCCAGCGTCAGGGCGACGAGGCTGCTTTTCTTGTGTTGCGACGTCAAGGTTGCACCATATTGTTGTTTTGGTGCATTGCACAATAGGATATGCACGGACAAATTGCAAGGGGATTCCGTTTCATGTATTTATCCTTATTTTTGTAGGGTCTTCCAGTAAGCCAGCAACTCGCGCAGGGCTTGCGGCTTGTTGAGCGGGGTCGCCAGTCCGGCCTGGTTGAGCGTGTTGACACCGTGGCAGGATGCGCAGACCCGCATTTCCCCGGCCTGGAAGGTGATCCAGTTACGCTCGCGCACCACCGCGTTGCCGGCCGGATCGGTGCTCTGCCAGGTCAGCGCGCGGCGCGCCGGCACGAAGGCGGCGCTCGACCCATCTTGCGCGATGCGCACGCTGCCCGCCGGCCCGCCGGCGTTGGCCGGGTTGGCGCCGGCCGCGTCGTGCAAGGGCTGCGCGATCACGCGCCGCCCCGCGCGGCCGGGGTAGGCGCGCAACTGGTCGCCCTGGAAAATCTGGAAATGCGCGATGTCGTAGACTTTACCACCGGGCCGGTCCTTCGACAGGGTTTGCACGCCGCCCGGCACCCGCAGGTTGAACGGCTGCTGCAGGTCGGCGCGGTCGCGGCTGGTCTGGTCGCGGGTCACGATCAGGGCCAGGTCGCGGCTGAGCAGCCAGGCGCGCAAGGCGTCTTCGCTGACGTTTTCTTCGATCAGCACGGCGCGCTCGGGCGGCTCGAGCGCGGCTGGCGCGCGCGAGGGCTTGGCGCGCGGGCGCAGCTCGACCGCTTCGAGTTCCCACAGCGCGCCGGTGTAGCTTTGGCGGCCGGCCGGGGTCCACCAGCTCAGGGTTTTCTTGATGCCGGCGGTCAGCGCTGGGCCGGCGCGGTAGCGGCCGCTCGCGGCATCGAACACCAAGCTGCACAGGCGCAGGTCGGCCAAGGTGTCGCCGGGCTGCGGCGCACGTACGCTGCTGGTGTGGCTGGCCACCAGCGTGCCGTCCGACAGCGGCAGCGGATTGCGGAAGCGGCCGCCGGCCAGCGCGTCGCTCGGATCGCCGGCGGTGATGTCGGTGACCGTCATCTGGTCGCCGTTCAAGGCCGGCGAGCCGCTCAGCTTGACGATCTGGTTGGTGGTGAAGGAGCCGGCTTCGCGCGCCGCGATCGCGTAGTAGTTGCCGGGCCGGCGCGGGTCTTCGCGCAGCTGGAACAGGCCGCCCTCGCGCCGCACCGGAAAGCGGTTCGCGTGCCGGCTGTCGACCGTGTGGTTGGACAGGCTGGGGTCGTCGCGAAAGCTCGGGGTCAGGAAGCCGAAGGCCAGTTCGTGCTGGCCGACGTGGTTCAGGGTTTCCTCGCCGCTGCCGTCCTCGTTCATCTGCCAGGCGGTGAAAAAGTTGGTGGCGAAGGCGCTCACTGCGCCATACGGTCCGCTGCTGCCCGAGCGCGATTCGGGGAACACTTCAGCGCGCGTGGCCAGCGGCGGCGCGCCCGCGCCCTCGCCACTGAAATTGAAGGAGGCGAAGGGCAGCGCGACGCCGTTGCCCGCGGCATCGCGGTCGCGCTGGGCCAACTGGTCTTGCTGCAGATGGTCCCAGCGCGTGAACACGACCCGGCCGTAGCTGTCGAGGATGGGACTGAAGGCGCCGCTGACCGCATGCTCGAGGATCTTCAAGTCGCCGCTGGCCGGGTCCAGGCTCCAGATGCCGGTGACGGTGGGCGTGGCCTCGTACTCGTCGAGCTGCGGATACAGATGGGCTTCGCCGCCGCGCGGACGGTCGGAGGTGAACAGCACGCGCTCGTCGCTGCCGTACAGCGGCGAGACGTTGTTGTAGGCCGCCGGCTGCTTGGACAGCCGCGCGATGGTCGCGGTCTGGCCCGGCGCCAGGCCGCTCACTTCATATATCTGCCAATGCGCGTCGATGGTCTCGCCCTGTTTGGCGGGTGCGCCGACCAGCATGCTGAACAGGGCCTTGGCGCCGCTCCAGTGCACCGAAGGTTCGCGCACCGCGATCGCGTGGGCGCCTTGCGCGCCGTCGTTGCCGTAGCCGGCTTCGCGCGTCAGGTTGCGCAGGCGGCCGTCCGGATAGCGCAGCATCAGGTCGCCGCCGCGCGGCACCCGATCGATGCCGGGCAGGTGGTTGGCGAAAGCCGACAGGCGCGCCGCGATGTCGGTGTGGATCGGCACCTGGGTGACGAACAGCAGCGGGTAGCTGGCCGGCGGCGCGCTGCTGCCGCTGCAGGCGGTGAGCGCGGCGGCAAGCAGCAGCCGGGCCCCGCCAGACACGACTTTTTTCATGGGAAGCAAGAGGAAAGCGACAGCCGCCAGTGTAGCCCAGCAATGCGACCTCCTTGAAATTTTTCCCGGATGCGTGCACCCTTGCGTACGAGAACAAAACCGATCGGAGATTCGATGTATTCACACGAGACACGCGGCAAGCTGCGGCTGGCGGCGGCGGCACTGGCCACGCTGGCCGGCGCGGTGCTGATCGCCTGCGGCGGCGGCGGTTCCGGCGGCAGCCCGGCGCCCGCGCCGACTCCGACGCCGACGCCTACCCCCATCCCCACGCCGGTTAGCACCCTGGCCTGGGTCGGCTACGGCGGCAACGCCCAGCACTCGGCGCTGTCGGCCATCGCGACCCAGGACCTGGGCCGCATCGTGTGGCAGACCCCGGTCGACGTGGCGCCGCAGTACACGAGCCAGGGTTATCTGCTGGTGCACTACGGTTCACCCGCCATCACGTCGAAGAACACCGTGCTCATTCCGGTCAAGCGCGCGGCGCAGGCGAGCTATCGGGTGGAAGCGCGCAGCGGCGCCACCGGTACGCTAACGTGGAGCGTCGACAGCGATTACGTGATGCCCGCCCATAATTGGCTACCGAGCTACAACGTCGCGCTGACCGCGGGCAACCGCGTGGTTGCGCCCGGTGCCGGTGGCAAGGTGTTCTACCGCGACGATGCCGATTCGGCCAGCGCCAGCACCCAGACCGCGGCGTTCTACGGCAACGCGGTGTACACGGCGAACAAGGCCGCGCTTGATGCGGCGGTCTTCATCAACACCCCGATCACCGCCGATGCGCAGGGCGCTATCTACTTCGGCTTCATCGCCAACGCGGGCAACCCGGCCGGCCTCGCCAGCGGCATCGCGCGGATCGGCGCCGATGGCGTCGGCAGCTGGGTCGGCGCGGCCGCGGTGTCGGGCGTGCCGAGCATGAGCAAGCCGGCGATGAGCGCGGCGCCGGCGCTCTCGAACGACCAGAAGACGCTGTACGTGGCGCTGAACGGCGACGCGAATGCCGGCGGTTACCTGCTGGCGCTCGACGCCACGACGCTGGCCCTGAAAAGCAAGGTGCGCCTGATCGACCCGCAGAGCGGCCAGCCGGCGCTCGTCAGCGACGACAGCACCGCCTCGCCGGCGGTCGGCCCGGACGGCGACGTCTATTTCGGCGTGCTCGAAACGGTCTACGCCGCGCACAATGCGCGCGGCTGGCTGCTGCATTACGACGCCACGCTGGCCCAGCTGAAAACGCCGGGCTCGTTCGGCTGGGACGACACGCCGTCGATGGTGCCGGCCACGATGGTGCCGAGCTACACCGGCAGCTCGTCCTACCTGGTCATGACCAAGTACAACAACTACGGCGGCACCGGCAGCGGCGACTCGAAGAACAAGGTCGCGGTGCTCGATCCGAACACCAGCCAAACCGACTTCATCGCCGGCCTGCCCGTGATGAAGGAAGTGCTGACCATCCTCGGCCCCACGCCCGATCCGAGCTTCCCGGGCGGCAGCACCGAGTGGTGCATCAACACCGCCGCGGTCGACCCGTTCACCAAGTCGATCCTGGTCAACAGCGAAGACGGCTACCTGTATCGCTGGAGCCTGACGACCAACACGCTGAGCCAGAAGATCCGCCTCACCAGCGGGCTGGGCGAGTCCTACACGCCGACCGCGGTGGGCGCCGATGGCCTGGTGTACGCGATCAACAACGCGGTGCTGTTCTCGGTCGGTAAATAAGCGGCGGGACGCTCGGTCAACTGGGCGATAATGTTGGCCTAGAATAATTTTCCGATCGTCGCCCATGCACACCGGCATCCTGTATGCGGTCCTGGCATTTCTTTGCTGGGGCCTGTTCCCGATTTACTTCCATGCGCTGCACGCGGTGCCGCCGACCCAGATCCTGGCGCACCGCGTGCTGTGGTCACTGCTGTTTCTCGCCATCGTGCTGACCGTGCGGCGCCAGTGGAAATGGCTGCCGGCGATCCTGGGCCAGCCGCGCGTGATCGCCAGCTTCGTCGCCAGCGCCCTCCTGCTCAGCATCAACTGGCTGGTCTACATCTGGGCGGTCAACAATGACCACGTGATCGAGGCCAGCCTCGGCTACTTCATCAACCCGCTGGTGAACATCATGTTCGGCTACGTGCTGCTGAAGGAACGCCTGCGCATCGGGCAATGGTTGGCGATCGCGCTGGCCGCTGGCGGCGTCGTCTGGCTGACCTGGCAGTCCGGCAGCGTGCCGTGGATCGCGCTGATCCTGGCCGCCACCTTCGGCGGCTACGGGCTGATGCGCAAGACCGCGGCGCTCGGTGCGCTGGAAGGCTTGTCGTTCGAGACCATGGTGCTGTTCCCGATCGCGCTCGCGTATGTCGGCTGGCTCGGCATGCGCGGCGAGAACGTGTTCATGAGCACCGAGTCGGACGCGCTGCGCTGGCTGCTGATCGCGGCCGGACCGATCACCGCGATTCCGCTGCTGCTGTTCGCCTCGGGTGCGCGGCGCATTCCGCTGTCGGTGCTCGGGCTGCTGCAGTATGTGTCGCCGACCATGCAGTTCCTGCTCGGCGTGTGGCTGTTCCATGAAGCCTTCAGCGGCGAGCAGCTGGTCGGCTTCGTGCTGATCTGGGGCGCGCTGGCTTTGTACGCGGCGGAAGGCCTGTGGCGACGCAAATAAGTTATCCTGTCGGTCTTCTCGTCAATTCCTGAATGTCTCCAATGGCAAATTACGTCTATACCATGAACCGCGTGGGCAAAATCGTCCCGCCCAAGCGCCAGATCCTCAAGGACATTTCGCTGTCGTTCTTCCCGGGGGCGAAGATCGGCGTGCTGGGCCTGAACGGCTCCGGCAAATCGACGCTGCTGAAAATCATGGCCGGGATCGACACCGACATCCAGGGCGAAGCGGTGCCGATGCCGGGCCTGAACATCGGCTATCTGCCGCAGGAGCCGCAGCTCGATCCCGAGCAGACGGTGCGCCAGGTGGTCGAGTCTGGCCTGGGCGAAGTGTTCGAGGCGCAGGCCAAACTGGAAGCCGTGTATGCCGCGTATGCCGACGAAGACGCCGATTTCGACGCGCTCGCCAGCGAGCAGGCGCGGCTCGAAGCGATCATCTCGACCTCGGACGGCGGCAACCTGAATCTGCAGCTCGAGATGGCGGCCGATGCGCTGCGCCTGCCGCCGTGGGACGCCAAGATCGGCATCCTGTCGGGCGGCGAGAAGCGCCGTGTGGCGCTGTGCCGTTTGCTGCTGTCGAAGCCCGACATGCTGCTGCTCGACGAGCCGACCAACCACCTGGATGCCGAGTCGGTCGATTGGCTCGAGCAATTCCTGCTGCGCTTTCCGGGCACCGTGGTCGGCATCACCCACGATCGCTACTTCCTCGACAATGCGGCCGAGTGGATTTTGGAGCTGGACCGCGGGCATGGGATTCCGTGGAAGGGCAATTACAGCTCCTGGCTGGAGCAAAAGAGCAACCGCCTGAAGCAGGAAGAGGCGACCGAATCGTCGCGCCAGAAAACCATCGCCAAGGAGCTCGAGTGGGTGCGCCAAAATCCGAAGGGGCGCCAGGCCAAGAGCAAGGCGCGGCTGGCGCGGTTCAACGAATTGTCCGAGCACGAATACCAGAAGCGCAACGAGACCCAGGAGATTTTCATTCCGGTGGCCGAGCGCCTGGGCAATGACGTGATCGAATTCAAGAATGTGTCGAAGGCGTTTGGCGACCGGCTGCTGATCGACAATTTGTCGTTCATCATTCCGCCGGGCGCGATCGTCGGCATCATCGGGCCGAACGGCGCCGGCAAGTCGACGCTGTTCAAGATGATCACGGGTAAGGAGCAGCCGGACAGCGGCGAGGTGGTGATCGGGCAGACGGCCAAGGTGTCGATCGTCGACCAGAGCCGCGACAATCTGGCCGACGGCAAGACCGTGTTCGAAGATGTGACCGGCGGTGCGGACGTATTGACGGTGGGGCGGTTCGAGATGCCGTCGCGCGCGTATCTGGGGCGTTTCAACTTCAAGGGATCGGACCAGCAGAAAATCGTCGGCAACCTGTCGGGCGGCGAGCGCGGGCGCCTGCATCTGGCGAAGACGCTGCTAATGGGCGGCAACGTGTTGCTGCTGGACGAGCCATCGAACGACCTCGACGTGGAGACCCTGCGCGCGTTGGAAGATGCGCTGCTGGAGTTCGCCGGCAGCGTGATGGTGATTTCGCACGACCGCTGGTTCCTCGACCGGATCGCGACGCACATTCTCGCGTTCGAAGGCAATTCGCAAGTGAGCTTCTTCGACGGCAACTACCAGGAGTACGAGGCCGACAAGAAGAAGCGCCTGGGCGAAGAAGGCGCCAAGCCGAAGCGCATCCGCTACAAGCCGCTGACGGTCTAAGCGCTTACACGCGGCAACGGAGCTCCCTGCGGGGAGCTTTTTTTATGCCCGCAAACACCATGGGGTCACATCTGACATTCGTACATTTCGCTCGCGAAATGTACGAATGTCAGATGTGACCCCATGCTCAATCGTGCAGCGCGGAATGGGGCGGCTGTGTAGAATCGGCACTGATGAGGTCGCATCGAGCGGCGCGCGTTTGATTTATTTCTAATCGGGTGCACGTCGGCTCGGCACACTGGAACCATGAGCAATTACGGCCGCAACCGTGCCCCAGGCGCGACGTTTTTTTTTACCGTCCGGCTTCTCGACCGCGACAGCGGGCTGTTGACCGAACACATCTCGGCGTTCGGCGAGGCGATCCGCCAGGCGCGCACCCGCAAGCCCTTCCATGTCGATGCCTGGGTCGTGCTGCCGAATCACGCGCACGCGATCTGGACCTTGCCGCCCGGCGACGCCGATTGCGACGTCCGCTGGCGCGCCGTCAAGATCGCGTTCTCGAAGTCGGTACGCAAGGCCAGCGCCTCGCAGGACGGCGCGATCTGGGAACGCCACTATCGCCGCCACCCGATCGCGGACGAGGCGCAATACACTGCCCTGGTCGATCATGTGCACCACGACCCGCTGCGCCACGGCCTGTGCGTCCACCCGGCCGACTGGCCGTGGTCGTCCCTGCACCGCTTCGTCGCGGCCGGCCTGATTGTTCCCGATGCGACCGCAAATGTGATAGCGTTACCTTCATTTCCGACTGCGCAGGGGAACCTATCATGTCCATGACGATCTGCCGGCGCGCGGCGCGCGCAGCGCTGCTGGCTTCGTTGGCGGGCGCCGCGGCGGCCGCCGATCCGGTCGCCAAATTGGCCTGGCTGCAAGGGTGCTGGACCGAAACCGAGGGCGCCGAACCCGGCTCCGGCGAGCAGTGGACCGCGGCCGCCGGCGGCACCGTGCTGGGCACCAGCCGCACCGTCAAGAACGGCCAGACCGTGGCCTACGAGTTCATCCAGATCCGCGAAACCGCGCCCGGCAAACTTGCCTACATCGTGCAGCCTTCCGGGCGGCCCGAGACCATCTTCCAGCTGCAGCGCCAGACCGATAGCGAGTTCGTGTTCGAGAACCTCGAGCATGACTTCCCGCAGCGCATTATCTACCGGCGCGAGGGCGACAAGCTGCTGCGCGCACGCATCGAGGGCATGTCGAGGGGCGCGCTTCGAGGGGCGCGCTGAAAGGCATCGACTTTCCGCTGCGGCGCGTCAGTTGCGACCCGGCGTGAGCGGGCAGGCGTGAAAAAAGGGCCGGCAGGCCCTTTTTTTGGTGCATACCGACAGCCGGATTAGAAGCTGTAGCGTGCGCCCAGCGTCCAGACGTCAGGCTTGGCGCCGAAATCGGTGCTCTTGCCATAACGCTCGTATTCGAGGGTCAGCGCAACCTTCTTGTTCAGGTTGTACTGGCCGCCGATGCCCGCGTAGAGGCCGGTGTTGCTGTCGTCATGGTCGAGGGCGGCGATGCCGGTGCTCAGGCTCGACTTGGTGCGCACCGCACCCAGCTTGCCGAACACCGAGAACTGATCGTTGATCGGCGCGTTCGCTTTCGCGGCCAGGTAGAACGCGTGACCGTCCGACTCGGCGCTCCCGACCGTGTTGTTAAACGTGTAGCTGCCATGCGAGTTGCGGAAGTCGGTGTAGCCGGCTTCCAGGCCCCACATCTGGTCGAACTCGTAGCCGCCGAACAGCTTGCCGGAAGCCTTGTAGCCGTCCCAGTTGCCGCTGCTGCTACCAGGGATGTTGTCGTTGTGGTTCGCAGTAGCGATACCGACACCCACGTAAGGGCCTTGCGCCTGGGCGGCGCCCATGGCCGATGCGCCTGCGATCAATGCGATGATGAGCTTTTTCATGCGGATTCCTTTTTCTTGGTTACCAGTCTGGTCCGCAATTCCCAATGAATTGCGAGGTAGTCAAGATAGCACCGCGAAAACGGCACGTCCGTCCCGAATCCGTAAGAAATGTAATCAGTTGTAAGCACAAAATTGCGATTTTCGCAAATTAATGACCGTAAAGTCATCAATATGATCCGCGAGAAAGATGGAAGAACGGCGAATTTAGAAGATATAGCGGAAAGTTAGATTCACACGCGGCCCCACGGCGGCAGTCACTTTGTTAATTCCATGCAACCAATTTTTTTGTGTACTTCCTGACATCAAAAGCAGGCTGCCGGCCTCCAGTTCGAGCTTCAGGGTCTGTTTCGAGCGCTTGTGCTTGAGGATGAAAGTGCGCGTGGCGCCGAAACTGACCGAGGCGATCGCCGGTGCCGGCCCCAGTTCGGCCTCGTCATCGCTGTGCATGCCCATGCTGTCGCGGCCGTCCCGGTAGTAATTGAGCAAGACGCTGTTGAAGCGCCGGCCGCTGGCTTGCTCCACCGCCGCCTTGATCTCGCGCTGCAAGGGGGTGAAAGGCAGCGGCTCCATGGTCAGGCCGGAATAGGTGTAGCGGGCCTCGCCGTGCCAGGCGCTCAGGCGCGGCTGCAGCAACCGGCGGCCCCATAGCGTGATGTGCTCGGCCTTCCACGCGGTCTCGGCGATCAGCGCGGCCAGCACCTCGGCGTTGCCCATGCCGAGCGCGAGCTGGCGCAGCAGGGCCAGCTCGCCGTCGGGCAGCGCGATGGGCGTCAGGGTATCGGGTGGCAGGAAGAGGTCCATGGGAACACGCAACAAGCTATGATGGCAACCAAGCAAATACCGGAGATTGTCGCATGAAAAAACGTCACTTCCTGGGCGCGGCGCTGGCTGCCGGCGCCCTTCCCGCTGTTGCCCGGGCCGATGCCGGGGCCGCGTCCGGACCAACGCTGCTGACCGCGACCGGCGCCATCGGCAAGCCCAACCGTGGCCCCTTCGATCCGGCGCTCGACCAGATGATGCACAAGCAAAAGCTCAGCTTCGAGAAAGCCCACGCCTTCGATTTCGGCGCCCTCGCCCGCCTGCCCGCGCGCCTCATCAAGCCTACGCTCGAATACGACGGCAAGGCGCACAGCCTGCGCGGCCCGCTGCTGCTCGATGTGCTGGCGGCGGCCGGCGCACGGCCGGGCGCGGCCGGCAAGCTGGTGCTGCGGGCGGTCGATGGTTACGCGGTGACGATCACGGCGGCGCAGGCGCGCGCGCAAGGCTTCATCGTGGCCACCCATCTGGATGGCCAGCCGATGGCGCTGGGGGGACTGGGCCCGCTATGGGCGGTGTACGACGCCGACCGGGTGCCCGAGATGGCGGCCAAACCGGTGGCCGAACGCTTCGGCGCCTGCCCGTGGGCGCTGTATCACGTCGAGGTTCAGGCGTAGGCTTCGGCCAGGGTCATCACGCGCGGCGTGACCTTGAGGCCAATATTGGCGAACAGGGCGTCGATGGCGGCCAGGTTCGCCGTGGCTTCCTCGGTCTTCCAGCCGTTGAACAGGTCGGTGCCGTTCTTCTGGAAGTGCAGGTCGAGCACCTTGCCCTTGTCCTTGTGGGTGTAAGCCTGGCGATAGGTGTTCTGGAATCCGATTTGCGCCAGCGCGGCCAGCACGGCATTCGGCGGATTCTCGGGATCGGTGGCCAGGAAAATGCCGAAAGTCTTGCCGGGCGGCTTGGCCGCGATGTCCACTTCGTAAATACCGGGTGCTTTGGTTACGGTCGTACTCTTCAGAAATAGCATGCGGGTCTCCCTCTTACACAACTGCTAGCTTATTGCGAATCTCGGCATTTGTCGATGCATCCTTGCATCTTTTTTGCGTCCAGGCACGCCTTCCCGATCATTCGAAGTCCCTTTCGATGTCGTGCATGTGCTTGCGCAGCGCCAGCCCGGTGGTGGCGTCGGCCAGCGCCTTGTACAGTTGACCGGTGAGGCCGTCCCATTGGTTCACGGCCGCCTGCTGGCGCGCCACGGTGTCGAAATCGCCGCGCGCGATCGGCCCGCTGAGCGCCGCTTCGGGACCGAGGCGCAAGACGTTGTCGAGGGTCTCGCCGGCCAGCGGCCCGGCCAACTGGCGCGCGACCGCTTCCGGGATGCCGGCGGCCTGGTAGGCGCGCAGGGCCGCGTCGAGCACCGTGACGAGGTAGTTGGAGGCGAACACCGAGGCCGCGTGGTAGACCGTCTTGGCGGCGGCGTCGATCGGCACCGGCTGGGCGCCGATCGCGGCCAGCGCCGCGCCCAGTTGCGCCAGCGCCTGCGCGTCGCCTTCGATGCCGCAGAAGGTGCCGGCGAAATCGGCGGCCACCTTGGCCGGGTCGGCGAAGCTGCGGATCGGATGCAGGCTGGCGCCGTGCGCGCCGCGCTGCGCCGCGGCCGCCAATTCGGCCGAGGACTTGGCGCCGCTGCAGTGGAACACCAGCGTCCCCTCGAGCGCGTGGCTACTTGCCAGTGCGGCGCACACCGGCGCGATCTCGTCGTCGCTGACCGCCAGCATCCAGGCGGCGGCCGGGCGCATCTCCTGCAGCCGCGCCACCGCGCGGCCCGCGCCGATGAAGGCCACGCCGGCGACGGCGCTGTGCGCGGAGCGCGTCAGCACGTCCTGCACCTCGAACGCGCCGGCGGCGGCGAACAGGCGGCCGAGCACGCGGCCGACATGGCCGGCGCCGATCAGGTTAAGCGTGGCCGCCATTCAGAATCCCGATCCCGGCTGCGCCAAGAACTCCAGCTCTTCCGGCGTCGAGGCGCGGCCGAGGATCGCGTTACGATGCGGGAAACGGCCGAAGCGCGCGATCACGCCGCGGTGCCGGTGCGCATAATCGAGTACGCCATTGAAGTCTTCGTGCCGCTGCGCCAGCGCGGTGAACAGCTCGACCGAACGGGCCTGCATCGCGGCGTCTTCGGCGTGCTCGAACGGCATGTAGACGAAGCAGCGCTGCACCGGGAGCAGCGCCTGGTCGGCGCCGGCGTCGACCAGCTGGCGCGCGGCGGCCAGCGCCAGCGTGTCGCCGGCGAACGAGGCCGGCGTGCCGCGGCCGGCGTTGCGGGTGAACTGGTCGAGCACGAGGATGCGCGCGAGGACGCCTTGCGGCCCCTCGTCGTCCCACTCGCGCAGGCCGCCGGCCACCGCCTGGTCGATGGTCGGGCCGAAGCGCCGCGCGATCTCGGCGTCGAACGCGTCGTCCTTGCGGAACCAGACATCGCGCTGTCGGCCGTAGCCTGCGCCGGACGGCGGCAGGAACCAGAAATCGCGTACCTCTTGGGCCTTCATCGGCGTGTCCTCAGTTGCGGGCATGGGAGATCTGGAAGCTGTCGATGCCCGGGAATGCCGACAGTTCGGCCGCCAGCTCGGACAGCGGCGCGCCGCTGCGTTTGGACAGCGCCAGCGCGACGAAGCGCCATTCCTGCTTGCCGCTGTCGGCGCCGATGGTCAGCGAGCCGCCGGCGATTTCGTAGCCGCGTTCGAGCGCGATCTTGCGTAGCGCCTCCTCGCGCGGCACGTAGTCCTGCTTGAAGCGCAGCGTGAGCGCGACCGCGTGGCGCGAGGGCAGGAAGGCCTCGACCCGCGACAGGTAGATCATGATCATCGCCGACAAGAACGCCAGGCCCATCGCCGCCAGGTAGAAGCCGACGCCGACCAGGATGCCGATCACCGACGAGGCCCAGATCGACGCCGCGGTCGTCAAGCCGCTGATGTTGAAGCCCTCGCGCATGATCACGCCGGCGCCGAGGAAGCCGATACCGGTCACCACGCCTTGGATGATGCGGGTCGGGTCGGCCGCCGCCGCTATCGCGCCGCCGTGGCCGCCGAACCAGAAACCGGGATAGCCGCCGATGATGGTCAGCGCGGCCGAGGCCATGCACACCAGCCCGTAGGTGCGCATGCCGGCCGCGCGCCCGTGGTAGGAGCGCTCGTAGCCGACCAGCAGGCCCAGCATCAGGGCGCCGAGCAGGTTGAACAGAATGATGCCGTTGGTGGTCAGCTCGGCGCTCGACCAGTAGGCTGACAGCATATCGTGCGAGGGCATGCGATTCTTTCAGCGGCGGACCGCGTTATTCCGGCTTGTTTTTCTTGACCAGCTGCTTTTCGAAAGCGACATCGAATTTGCTCACGCGCCTGGCCACTTGCGGCCCGAGCTTGTTGACGAAGGCGACGAAGTCGTCCAGCTCGAGCGGCGCGCACAGCGGCGGCGTGCCGGGCTTCTCGCTCAGGAAGAACAGGCCGTCGCCGGTGCGGCCCATCGAATAGCCGGCGTTGCCGCTGCGGTTCTTGAGACGCTCGACGGCGCTGCTGGCGCGGGTGGATCGGGCGGTCGACATCACAGCTCTCCGGTGCGGCTGTGCAGCCAATCGAGCGCGGTGCCGCTCAGGTGCGGCGCGAGGCGCGCGCGGACGGTCGCGTGGTAGGCGTCGATCCAGGCGATTTCGTCGGCGCGCAGCAGGCTGCGGTCCAGCAGGCGGGTGTCGATCGGGCACAGGGTCAGGGTCTCGAAGCGCAGGTACTCGCCGAATTCGGTGGTCTGCGCGGGCTGGTTCAGGACCAGGTTCTCGATCCGGATGCCCCAGCGGCCGGGCCGGTAGATGCCCGGTTCGACCGAGGTGATCATGCCCGGCTCCATCGCGGTGTGCGGCTCCGGCATGGTGCTGGCGGAGATCGACTGCGGTCCTTCGTGCACGTTCAGGAAGTAGCCGACGCCATGGCCGGTGCCGTGGCCGTATTCGACGCCGGCGGCCCAGATCGGGGCGCGCGCGAGCGCGTCGAGCATCGGCGACCTGGTCCCGCGCGGGAACTGGGCCGACGACAGCGCGATCACGCCTTTCAGCACCAGCGTGAAGTCGCGCTTGTGGTCCGCGCCCGGCGTGCCGACGCCGACCACGCGCGTGATGTCGGTGGTGCCGCCCAGGTACTGGCCGCCGGAGTCGATCAGCAGCAGGCCGTCGCCTTCGATCACGGCGTGCGAAGCCGCGCTGGCGCGGTAGTGCACGATCGCGCCGTTGGCGTTGAAGCCGGCGATGGTGGCGAAGCTCGGGCTCATGAAGCCTGGCCGGCGCGCACGCGCGGCGCCGATCTCGCGGTCGATGGCCAGTTCGGTCAGCGGCGCGCGGGCCGGATCGGCCAACTCCGCTTCGAGCCAGGCGAAGAATTCGCACAGGGCAGCGCCGTCCTGCTCCATGGTCGCGCGCACCTGGGCCGCCTCGGCATCCGACTTGCGCGACTTGGCGAAGGTGGTCGGGTTGACCGCTTCCACCACCTGCACGCCGGGCGCCACCGCGGCGCGCATGCCGGCCGTGATGCGGCGCGGGTCGACCAGCAGCACACTGCCGGGGTCGAGCGCGGCCAGCGCCGCCGCCGCGTTGGCGTAGGGTGCCAGCGCCACGCCGTCCTCGCGCAGGCGGGCGCGCAGGGCATCCGGCACCTTGCCCTCGGCGACGAACAGGGTCGCGCCTTGCGCGTCGATCAGCGCGTGGGCCAGGAACACCGGGTTGTAGCTGACGTCGGCGCCGCGCAGGTTGAACAGGTAGGCGATGTCGTCCAGCGTCGAGATGAAGTGGCGCTCCGCGCCCAGCCCGGCCATCGCCGCGCGGGTGGCGGCCAGCTTGGCCGCGCGGCTCAGGGGCGCGTGGGGCGCCGTGTGTTCGAACACCGGCTCGGGCGGCAGGCCTGGGCGCTCGCTCCAGACCTCGTCGAGCAGGTCGAGATCGGTGCGCAGCGTGACGCCGCGCGCTTCCAGTGCGCCGGACAGCAGGCGCGCGGTGGCCAGGCCGAGCACGCGCGCATCGACCGCCACGCTCTGGCCGGGCTGCAGGTTCGCGGCCAGCCAGTCGATGTGCTGCAGGCTGGCGCCGGACGGAATCTTCATCAGCTGCACCGCGCTGCCGGCCAGTTCGGCCTCGGCCTGGGTCCAGTAGCGGCCATCGGTCCAGACGCCGGCGAAACCGGCGGTGGCGATAAAGGTGCCGACCGAGCCGGTGAAGCCGGACAGCCACTCGCGGCCCTTCCAGCGGCCGGGCAAATATTCGGACAGGTGCGGGTCGGCCGAGGGCACGACCACGGCGTCGACGCGGTGGCGCGACATGGCGGCGCGCAGCCGCTCGAGGCGCGCGGCGCGGATGGCGAGGGTATCTGGATCGGGCATGGCCACATGATACCGTTTCTACGCGCGAAAATGGTGCAGGCCTTCGAGGGCGGCGAACCGGCCAAGCGGTATTGTGCGGCGCAACATCGAAAGTCCCGCAATTGTCACTGGGCGGTGT
>Ga0193702_1000140_pt1 | contig 29057 bp, 26 predicted proteins | sample U3a1metaG_FD_143060 | JGI IMG/M metagenome (GOLD analysis project Ga0193702, IMG submission 143060) | Soil microbial communities from a riparian zone of the East river system, Colorado, United States - U3a1 | ecosystem: Environmental > Terrestrial > Soil > Riparian zone | place: USA: East River... | reverse complement strand
GAAACGAAGAGGCTAGGACTTTGGCGGAAATGCAACCATGCCTCTTCTGATCCCGATGTCAATAAAATTATTCCGGACACTAGTGCGCGAAGGCGGGAACCCATAGCGTGCAGGCGTCGCGTGAAAGCAGCTTCAGCATCGATTCCCGCCTGCGCGGGAATGACGGGGGGGGTCACGATTGCGGACGCGATAGGTGTTGGCCGATAGCCGCCTGACCGGAGGACACCGACATCGGCTCCGCGACGGCGCGGTACATCAGCCTTTGGATTCCCGGAACGTACAAACCGGATGCAAACAGCAGGTCGCGCCACAGGCCGCCGCCGTTGGCCTGGAAGCACGGCGTCAACAGGCGGCTCAGCGCCTGGTAGGCGCGCACGGTACGCAAGCGCTTCTTCGAAAATTGCAGCGGACCCTGAACAGCACCATGCCGGTCCACCAACTCGGCGAGCGCCAGGGCGTCCTGCACCGCGAGCGTGGCGCCCAGTCCCAATTGCGGGCTCATTGCATGCGCTGCGTCGCCGAGAATGCAAATCGGCGGATTGGCGAGGCGCGTCGGCCGCGCATGGTAGTAGCTTGCAAACGTCAGCTGCTCGTGCGATGTGATCTGGTTCACGACCGGCGCGGATTGCGGCCACAAATCGAGCAGCTCGGCCTTCCACGCTTCCAGCGACGACGTCTTCCACCCGGCATAGGCGTCGCGCGGCAGGCTCCAGAACAGCGACAGCCTCAGCTTGCCGTCCACGCGCGCGGTCGGCATCAGGCCGAACATCTTGCGCGTGGTGCGATAGCGCTGTTCGAGGATGCGTTCGGCATGCCAGTCTTCGACATCGAACATGCCCCACAACGCGCCCCATTTGTACAGGGTCGACGACACCGCCAGCCCGGCCTGCGCCGGCAACACGGACGCCGCGCCATCGGCAATCACCAGCAGATCGAATGCGATCCGCTCGCCGTCGATGCAAGCAACGCCGCGCGCACCGTCCGTCTCGACGCGCGTAACGTCGGCGTTGAAGCGAACCTGCGCTCCGGCGGCGCGCGCCGCGTCAAACAACAAGTGCGCCAAGGCCGAACGGCTCACAGCGCGCGCCTCATGCGATCGATAGGGGATATCCACCAGCGTCCAATCGCGATGGCTGGTGCCGAGCAGCCGCTCGATCGGCACGCTGGCCGCCGCGAACTCGGGGCCGGCACCCAGCGCCGCGAGGGCTGCGACACCCTGCGGCTGGATCAGCAATCCGGCGCCCAGCATGGTGAGGCCGGGATGTTTTTCGAACACTTGCACCGCGTGGCCCAAGCGGGCAAACGCGGTGGCGGTAGCCAGCCCCGCGGTGCCCGCGCCAACGATGCCGATGCTTAGTTTGCCGGATGAAGTCATCGAGTCCTGGCGATGGTGAGCGACGAGGACATGATTGCCGCCCGGGTCAAACGACGTGCCGCCTCAAGGCTTCTCGCCCAGCGCGATGTCCAGGGTCATCTCGTGCGCGAGGGCGCCCAGCTGGCGGCGCAGCTCGTCGAGCGACAGGGCGGCCGGTACCAGCAAGTTGGCGCCGATCTTGAAGGTCTGCTTGCCGGACACGCCGCTGCGCACGATCTCGGTGTGGATGTTCTCGATGCTGACGCCGCGGTCCGCCAGGATCCGGGTCAGGCTGCTGACGATCCCGACCCGGTCTTCGCCCACCAGCTCCAGCTCGACGCCGCGCAGCGAACCGGGCAACTCGGCGCCATCGCTCTTGGCCACGGCCACCTGCAAGCCGCCCGACTCCAGGCCGCGCAGCGAGGCGGTGAGCGCGTCGGCATGCTCGTGCGGCACCTCGAAGTGCACCATGCCGGCGAATTGGCCGGCCAACCTGGTCATCCGGCTCGCCGCCCAGTTCGCGCCGAAGCGCTGGGCGCGGTCCGACAGCAGGCTGACGATACCATGCCGGTCCGGACCGACGATCGACACCACCAGCGAGGTCGTGGTGTGCGACACCTCTTCGGTCAGTACCACCGAGCGGCGGATCATCGGCGCCTTGCTGGCATAGCGCGGGTCCTGCGGAAAGGCGGGCACCTGGCCCTGCAGGCGCGCATGATGCACCACCTTGCTCAGCAGCGCGATGCCCATCGGTGCCAGCGCGCGCTCCCACAGTTCGCGCGCGGTCTCGTTCTTGGCGACGAAGCACCAGTCCTGGGCCGCGATCGCGCCGGCGTCCCAGCCGTCGGCCAGGTGATACACCGAACCGCCGGCGATCGGGTCGCCTTCCATGATCGTCCATTCGACCGCCGCGATGCCGCGGTGGCGCGGCAACAGCGACGGGTGGTAGCCGACGCCGCCCAACCGCGAGCGCGCCAACGCTTCGTCGCTCACGCGCGCATGCGTGTGCGCGGCGATGATCAGGTCGGTGCCTTCGGCGATCGCGTCGCCCGGCACGAACCTGGGATTCTCCAGCACGTGCACCGCGAGCCCGGCGGCACGGCCTGCGACGGCCAGCCGGTCATCCGCGCTGGGCGCGACCACGCTGGTGAACTCGATGCCGTCTTCCTTGCGCAGCGCTTCAAATACCGAGGCGCCGAAGTAACGGGAGCCGACCAATGCACATTTCATTTCAATTCCTTCGATGTATTAACAGGGTACGCGGACAGCCCGCTCAGGTAGGGCGCCAGATTGCCGGCAATCCGCGCGAACTCATCGTCCGTCAACGGCAGCCGGCGGAACGCGGCCCATCCTTCGCGCGGGCGGAGATTATCGCCCAGCGCCGAGTCCGACCCGTATAGTATCCGTTCGACGCCCACCTGGCGAATGCGGCGCACCACTTTGGCGGCGTTCGCCGGTGCAATATTGGCGTCGACGACGGAGGCGACATCGAACCACAGCTGGCGGGTGCGCGGGTCATGCCGCTCGACGGCCTCGGCCAGCACCGCCATGGCTTCGTCGGCCGGCGGGTCATCGTAGCCGGGGCCGGTACCCGCGAGGTGCGCCACCTGGACCGGAATATCGGGCGCGGCCGGCAGCAGCTGCTCCAGAAACACCCGCGCCTGCGCGGCGCCATACGGCCGCTGCTTCGAGATGGACGCGCGCATGTGCACCACGATCGCCATGTGCTGCGCGTTCGCCGCGCCGAATACCTGGCGCAGCTTGGCGGCGTGCACCGGGTTCTGCAGTTGCACGTCGGAATTGCCGAAGTGGAGCTTGATGCCGTGTTTCAGGTTTGGATTGCGGGCGCAGCGCGCAAGTTCGTCGAGCGCGTAATCCTTGAGCGGGTTGAAACTGCAAAATGCGATGAGCCGGTCTGGATACTGCGCCGCCTGGAAGCCGTTCCAGTCGTTTTCGGCACGTACCTTGGCGTACTCGTCGTCGATGCTGCGCGCCGGGCTGCCATACACATAGGCGACCGACAGCAACACCGCACGCTGGATCCCGGCGGCGTCGAGCAGCGCCACCAGGTCGGACGCCGTGACGACTTGCGGCGGGGCGTTGTTGACGGCCAGCAGCGTGGCGGTGGCGGGGCTGAACAGGTGCTGGTGATGGTCGGCCGCGGGGGTCGGCTCGGCCGCGGCCAATTGTGCCGCGAGCAGCGCCGCAGCGAGCGTCAGTTTCGCAAGCGTTCGGAACATTCTGGACGACGCCTATTCCTTTTTCGTAGGGTGAATGTAGGTTCCCGCCTTATTTCATCTGGCTCAAGGCCTTCATCAGGCGGTAGGTGAACTCCAGTTCCTCATCGTACACCTTGACCCCGATGCGCTCGTCGCGGCCGTGGGCGCGGCTATCGTCGAGGTCATCGAACATGCCGTCGATGCCGTAGGTCGGGATGCCGGCGGCGCGGGTGTAGATGTTATCGCTGGCGCCAGCCGACATGTTCGGGATGACGGCCACGCCCGGCCACATCTCGTGCATCACCCCGCCCAGTGTTTTCAGAATCGCCGGGGTGGGCGCCGACTCCGGACTCGGCACGGCCGCATTGATCACGCTGATCGCGATCGACGGATCGGCCAGCACCTTGGCCAGCCTGCGCCGGACCGACTCTTGCGTCTCGCCCGGCACCAGCCGGCACTGGATGGTGGCGCGCGCGCGTTGCGGCAGCGCGTTTTCGGCATGGCCGCCGTCCACCCCGGTCACGGTGCAGGTGGTGCGCAACATGATGTTGGTCTCGACCTCGCGCGCCAATCGCTTGATCGCCGCCGGGTAGGGCCTGGCGCCGGCCACCGCCAGCATGTCGGCCTTGGTCTGTCCGCTTTCGAGTCCCGCGCGGCCGGCGAAATAGAGTTTGGTGGTGGCCGTCATGTGGACCGGAAATTCGAAGCCGGACAGGCGATCGAGCCCCTTGGCCAGGCGATAGATCGGGTTGCCGGCGGTCGGGCGCGAGCTGTGGCCGCCCTTGTCCGTCACTTCCAGCCCGAAGGTGAGATAGACCTTCTCGCTCGACTGCACCGACAGGTAGAGCTTGCGTCCGTTCTTGAGCGCCGCTTCGCCGGCGTCGGGGTTGATCGCCAGGCTGGCGTCGACCAGCGCACGGTGTTTGGCGAGCAGGAAGTCCGCCCCGTTGGCGACCGCGCCCGCTTCCTCATCGGCGGTAAATGCGATGATGATGTCGCGGTCCGGAACGAAGCCTTCTTTCTTGAGGCGCAGCAGCGAGGCCAGCATGGCCGAATCCTGGCCCAGCATGTCGATGGTGCCGCGGCCATACAGCCAGCCGTCCTTCTCGGTCAGCACGAAGGGATCGAAGTTCCAGTCCTCGCGCTTGGCTTCGACCACGTCGAGGTGGCCGATGTACAGGATCGGCTTGTTCTTGCCGTTGCCGCGCAGGCGCACCACCACGTTGCCCATGGCCGGGTAGGCCTCGGGCGCCAGGAAATGGATATCGTCGCTAGCGAAGCCACCGGCCGCCAGCCGGTCGGCGATCCAGTGCGCGGTGGGCGTGGTGCCCGTGCTGTGCACCGAACGCAGGCCCACCAGTTGCTTGAGTATCTCGCGTCCGGCGCTGCGCATGTCGGCCGGCGGCTGCGGTGCGTCCTGTGCCCACGATGGCCCGCCTGCGGCTGCCAGGGTGGCCGCCAAGGCGAGGTGGGCGGCCGAGCGGCGCGCATTCCGGACAAAAGCTGGACTCATGTTCTTTCCTTTGCAATCGTGGCCGGCAAACGCCGGTGGCGCGGGGCAGGTCTGGTACGGTTGGGACTTCACCGGATTACCCGGGAACGACGCGTCTCCCGCTAATTCCGTGAAGAACCTTTTTTACCATGACCATGGTATGCGCGTACCGCTTCCATTTGCAAGCGCACTTTGATGAAGCAATCTTGCCACCGTGAGGTCTTGCAAGGCGAGACCTGTCATATCAAAGACCGTAATGTCCTGCGCAGCTCGTTGGAATCTTACTTTCTCGGTGACCAGATCGCCCAACTCCGTACATGGCGTAGCGGCGCTCCATTGCGTCTCGCCGATCTGCCTGGCTTGTACTGCATCGTCGACAAACAACTTCACGCGATCCAACAATCCGTCGGGCAGTTCTCTTTTTCCTTTCGTGTCGGCGCCTACGCAATTGATGTGCGTGCCCGGCTGTACAGCCGCAGCATTAAATAGCGCGCCGCCACCTGGCGTGGCGGTGATGACGATGTCGCTGATCGAGACAGCATGGTCGCGATCGGTCGAATGCGACATATCGCACAAGCCGGCAAACGCCGATTCAAAGCCAATATCGCGCCCACCGTCGTAAGTGACATAGCTGACCTGGCGCAGCGAAGGAAGCAGCTTCAATGCGAACGTCAGTTGGATCCGGGCCTGCACGCCGGTTCCGAAAATGCACAGCGTCCTGGAATCCGGTCGGGCGAGGTAGAGCAATCCCAAGCCACCTGCGGCGCCGGTCCGTACGGTGGTGATGGCATTGCCGTCGATCAGGCATATGGGCCGCCCCGTGCTCGGATCGATGAGCATGATGGTGGCCTGATGCGGTTCGCCGTTGCGGGCGCGGTTGCTCGGCCAGAAACCCGCGGCTTTGAATCCGAGTAGTCCTTCCGCTTGCACGTCGCCGGATTTGATGCCGAAGATACCTCCGGTAGAAAGCGCTTCTCGCACCACGGGGAAAACGCGTCCCTCTCCCTTGCTATGCAGGGAGAATGCTTCGCGCACCGCTTCCAATACCTGATTCCGATCCAACAGCTGTTCGACCTGGTCTTTGTCCAGAAGAAGAAGTTGAGCGTCATTTGCCATCGTTATAAACCTCCTTTACCATCCGCTAAAGCGTTGCCATGCGGCGGTGATTTCGTGATCGCGTCCCAGCACATTGTAATGGCCGTACTGGGCTGCGGTGGAACATGCGTGATTGGGCAGGATGCGCACCTGGGTGCCGACCTTCAGATGCGGAACGGTCGACCCGCTGCCGGAGCGGTGCGCAATGATGCCGTGCTCCTGGTTGGCGCCGATCAGGATGAAGTCTTCCAGCGGCTGGCCGTCGACGTCGCACACCACGCCGTAGCCCTGATCGACCGGCTGCCTGGCGGTCCCGCGGTCGCGCGACATGGCCATCCAGCCGGCGTCGATGATGGTCCATCCCTTGTCGTTCTGGTGACCGATGACCGTGCCCAGCACGGACAGGGCGATTTCCTCGACCCGGCACACGTCGAGCCCCGCCATCACCAGATCGAAGAAGACGAAGACGCCGGTGCGGACCTCGGTCACGCCGTCCAGGTGTTCGGCAAACAGGGCGGTGGGCGTCGATCCCACGCTGACCACGGGGCACGGTATGCCCACGGCGCGCAGGCGCTCGGCCGAGCCGACGACGGCGATGCGCTCCTGCTCGGCGCGCTCGCGGATCTGGTCGGTGGTGTTGCAGTCGTAGGAGCTGCCGGCGTGGGTCAGCACCCCGGCCACATTGACGCCGGCGGCATGCAGCAGCAAGCCGATCTCCGTCAGTTCCGGCGCATCGGGCTGGACGCCGGAACGGTGCCCATCCGAATCGATCTCGATCATGACGTCGAAATCCTGCTGCGAGGCGCGGGCGCGGTCGACGACCATCTGCGCGGCGTCCAGACTATCCAGAATGATGGTCAGCTTGACGCCTTTCTGCCGCAGTGCGATCACGTGATCCAGCTTGTTCGGCGCGATGCAGACGGCGTACAGGATGTCCTTCACACCATGCTCTGCGAAATAGTCCGCTTCGCGCAGGGTGGAGACCGTCAGCGGCCCTTCCGGCGTTTGCATCAGGCGGCGCGTGACGTCGATGCATTTGTTGGTTTTTGCATGCGGGCGGAACGCCACATCCAGGCTGCGCAACTTGCTCTGCATGCGTGCGATGTTGCGCTCCATTTTTGCTTCATCGAGAATCAATGCCGGCGTTTCGCATTGTTCCAGAGACCGTTTATTCATCGGTGCTTCCTGTTCTTGCTTTAAATGCGTTGGCGGTGTGGGAGGGCGGCGGCTACATCTTCAGCCCTTGCACCCGTATCAGGCCGTCCGGAATAGTGCGCACGCCGGTCAGCTTTTTGTTATAGGCCCAAATGCCGTTGCGGTGATACAGATAGATGAGTGGCCGGTCCTTGACGACTTCGGCGGCGATCTGCTCGTACAGTTTGACGCGCTGTGCGACATCGAGCGTACTGCGCGATTTATTCAACAGCTCGTCGACTTCCGGTTTGCAGTAGCCCATGTAATTCTCCGCGTGCTTGCATCCGTAGAAGGCGAACACGTTGCCGTCCGGGTCGACGCGGCCGCTCCAGTTCCTCACCTGCGCATCGAACTGTCCCTTGTCGGAAAGGCTGTAGGTGGTGCCAAATTCGGTCGACTGGATTTTCATGTCGAAGCCCGACTCTTTCACCATTGCCTGCACCACCTGGGCGATTTTCTGGGCGTCGGAATCGGTCGGCGTCATCAGCGTGAAGCTCGGATGCGGCACACCGGCCTTTTTCAAGAGCGCCTTGGCGCGGGCGATATCGCGCTTGGGGACCGGGTCGTTCTTGGCATAAAACGGATTCGCCGGCGTGACCCACTGATTGCTGACGACGCCTTCGCCATCGGCGGCCACCTGCACGATGCCGGCGCGATCGAGCGACAGTTCGAACGCTTCGCGCACACGAGGATCGCGCCCGAGTGGATTTTTCTGCGCCAGGTCGCTTTTGCCGACATTGACGTAGATGCCTACGTAGCCGAGCAAGGGAAAGCGCACCAGGCCGAGCTTGTTTTCCGCCTTCAGCGCCGCGACGTCGGAGGACGCGACCCGTTCGATGATATCGAGCTGCCCCGAGCGCAAGTTCGCGAGGCGTACCGTGGCGTCGACGAAGGGTTGAAAGATCACCTTGTCGAAGTGGATCGCATCCTTGTTCCAGTAATTCGGGAAGCGCTCGAGCACGATGCGTTCCTGCGGCACCCTTTCCTTGAATTTGAATGGCCCCGAGCACACCGGGTTGGAGGCGAAGCCGGTCGGATTGGCCTTCGCGGCCTTGGGCGACACCATCATGCCGGCGCGGTCGGCGAGAATGCTGAGCAAGGGCGCGAATGGCGCGCTCAGTTCCAGTTTGACGGTCAGCGGATCGACCACTGTGACGCCGGCAACCGGCAACAGCTCGGCGCGGCGGCTGGAGCCGGGCAGATTTTTTCCGCGCTCGATATTGAATTTGACGGCGGCGGCATCGAATTTTTCACCATCGTGGAAGGTGACGCCGGGGCGCAGTTTCAAGGTCAGCACCTTATTGTCCGCGGACCATTGGTACGAGGTTGCGAGCTGCGGTACGATCGCGAGCTTTTCGTCAATATCGAACAGCTTGTCGCACAGCGAAGCGAATACGGTACGGCCGACGAAACTGCGCGACAGCGTCGGGTCGAGCATATCGATATCCTCGGCCTGGCCGACGCGCAGCGTTTGCGCGCCGGCGATCGTCGCCGCGCATAGGGCGAGGGTGGCGCCCAAGGCGCGCGCGATGCGGCCGAAGGTCAAAAAAGTGCGAAAAGGGGCACGCATGCGATTACATCTCCTATGGTGTCCGGCGCGACGTGCGCCCGGTAACAGTGCATGCAAATACGCGAAGTGCGAGGATGGCCGCGAATGACGGGCAATTTTGGTGCGCGGGCTGTACCGTGACGCTGTACTAAGCAAGAGGTGGGCCAGCATGGTGCGGCCTAAGCACGCGAGATGCGGCCAGAGTGGTACGGAGGAAGAATTTAAGGCGGTAACGCACCAAAAGTGAATGCGGAGCACTGCGGAAGAATGGCAATCGCCCTGACGCATCGTCATTGCGCCGACGCAAGTTGCCACACGGCAGTTCCCTGATACTTGGCATTTGTCGTCGTTCGAACGGCACATGATCGGGGAAACTCCATGCAGAAACATCTGTTTGCGTCGAGTATTTGGGATCGTCTAATGGCCGCTGGCGAAGCGGTGCCCGCGGTCAGGGCCGGCTCTCAAACGCTGCCCGAGCTCAAGGCCGCCATCGCGCACGATCTTGAAGACATGTTTAACACGCGCGTCGCGTTGCCCGCCGGTATGTTGGACCGTTTCAAAGCCTGCAGGCACTCCATTCTCAACTTCGGCCTGATGGACTTCGCGGCGCTGTGCTTGGCCAGCAGCGAGGACCGCAAAATCATCTGCGATTACTTGAAGGAGGTAATCAACCGCTTCGAACCGAGGCTGTGCAACGTGCGCGCCGACATCGTCATCGGGCGCGGTGCGACCAACCGTCTCGACTTCGTAATACAGGCAACGCTCAAGGACCAAGGGTCGGCGGAGCAGATCGAGTTCAACGCCATGCTGCAGCCGTCCACCTTGCAGTATTCGATCAGCCAGGCTGCCTCGGGGTGCCGCAGCGCGGAGCCACGGCCATGATCGATTCCATCCTGCCGTACTACGAACGCGAACACGCCAACATCGCCGCGATGGTGGGCGAATTCGTCGAACAGTACCCCCAGCTCGCCGGCGTGCTTGGACTCAAGGGTACCGAATGCACCGATCCCGGCGTCCAGCGCATCGTCGCGGCGATGGTGATGCTCGGCGCGAAAATACTCAAACAACTGGAGGACAACTATCCGCAGTTCACCGAGGCCCTCCTGGGCATCAACTATCCGCACTATATTCAGCCATTCCCGTCCACTTCGGTGGTGCGCATCGACTACAGCGGCGCCGATGCAAAATCGGTCAATGAAGCGACGGTGGTCCCGCGCGGCACCCGCCTCAATTCGGCCGCGCAGGACGGACTCGTGTGCCAGTTCCGTACCGTGTATCCCGTCACTGTCGCGCCGGTGCGCCTTGCCAGCGTGCGGTTCGCATCGCCGAGCGACAAGCCGGCAGGCATTGTGCTGCCAGTTGGCACTACCGCCATCATCGATATCATCGCCGAAGGACTCTCCGCCACCCAATCGTTGCGCGAACTTGAGCTGCTAACGCTGCGCGTCTTCATTGACGGCGAACCATCCCTGCGGGCAGCGCTGCGCGACGCGCTATTCATTCACACGATGGCAGCCTACGTCGAAGGCGACGACGGCCGATGGGTACACCTGAAGCAGGTGCCGATCGCGCCGGCCGGCTTCGCCGCGGACGAGGCGCTGATCCCTTCCAAGGCAGCCTCGCACCCTGGCTATCGTCTGCTAACCGAATATTTTGCCTGTCCAGAGAAATTCAATTTCTTCGATATCGACATGGCTTCGCTCTGCAAGCATCTGTCGCCGCAAGGACGGCGCCTGGGCCTGCATCTGGCGGTGCGCGCGGCGGAGTCGTCTTCGGCCACCGCGCGCGTCCTCCAGCCGCTGTCGAACGAAAATCTGGTGCTTGCCTGCACGCCCGTTATCAATCTGCTCGCGCGCGCCGCCTCGCCGATCGACCTCACGCATACCAAGGCGGACTACGAGCTGCTCGCGTGCACCGAGCATGCAGCGGCATTCGACATTCACAGCATCGACGCGGTCCGCGTCGTGCGCGACACACCCAAGGGCGCCGCCGTCACGCGGTTCTACCCCTACTATTCGCTGCGCCATGGCCTTGCCGGCATCCGCACGGGCCACTACTACACCATCCGCCGCGACGAGCTGATGGCCCGGACCAATCCTGGCCATGAGACCCGCATCGCGTTGGTCGACATCGATCTGGATCCGCTCGCAGTCGAAACGGCGACCGTGTCCATCGACCTCAGCTGCACCAACCGCGACCTGCCCGCCTCGCTGCCCGTGGGCGCGCCCGCCGGCGACTTGCGCATCGAAGGCTGCCCGAATACTCACCCGATCCGCCTGCTGCGCAAGCCGACGCCCACCTACCGCTTTCCGCCGGATGCGCATTGGCGCCTGATCGCGATGCTATCGCTCAATCTGCAATCGGTGGTCAATCCCGACCTCGAAACGTTCACTGAACTGCTGACGCTGCATAACTTGTCGCAGTCGAGCGTCACGCTGCGCCAGATCGGCGGCGTCACCGCGATTTCGCACACGAGCGCGCGCGCGTGGCTCCAGGACGCGCACGGCGGCGCACGCGCGCATGGCATCGAAGTGCGGCTGACACTCGACGAGGCGGCCTATGTGGGTAGCGGCATCCACGCCTTCGCGCAAGTCATCGATCATTTCCTCGGCCTCAATGCCCATCTGAACACGTTCACCCAACTGACCGTCGTGTCGCAATCGACCGGCAAGGAGCTGATCCGATGCCTGCCCCGCAGCGGCTATATCGCCCTAGCATCATCCAGCGCCTGCTGAACGAGCCCTACCGCTTCGAGCCGGCGCAGGCGATGCGCATGCTCGATTTGTGGTTCCGGCAGAACGGGCTAGCGCAAGACGAAGGCCGGCCGCGCTATGTACGCTTCCACAACAGTTTGTCGATGAGTTTTCCCGCAAGCCCGATCGAATCGTTAACGGCGATGGGCGAGCAGCGCATCCGGTCGGCCCAAGCCTTGCAGTTGGCGTTGGTGTCCGCGCAGTTGAAGCGGATCGCGCTCACGCCGGCGTTCATGGGCTTCTTCGGCGTCAACGGCGTCATGCCGAACTTCTACACGGCCGATATCGCCGATCAAATTCGCGATACGAAATTCGAAGGCAGCCGCGCCTTCTTCGATATTTTCTATAACCGCATCATGGCGCTGCACCTCCTGGCGAGCGACAAGCACCGCGTGCTGCATCGCGTCGACGAGCGGGGCGATGCCGTGATCTTGCCGATGCAACTCGCGCTGGTGGGTGCACGCAGGCAGTCATCGGTGGAGACCAATATCGAGAGCCCGGGGACTGGAGCCAACGCCCCGCACGCAGCCATCCGCCACGACGATAGCGCACACGCACCCGACGAAGTCATCGCCCACTACGCGGCACTGCTGCGCAACCGTCCGGTATCGGCCGGCCTGATTGAAGAGGTGCTGGCCGAGTATTTCGAGCTGCCGATCACGCTCGAACAATTCGTCGCGCAGCGCGACGATCTGCACGAGAACGAATTGTGGAAGCTCGGCCAACAGAACACGGCGTTCGGGCAAGGGATGATTTTGGGGAGTCGGATTTGGGAAAGGCATGCGCGCGTGCGGCTGCATATCGGCCCGCTGTCGATCGCCGACTACAACCGGTTCCTGCCCGGCGAGAGCGGCTTCAAGGCGCTCAAGTCCATGCTCGCGCTATTCGCCACCAAGCCCGTCGAGTTCGAGCTGCGCTTAATCCTGCGGGCCAGCGACATCAAGCCCTTGTGCCTGAACGACCAGCATGGCAATCGACTGGGGTTCGACAGCTACCTCACTACCCAGCCAACATTGCAGGATCGCGGCGACTACATTTTTGAACTTGGCATGTAAGTGCCGGGCATGGAGGCCTTCAATGAAAGAAACGGGATTTTCCACCTTGGTTTGGTTCAAGCGCCTGCTGATGTTCGTGCTGGCTGCGCTCGCGCTCTACTGGTACGTCGGAACGGTACGCGAACAGCTCAGGAAGGACTCGTTCGCTGGCGTGGGCCTGACCGGTGTCCATCATCTCGGCACGGCGTTCAATGTTGCGGAGTTTTACGTCGACGGCTATTACGGTAGCAATGTCGGCCGAGGCGGGGGAGGCGGACGTAACACCTGCTGCGTAATGCTGCCCAGGAAGTGGCGCCCGGAACTCTCTGTCGAGGTGAGGTGGAGTCTCAACGACTGGAGCCATGAAAATCCGGCGGAGATAAAGGCCGGCAACTACGACAGTGTTGTCGGAGGAGGCAGTTATATCGCCAGGATACCCGTAGAGCGATATGAAAAAGCCGAGCATGTCTGGGTCCATTTTTTTGCCGGAGGAAAGGCCAGAGTTGTGTCGAGCGGGATTGGCTCTGAGGGCCCGGAACATCCTATACAGGAGGACGACAAGCATGCGGCCGATAGCGCCACCGCGGGCAAGCCTGTCGATGCCCTGTTTAGTCCCGAGGAACTTGCTGCGATGAAGCGCCGGGCAGAGGAGCATAGGGAGAAACATGGAGGAGACTGGAGATGAAAATGGCGATGAACTTCACCGTGGCGCCCACCATGCAGCCGCCGATCGCTGCGATCAGGAAGGTCGAGCCGCAACTAGTGACCGACTGCAGCAAGTGCGAGGGCAACATTAACGTTGGCGTGTTCTTCGACGGGACCAACAATAATCGTGACGCCGACGCACCGTACATGAAGCACAGCAATGTAGCCAGGTTGTATGATGCATACTTGGAAAAGCCACAAGAAGGCTACTTCCCGCTTTACATTTCTGGCGTCGGCACACGCTTCCCAGAGATTCGGGAAGAAGGCGAAAGTGATCTTGGCAGCGGCTTCGCCATTGGCTGCGAGCAGCGTGTTCTGTTCGCGCTGCTTTATGTTTTCAATGCAATCCACAGAAGCGGGATCCACGGCGCAAGTTTGTTTAGTGATGCACAAGTTGCCGCATTATGCTGCAATCGGTACGTAGACCCGACGGGTGCACCCTATGTGGATCGCTCCGCGCTGGCGCAGCTAGGACTGCTAGGCGGCCTGCGCATGCCAGACGGGTTTGGCGATGGCGCGCGGGTAAAAATATTGAAGTCCCAAGCAAAGCTGCTTGAGGCCAAGCTCGTCAATGGCAAACCGCGCATCAAGGAATGCTTCATCGATGTGTTCGGCTTTTCCCGCGGCGCGGCCGAGGCGCGCGTTTTTTGCAGTTGGCTGGATGAGTTGCTAACCGACGGCAAGCTAGCAGGCGTCATCGTCCACCTTCGATTCGTCGGCTTGATGGATACGGTGGCGTCGGCGGGCTTCTGGTCCAGTCTGGCAGCCGCTACTACCGGCGTCAATGGCGGGCACAGCGGTTGGGCGGACTCGCACTTCTTGCGCATACCAGCATCAGTACAAAACTGCGTGCATATGATCGCCGCCCATGAGCTCCGCAAGAATTTTCCACTCGACACGATTACCGTCGACGGAGTTCTACCACCGCATTGCCAGGAGTTTGTGTACCCCGGCGCGCACAGCGATGTCGGCGGCGGGTACGCGCCCGGCGATCTCGGCATCGCCGCGGGCAAGAGCGCGATCGAGGGCGATGCACTTAAATTAGCGCAGGTACCACTCAATCATATGCTGGCATGCGCGCAGGCCGCTGGTGCACCAATGGATAAAGCATTGGCACTTAGGAAAGAGCGCCAGTACGATCCCTTCGCGCTCGCGCCAATCGTCCAAAAAGCGTACGACGACTTGCTGACCATCTAGACGCTGAAGCCGCGCCCGGTGCACGAGTGGCTGCAACCCTACCTGACTTGGCGCTGGCAGGTCAGCAAGTCTTACACGAGTCTCAATCACGTCGCCAAGGCAAGCCCGAAAGACCGCGAACTGCTTATCAAGTACAACGACAAGCTCATTGCTGACGCCACCCTACTCGATCGGACGGCAGCGCCACCTAATTTCTTGCAACGCATGAACCCTGTAACAAATGTTCAGGCGCAGCGCGATGCAGCGCTCATTCTCCTTCTCGACTCGGAAGCGCGCTCCGTCTTAGCCATCGCCAAGGCAGCGCAGCCCACTGATGCAAAACTGCACAGAATGTTCGACCTCTACATCCACGATTCCCTTGCCGGCTTCGACCACAACTTACTTGAAACGACAGGGTACTGGCGCTACCGCAAGGGCTTTCTCGGCAGCTCGAAGCGACTGATCGCGGAAAACGATGGGGCCGCCGATGTCAGCAGCGCTGCCGCTTGATGGCTGCGCGCACTTCCATCGCGCAATCAATGGGGCCGCGACAGTCGCCTGATCACCAAGCCCGCAACGCAAGATCGCCACAGCTACCTATTCGAACTGGGCATGTGAGTGCCCGACATGGAGATTGCCGATGAAAATCGTCCAATTTGCCACACGCGTCTGGTTGAAGCGCCTGCTCGTGTTCGCGTTGGCCGCGTTCGCACTCGACTGGTTCGTCGGAATGGTACGGGAAAGTATCCGGGCGGACTCGTTCGCCGGCGTGGACCTGACCGGCGTTCATCATCTCGGTCCCGCCTTCAATGTCGCGGTGTTTTACGTGGATGGCTACTGGGGAAGCAGCGTTGGCCGAAGCGGGGGAGGAGGTCGCTCCACTTGTTGTGTGATGCTGCCCAAGAAGTGGCGCCCTGGCCTATCTGTCGAAGTGAGGTGGAGCGTCAACGACTGGAGCCATGAAAAACCGGCGGAGGTAGCGGTCGGCAACTACGACAGCGTCGCCGAAGGGGGCTCGTATATCGCCAGGGTGCCAGTGGAGCGATATGAAATAGCCGAGCATGTCTGGGTCCATTTCTTCGCGGGAGGCAAGGCCCGGGTCGTGTCGAGCATGGCTGGGTCTGGCGGCCCCACGCATCCGATTCAGGACAATGGTCCGTGTGCGGCAGACAACGCGACAGTGGGCAAACCCGTCGACGCCTTGTTCAGTCCCGAGGAGCTTGCTGCGATGAAGCGCAGGGCGAAGGAACGCAGGGAAAAATATGGAGACTGGCGATGACCTTCACCGTGACCTGATCACCAAGCCCAACGAATATGATTGCCGCAACTACCTTTTAGAACTGGGCATGCGAGTGCCTTGCATGGAGATGACCAATGAAAATCGCCCCATTTGTTACACGCGTCTGGTTGAGGCGCCTGCTCGTGTTCGCGTTGGCCGCGTTCGCACTCTACTGGTTCGTCGGAATGGTACGCGAAAGTATCCGGGCGGACTCGTTCGCTGGCGTGACTCTGTCCGGCGCGCACCACCTCGGTCCGAAATTCAATATCGCCGCGTTTTATGTTGACGGTTATTACGGCAGTAACGTCGGCCGAGAGGGCGGCGGCGGCGACGTCTGCTGCGTGATGCTACCGAAGAAGTGGCGGCCGGGACTGTCCGTCGAAGTGCGGTGGACTGTAAATGACTGGACCCATGAGAATGTGTCGGAAATCGAAGCGGGCAATTACTCGAGCGTCGCTGGGGCGGGGATGGATTATATCGCCAGGGTGCCCGTGGAGCCGTACGAGAAGGCATCGCACGTCTGGGTGCATTTTTTTTCGGGTGGCAAGGCCCGCGTCGTGTCGAGTGCGATTGGTTCTGAGGGCACGAAACATCCCATCCAGGACGACGATCCGCACGCTTCCGACCGCGCCACGGCGGGCGAGCCGGTCGACGCCCTGTTCACTCCTGAGGAACTTGCTGCGATGAAGCGCAGGGCAGAGGAACGCAGGGAGAAATATGGAGACTGGCGATGAAAATGGCTATGAACTTCACAGTGGCGCCCACCATGAAAGCACCGACCGCCGCGATCACGCGGGTCGAGCCCCATCTGGTGACTGACTGCAGTAAATGCGAGGGCAATATCAACGTCGGCCTGTTCTTCGACGGGACCAACAACAACCGCGATGCGGACCTGCCCAGCTTAAGACACACCAATGTTGCCCGATTATACGATGCATACTTGCAAAAGCCGCGAGACGGTCACTTCGCACTTTACATACCCGGTGTGGGGACGCGCTTCCCGGAGCTACGCGAAGAAGGCGAAAGCGATCTCGGCAGCGGCTTTGCCGTCGGCTGCGAACAGCGTGTCCTCTTCGCACTGCTTTATGTTTTCAACGCCATCCACCGGAGCGGGTTCGTCGGCACACCTTTTTTTGATGATGCACAGGTGACGGCGCTGTGCTGCAATCAGTATGTGGACCAGGAAAGCGGGCGCAATGATGATCGCATTGCGCTGGCCACGCTGGGGCTATCCAACGGCCTACGCATGCCTGCCGCGTTTGGCGATGGCGCACGGGCAAAAACGTTGAAGGCCCAGGCAAGGCTGCTAGAGGCCAAGCTCGTCAACGGCAAGCCCCGCATCAAGGAATGCTTCATCGACGTGTTCGGCTTTTCGCGCGGCGCGGCCGAGGCACGCGTCTTTTGTAGTTGGCTAGATGAGCTGCTTGCCGACGGTAAGTTAGCAGGCGTCATCGTCCACCTTCGATTCGTCGGCTTGATGGATACGGTGGCATCGGCGGGCTTTTGGTCCGGTCTCGCGGCCGCTACCACCGGCGTCAATGGTGGGCACAGCGGATGGGCAGACTCGCATTTTTTGCGCATTCCAGCGTCGGTGCACAACTGCGTGCACATGATTGCTGCCCACGAGCTCCGCAAGAATTTTCCGCTCGATACGATCACCATCGACGGGGTTCTTCCCCCTCATTGCCTGGAGTTCGCTTATCCGGGCGCGCACAGCGATGTCGGCGGCGGGTATGCACCCTGCGATCTCGGCATCTCCGTCGGTCAGAACGCGAACGAGAGCGATGCATTGAAACTGGCACAAATCCCGCTCAATCACATGCTGGAGTGTGCGGCCGCAGCGGGCGCTCCGATGAAGAAGGGATGGGCAATGGACAATAGGCGTGGATACGACCCCTTCGCGCTCGCGCCAATGGTCCAAAAGGCCTACGACGACTTCCTGACTTTCTCTACCCCGAAGCCACGCGCGGTGCACGAGTGGCTGCAGCCCTACCTGACTTGGCGCTGGCAGGTGCGCAAGTCCTACAAGAGTCTCAACCACGTTGCCAAGGCAAGCCCGAAAGAGCGCGAACTACTCCTCAAATACAACGACAAGCTCATTGCCGACGCCGCATTGCTCGAGCGGACCGCAGCGGCTCCCAGCGCCTTTACTCTGCTGCGGACTCTGATAAGCGTCGACGCTAAGCGCGACGCCGCGTATCTGCTCATGCTCGACCCGGAAGCGCGCACGGTCTTGTCCATCGCCCAGGCAGCGCCGCCCACCGATGCACGGCTGCACAAGATGTTCGACCTCTACGTCCACGATTCCCTTGCCGGCTTCGATCACAACCTACTTGAAACGACAGGCTACTGGCGCTATCGAAAGGGGTTTCTCGGCAGCCCGAAAAGGCTCATCGCGGAAAACGATGGGGCCGCCGATGCCAGCAGCGCTGCCGCTTGATGGCTGCGCGCACACCCATCCCGAGCGAATTATCGACGATGGCGTAAAGGAGAAAAGGCAATGAAGGATTCGAAAGGTAGAGGCGTGATTCGCCTCGGTGACAAGACCACGCACGGCGGTCAAGTCATCACCGCCAGCGACACGTTCACGGTGCTGGGCAAGGCGGTCGCACTGCAAGACCACATGACGTACTGCCCAACGTGCAAGGGAAAATTCGCGATCAATGTGGCGCAAGGCGATCGAAAGCACCACGGCAAACTCGTCGCCTACCACAACGACGAAACCGCCTGTGGCGCGATGCTGATCTCGTCGATCTAGCGCAGGCCCTCGCAACATCAACTGGGAGAGAAGATGGAAAACGTCAACGATCTGGTCAACCTCATGCTGTCCGGCCAGGATTTGAGCACAGCCAATCGCGCACTGCGTCTGCGCGTGTCCTTCCCCGATGGCATATCCGATCGGGTCCTGCTGCCTCAGCGCGTCATCGGCTCCGAGGCCATCTGCGAAGGCCTGACGTATCAGATCCTGTGCGTCGCTCCCTCGGCCGCATTGCCTCTCAAAAGCTTCATCGGTCTCGCTGCGGAACTGCAGTTCGTGACAGACAAGAGCGAACTGCACGGCGTCTGCGGCATCATCACACAAGCGTGCGCTGGCCAGAGCGATGGCGGCCTGGCCACCTACCAATTGGTGCTGCGCGACGCCATGTCGGGCGTGCTGGACCTGGGCGCCAACACGCGCGTGTTCATCGACAAGAACGAGCTCGACATTATCGCCGTCATCCTTGGCGAATGGCGCCAGCGCAGTCCCCTGCTGGCTGTTGCCTTCGAATTCAAGTTCTCGATCGAACTGCAGGAACATGCCTTCCCCGCGCGCGCATTCACGCACCAGTACAATGAGTCGGACACGGCTTTCGTGCGCCGTCTGCTTAGGCGGCGCGGCATCGCCTGGCACATCCGCCCCGGCCGCGCGATGTCGGGCGCGGACGATGACCACGACGCGCCCGTGCACACGCTGGTCATGTTCGACGAGCAGCGCCGGCTGAAGGAGAACGCCGCCGGCACCGTACGCTACCACCGCGCCGACGCCACCGAAGAGCGCGACACCGTCACCGCCTGGGGCGCCGTGCGCACGCTGGGACCGGGCAGCTTCACCAGTTTCAGCTGGGACTACGGCGACCCGCTGTCCCAGCAGTTCATGAGCGCCAGCGCGCGCAGCCGGATGGACCAGGGCGGGCGTGGCAACCGCCTGGCCGCCGAGATCGACGACTACCGCATCGAGACGCCCCATGTGGGCGACAGCAATGCCGACCATGGCGAGCTGAGCCGGGCACGCATGGCCCGCTGCGACTACGCGGCCAAGTATTTCCATGGCGAGAGCACCGTGCGCGATCTGCGCATCGGCGAATGGATCACCCTCGACGGCCACGCCGAAATCGACACCCACGACGACGATGCGCGCCAGTTCATCATCACATCATTCCAGCTCGAGGCGCGCAACAACCTGCCAAAGGCGCTGGACGGGCGGGTAGGCCGCCTCTTCGCGCGCAACGGTTGGCCGACGCCGCAGGCCGCATCTGCCGTGGCCGACGATGGCGACGGCCAACCCTTCCGCCTCAATTTCACCTGCTCGCGGCGCGGCATCCGCATCGTTCCTGCGTTCGACGCACGGGTGGACGTGCCGCGCGCACGCATGCACAGCGCCGTGGTGGTGGGCCCCGGCGGCGAGGAAGTGCATTGCGACGCGCTCGGCCGCGTCAAGGTGCGCTTTCCCGGCACCCGCGCGCCCGATCACGCGCACGCGAGTGGCGCCGGCGCCTCCGACACCGACGCCGACTCGGCGTGGGTGCGCGTGGCGACCGTCTGGGCCGGCAACGGTCCCGGCAGTTTTAGCCAGTTTGGCGCCAGCTTTCTTCCCAGACCAAAGGACGAGGTGCTGATCGCCTATATCGACGATGACCCCGACAGACCCATCATCGTCGGCCAACTGTACAACCGACCCGCGCCACCGGTCGCGCTGAGCGCGCGCGGTGCCCTGCCGGGTAACCGCTACCTGGCTGGCCTGCGCAGCCGCGAGGTGCGCGGCGCGCGTGGCAACCAGCTGCGCCTCGACGATACGCCGGGCCAGATCAGCGCCCAGCTGGCCAGCGATCACGCAGCCAGCCAACTCAATCTTGGCTGGCTGACGGCGCCGCGGGCGGCTGGCACGGGCGCGCCGCGCGGCGAAGGCGCCGAACTGCGCAGCGACCACGCTGTTGCAGTTCGCGGTGGCAGGGGCGTGCTCATCACGGCGCAGGCCAGTCCCGGCGACGATGGTGCTCAGCTCGACCGCGACGAACTGAACGGCTTGTTCGATGCCCTGAGCAAGCTGGGTGAGCAGCTGTCCAAGCTGGCCTCCACGCATGCCCAGGACGATGCCAACGGACCGGAATTGGCCCAGCTGATCGAACGGCTCGCCCAGCTGGACGGCGGCAGCAACGTGGCCAAGGACGCTGGCGGCGCGCCGCTCGTCGCCGTGGGCGGACCGGCCGGCGTCGTCGTTGGCAGCGGGCGCAACGTGGTGCTGGGCGCGGAAACGAATATCGACACGCTGAGCGCGGGGGACACCACAGCGATTGCGGGCGGCCACCTGCTGCTGCGTTCGGCGCTCGACATCAGCCTGTTCGCCAACAAGCTCGGTCTGAAACTCATCGCCGCGCGCGGCGCCGTCAAGATCCAAGCGCAGGACGACGCCATGGAGCTGCTGGCCAGGAAAGTGATGGAACTGATCAGCACTACCGACTGGATCAACATCAAGGCCAAACAAGGCGTGCGCATCTACGGCGGCGGCAGCGAACTGGAAATCAGCGCCGCGGGCATCAAGGGCTACACGTCGGGCAAGCACGAGATGTACGCGGCCGATCACCAGACCTTTCCCGGACAGGACAGGCCATTGCAGTTCCCCGAGTCATTACCGTCTCATGAGGTATGCCTGCCGTGCATGCTCAAATCCGCGAAGGGCAACTCGGCACTCGTGGAGGCGAAATGACCGCCCAAGCGCAAACGACGACATCGTTCTTGCTGATCGATGGCTCCCTGCTCGCCGCCGCGGACATCCCCGTGCCTGCTCCGGATGATCGTCCCGCGTGGCTGACGCAGGTCTACGATGACCGAGCGGCGGCCGTGAGTCCGCTCCTGATCGACATCGACGCCGCGCAAGCGACCGGAGCCTGCGCGCAGATGATGGCCCTGGCGAACGCCCTGCATCCCCAGTTGCACGCCTCCCTCATCGACACGACGCTGTCTCACGCCGAACTGACGCACCACCTGCGCCATTTCATCATGATCGGAACCGCGGACAAGAATGCGTACACGCTGCGCTTCGCGGACTGTACCGTCTTGCCTATCCTGGCGACGGTCTTTACGCCCGAGCAATGGGCGGCCCTTGTCAGCCCGATCGCGCGCTGGTGTGTGCATGGGCGCGACGGCGCGCTGCTCGCGCTGCCGCAGGCGGATGGCGCGTTGACCCTATCGCCGCCGCTCGTGCTGACGGACGATCAACTGTACGCGCTCGCCGAAGCGGCGGCACCCAGCGTGATGCTGGCGCATATCCGCGGCATGCGCCATGGTGCGGCGTTGCCCGGCAGCGCCGCCGACCAGCATCGCTGGGCCAACGACGCGCGCGATCTGTGGCGCGGCGCCGGCAATGCCGATGACATCGTGCTCCGATGGCTCACGAGCGCAGCGCTGGACACGTACGGCGAAGTATTGCGGCTGCGAGGCCTGCCGGCCTTGCTGGCAAGCGCGGACCGCGGCGCGATTCGCGACGGGCTACTGGCAGCGGTTGGCGACCATCGCGACGAGCCGGAACGCAGGCCGCAATGAAATCGGGGCAATTGCGCGCGGCCGCTGGACTTCATTATTTGCCAGCGGCACCCAGTGCGGCTCACATGAATGCGGCGGCCAGCAGCGTCACGCCGGCGCACAGCAGCAGCACATCGAGGATATGCCGGAATACGTGCACGCTCATACGCTGCACCAGCGCCTTGCCGGCGAAGGAACCGGCCATGACGGATGAGCCGATAATCAGGCCCTGGACCAGCGCCGGCGCCGGCAGCGCGCCGAGCTCGCGGAAGGTCGCCACCTTGCTGGCCATCAGCAGTAGCGAACTGGCCGCCTCGGTCGAGATGAAAGCGCCCCTGATCAGGCCATAAGCGGTAAAGGCGGGCACGCTGAGCGGCCCGGTCGAGAGGACGATGCCGGTGATGTAGCCGATGACGCCACCGGCCAGCGCAAGCTGCCACAGCCGCAGGTGCAGGCGGTAGGCCTCCAGATGGCGCCGCAGCGGGATCATGCACAAGAAGAAAAGGCCAAGTGCCACGTCGATCAGGTGCGCCGGCAAGACCAGCAAGGTGCCGGCGCCTAGCGCGGCGGCCGGCACGCCGGTGGCGGAATAGGCGGCGCAGGCGCGCCAGTCGATTTCGCGCCACCACAGCATCGCCTTGGCGACGTTCGACATCAGGGCGGCGATGGCCATGATGGGCACCGCCTGTTTCGGGCCGAACTGGACCACCAGGATGGGCAGCAGGATGATCGAGGCGCCGGTGCCGATCACCCCGCTCAGCGCGCCCGCCGCGAGACCGATGATGAGGACAAAGGCATACGCCATCATGGTCCTGTCCTTGCAATACCACAGCGCATGCCTGCTCTCGTTTTTGTGACGAATGCCGCAAGTATAGGGCAGCGGGCGGAAATACTCCGACCTCACCACAACGGGCCCGAATGACAAGTACGAGCCAGGGAATTCCGGGAAACGACCATTCTTGAAAGCGGGCGTGTCGTTGGCGGCGAATTGTTCACGGCCGCAATTAGCCGTTGATGAGCAGCCTTCTTTCCTCCTGGCAGTGCAATTATGTCAAGCATCAGGAATTCTTGACATGGTAGAACGATCGTTCTACCATGTCGAATATGGACGATATCTCTGTCACTCAAACGAAAAGAAAACTGCTGGATGCAACCGAACGCTTGATCTATGCGGGCGGCATCTGCGCAACCGGAATGGATCTGATCGTTAAGTCTTCCGGCGTCGCGAGAAAGAGCATTTACCGCTATTTCGGCACCAAGGATGAACTGGTCGCCGAGGCATTGAGGGAACGCGATAAACGCTGGATGCGCTGGTTCATTGAAGAATGCCGTCGGGCCGACACGCCGGTCGGACGATTGCTCGCCACGTTCGACGCATTGGAACAGTGGTTTTTTACGCCGGATTTCAGAGGTTGCGCATTCATCAACGCAGCCGGTGAGATTGGCGACGCGAGCGATCCGATTCGTGCGGTAGCAAAGGAACACAAGATCAAGCTACGCGATTTTCTGCAGCAGCTTGCGGAAGAATATGGCGCTGACGATCCGGCTGAACTGGCGTCCGAATTCGTGATCCTGATAGACGGCGCGATTACGGTCGCTTTGGTAACCGGAGAGAAGGCGGCAGCACGCAAGGCGCAACATATTGCGCGCAAATTGCTAGCTTCTGAGTCCGATGCCTAAGACGAATACAAATGCTGTTCAACTCACAAACAGGAGCTTCCATGCCATCCAATCCACATGCCCGTCCACCGCTCCCCCCATTCACCCGGGAAACCGCGATCCAGAAAGTCCGCCTCGCGGAAGATGGCTGGAACAGCCGCAATGCAGAAAAAGTGGCCCTGGCATATAGCCATGACACCAAGTGGCGTAATCGCAGCGAATTCGTGACTAATCGCGCCGAAGCGCAAGCCTTCCTTGAACGCAAATGGAACAAGGAATTGGACTATCGTCTGATCAAGGAATTGTGGGCATTCACGGGTAACCGCATCGCCGTCCGCTATGCGTATGAATGGCATGACGACGCCGACAACTGGTTTCGCTCATACGGCAACGAGAACTGGGAATTTGGCGAAGACGGTCTGATGATCCATCGTCACGCGTCCATCAATGACAAGCCGATCAAAGAGTCCGAGCGCAAATATCACTGGCCATTAGGTCGTCGTCCCGATGACCATCCCGGCCTGTCCGACCTGGGCCTGTAGGCACGCACTGTGTTGTCAGCGCTTGCCGCGCAATCATTGCCGACCGCGATTTCGCGCATCGACCGGCGCCCATCGAGATTGACAACTCGGCGGCCGAACGCGCGCTTCGCGGTGTGGCGATTGGCCGCCGCAACTACCTGTTTGCCGGCGCCGACAGCGGCGGCGAGCGCGCAGCCGCGATCTACTCACTGATCGGTACAGCCAAGCTGAACGATAAGCGTGTTTGTTTTCACCGCACAACGTAAGCGTCCGGTCGTCCCATCTATGATTTTGTGAATCGCCGTTGCAAACTCCGCCCTTTCAATTTGTGGAGGGCGACAATGGTAGGCAACAAGCAGCGTGAAGCCTTGTGGCGTGAGCACGTTGAACAATGGAGGGCGAGCAGGTTGTCGCAGCGCGCATTCGCCGGGGGCGAAGCCGGCGCCAGCGTTGTTGCCGGTCGAAGTCAGGCAAGCTGCCGCACCGCGAGCGGCGATCACCCTGCGCGGTGAGCGCGGCTGGACGATGACGGTGCCCGCCGACATGCCGGTGGCTTGGCTGGCCGATTTGCTGCGCGCGCTGTGATGGAGCTGCGCGCCGATGCGATCTGGCTGGCCACAGCGCCGGTGGATATGCGCACCGGGATCGACGGCTTGTCACTGCACGTGCAGCTGGCATTGGGCAAGCCACCCTGCGATGGCACGGCCTACCGCTCCAACAATTTGGACGAAGGGCCGCCCATCGTCGTGTTTGATTACCAAGGCGGGCGCGCAGGCGCCCACGCACGCGCCTTCCTCCAGGACTGGCGCGGTGAGCTCATGGTTGATGATTTCAGCGGCTACAAGGCCTCGTTCAAGACAGGCGTGACTGAGCTCGCCTGCCTGGCCCACATACGACGTAAATTCTTCGAACTGCATGCCGCCAACGGCAGCCCGATCGCCGCCGATGCACTGCGCCGCATCGCGCTGCTTTACACGGTCGAGCGTGAAGCCGAACAGGTTAGCCCCGCAGAGCGGCCGCACCTGCGGCAAGCATCGGCCAAACCGGCCTTGGCCGACATGCATGCCTGGCTGCGCGCCACGCAAAGCCAAGCCGCCGCCGGGCAGCGGCACTGGCAAAGCCATCGATCACGCGCTCAAGCGCTGGCCCGCGCTGGAACGCTACGTCGAATCCGGCACGCGGCCCATCGACAACAACCCCGTCGAAAACACGATCCGGCCCATTGCGATCGGCAAGAAAAACTGGATGTTTGCCGATTCGGAGCGCGCCGGCCGCCACGCCGCCGCCATCCAGTCTTTGCTCGGCACCGCCAAGCTCAATGGATTCGATCCGCTGCATTGGCTGGCCAGCACCTTGGAACGTCTCCCGACGTGCCCCAACAGCCAGATCGATTCCTTGCTGCCACTGGCGAACTCTAAGCACGATTAAACTCACCTCGTCTTATACACAAGTCTTCAACTTGCTTAATTGACGCATGGCGCGCATTGTTTTCACTGCCACATGAACATCCTTCAGTCCGAGCCAGATGGTCTTAACGCCAGGTTCTCCATCACCTTGCGAGCGAGGAATCCGCCGATGCACGCGATTCGACGCAGTACTTCGTTCAGCCTTGGCTTGGCCGGCGGCACTTTGTCATGCAGCAGGTAGGCCGCTTGAATTTCATCGGGATCGAAGAACAGTTCCGCATCCAGGTCGGGACAGGTTCTGCCCAGTCGCATCAGGCGGGCAATACGCCACGCTACCACCATGAACAGGGCCAAGGCGTTCCAACTGCTCAATCGAAGCGAGCTGAAGTGCTTCGACCTTGCAGGCATTTTTCAGGACGTCGAACAGGATCTCGATTTCCCAGCGCGCACGGTACCAATCGATCAGTTCGACCGCAGCGGCCAGCGTGCCGGCTTCGCGGCTCGTCAGCAAGCGCCATTCAATTGGTTTGGCACCAGCTGGCGCATCGATCTCGCGCGCGATCAGGCAGGTGGCGCTGACGGTCTTGCCCTTGCCGGCCGGCGGATCAACCTTGCGTACCCACAGTTGCTGACGCACGGTGCGGGCCTTGACACCGTGGCGCGCCGCCATCGCAAACGATATTTCGCCGACCGGCTCGCCGGCACCAGTGTGCTGCCAAAGCTTCTCGCCATCAGGCAAGCAGCGGTTATGGACGACGCGCACCAGCCAATCGGCTGGCGTGCCCAACTCTTGTGCCCGCAGCATCAATGGCATCAGGTCCGCTTCCCGATCCGCCACATACACCAAACGCGTTTCCGGCAAGTGCGTCGCTATCTCGGCGATCCGCTCGTAACCTTCGATCCAGCGCAGGCTTTCCTTCGGCCTGTCACGCATGCCGGACTTGTCCTTCTTTTCGCGCGCCCACATCCATGCATCCATAATGCCCAGCGGTTCGCGCTCTGGCGTCACTGCATAGGTCGGGTGCAAGTACATGCCGCGCTGGGCTTCGTAGCTCAACGGCCCAAGGCCCCCGTTGAAGTCCAATTCGGTCGTATCTTGCAAGCAAAGCACCACTGGCTGCGCCGCCATGCGCTGCTCGGTCTGCTCCCAGTGCGGCGCCATGATCGCGCGCCAATCGATGCTGCCGTTGTCGAAGAAGCGGTACGCCGCCATCGTTTCGCCCCAACCCTGGCATGCCTTCGGTACACTGGCTGCCGGGTCGGCCGTAAATCGCTCCATCAATACCCTCGCTCGCTTGTTCAGGCGCGCATCGCCCAGGTCGAGTTTTTTAAATTCTGTCTCTGTCCAAGGTGCAGGTGCGGTAGCCAATTCGTTCACTCAAAAGACGAGAGTAAACCTGAAACGGCTCCAGTTTACAAGGGCTGCGGCAAGTCGTTGAATGTAAACGAGTTTTTCGAGGGCTGGCGACGGTCAGTCAGACTCGTGTATAACGAGGTGCCTTCGGCCATCCTGTAATCGCCGAATTCAAACTTAATGATCAATACAAATTCTTGTCAACTCATACAGTTCGTTTTTGCAGTGCGATTGAAGCAATGCTCTTTAGCGCGCCTACCACGCCAAGAAGTTTTCCAATCATGGAAAGTAATGCTGGCGGAGTAAAGTGGTCGGAGAAAAAGAGGGAAGTGAAAAACGATGCACTAAAACATACTAAAAGAGCAATCGCGCTAGCAACTCGTATCCCTTTGCTTTGGATGACTCTGCGATTACCAAAGAATGCCGCGAGGAAGTTGAGCAATCCAGCCAATCCAAGAAGAATATCCGCCACGATCCGTCTCCTGTGTGTTTGTTGTTGAAAACATTATTGGCTGAAGGATTCAGAATGATCAATATTTCTTTTTTGTAATATATTGTAAAAGCAATTATTTTACACATTTTCCGCATAAAAGTATGCTAGGGAAACGCTGATCAATTGATGATTTCAGCGATTCTAAGTTCTTTTTCAGAAGCGGTCACATCGCAACTTGGAATGCGTTTTTTATCGCCCCCAGCCGGTTTTTCAGCATCGCATCCTCGATACCTTCATCCGACAAGCCAAAGCACTGCTGGGCCACGTACATTCGCAGCATGCGCGCCAAGCCGATTGGCGGGCGGCCCGGTCCGCAGACCCTTCGAATAGAACGGTTCGATCGCCTGGCGCAGCTTGCTCCATGGCGTGGCCTTATCGATCTCCGCGAGAAAGCGGTCACGCCGCGTGAGCTTCTTCTTGTTGGCGTACTCGAGGTCGGAGAAGCTCTTCTGCATGGTCGGCGGGGCAATGTTGAACGGAACGATATTGTCTCAGGTCAGGTGCGCTGGCGAAACGGTCGGCGATGAATAAATCAGACTCACCAGCGCCGCGCCGGCCGGCCCGGCTCCTGCATTAGCATCCGGGGCCTCGCGCCCGCCCTACCACGCATTGAAGATCACTCGCTGGGATCGGACGGTGCCCAGCTCGCCCACACTGAACGGTCGTTTCCGAATTGAGAAGGCTAAGTGAGAAGGCTAGCCGCGATCCATGAGCAGGACGTCGCTGCTGGACAGGTGGTCGAGATGCTTGGCGCTCGCCCTCGTGCACGCTATGCACAGAGGCAGCAAGCATCATCTTGGCGGCGGGCGGATACAAGCCGATGGCGATCTGGTCGGCGCTGGCGGCGCGTGGAACTGGATCGCCGCCCCGGTCGGTACACCACTCAAAATAACTTAATAATATTATTTACATTGCAATAATATTCATTATGCCGGACTATGGAAAGGTCGGTTCTCTGGACTGCAAGGCCGTACCTGATCATTGGCACTCGGCTATCACAACAGTTAATCGGCTACTTGACGATTGTCGCTTTTGGGCTGTGGTGACAATTCGCTCTTCCACAGCCGTTCAGCGACAAATTCGAGGAAAATGACATGAGCACAGCTAATTTATTCATCGATTGGGCAAGCGAATTTCACACACCACCTTGGCAGGCCTGCGATGGCTTGCCGATCGTCTCGGGCACCTCTTCTGTTCTTGACCTTATGAACGAGGCGGAGGGATGCAATCCATCGGTTAGCTACACGAGCGTCGGCGTCGGGCAAAGTGCCTACTTGACATCGATCGACGGTGTTCAAAGCAATCAAAATGAGAATGGCTATTATTGGGTGTTCTTTGTTAATGGCGTTGCGGCCACCGTCGGATTCGGGGCCTACCTACTGTCCGCCAATGATAGTGTGGCCTGGGATTACAAGCACTTCTCGTCAGGTTTAAGCCAGGCGAATCAAGCAGATCATCCGGTGAATATGAGAGTGCAAGTGATCTAGCGACAAAG
>Ga0193702_1000139_pt1 | contig 29082 bp, 37 predicted proteins | sample U3a1metaG_FD_143060 | JGI IMG/M metagenome (GOLD analysis project Ga0193702, IMG submission 143060) | Soil microbial communities from a riparian zone of the East river system, Colorado, United States - U3a1 | ecosystem: Environmental > Terrestrial > Soil > Riparian zone | place: USA: East River... | reverse complement strand
GGCGTTGGGGTTGTACTTAGCGCCTCGACATGCGCCCGGCCACCTCCACCAAGCACGCCCGCATCGGCGACAAGTACAACCCCAACGCCCCGGGTGCCCAGCTGGACGAGCTGTTCCCGGACGTCAAGGACTTCATGACGTCGATCTGGCACGGCACCCGCTCCGCGGACGCCCTCGCCAGCCAGCACAAGATCAAGGAGGTCATGAACTCCTTCGGCTCGAACGTCCCGGCCGACGGCGGGTTCCTGATCCCCGAGTACCTCCGCAGCGAACTTCTCCGCGTTGCACTCGAAAAGGCAATCGTTCGCTCCCGGGCCCGCGTCGTCCCGATGGAAACGCTCACCGTCCCCTTCCCGATGATCGACACCACGTCGAACGCGTCGAACATCTACGGCGGCGTCACCGCCTACTGGACCGAAGAGGCCGCATCCCTCACGGACTCCGCACCCACCTTCGGCCGGGTCAAGCTCGAAGCCAAGAAGCTCACCGCGTACTCCGAGATCCCGAACGAGCTGTTCGCCGACTCGATCATCTCGCTCCAAATGTTCATCAACGAAATCTTCCCGGAAGCAATCGCCTGGTTCGAGGACATCGCCTTCATCCGCGGCAGCGGCGTCGGCGAACCCCTCGGCTTCCTCAACGCCACCGCCACCGTCACCGTCACCAAGGAAACCGGCCAGTCCGCAGGCACCCTCGTCTGGGAAAACATCGTCAAGATGTACAGCCGGATGCTCCCGTCCTCGCTGGACAGCGCGGTGTGGATCGCCCACATCGACACCTTCCCCGAGCTGGCCACCATGGCACTCTCGGTCGGCACCGGCGGCTCCGCGATCTGGCTCAACAACGGCGTCACCGGCCCCCCGATGACCATCCTCGGCCGCCCCGTGTACTTCACGGAAAAGGTCAACTCGGTCGGTACCGCGGGCGACATCAACTTCGTCGACCTCAGCTACTACCTGCTCGGCGACCGCCAGACCGTCCAGGCCGACACCAGCCCTCACTATCGTTTTCAAAACGACGTGACCACAGTTCGCTTTATCGAGCGCGTGGACGGGCGTCCGTGGATCCAGTCCGCCATCACTCCCAACAGGGGTTCTAACACCCTTGCGCCGTTCATTCAGCTCCAGACTCGCTGATCTGAGCCCGCTTGCCTTTGATAGAATGCAAGCGTGACAGGACGAGCGAAGTGCGTGCCGGGGTGTACTTGTCTCAAGCACACCCCGGCCCCCAAGAAGAAGTGCCCCACGGGTTGCGCCTGCGGGAAGCACAACAAGCAGCGCCGCATCAACTGGGACGACCCCGAAGTGCGTAAGACGTACAACCGGGACATGGCCCGCAAGATTCGAGCAGCGGATCCTGAGCCGACTCGGCGAGCAACTCGTCGTTGGCAGGCGCGTAACCCAGATCATCGGCTGGCGTACAAATACAACCTGACGCTCGCTGAGTGGCGATCGATGCTCGACGAGCAGGACAACCGCTGCTACTTGTGCCAGCGGAAGTTCGGCGAGGGCAAAGCCAACACCCCGCACGTCGACCACGATCACTCCTGCTGCTCAGGTGAACGGACCTGCGGGGCATGCATACGGGGTCTGGCGTGTGACAACTGCAACTGGGGGATCGGGCGCTTCAATGACGACCCGGCTCTCATGCGTCGTGTTGCTGGCGCTCTCGAAGCGGCTCAGACAAGACTGAAGGAGCGCTAACTCCTTCCCGGGAACGAAGGGCCCCGATTCGTCGGGGTCCTTTTTCATGCCACTTTGCGCTGTGGCACTGCACAACTCCCGTGCGCATTGATACCCAACCGGGAGTCATGGGACGAGCGGCATTAATCCCCCGCCCGTCTCGGCTTTCTCAAGGAGAGAAGAAATGACCACTGGCGCATTTGGCCTGGGACGGCTTTATGACATCGTCCCGGCCATCGTTCCTGTCAACCTCAACACGGCGGGCAATACCGGTGAGCGGGTCCACCTCAAGGACTGCCGTGCGGTGAGCATCGTCATCTTCGCGTCGATCGGTACGGCGGCGTCCGACCTCGCGGTGGACGTTCAGGAGTCGAACGCCGCAACCGGTGGCACGATCCAGGACCTGGACATCGTCACCAAGTACTACATCAAGGACGCGCTGTCCCTGACGGCCGCGACCACGTGGGCGGAGGTCTCGCAGTCCGCTGCGTCGGAGATCGCCGACACCGGTGGTGCGGGTACGTCGGCGGAGCACTCGCAGGTCGTGGTCATCGAGGTTCGTGCCGAGCAGCTGTCGGACGGCTTCGAGTGGATCAGCGTGAACATTCCGCAGCCGGGTGCGACCAAGCTGGGCTGCGCGCTGTATATCCGTCACGGCCTTGAGGTGATGCGCAAGCCGCAGAACCTTGCCAACCCGAACGCCTGATAGGGGGCTTGACTCATGAGCACTCTCATTCAGGGTGAGCAGGTTCGTAGCCTGGTCCTGGGCAGCAACACAGTTTCCAAGGCGACGGGCACACTGTCCGCGGCCACGTTCGGCCTGTTCACCGTGACTGGTGGCGAGATCCTGGTGACCTCGTTCTACCTGAAGGTGACCACGTCGATCACGACCAACGGTGGCACGCTGGCGCTGTCGACGGCTCCGACGACTGGTGATGCTGTCACTGTCGTGGCGGCCACTGACCTGGGTACCACGGACTCCGTCGCGGGTACCACGATCGGTGTGGACGGTCGTATCGCGGATCCGGCGACCAATGGTGCCGTCTTCACGCGCGTGTTCGTGAAGGGCGGTCCGGCTCTGGTGAATCTGCCGGTCACGACCGGTGCGATCAACCTGGTGGGTGCGTCGTCCGTGAACGGCGCCGTCACCGCCTATGTCAACTGGGTGCCGCTGACCGTGGGCGCCCTGCTGGTCGCTCAGTGACATGAGCGTCATCCTCAGGGCCGGAGGGTCTTTGGGGGCGAAGGTGGAACGGGCTACGGCAGCGCTCCCTCAGAGTGCTGCCGGGGCCCTGTTCACCGTCGCCGGTGGTCGTGTTGTCGTGACGTCGATCATCGGCGAGGTGACCACGGTCGTCCAGACCCAGGCCAACGCTACGAAGCTCACTTTCGATCCGACCGATGCCGGGGCCACGCAGGATCTGTGCGGCACCACTGACATCACGGCGGATGCCGTCGGGACGATGTACTCCATCACCGGCACGGCCGCCACCGTTCTTCAGGACGCGCTCAACTTCCTTCCGAGCAACAAGGTGTTGGCGCTTCCGCTGGTGCTGAAGCCCGGGAGTGTCCTGCTGGACTGCGCGGCGTCCAATACCGGTTCGGTGAAGTGGACGCTGGCGTACTGGCCCATCGACACCGGCGCGACGGTTGTCGCCGCCTGATCAATCACCTCGGAGTAGCTGATGTCTGTCAACCTGCGTACCTGTGCCGATTGTTCGACGGTGTATGCGCTCGATCTGTCGGCGTGTCCGCATTGTGGCAGCGCCAGTTCCGTGGATGAGGGGGGAGTCGTGTCGAAGCGGCTTCCTCTGTTCGTCTCTCTCACGTGCCCGGGTTGTGGGCGCGGGCCGTGGACGGTTCGTCTGCAGTCCGTGACGTCCGGGCTTCTTAGTCTTCCGACACTGGCCTGCGCCTCGTGTGGTGGTCGTGTGCCGGTCTCCTGGCCTCCTGAGGAGGAGCCGATGCCGAAGAACCATGTAGGACGCGGGCCGACGGATGTCGGTGCCGCAGACGTCTCCCCGGCTGCGGTCGCCGACCAGTCGCCCCAGGTCGTTGCCGAGGACGGCCTGGGGCGCACCAATGAAGTCGTTGCCGATGAGGTTGTCGGTGAGGCGCTGGCGGCGGTGTCGGTCGAGGCGTATGCCGAGGACGCGGTGCTCCTGGCCGGGCCGGATGTCGATCCGTATGCGGGGCTGACGCTGGCGGAGCTGCGGGCTGCGGCGGACGGGCGCGGTGTGCCGTCCTACGGGACGAAGGCGCAGGTCGCTGAGCGGTTGCGGGAGGACGATTCCGCGGCTGCGTCCGAGCCGTCGGCGGAGTGAGTCATGTCCTGGTGGCAGCTTGTCGACATCAAGGCCGAGGCGGTGGCGTGGATCGTGCAGGAGCGTACGGAGCCGCCGTTGGCCTGTCCTTATGACGGGGAGCCGTTGCGGGACACTCCGCGCAGTCAGCCCGGCGGGAAGTACTGCCCGCTGGGTGATTACCGCTGGCCGCAGCAGCGGCGTCTCATCTGATCGGAGGGGGTCACTGTGGCGATCAACTCGGTGACCGATCTCCGTAACACTGATCCGGGGCAGACCGCTTTCACTGTGCGGCAGAGTCCGGTCGGTGCGCAGACCAGTTGTCATGCGGTGCAGGTGACCCAGGGTGCCCGGTCCGGTGTGGGTGCGGGTATCAATGTCGTCTCCGACAACACGGAGGCACCGGCGATCCGTGCCAGGGCGGCGGGTCCGTTGGTGCGGTTGTACAACGCCGGTAACACGCTGGTGTTCGAGGTCGACAACACGGGGGCTGTCACCACTGGGTCGTTTCCGGTCAGCGGGAACATCAGTGTCACGTCGGTGACGACGACGACGGGCGTGGTGGTCGGTACCACTCTGGCGGTTGCTGGGCTGACTACCTTGACCGGGGGTGTGGGTGGCAATACCACGCTGCACAACGGGAATCTGACGATCGACGGTACGACCAAGGGCTACCGGCTGAGGCAGGACGGCGGTGGTCTGGACCTCGAAGCCACCGGTGCGGACCTGGTCATCTCGAACTGGTCGGGCGCGGCGTTCAACGGGACGCAGCGTTCCTACTTGCGGATGTCCGCCGATGCGCAGAACGTGCAGGTCGCGGGCAAGGTCGAGTTCGTCGACGCCTTGTATGGGGCGACGAAGCACACGCTGGACGGTGCGGCGAACACGATCGGTTTCTTCGGCACGGCGGCCGTCGGCAAGCAGACGGTGACTGGTGCCAAGGGCGGTAACGCGGCGGTCGCTTCGATCATGGCGGCGCTGGTCGCCTACGGGCTCGTCACGGACTCGACGGCGGCATGAGCGGTTTGAGCGTCGAGGACTTCAAGAACGTCCTCTTGGACCTGTATGTGACGCAGCGGGAGAACGCTGACCTGCGTGCGCGGCTTGTTGCCCTGGAAGTGGACGCCCCTGCGGAGAGTGTGGACGAGGAGGCCTGACATGGCTATCACGACCGGCGTCTACACCACCCGTGAAATCATCAAGCGGGGGCTGGATATTGCCGCCACGGCGCGTAACGACCGGCAGATCGACCGCTGTATCGAGTCGGCGGCGCGGCGTGTGGACGGTCTGTGCCACCGGACTTTCTACCCGTATGTCGATACCAAGTACTTCGACTGGCCCGGTGACCAGGGAGCTGTGCCGTGGCGTTTGTGGCTGGACGACACGGAGCTGATTTCCGCGACGACGGTCACCTCCGGCGGTGTGGTCGTCCCTGCGGGCAACTACAACCTTGAGCCGAACCGGGTCGGGCCGCCGTACGACCGCATGGAGATCAACATCTCCTCGTCGTCGGCGCTGAGTTCGGGATCCACCTACCAGCAGGCCGTCTCGATCGAGGGCCTGTGGGGTTATTCCCTGGACGAGATCGTCATGGGCACCACGGCCGAGGCCCTGGACGCCGTGGAGACCGGTCTGGATGTGGATGCCGAGGCCTCTGCCGAGATCGGTGTGGGGTCGATCCTGCGCATCGACAGTGAACGGCTGCTGGTCCAGGGCCGTTCCCAGCTCGACACCGGCCAGGTTCTGGGCGGCAGTGGTCTGGCCGCCCGCAAGGACGACGTGGTGTTGCCCGTGGTCAGCGGAGCCGCGTTCGCCATCGAGGAGATCATCACCCTCGACGGTGAGCGCATGCTGATCGTCGACATCACCGGCAACAATCTCACCGTGATCCGGGCGTACGACGGTACGGTCCTGGCTGTCCACGCCACCGGTGTCCACGTCTACGCGGTGCGCACCCTTACGGTGCGGCGCGGTGCCTTCGGTACGACGGCCGCCACCCACCTCACCGGCGCCACGATCTCCGTCTGGAATCCCCCGGCGGGTGTGCGGCAGCTGAACACGACCGAAGCGATTCACGAGCTGATGCAGGAGCAGACCGGATGGTTCCGCACCATGTCCGCGTCCTCGAACTTCGGTGGTACGGCGAAGCGTTCGGCGTCCATGGACGCGATCCTCGACCTGCGTGACTCGGTCTATCAGCAGTACGGCCGCAAGGCCCGGACAAGGACCATCTGATGTGGGAGATCCGCTTCACCTCGCGTATCCGCGGCCCGGCCAGTGATGGACGTCTGGCACGTCAAGCCGCCGAGTACTCGCATGACGTCGCCTCGGCGATCGCCGACTCCGCCAAGGACACCTGGGTCAACAACCTCAAGGGATCCGTCCGTCACCCGACGCCGTACTACTGGACGAAGATCGACAAGCGGGAGATCGAACCCACCCGCTACGAGGTCCACGACCACGGTGTCATCTACGGCGACTGGCTCGAAACGGGCGCCTACACCCCGCGCAGGCGGTTCGAGGGCTACCACTCCCGGCAGCGCGCCGAGCAAGAGGTCCAGGCCAGGCGCGGGAATATCGCCCGCCGCATCCTGCGCCGCTACCGCGCGGAGGGAAAGCTGATCTGAGAGGGAGACCATGGCGCTCGACATCCTCGCGCTTCTGAACGCCATGGTCTCCCACGCCATGGGCACCGGTTACTTCCAGCAGGTCAACGAGCACGAGTCGAAGCAGTCGGCGTTCGAGGGTCTGTCCTGCGAAATCTGGATCGAGCAGATCACGCCGGTCAGATCCTCCGGTCTGGCGACCACCTCGATCCGTATCCAGTTCCAGGTGCGGATCTACTCCGGCACCATCTCCGAGCCCTACGACGACACCGACTCCGGCCTCGTCATCGCGATGGATGCGCTGATGCGGGAGTACATGAGCGACTTCACCCTCGGCGGCCTGGTCCGGCACGTCGACGTGTTCGGCGCCCACGGCACCGGCGTCCAAGTCCGTACCGGTTTCGTGAACCACGACGGCAAGGAGTTCCGGGTCTTCTCCATCAACGTCCCCGTTGTCGTGGACGACCTGTGGGACCAGGCCCCCTGACGTAATGCAACTGAGAAGGCCCGCTACATGCGGGCCTTTTTCATGTCCCGAGGAGGGCAGCCGATTTGTCCAAGACTTCCGGACTTGGGGACAACTTTTACGTCGGGGGTTACGACCTGTCCGGCGATACCGCAGCGCTCGACACCATCAGCGGAAGTATCGCCCCCATCGACGTGACCGCCATCAACCAGTACGCGTTCCAGCGGATCGGCGGCCTACGGGACGGTCACATCGAGTGGACGTCGTTCTTCAACCCCGACACCGTGGGTATCACCTTCACCGAGCACACGGTGCTCGCACCGCTGCCGACGGCAGACGTCTCCCTCTCCTACTTCCGCGGTACCACGCTGGGCGGTGCTGTCGCCTCCATGGTCGGCAAGCAGCTCAACTACGACTGGTCCCGCGACAACGACGGCAAGATCACCATCAAGGTCGCTGCCGACTGCAACAGCTTCGGACTGGAGTGGGGCGTCGGCCTCACCGCCGGGATCCGCACAGACACCGCGGCAACTCTCGGCACCGGCGTCGACCTCGGCACGGGACCGCTGTCCTTCGGCGGGCAGGCCTATCTCCAGGTTTTCGGCTTCACCGGAACCGACGCCACGGTCAAAATCCAGGACTCCGCCGACAACGTGACCTTCGCCGACGTCGCCTCCTACGCCTTCACCCAGATCACCACGACCGCACGTCAGGCCCAGCGGATCGCCCTGGGCAACACGGCGACCATCCGCCGCTACGTCCGCGCCACGACGGTGACCACCGGCGGCTTCACCAACCTCCAGTTCTCGGTCGCCGCCATCCGCAACGACACCGCCGGAATCGTCTTCTGAACACTCTTCACCCGGGGAGAACCATGCACCACATCAACCGGATCCCCCCGCAGGGGCGGGTCCAGGACTACAAGACCTACCAGATCCTCTCGCCCCTCTCGACGCACTGGCGCCCGGCGACGTGCGCGGAGGTCAACTGCCCGGACTACCTCAAGGGCTGGCGCCTGCGCCTGGAAGGCCTGCCGCCGGAGATGGCACACGCCGCCCGGACCGCAGGCCGCACGTTCACGGAACTGGACGTCAGCGCGAACGAACACTGGCTGATCTTCGAAGCCGGTCAGCCCTGCTTCCGGGCCAGCGAGCACCGCGGCCTCCTGGACAAGCAGGAGATCTTCATCGCCCGCGACGGCGACTGGCGCGGCAACCCCACCGGCAACGTCCGCCGCCACACCCGGCCCGAGGACTGGCAGGAGGACTTCGCCGAGCACCAGGACCGACTGGCTCAGCGGATCCAGCAGGGCTAACGAGCAATGGCTGCGGCCATTAGAAGGAAGTGATTCTCTTGGCCAAGCAGAGCGGCCTTGCGTGGACCACGCTGAGCGTGGACGACAGTGCCGGAACCCCGCGTGATATTCGCAATGACATTACGAACCTGGAGTTCGCCACCCCGCGCGCAACCCAGGATGTCACCGGCATCGACAAGTCTGCATTCGAGCGCCTCGTGCTGCTCGCGGACTTCACCATCACCCTCAACGGCGTCTTCAACGTGGCCTCGAACCTGAGCCACGACGTCTTCAAGACCGTTCCTTCGACGTCCGTTCTGCGGACCACGTCGATCGGTATCGGTGGCAAGACGCTGGCGAACGAGTGCCTCTACACCGACTACCCGCTGACCCGCTCGGACAGCGGTGAACTCACCTGGGCTGTGCCTGGTCAGCTGGCAGATGGCACCGTCCCGACATGGGGCTAATGTCCTAGTTCGTACCGATTTCGCACTTCGGCAGTCCATCGCATTCGCGGTGGGCTTTTTTCATGTCTACATCCGGGGAGGATGCAGTGGCTTTCCAGAGGAAGCGCAAGGTCTACAAGCTGGACTTCGAGGGCACGGAGTACGACGGTCTGGAGGTCCGCATCCGCGGTCTGACGACCGGCGAGTTCCTCGAACTCGTCACTCTGACCGGTTCCACCGGTGAGAGCAGCGGTGAGACCGAGAAGCTGCTGAAGCTGATGTTCACCCATCTCGTTTCCTGGAATCTCCAGGAGGAGGACGAGCCGGTTCCGATGACGTTCGAGGGCATTCGCTCCAACGACCTCGCGATGAACATGCGGATCATCGACGCCTGGACTGATGCCATGGTCACGGTGTCGAAGGATGCCGAAAAAAAGTCGCCGAGTGGCGATCTAGCCCTGGTGGCGTCAATTCCGACGGAAACCCTGTAGGTAAGCCCGACGTGGTCGCGCAGGCGGAAGTGATTCTTCGTCTGTGCGACCGCTTCCATGTGCTTCCGAGCCAAATCATGGATGAGCCGGTTGAGATTCTTCAGCTCATTGCTCTTGCAGATCTCGGACGGTCAGAAAGTGAGGGGTAATGGCTGACGACATTACACTCACAGTCCGCGTTCGTGATATGACGCATGGGGATTTTCAGCGTCTCGAACGTGAACTCCAGCGCATGCGTGCAAATCTGCAGGGCGTGAACCGGTCCACGCAGAGTGCTGGTATGCATGCGAAGCAGCTCGGTAGAGATGTCAACACGCTGGACAGCAAGCTCGCGAAGATGCGCAGTACTGGTTCTCTTACCCGTCGGGAACTGACTCAGGTCAAGACCACGCTTGAGGGAATGAGCCGCAGTGCGCTGCATGCTGCGCGTTCCGGTGAGATAACTCAGTCCCGGTTTCAGGACTTGACGGGCACGATCAACCGGATGCGAGGAGAGTTCCACCGCCTGGGCGCCGATGTCGATGGCGCCTCGGGGGCTCTCACCAGAGTGGGGAACGCGGCTCAAGGGTCAGGCAATAAGGGGACTTTCTTCGGCAAGGTCTTCGGCAACATGCGGTCGAAGCTGATCGGTACGGCCGTCATCCTGGGCGCGTCGCTGCTGCCCACCATCGGTGCGCTCGCTCCCATGCTGGCCGGTATTGGTTCTGTTGTCGGTGTGGCGGCGCTGGCGTTCAGCGGTCTCGACAAGCCGACCAAGCAACTGAGCGCCAGCCAGAAGGCGTTCATCAAGGGTCTCAAGCCCCTGAAGGGTGCGTTCGACGAGCTGCGCAGGTCGGCTCAGGATGCGGTGCTGCCGCAGCTGACCAAGTCTTTCGGTGACGTGAAGAAGGTCGTCAAGGACCTGAATCCGGTTGTCAAGATCGCCGGTGATGCTTTCGGGAAACTCGTCGGTAAAATCGCGAAGGGAATCAGCTCCAAGGATTTCATGGGGCCGTTTGTCAAAAACGTCAAGATGGGCACCGAATGGCTCGGTAAGTTTCTCGGGTCTTTCGGAAAGTTCGCGAAGGCGTTCTTCGAATTCGGCACCAAGTCCCAGCCCGCTCTGGACGCCTGGCAGGATCTGCTGGGCGGCTTCATGGACCGGGGCCTTCCCTCCATGTTCAAGAACATGGAATCCGGGATCAAGGGGGCCTCCCTCTACCTGAAGGGGCTGTCGTCGCTCATCAACGACGGACTCCTGCCGGGTCTTGGCAAGCTGGTGGGCAAGTTCATGGAGGCTTTTGGACCGGCCATCGGTGACGTCCTGCGTGAAACCGGGCACTTCTTCTCCGACCTTTCCGGCGACCTCGGGGACGTGTTCACTGCGCTGGCACCCGTCGGCCGTGTGCTGGGGCATTTCGCGTCCAGTCTGATCGACCTGACGCGTATCAGCTTCGGCACGATGTTCGACACGCTCAAGGAACTCGGCGGCGGTCTTCTCTCGACCATCGTCGAATCGTTCTCCGGCGACCAGGTCGAAGGATTCAAGAGCGGTCTCGAATCGATTTCCACGTGGGTCCAGAACAATGAAGGATCCATCCGGGACGCGTTCACCAATATCGGCCAGTCCGTCATCACGATGACGGACGCCGTCATCCAGTCCGTACCCACGATCCTCACCGTGATGAAGGGCATGAGCGACGTCGTCCTCACAGCCCTGGGCGCGATGATCGGCGGGGCCGCCGCGGCGTTCGGCTGGATCCCCGGCATCGGTGACAAACTCAAAGGCGCGAGCACCAGCTTCGACGCCTTCCACGCCAAGGTCGACACAACCTTCGGGTCGGCCATTGACGCCACGAAGGAATTCGCCGAGAAGGCACACACCAATCTCTCGCGCGCTAATCTCTCCCTCAATGTCGACACGGCCAAGCGGAACCTGTCCGACATCAAGAGCCGTCTGCAGGACCCGCAGCTGACCAGGGAACGCAAGGCCAAGCTCACCGCTGACATGGCCGATGCGCAGCGGAAGCTCAATGAGGCCGAAGCCAAACTGAGGGCGTTCGACAACAAAAAGGCGGACGCGACCCTCAGCGCGAACGCCTCGCAGTTCTTCGGTGTCTACTCGGCGGTGAACCGGTCCAAGCCGAGGGCCAAGTCCGTCACCATCAGCGCCAATCCTGCTTCGTTCTGGAGCGGCATCAGCGGTCTCGTCGGGCGCACGCTCGGCACGTCCTACGTGAACGTCCAGTACAGGAAGGTGGACTCCACCTTCCAGGACAAGGGCTTCGCAACGGGCGGCCGGGTGCGGCGCCTCGCCAGCGGCGGCAGCGGCATGGTGTCGGGCCCCGGCACCAGCACGTCGGACAGCATCCCGGCGATGCTGTCGAACGACGAGTTCGTTGTACGTGCCTCATCAGTTCGGAAGTACGGTCCAGGGTTCCTGAACGCCGTCAACAACGGCACCCTCAACGTGTCCAAGCTGGCAGTTGGAGGCTTCGCCAAGGGCAGCACGACAGCAGCGAAGCGAAAGGCGGCTGCTGCCGCCGAGAAGGAAGCACGCAACGCTGCTGTCGGTGATCTGACCATCAGCCACTTCGGCAAGATGGCCGGGTACAAGAACGACGAGTTCCGCAGCGCGCTCGGCAAGCCGAGTGCTCTGGGGGATCTCGTCGGTGCGCTGAACAGCTGGCGCAGCACCATCCTCAAGGCGACACACGGTGGTGTCGAGAAGAGCCTGCTGAAGTCGCTCGACAAGGCCGGGAAGTCGCTGATCAAGTACGACAAACAGCTCTCCTCGGTCAACGCTTCGCTCGACAAGGCCAAGACCCACCTGGATGACCTGAAGCAGGCGGCGGCATCCCTCAAGGATTCCGTCACCTCGAACGTCATGTCGGCTACCGACATCACCCGCGTCGCCAGCAGTGACACCAACGTCACGATGAGCGACATCATGGGTGGGATGCGTCAGAGCGTCGACCAGTCGACGGCTTTCTCTGGCGCCCTCTCCCAGCTCAAGGGCCGCGGCGTCTCGGGCAGCATCATCTCGCAGATCGCACAGGCCGGTATCTCCGGCGGCGGTCTCCAGACGGCGACCGCGCTGCTGGGTGCCTCGGACTCCGAGATCAGCCAGATCAACGACATGCAGAAGCAGATCAACGCGGCTGCGAGCGCTGCTGGCAAGACGGCCTCCGACGCGATGTATGCCGCGGGCATCAAGGCGGCGCAAGGCCTGGTCGACGGTCTGACGAAGAAGCAGAAGTCCATCGAGAACGCGATGCTGAAGATCGCTACCTCCATGGAGAAGGCAATCAAGAAGGCCCTGGGCATCCACTCGCCGAGCCGTGTCATGGCCAAGATCGGTGATCACACGGCCGAGGGCTACGCCGTCGGTATCAGGAAGAACCGGTCGGTCGGTACGGCGTGGACGTCGATGCTCGACACCGGGCCGTCCTCCGGAGGCGGTTCGGGCGGCGGCTACAGCGGTGGCGGCGGGGGCGGCACGTACATCTTCCCCGTCTACGTCGGGGACAAGAAGGTGGACGAGGTCATCCTCGACTCCAACCGGCGCACCGTCCGCACACGCGGCGGCGACGTCCAGGCCGTCTACGGCAAGAAAAAGAAGTGATCCGAGCGGGCCCCGTGCAGGGGCCCGCTCTTCTTTCTGCCACTCGGCAGGCACCAAGGGGTGGTTGAAATTCACCGGTACAAGACATGGAACAACGCGATGCCGACGACGGCAGCGCAGGCGTCCGTCACCACCGGCACGGCGATCAAGACGATGCTGCAGGTCGCGACACCGTCGACCCGTCAGATCCAGCTCATCAGCTGGGGCTTCTCGATCGATGACCCGCCGGGCGCCGACGGTGTCGTCGAACTCCTCCAGACCGACGTGGCGGCGACCGTAACTGCCCACGTGGCAGCGGGCATTCAGCCACTGGATCCCAACGCTCCGGCGTCACTGTGCGCCGGTGGCACGGCCCTCACTGGATATACCGCCACAGTGGAAGGCACCACCGCGGCGTCCCGTGTCTTCGACGCCATCTCCCTCAGCTCCGTCTCCGGCGAGTCCGGGCTGACCTACGTCTACCAGTGGATGCCGGACGAACGCCCGATCATCGCCATCTCCAAATTCCTGCGCGTGCGTGCGACAACCCCCACTACCGCTGTCGACATGCGGTGCTGGGTCTGCTGGGACGAGTGAGGAGACGAAATGGCATCGCCGGAGGAAGCTATCGCCGCAGCCTTGGGGTCCGGGATGAACCCGGAAAAGGTTCTCGCCTGGACAAACGACGAGAATACCGGGCAGCTCAAGCTGATTTATGACGGCCCTGAGCCTGTGAATTCGGAAAACATCACCGTCCTCGTACTGAATGCTCACGCGGACGAGTAATTCTTAGGAGACGCTGATGCCGGGGAGTATGGCGTCGCAGGTCATGGGCTGGCAGCGCCGGATGGGTGGTGTGGCCAGTCCGTTCGGAGCCAGCGGGGAGTCCAGCAACGGCAACTCCGTCCAGGTCGAGATGTACCTGAGCGGCGCGTGGGTGGACATCACGTCTTACGTGATGGTGCGGGACGACAATGGCAACATCGCCGTCACCCGCGGTCGCCGCGATGAGGGCTCGACGGCTGAGCAGCAGACCCTCACCATGACGCTCAACAACAGGGATGCCCGCTGGTCGCCTCGCAATCCCTCGGGCCCCTACTACGGTGTCATCGGCCGGAACACGCCTCTGCGTGTTTCGGTCCCGGACGGTCTTGGTGGTAAGAGCTACCGGTTCCAGGGTGAGGTCTCTGCGTGGCCGCAGTCGTGGGATCCGACGGGCACCGATGTCTGGACGGACGTCGGTGGCAACGGGATTCTGCAGCGTCTCGCGCAGGGGCCTGTGCCTTCGGTATCGGTCATCCGCGATGCGATCTCCGCTCCGATCAGTTCTCTTGTCGCGTACTGGCCGTGCGAAGACGCGGAGGGCTCGACTTCGATCGCCAGTGCGCTGGTCAATGGTTCGGCCATGGTCTTCAGTGGTACTCCGACGCTTGCATCGTTCGACAGGTTCGATGCTTCCGATCCTGTGGCGACCTTTCCGAGCGCGTCCGCCACGGGCGGTGTGACCAAGTACGACACGAGCACGGTCACGCAGTGCCAGGTGCGCTACCTGATGTATGTCCCGGCGGATGGTCTTCTCGACGGTGACGTGATTTCCCGTATCGACATGCCGACCACGATCAGCGGTGTCGAGTTCCTGGACGTGCAGTACAACGCTCCGCCTGGTGGTGTCGGCGCTTTTGGTGGCACTGGAACGATTTCCCTGCTGCCCCGTGACAGTGAGGACTCGCTCCTGGGCTACAGCGGAACCGAGTCCATCACCCTCGACGTACGCAACAAGATGCTGCGCGTGTCGGTTGAGGTGTCGAACAACGGCACCGCGCTGGCGATGACTCTGCGTGTTCTCGACCTGACGCAGGGAGTCACGGATTCCGCGACCATCGGCCTGGTGAGCACGAGCGTGGCCCGTGTCGTCTCCGTCGCGATCGCCCCCGTGACGGTGGGCAACACGGTCGGTTCTGCCGTTGCGGTCGGCCATGTGACGGTGCAGACCACCATCACTCCGATTGATGACCTCGGGCGGGCGCTGGCGCCGTCGGGGGAAACGGCCGGTCGCCGTGTTCAGCGCATGTGCGGCACGGCGGGGATCGCGTTCCAGTCGATAGGTGATCTGGACGACACCGTCGCCATGGGGAGCCAGACGCGGCTCAACTCCCTCAGTCATATGCAGGAGTGCGAGCTGGCGGACGACGGCATGCTGTACGAGAGCATGTCCGTCCTGGGCATCGGGTACCGCACGCGGGCGTCGCTGCAGAATCAGGATCCTCAGCTCACCCTGAGCTACACGGGGTTCAACCTCAACGAGATCCCTACGCCGGTCGAGGACGACCGGTACATCCAGAACCAGGTCACGGTCACAGTCGGCACTGTCTCCCAGACGTATGCGCTGGCGACGGGGTCGTTGTCGGTGCAGCAGCCTCCGGCCGGTGTCGGTCCCTACGGCCAGGAGATCACTCTCAACCTGCAGAACACGGGTGAGGCGCTGAGCCAGGCTGCCTGGCGCGTGCATATGGGGACTGTTGACGAGCCCCGGTATCCGTCGATCAGCGTGAACCTGGCGCACTCCACATTCGTCAATAACCCTGCGCTCAAGCAGGCGGTGCTGGGGCTGCGCGTGGGCGACCGCGTCGTTGTACAGAACGTTCCGGTGTGGCTGCCTCCGGGTGATGTCAACCAGATCATCCTCGGTTTCGAGGAAACGATCACGCACTTCGAACACCGGATCTCGCTGGTCTGTGCACCAGCAAGTCCTTACAAGGTAGGTGTTCTCGATGATGCGCTGGCGGTAGTCGACACAGACGGCTCGGTGCTCGCCACCGCGGCGACGTCTGTGGACACGACCCTGGTGGTTGCGCCGTCCGCGGGTCAGACGGGGCTGTGGACGACGGACAGTGCGAACTTCCCCGTGGATGTCCGTGTGGGCGGGGAGACCGTTCGGGTCACGGCCATCACCGACTGGCTGTCGGACACGTTCACCCGGTCCGTCTCTTCATCGTGGGGCACTCCTGACATCGGTCCCGCGTGGTCCGCCACGGGCGGAAGCGCTTCGGACTACTCCGTGAATGGCAGTGTGGCGCTGGCCACGTTGTCGACAGTCGATGTCTCGCGGCGCACCTCGGTCACTCCGGTGACCGTGGATTTCGATGTCTACTGCGACATCACCGCGTCGGCCGCAGCAACGGGGGACAGCCTGTATGGGGCGCTCACGACGCGGATGCTGGATTCCAGCACGATGTACATGGCGCGTGTCGAGTTCACGACGTCGAATACGGCCATTTTGCTTCTCCGCAAGCTCTATGCGGATGCCACGACGGATTTCGGATCGTATGCGGTGGCTATCACATATGCGGCGGGTACGTATGTGCGGGTGCGGTTCCAGGGAATCGGAACGTCCTTGAAAGCGAAGGCGTGGCCAGCTACGGACGTGATTGAGCCGCCGGAATGGCATATTACGGCGACCGACGGTGCCATCAGTAATGCCTATGGCATCGGAACGCGTTCCATCCGCGTGACCGGAAATACGAACGCGGCGTCCGTCGCGATTCAGTACGACAACTTCCGGATCATCAGTCCGCAGAATTTCACTGTCACTCGGAGCATCAACGGCGTCGTCAAGGCGCAGGTTGCCGGTGAGGACTTGCGTCTCGCCACTCCGACCATTATCTCGCTGTGAGGAGGCGGAATGTCTGAAGCCTATCCCACCTTTCTGGCAGGGCAGCGAATAACGGCATCTCTGCTGTCCTCGGGGCAGCCGATGGTTGCCCGGAAGACAGCGGATACCTCCCGTGCCGCGGTCACGGCTGCCACTGCGGACCCGCATCTGCAGTTCCAGATTCTGGCGAACGCGGTCTACATCATGGACGGGTGGCTGAAGTTCGACGGACCGGCGGCGGCCGACATCAACCTCGACTGGTCCGGTCCGTCGGGAATTCTCGGTGAATGGGTCGCCTATGCGGGCGGCCATTCACCGATGATCACGTTCAGCAACACGGGTGTTGCCCAGCTGGACACTCAGGGTGCCCGTGGTTATCCGATGCGTACGGAAACGAACGACATTACGTCTGCGCGTTCCTACGGCACGCTCGGCACGGGTCTGACCCCGCTCACCATGTCCATTTACGGAACGATCCGCAATGGATCGACGGCTGGCACCTATTCGATGGACTGGGCGCAGCTTATTTCGGATGCGGGCAACACGACCATCTACACGGATTCCTGGCTGCGGCTGCAGCGCATCGCGTAAGGGGAAGATCTTGGCCACGTCCCTCATCAGCGTGAATGTCAGCGGATTCGACACCCAAAACCCCGGCGATCCGGTGGCGAGCGTCACCCTCGGCGGAATGTCCTTCCAGGCCGGGGACACCGCTCTCTGGGGTTTCGTCAGCGCTGTTGCTTCCCTCGTAGCGGGAGCACAGAACGTGGACACCGTCGTCACCACTAAGTACGAGAGCGTCTCGACCATCGTCTGATTCTAAGGAAACCCATCATGACCTCCGGTCCTCAGAAGTATCCCGGCGCGTTCACCAGCGCGTGGTACCAGAAGAAGTACCCGGGCGACACGATGAACGTGAACACCGTCGTGTGGCACACCACTGAAGGAACGTCACTTCCGGACTACAAGGGTGGCTCCGAGGCGCCGACGGTCACTGCGGTGCCGGACTTCAAGGCGAAGAAGCTTCTCTGGTACCAGCACTTCGACTTCGATGTCAGTGCCCGTGCCCTCGTGCATGCCACGGCCGACATCGCCACCAACACCTTGAATGTGGCGCAGGTGGAGATCGTCGGCACCTGCGACCCGACCACCCACGCGAAGTGGAAGAAGTCGGGAATCGCTCACCTCTACTCCCCCGAGCTGCCCGACTGGGTGATCCGGGATCTCGCCGCGTTCGCGCGGTGGGCGCACGACCAGCACGGCGTCCCCCTCACCTCCGGTGTGACCTTCAAGGCCTACCCGGCGTCGTACGGCACCAGCAACGGCGTGCGCCTGAGCACGTCCAGGTGGGAGTCCTTCGAGGGACACCTGGGCCACCAGCACGTCCCCAGCGGCAACGTCCACGGTGACCCCGGCGCGTTCCCGATGACCGCCATCCTCACGGTCGCCAACGGTACGACCAAGACGCCCACCACCCCGACGAACACGGAGAAGGACATGGACCTCCAGAGCCAGGTTGCCCTCGGCGACTGGGTGAAGAAGCAGTGGCCCACCGACGCGGGCGTCACCGACCTGAAGATCACCGTCAATACGGCGCTGGGCTCCGGCTACGCACACGCCCGCGCGGCGCACGACGGTGTCGACGCCCTGCGCACAGAGGTCGCCGCGTTGACGGCGGCCGTCGCCAAGCTCACCGACGCGCTCACCAAGGGGGCCTGACCATGGTTCCCGAAGAGGCGAACGTTCTGATCAAGACGGCTGCGACGTATGCGCAGGATCTCGCCGAGCGCGTGATCTGGACGTTCCTCGCCGCGGTGGCGGCTGTCGCACTGGCCGCTGGCCCGGCTGACATGCTGCATGCCAGTTTCTGGCAAGCCGCCGGTACGGCCGGTGTCGCCGCGGTGGTGACGCTCGTGAAGGGGCTGGCCGCGCGCTACGTCGGCAACCGGAACTCGGCGTCCACCGCGAAGGGCGTCTGACCGTCTGATCGGGGAGAATCATGGCGGACGAGCCGTCCCTCGGTGAGCTCCAGAGACGTATGGAGCAACGGTTCGCCGACCTCAAAGAGGACATCGTCGAATTCAACTCCAGACTCGATCGCAAAGTCGATATGGAGATTTACAACCTTCGGCATGAGGCACTCGTGGCGCGGGTTGCCACACTGGAAACGCTGCGTGAGAAGGATGCCGAGAGGATCGTTGCCACCCGCCGCTGGCTGATCGCCTCCGTCATCGTCCCGCTGATCAGCATCCTGCTGCCCGTGATCATCCTGTTGGTACAGGGAGGGTCGACGTGACGCGGAGCGAAATGCGTGCCGAGCGTAACCGCTGGAGACGCGGGGATGCCGTCGTGGCTGTGGGTGCCATCCTGCTGGGACTGCTGCTGGCGGGGATTTTCTTCAGCATTCGTGATCTGCAGCAGGAACTCGTCGTCGCCAACAGCGCGCGTGATGCGCTGGCGCGGCAGGTGCAGGGTCTCGGGGCGACACCGGTGGGCGGGAAGCCCGGCAGCCGCGGTGACGTCGGGCCCAGCGGTCCCTCGGGGCCGCCTGGCCCGACAGGGTCACCTGGTCCTGCAGGACCGACCGGGAAGACGGGCGCCACGGGCAAGACCGGAGCCCAGGGCATCTCTGCCACCGGCAGTCCGGGGCAGGACGGCTCCAACGGCTCGGATGGTTCCAGCGGTGTGGCGGGTCCAGCAGGACCGCAGGGTGACCCGGGTCCCGCTGGTGCCCAGGGCGAGCAGGGACCTGAAGGGCCCACGGGACCGCAGGGTGATCCGGGACCGGCGTGCCCCGACGGCTACAGTTTGCAGACGCCGAGCTGGGATCAGGACGCCCTGGTTTGTCGCCGTGACGGCAGCTCGTCCCCGGACCAGCCGGATCCCTCGACTTCTTCATCGTCTCTTGCTCTCGACCCGCAACGGCGCCAATACGCGTGATGGCGCGTACGATGAATTGACATCTGTGAAGCCGATGTTCGTCTGACCCCCGGTCACTGCTCAGGCGGCGGCCGGGGGTCTTTCGTCGTTGTCGGGGTCCATCTTCTCGTACAAGGCGATGAAATCATCGGCCCGGTAGACGCGGGCGTAGCGGCCGGGCCGTCCGGGACGTGCGCTCCGGCGTTTCCCCGCGGGTGGCAGGCGCAGTTGGTTGCAGCGGGCGGCGTTGCGCAGCCGGATGATGGTGGTGTCGAGAGGGGTGTCATCGGGGTCACCGGGAAGCGGGCCGAGGCGGCTGGCCGCGTCGACGATGGTCCACAGGCGTTCGTCGTCTCCGACGGGCGCCAGGTTCTGGGAGGTCCAGCCGCGGGTCATGCCGCCTCCATCTCGTCCCAGCGGAACGCGGGCCCGGTATCGGTGAGGGTGTACTTGGCCGACCAGCGGGGGCGCTGGCCGTCGTCCTTGCAGCAGGCGGGGCGTACGCAGACGGCGATGCCGATGGAGGGCTGCCAGCGCATGGTCTTGTGCTGGCAGTAGGGACAGGCCATCTCTTTCTCGCCGGGTTCCCTGGGCAGGCGGCGCAGGCCCCCCTGGGGGTTGTAGTAGGTCTCGGCGCGGCGTACCCAGGCGGCGAGGTAGTTGAGGACGCCGAGAGCATCGTTGTCGTCGATGGTCTCGCAGAGATTGACGACGGAGTCGACGGCGTAGCGGGTGTTGTCGCTGGATGATCCGCGCCGCTGGAGGTAGCCGCCGGTGATCCGTTCCTTGAGGTGGATTTCGAGGCGCCGTATCTCGGTGTGGAAATCAAGTGTCAACTCGGCGGCGACAGAATTCCATGGGATGGGTGCCACGGGTCGCCGATGATGGGATATCGCGGGCCGGTATTCTCCGGTGACCTGACGGTGAGGGATGACGGCTTCAAGGGCCTCATAGAGGCGTAGTGCCTGGTCGGCAGTAGTGCGCAGGCGTGCGCGGAGACTCCCCGGCTCATGGATCATGCAGGAATTGTAACCAATAATGGAAGAAAGAAAGCCCCCGTTTCTCCGGCGAATTCCGGGGCGCGGGGGCTTTCTTTTTGTTGTCGAATTACGTCATGGTGTGACGTGTCATGAGCCGTCGTCGGGTTCTTCCACGCCCTTGCTGCGAGTGCCCATGACCACCCTGGCGCCGGACACCCAGTCACCGCCGCAGGCCTTGGGGTCCTGCACGAGGGCGAAATTGGATCCCGTGTAGTCGGTGTTGGTGCCCTCGATGATGCGCCATGGCTTGGCACCCGCGACGCACTTCGTTGCCACGTTGCCATAGTGATTCGGCATGTTGGTCACGACACCCGGGCTGTCGTCACCGGCGCGCACGCCGGAGGTGGAGGTCGCCACCGGGGCGTCACCCATGCCCTTGCTGTCGTCGTCGCCGTAGCACCCGGTGGCCGAGAAGACCAGAGCCAGTGTCATCGCGGCGATGTGCCAGCGTTTCATGGTCACCGGCCCAGTGCGTTGATGGACTTCAGGAGCAGTGAGCGGATGTCGCCCTTGACCGGGGTGAAGCCGGAGCCGTTGACCTTGAGGACCCATGAGGCGGCGGCGGTGCGCTTGACGTCGCAGATCGCCAGGATCTCGTGGTCCTCCAGGAGTGAGGGTTCGATGACGGCGACGGACTGGTTGGTGCCGCCGGTGCCGTCATAGATGGTGGCCTTCAGGTCGTGCACCGCGTTCATCTTGGAGCCGGGCTTGTGGGCGCCGACCACGATCATGAACCGGGTGAAGCGGGCGGGGATGTTCCGCAGGTCGAAGGTGAGGGTCTCGTCGTCGCCGTCTCCCTCGCCGCGAAGGCTGTCGCCGGTGGTGACGGCCGAGTGCTGTTCCGCGGGAGTGGGCTCGTCCTTGAAGGGTGTCTCGTTGCCGAAGCCGAGGTACTTCACCGGCTTGTCGCCGACGAAGAACAGGGCGCCCGCGTCCATGTCGGCCGGATCGGTCAGCCCGTTCGTTTCTCGCTTCTTGCGCTGAGCCCAGGCCTTCGCCTTGCCGATGCCTGAGGACTCGCCGGGGACGGTGTTGCGCTCCCAGGCCAGTCCGAGCGTCAGGAACTCCACGCCGTCAAGCGGGTTGTCACCGTCTTCCTTGGTCAGGATGTTCATAGAGGCTGCCCTCTTCCTTGTCGGTGGTGCTGGTGTTCGGTCCTACGCGGCCGAGTCCGCGGACTGCGCGCCGGACAGTCTCTGGATGATCATGTCGTTGCGGGCCAGGATGTCTGATGCAGGGGTCTGTCCCTCGCCGTCGCCAGGGACTTCGTCCACGGTCCAGACGACACTGCGCCGCAGGACCCGGACCTTTCCGTCCGGCTCCCCCTTCGCATCCTCGTTCAGGTAGTACGCCTGGAGTCTGGTGACTTCGTCACGGTCGGTTCGCAAGGCACCCAGAGGCTCCCAGCCGCCATACGGTTGCTGGACCTGCATCTGGAAGACGTCGTCTTCGACGATCTCGGTGCCTTCCGCCTGGTCGACCATGAACGGCCTGTCCATCCACGCTTCCCGCGCGGGTTCCGGTGTGTCCGGCATGTCATCCTCGCCTCAGTAGATCAACAACAGACTGGGTGTAGTCGGGGTGGAAGATCGGTGCTCTCTCCTGCTCACGCAGAGCGCGTGCGGCCAGCGGCTCCCAGCCGTTCTGCCGGAAGTGCGCGAGGAGGATTCCCTCGGCGACGTACTCCGCTTTATCGCGCTCCAGGAGGCCGACCACGCTGTAGTCCGCGATGTCCGGTGTGCCGTGACCACGGCAGTTGATGATGCCGATCCTGGCGATCTCGAACCTATTCTCGACCTCACCGTGCGGCCAGATCTCCGTCTTGATGACGAGCATGATGTCCTTGGTGATAGGCGACGGAACGTGAGAAACCCGCAGCGCAGGGCCCGAGAGAACGGGAGGGACCTGCGCTGCGGGAGTTGTGTCGTCTGGCCGCAGACCCGATGCGTACGGACAGACTCTGATCTTGGACGTGCTGTTGGTGTGTCCTCGCCGGACACACGTCCGGCGAGGAACCGGTGCGGGACCCCGTCGTGACTCCCGCACCCACCACTTCAGTGCCGCCAGCGGACGCAGTCTTCTGAGAGGTGAAGTCCCAGAAACCCATGACCCCCCTTGGAGCACCTTCCTTGTCGTTGCGGACCGGTTGACCTCCCCAGGTTTCCCGGTCCGCAGATCAATCGCCCTGGCACACCGCATGCCAGGGCCAGACGCCGTCCGATCCTGCTTCGAGCATGGGGATCAGCTTGAACGCCTGGTCAGTGAGGCCTCCGAGAGTGAAGCGGGCATTGCTGCCGCTCGGCATCGCGGAGGCTTCGTACCCGGCGAAGTTCCACATGTACACCGGGACGTTCAGCGGAACGACGGCGTCGATGCGACTGTGCTCGACGAACCGTCCGTTCTTGTTCGAGGGGATAAACCCGGGCCGTGTCTGTTCGTCGGTGATGATGATGACGCGGTCGTGGTTGTCGTAGTGCGCGCTGATGGCGTCGGGGATGTTGGTGCCCCAGTCCCTGCCGAACTTGTCGAGGAGGGACAGCACGCTGGAGTTCTTCGGGAACTTGATCTCGCGGGACTTGCCGTGGAACTCGACGAGGGTTGCGTTCTCGGCGCGGACGGCCAGGGCTGAACCGAAGACCGCCGCCTGGTCGGCGCGGGAGATGTCCTTCATCTTCATGTTCGGGAAGTGGCTGTTGTACTCCGGGAACATGGACGGCGAGCGGTCGACTATGATCAGCGTGCGTCCGCCGAGGGCGGGCACGTTGGCTAGCGAGTGGTTGAGGGCCTTCTCCAGCGGATAGGCCCAGCGCAGCGATCCGGCGTTCTGCGTGGCACGATGGGCCATCAGGTAGCGGAAGGGGAACTGCCGCGAGCGGGCGATCACGTCGGGGTCGGTGAGCTGCGAGACGATCAGCTCGGCGACCTCGTCGGAGACGCCCACCTGGTCGAAGTTCCTGAGGTTCCTGATGAGCGCCATGATGTTCATGGAGGGGATCATGGCTTCCCAGACCGCCTTGTCGAGCGGGCCCTGGATCCATCCGGCCAGTCCTTCCCAGGTCAGTCCGGCCTCGGCGATCAGGGCCGAACCGTTGGAAGAGACGATGGCGGCCCGACGCTCTTTGACCGGCATCTGCATCAGCCGCCGGTGGGCGGTGAGGGTGCGGTTGGAGGCGGGCGGAACTGCGGTGGCCGGGTGATGGCGGCGGTCCAGGGCGTACTGAAACACGTCGCCCTGCCACGGCTTCGACGGGTCAGGCTTCGCATGGACAAGGTTGAGGACGTCGCCGAAGCGGTAGCCCTTGTCGCTGTCCCACTTCAGGAGGGACTTGCCGTTGTACAGGCGGCGTACGGCGTCGGCGACTCCGCGCTTGAGCGGCTTCGGGAGGCGGCGGCCGTACGTGGCCGTCCAGTAGGCGATGATCTCGCCGGGCTCGTCGCCACGCTGGAGGACCGAGTCGACGACGCTGCGGGAGCCGGGGGCCTTGTTGCGGAGGCTTTCGGCGGTAAACTCGGCGGCGCCCATCACAGGAGCGGTACGCATGTTGCCGTCCGTGCGGAGCCATCGGAGCATGTCCCCGGTCCACGCCGGGTCCTCGGCCGTGGTGGTGCGTACGAGGCGGGAGAACCGGTTGTCGCGGTCACTGCCCAGTTCGTGGAGGTGGTCCTCGCCGTCGAGCAGGGCGCCGGAGGACATCAGGAACAGCTCTCCCTGGGGCGTCCGAGTCCAGCCCCACGCACCGAGCGCGGTACGGGTGTTGGGCTGTTCTGTGGTGGAGCCCATGGGGCTCTTGACCGTAGCGACAAGTGGCTTGCTCGTGTGCTTGGTGGTGTTGAAGCGGGCCACGCCTGTCCTTCCTTGTCGTCGCACCAGCACATGGCTGGTGATCAGGTGTTCCCGAGATCAAGGTCGGCTTCGGCTTTTCGGGTTTCTTTGAGAGAGAAATGAAGTAGCTGAGGCCTGCGCACCGGGAACGGTCGTGGGAGATGAGGGACTTGAACCCCCTCGCACCGGGGCTGCCGGTACTTCAGCCGTGTGTCTGGCCAGGACTCTCCCGCGTGTGAATAGCCACGTTGGGTCTGAAGGATTTGAACCTTCGACCACCTCCTTATCGGGGAGGTGCTCTAACCGTGCTGAGCTAAGACCCATTGGTGCTGGCGGAGCGTGGACACCAATTCCATGCTGCGCCAGCGAGGCCCGGACCCACCAAGGGATCGGACCAGCGGAACCTGAGGGACTCGAACCCCCGACCTGCAGATCCGTAATCTGCTGCTCTATCCGACTGAGCTAAGGATCCTTGACGCCGAGCCATATCCTTCGCCTTCTCAGCTCTAGGCTGTCGCGCAAGGCACCGGCGTTTTCGGGGAGGTGGATTTTCCTGCCGTCGCAGCCCCTTACCTTGGCTCCCCCGGCTGGGTTCGAACCAACGACCTTCGGATTAACAATCCGCTGCTCCGCCAGCTGAGCTACGAGGGAACGTCTGCTGCCCGAGGTCATCGTGACGGGTGGTTCCGGCTGTCACACCGGAGGGATGGCGACGAAGTATCCACCCATCTTCGCACCGGGCAGTAAGTCTGAATGCCTGAGATCAAGGTCGATGACACTGTTTCGTACCAATGCTCTACCGCTGAGCTACCGGACAAAGTGGGGGCGACTGTCCGGACGGGATTTGAACCCGTGACCTTTGGTTCCCTTTGAAGTATGTGTCATCTGCGCACCAGGCATTATCAGTGGTGTGCGCGCCCGAGATCAGGGGGTGGCATTCCGGCGTGATTTCACCAATTGAAGTAGCCGGAGGTGTCGTTCGCACCAGGCGCGCGAAGCTCTCTGTTGAGTTGTCCAGGCCGGACGGCGGGACTTGAACCCGCACTACCCCCTCCAAAGCGGAGGCGTGCTGCCAACTACACCACGTCCGACAGGTGTTGCAACTGCCCGAGATCAAATCGGTGACGCGTCGTAAGTGCTCTAGCCATGCTGAGCTACCGGCCAGTTCACCAGCCGGACGGGATTTGAACCCGCGACCTCTCCATTAATAGTGGAAGAACTCGTCATCCTTCGCACCGGGCAGTATTGAGCGGCCCATCGCAGATGGTCTGCTCACCCATCGTCACTCACGCCATGAGAGCAGCAGATGGGAAGTTGTTTTCGAGCGGCAGAGATCTGAACGGTGCCGGGTCGTATTCTTTCCAAGAAGGAACCGGCTCCTTCGCACCTGCCGTTCTAGTGCGTTCACACTATCACCGGGCGCGGTCGTGTCAACGCACTTTCTGACAATCCCCGGCACGGATTTCTGAAGTGTGCCAGGTTGTCAACCTACCTTTGGCCATGGCTTAGTTGACGACGGTCAGGGGCATCGTCGTGTCGACACCCTGAAGGTCCTTGTCGATCACTGCGCTGTTGATTTCGTCCTGGAACAGGAACATGTTCCGCTCCCCGACTGCCTCGGACAGCTTCCGCCGCAGAAACGAGTTCTCTGATGTCAGCTCAGAATTCAGATCGCTCAGCATCTCGATCTTCACGTCCCGGGATTTGATGCCCTTGTACAGTTCCTGCATCCGGCTGTTGATGCGTCTCTTGCCTGTGCCCGGGGAGGTGATGCCGACGGCGAAGGTGATGATCCAGAAGGTGCGTCCTGGTTTGCGTGGTTTCATAGGCGGTGTACGCCTTCCTTGTCGTGGTGCACCCCTGCTGTTGTGTCAGGCAGCCAGTGAATCGTCGCCCTTGGGTGACCCTGCAGTCGAGGCGCGCTGTGCGTGCTCCTGTACAGGGGTCCAGGGCGCACCACGATGCCGCGTCTGAAGGTAGTGGGTGTGCCACGCCTCGACGGCTGCGATGTCGAAGACCGGACGCCCTCTGCCGCCACTCGTCCCTGGTGAGCCTGTCGACTCGATGGCCGCGGGAAATCCGTTGAAGTGGCGGTGCATCCACCATTTGTGTACCAGCTGTCGGCTGATCAGTCGTGGACGATTCGGGTAGAGCCGGTTGAGGTGTTCCGCCACTTTGGCGAAACCGCCCTGACCAGCGCCTTCGTCGCCTACAACCGGTTCAGCCGGACATTCCTTGTCGTTCATCCGTACCTCCCCGTGTTGCATGCGGTGGCGGGGGGAGCCGGATGTGCGTTGGCGCTCCGGCCGATCTGGCTACCCCCGCGTTGTCGTACCGCGTATGTGAGAGCAGGTCCACCACAGTAGATGTGAGTAGACACAGCAACCCCAGTGGGTCTGTCACTTTTGCACAACGCCTGTGTACGGACCGTGTAACAGTCGTTGCGCAAGCTGCCGGTTCCGTGTGTCCGGCAGCTGCAGGGTGTGCGTCGTCCGCCGTCAGAATGGCTGCGGCCCACGGGTGTTCTGCAACCCTCTGTCAAAGCTCCATCGGTGATCTCACACTAACAGTTGAGTGCCACGTGGTGAAGGAGTGAAGCGGGAGGTCGGACGGTGTGTCGGCTTGTCAGAACGGCGGCAGGCCGGGGGCGTTGGGGTCGGCCACCGGGGCTGCCGCAGCAACGGCGGTGCTCATCGCCATCGGATCCGGCGCCGGAGCGCCTACCGGGGCCGAGGGGGTTGAGGGCGGCAGGATACGGATGTCCGCCACCTCTTCGCCGGAGTTCTTCTTCGTACGACGCCCGACCTGAGCGGTGGCCGTACGGCCGTTGAGGGCCGCGATGGTCTGCTCGTCGGACGGCTCCGCCTCGAAGAAGGCATCTCCCAGGCCGAGGGCCGCCATCTCCTTGAACCAGATGGCGACGAGTCCCGGCCAGTTCTCGATGACAGTGTCGGAGAGGGTCATCCAGTTCTTGAACTTCCGTCCGGCGAGGGGCCCGTTGATCACTTCGAACTGGACGATGAACCCCATGCCGCCCTTCTGTGGCTTCTCGGCGTCGACCACCCTGACGTCGTAAGTACCGACGGGGAACATCTCCAGGCCTGCGTCCTGACGCTTTTTCAGCAGGTCTCCGTAAAAGGCTGAGGCCACCTTTGCCACCATTCCTTCGTTACGCCGCGTTTGTCGTGGAGTTGTGGATCACGGAGAGCATGTCCGTGATATTCGGGTTGTCGATGAACCGTCCGAGTCGTCCGCCGACGCGCTCGCCGGTGGCATATCCCTGGGCCGGTCCGATCAGGAGGCGGTGGACGGTGGTGCCGTCTTCCTGGGGGAGGGCCGCCTCGTAGGTCAGGAGGTCTACGTAGTAGGGGAGCGTCGTCTTCAGCTGCCCCTGGACGTACGGGTACCAGGTGTTGTCCTGCCGCTGGTGCGTCATCGCGATGAACAGGACTGCGTCGATGGGCTTGACGGGGTGGCTGACGAGGTCGCGGAGGTTGCGGATCAGGAGGGAGGCCGTGCGGAGCATCTCGCCCCAGTCCTTGATCTCCAGCGGGTGGTCGCCCTTGAGGCTGTCGGCGAGGCGCTGCTGGACCTCGGAGATGGAATCGACGACAACGCTCTTGAAGGGGTGGGCTCCGGTGTTGAGCCACTCGTAGGCCTTCTCGACCGCGCGGTACTCGCGGACGGTGACCAGGCAGGATTCCCAGGTGCCGTCGTACTCCGGGACCGGTTCGGTGAGCGGGTTCCAGTAGATCTTCTTCGAGGGTGTGAAACGTGAGCCCATCTCGGCGTCCAGCACGAGCCGCGGGGCCGGTGTGGTATCGCCGAGATAGGACTTCCCGGCGCCCTTCGGTCCATGGACGATCATCGAAATGCCGGGCATGTCAGCCATGCGTGTCCCCTTCTGGTGAGGACACGCCGACGGCCGCCTTCACCTGGCTGAGAAGATCAAGCTTTCGGTACCCGTAGGCGTCGGCGTTCTCGATGAACTCGCCTCGCATCGCGTCCTCGACGCGGGAGCCGTCGTCGAACATGGGGCACACCCTCACGAAAGGGCAGTCCCAGGCGCAGCGGTCCGTCATGGGGTTGGGGTAGGCGACACGGCGGTGGTCGGCGCCCTCGTCAAGCTGGCGGACCACCCGGTCCATGTCGTCCATGATCCCGGTCAGGCGGGTGAAGATGTTGCGTTCCTCGAACGCGTTGAAGCGGATGAAGATCTGTTCGTAGAAGGGGCCGGTGGCGCGGGCCGTGCGCTTGGAGCGCAGGAACATGGTGTAGAGGGCGCCGTCGACGCGCTGGCCGTCGCTGGTGGTGTTGAGGAGGGCGGAGTAGATCCGCATCTGGGGGTCGAGGACGATGAGGTCCGCTTTGGAGAGGGTGCCGACCGTTTTCCAGTCCCTCAGCTGTAGGGCGCCGTCGATACGGCGCCGGACTATCTGGTCCAGCTTGCCGTGAACGATGGCGGTGTCACCGTTGGTGAGCTGGATGCGTGCTTCCAGCTCCTGTTCGGTGGCGACGACGTCGTGTTCTTCGTCGAGGCCGTTCTCGGCGGCCCAGTGCAGGTAGCCGTCGACCATGCGGATTGCGTAGTCCTGCTCGCCGGTCAGCTCGGAGGCGTACTCCGGCCGCTGGCCGCGGGCGGTGTCGTAGATGACGTCGATGGCCCGGAAGGGGTCGATGTCGTAGCCGTAGTAGCCCTCCATCGCGGCATGGATGCGGGTGCCGAGCATGGCGGCGCCGACGGGGGACGTGCGCATGGGATCGACGCCCCACTTGT
>Ga0193702_1000138_pt1 | contig 29088 bp, 28 predicted proteins | sample U3a1metaG_FD_143060 | JGI IMG/M metagenome (GOLD analysis project Ga0193702, IMG submission 143060) | Soil microbial communities from a riparian zone of the East river system, Colorado, United States - U3a1 | ecosystem: Environmental > Terrestrial > Soil > Riparian zone | place: USA: East River... | reverse complement strand
ACCAAAGATACACGGCGATATTAACCAGCTACGTGAGCTTGTAAATGATAATGACCTGCAAGTTAAACGTGTAGATTCTATCTCCAATTTAGTCGACCTGCAATTAGGCATATTAAAAGCAAATATCGAGACCCGCCAGTCGAAAGGGCTGGAATACATGGTCCAAAATGATATGTTTTTGAGTGGCAAGCAAAATATGGATAATATCCGTATGCTTAATGACCACTTAGTTAAAACAGAAAACAACCTGTTACAAGACCGCAAAGCCAATTCTCAAAGCGCTTCTACTTCGGCTATTGTTATAATTGTTACGGGCTCGGTTATTTTCCTGGTTATCATATTAGTGCTATTCTTCTTTATACAAGGAACTTTCGAGCAGCAAAAAAAGATAGAGGAAGAGGTTAGGGTAACCAACATTCAACTCGAAAGTGTACTATCCCAAAATGAAGCCAAAAACTGGTTGCTTACCGGTACCGGCTTACTCAATGAGCGGATGCAGGGCCAACAAAACGAAAAGGAACTGGCTCAAAATATATTAACCGAGGTATGTAATTATGTTAAGGCACTAACGGGGACTTTTTACTTGTTTAATGAAAAAGAAAAGCAATTAGAACTTTATTCATCGTATGCCTTCCATAACCTGGATTCTTTAAAAAAAAATATTAAATTAACCGAAGGAGCCCTGGGCCAGGCAGCTAAGGATAAAAAGGCCGCCATTGTAAAAGGTAAGCTTAACGATAAACTTAGCATGGAATCATCCATACTGAGTGACGCTTTGGCCGAAAGTATTATTGTTCCTTTCTTTTTTGATAAGAAGCTGAAAGGTGTAATAGAAGTTGCATTCCAGGGCGAATTGGACGAAAATAGCAGCAATTATATTTTAGAGGTAGCTAATGATATAGGCGTAGCCGTTAATACCGCACAGGCGCGCACCATCATGCACGACTTGTTTGAAGAAACCCAGCAGCAGGCCGAGGAACTAACCGCACAACAGGAAGAGATGCGGGTTACCAATGAGGAGTTGATGAATAAAACAGAAATGTTGCAGGCATCGGATGAAGAATTGCGGGTACAGCAGGAAGAGCTGCGTTCTATTAATTCTGAGTTGGAAGAAAAAGCCGGTTTGTTAGAAGAAAAAAATCAGGCCATTGAAGAGGCCCGCCAGTCAATTGATTTGAAAGTGCAGCAACTGGAAGCAACCGGTAAATATAAATCGGAATTTTTGGCAAATATGAGCCACGAGCTGCGCACCCCGCTAAACAGCATATTGGTATTGGCCCGCATTTTAAAAGATAATAAGCCGGATAACCTGTCTGAAGACCAGGTAAAATATGCCAGCGTAATATTTAATGCCGGTAATGACCTGCTTACCCTTATCAATGATATTCTTGATCTTTCAAAAATTGAATCGGGCAAAGTGGATATGCAGAACGAGGATATTAAAGTCGCGGATATTCTTAACGATATGCACTTGTTGTTTAATGAGATAGCTGCTAATAAAAAGATTGAATTTACAACAAGCACAGCAGATGTACCCACAAATATATTTGCAGACAAGGGCCGGGTGGAACAGGTATTAAAGAACCTGCTGTCAAATGCATTTAAGTTTACGCCGGAAAAAGGTTCAATTGTTATCAACGTAGTCCCCGGGGCAAAAAGTAAAACAATAAGCTTTTGTATAAAAGACTCGGGTATTGGTATCCCTGCAGATAAACAAAAAATAATTTTTGACGCCTTTCAGCAGGCGGATGGTTCAACAAGCCGTAAATACGGGGGAACAGGCCTGGGCTTGTCCATTAGCCGTGAGCTAGCGACATTTTTGGGCGGTGATATAACGTTAACAAGTGTGCCGGATAACGGAAGTGAATTTGTTTTAACCATCCCGCTGGAGGCTAAAGAAACTGCACCTGATATAATTCCTGATGTACAAACCTTTACACCAACTGAGGCGTTTTTAAAACCCATTAATACAATCGCCCGCAAAACAGACCGGGAACCAACTGTAGTTATTGTAGAGGATGATAAAAATTTTGCCGATATATTGCAGGATTACGCCAAAGAGCATGGCTATAAGTCAATCATGGTTAATGAAGGGACAAATGCGGTAGAAATAATTAAGGAAAACCTGCCTGACGCGGTGATACTGGATATTATGCTACCGGGTAAGGATGGCTGGCAAATATTGAAAGAGCTAAAGCAGTCAGAAGAAACGGCGGGTATCCCGGTGCATTTGATGTCCGCTGGCGATACTAATGCCAAACGCGTAAAAAGTGAGGGCGCTATTAGCTTCCTTAAAAAGCCAATTGATACCGGTGCGCTCGACAAACTGTTCATCGATATTATGACGCAAAGCGGCGCTAAGTTTACGCAGATACTTTTAATTGAAGACAATAAAGTACAAAGCCAGGCATTAAAAGAAATGATGGTAAGCCGTGGTATTACGGTTGACCAGGCATTTGACGGAGAATCTGCCTTCCGGATGCTAAATGAAAAAGAATACCAGTGCGTAATACTCGACCTTAACCTACCTGATATTTCTGGGTTAGACCTTTTAGATAAAATAAAGGCGATTGATAAGTTCACTTCGCTGCCGGTTATTATCAATACGGCTATGCAACTGGATAAAACATCAGTTAGCCGCCTGATGAAATATGCCAATGCGATGGTTGTTAAAACAAATAAATCGTCGGACAGGTTAATTGATGAGGTGAACCTGTTTTTAAATAAGATTAGCCAAAGCAAGGATAACTCTGGGCTGGTGGTTAAAAATACTACAGCTAAAAGCAATATGAAGGGTAAAAAAGTACTAATAGTTGACGATGATATGCGCAATATTTTTGCTTTACGCAGTGCGCTGGAAACCTATGATTTTATTGTTGAAACAGCGGGCGATGGCGAAGAAGCCATAGCCAAACTGGAAGAAATGAGTGATATTGATATTGTGCTGATGGATATTATGATGCCCAAAATGGATGGTTACGAGGCCGCAAGATATATACGGCAGCAAAATAAATGGGCAAAACTACCGGTTATTGCACTTACAGCCAAAGCGATGCAGGATGACCGGGAAAAATGTATTGCTGCCGGTGCGAATGACTATATTACCAAACCGGTTGATATAGATCGGTTGATATCATTAATGCAGCTATGGCTGGAGAAATAACCAAAGAAATAATATGGACATTGCCCCAGGTCCGGTTACAACAAAACAATTAGACGAAATTATTGGCCTGGTACAACAGATCTATGGTTTTGATTTTTCAGATTATACCAAGGCATCGCTAAAAAGACGGGTCGCCAGGATCATGATGCTCAAACGGCTGGAGTTTTATGATCTGAGGCATATATTGGTTAACGACCAGCAGTTTTTCCAGGAATTTTTGGAGGAAATAACGGTAAACGTTACCGAGATGTTTCGCGACCCTACTTTTTACAAAGCTTTAAACAGCGAGGTTCTACCTTATTTGTCTACTTATCCGCATATTAAGGTATGGTGTGCGGGCTGTTCTTCGGGCGAGGAAGTTTATTCATTGGCTATATTAATGCAAAAAGCCGGGCTGACTAAAAAATCATTCATTTATGGTACCGACGTAAATACCGAAGTGCTTAAAGAAGCCCGAAAGGGGATATATAGCCTGCGTAAAATAAAAAGCTATGCCGAAAATTACCACCTTTCGGGTATGGAAGGATCAATTACCGATCATTTTACCATACTGTATGATGCCGCTACCATTCATAACGAATTAAAGCATAATACCCTGTTCTCTGTTCATAACTTAATATCTGATGGGATTTTTAATGAGTTTCAGCTCATTAGCTGCCGCAATGTGTTTATTTATTTCGAGATAGCCTTGCAGGAGAAAATATTGGAACTTTTTTATAACAGCCTTGCCCCGCATGGTTTTTTATGTTTGGGCAGTAAGGAAACCATACGGTCTGAGCGATTTAAACAGAAGTTTAAGGTTATCGATCAAAAGGAAAATATTTACCAAAAAATTGGCTATTGACAAAACCATAGTTCAACGCTGGCACAACTCTGAAATATTGTTGTTAGGTGGTTCTGCGGGCTCATTCAAATTAATATTCGGAGCGGCGAGGGCTTTTACGTCTAAATTAAATAAAGCGGTGGTCATCATTATTCATCGTAAAAGAAACTATGTCAGCGGGTTGGAAGAAATATTTTCGGCAAACGTTAAGATCAAATTCAGGGAGATCAGCGATAAGGATCCTATAAAAAAGAATACCATATATATTGCCCCTCCAAACTATCATACATTGATTGAAAAAGGGGGCTATTTCAGCCTGGATGTATCAGATGACGTATGGTATTCAAAACCATCCATTGATGTAACCTTTGAAAGCGCCGGCGATGTTTATTGTGAACGTTGCACAGCCATCTTATTATCGGGTGCTAACCCCGACGGGGCGGAGGGCTTATTAAAATTACGCAATTGCGGCGCGTTAACTATAGTACAAGATCCCAGGGATGCCGAAATGCCGCAAATGCCCGAGGCTGCCATCCATATCAATGCCGCAGAATATACATTAACTGGTGCCGAAATTTTAGAATTGTTGCAATCCTGACAGCTATTAAAAAGCGAGCCTGGTTTGCCCAATGCCCATAACTTTAGCCTCATGCTCTAATAACCATTGCTTGCGCCATAAGCCGCCTGCATAGCCGGTGAGGCTGCCATCGGCGCCAATAACGCGGTGACAGGGAACAACTACCCATAAATTATTTTTGCCATTGGCAGCTGCTATGGCCCTTATAGCCAGCGGGCTATTCATGTTATTAGATTGTTGCCCGTAAGTTATGGTTTTGCCATAATCTATTTTTGACAGTTCCTGCCAAACCTCTTGCTGAAAATTCGTTCCGGCTTGTTTTATCGGCAGGTCAAATGTTCTCCGCTCGCCGGCAAAGTATTCGTCCAATTGTTGTACAGCTTTTTTTAGCACTTCTGTTTGGGGTACATCCACAGGTACTTCCTCATCCAATATAGAAATAACAGTTATGAAATTATTTTCTTCAGTTATTTTGGTGATCCCTAAAGGTGTACGGTGATGAATAGTTGGCATACGGTAAAGTTAATAAATGACACGAAGTTAAGCACTCATATTTAACTAATCCCTAATCTCCAATCACTAATCTTTATATTTGCAAAATATGAAACTCATCGATCAAACCTGGTATCTCTTTAAAAAAGAGGTTTTGCTGGAGTGGCGCTCAAAGTATGCCTTTAACGGCGTATTGCTGTATGTAGTTTCCACCGTGTTTATTTGTTATATATCACTTAACCTTTCGCCTGGATTTGCCCATAGCGGCGGTTATAAAATAGTTTGGAACGTTCTTTTTTGGATCATTATCCTATTTGCATCGGTAAACGCAATAGCTAAAAGTTTTATGCAGGAGAGCAAGAGCCGCCTGTTATATTATTACACCATTGCAAGCCCGCAGGCTATTATTCTTTCAAAAACCATTTATAATATACTGTTGATGTCGTTGTTAAGTATCCTGGCATTGATAGTTTATATCGTGTTTTTTCCGAATACAATTGGCGACCCTCTTTTCTATTTCCTTACTGTCCTGTTGGGTAGTATCAGTTTTTCAACAGTATTCACCATGATATCTGCTATCGCGTCAAAAGCAGGTAATAATGGTACTTTAATGTCTATTTTAAGTTTCCCGGTTATTATCCCGGTTATTATGGTGCTTATCCATTTAAGCAAAGGGGCAATGGATGGCCTTGAGCGCAGCCTGAGCTACCGGGATATGGGCGCCTTATGTGCCATAAATGTTATTGTATTGGCTACTTCATTATTATTGTTCCCCTATTTATGGCGTGATTGATCAACGCGCATTAAGATGTTACACATACATTAGAAAAGCATTAGATTGTTGTATTGATTATACTATTTTCATTGATTATTCATTTGTATAGTTTTATTTAGCGTCTTCAAAAATATTTTATAGTAATTTTATTCAATGCGATTTTCCTGGTTAATATTACTATGCCTGCTGTTCCCTGCAATTACGTGGGCGCAGGGTCAAACTATCAGCGGCAGGGTTATCCGTGACGATACTAAAAACCCGGTTGTCGGCGCTAATGTTTTCCTCGACAATTCATCTTATGGTACATCTACAGGCGCTGATGGTACATTTAAGATCAATAATGTAAGGCCCGGCCAGTATACTATAGTTATCAACCACCTGGGTGTTGCTGATTTTAGGGAAACAATCTTAATATCCAACGAACCTAAAACGATCAATGTTAGTTTAATACCCAAATCAATCATGTTACGGGATGTTAACATAACTACCAGGGCCGATTGGAAAAAGAATTTCGAGATGTTCAAAAAGGAGTTTATCGGGTCGGATGAGAATGCAAAGTTTTGCGAAATAACAAATCCCCAGATACTCGATTTTACTTATTATAGCACCCAAAAAGTATTAATTGCAGAAGCCAACACCTTTTTGATAGTAGAAAACAAAGCGTTGGGCTACCGGGTTAAATTTTTGATAGATACTTTTAGGATGGATGGTATCAACGGCGTTATTACTTACGGGGGTAAGCGTGTCTTTGAGGACCTGGTAACTAATAATAAAACCCAGAAAAAGCAATGGCGTGTTAACCGTGATATGTCTTATTATGGTTCGGCAATGCATTTTTTCAGGTCTTTATACCAGGACAGGCTGTCGGAAGAAGGATTTGAGATGCACAGGTATACAAGATACATAAACCCCATGCGGCCGCCGGAAGATATAGTGCAACGAAATTTAGCGAGATTTAGGGTATTAGGCCGCGCGGATTCATTTAATAAATGGGTGGATATTGAAAAAATGTCCAAATACTATCATGAAATGTTTTATCCCGAGCCGTCATTTGTTAGCCAGGTACTCTCCAAAACTAGCCAGCCCGGGATATTTGCCTTTACCTTTCCCGATTGCATGTGCATACAATACACCAAAAAGCTGGACGGCACAAATTACAGGGACATTTTCCTGCCCTTAAATGTGGCTAACTATGAAACTTCTATACTTACTTTCATGACTAAAGACAATGTTTGTTTTTTTGATTTGAATGGAATTATAGTTGGGGGCAGCCCGTTCTATGAAGGCACCTGGTCAAAATCCCGCCTATCGCAACTTTTGCCGGTTGATTTCCAGCCTACTCCCGAGGATATGCCAATTCAGTCGGTAGTGCTAAAAAAACCTTAGCATAAGTATTAAGCTTGAAGTCTTGAGTTGTAAGTTTAAATCTTGAAAATTAATGGACTATTGACTTAAGACTTCCTACTCAAGACTAAAAAATAACTACATTTGCCGTAGATAACCATATGAAATTTATTTATCAAACGTGGTGGAAACTGGTTGCCGTTTTGCTGGTATTGTCCACTTTTTTTACGGGCTTACTGCTTCCTGTACCTAAATTATACTTACTGCACGAAACAATAAGAAACCTTTACTTTCACGTACCTATGTGGATGGGGATGCTTACAGTATTTGTAGTATCTGTTTTTTACAGCATTAAATATTTGCGTGACGGAAAAGAAGAGGATGACCTTGCAGCGGTTGAATGTGTAAACACCGGGCTGTTATTTTACTCGTTAGGGCTGGTTACCGGCATGATATGGGCAAACTATACCTGGGGTGATTTTTGGAGTGGCGATCCGAAACAGAACAGCGCCGCTATTGCGTTCTTATTGTATTGTGCCTACCTGGTATTGCGTAATTCGATTGATGAAGAGCAGAAGCGCGCAAAAATATCAGCCATTTATAATATTTTCGCTTTCCCTATAATGATCGTACTGATATTTGTTTTACCAAGAATGACAGATTCATTACATCCCGGCAGTGGTGGTAACCCGGCATTTGGCAAATATGACCTGGATAACGGGATGAAAGTTGCCTTTTACCCGGCCATGCTGGGCTGGAGCTTTATCGCACTATGGATTGCAACTATACGTTACCGCATACGTTTACTTGAATATAAAAGGAACACTATAAACTAATATGAAGAAATTAACCTTTTTATTGCTTTTGCTATTAAGCTGCACCTCTTTATTTGCACGGGCAGATCAAACAGTCCAAATGGCTGATGTAATGCGAAGCTCAGGAATGATCTATGTTGTTGTAGCTATAATTGCTGTAATTTTTATTGGATTAGCTATTTATTTGTTCTCTATAGACAGGAGATTAAAAAAAATCGAAAAGCAGTAATAGTTCAAAAAACCGCGCTATGTAATTTAAACATGGTTTTTATACCGTTGTTGCAGAACGTACCAAAGTGAAAGTATAATAAATTACGATATTCATAAAATTTGTACCAAATTTGCGCCCGTTATTAACAAAATCATATTTATTAAAACAATACTATGGCTACAAACAATATTGTTATGGATGATACTCACTTTTTTAGTGATGTATGTCAGAACTTTGATCATGCGGCACAATTTACCAATCATGATGCCGGTTTATTAGACCAAATAAAATCATGCAACAGCGTTTATCGTTTTCGTTTTCCTATACGCAGGGGCAACAGCTTTGAAGTTATTGATGCCTGGCGCGTAGAGCATTCGCATCACCAATCGCCAACAAAAGGGGGTATCCGCTACAGCGAAATGGTAAATGAAGATGAAGTGATGGCGCTTGCCGCATTAATGACGTATAAATGCGCTATTGTAAATGTTCCGTTTGGCGGTGCAAAGGGAGGGATCAAAATAAATCCTAAAAATTATACGGTACAGGAACTGGAGAATATAACCCGCCGTTATACCGTTGAGCTGATAAAGAAAAACTTTATAGGCCCAAGCATTGACGTGCCCGCGCCTGATTATGGATCGGGCGAGCGCGAAATGAGCTGGATAGCCGATACTTATGCAACCATGAACCCCGGGCAACTGGATGCAATGGGTGCGGTAACCGGTAAACCTATTGCATTGCATGGTATAGCGGGCCGCCGGGAAGCTACAGGCCGTGGTGTTGCTATTGCCGTGCGCGAATGTGTAGGCGTGGCCGAGGATATGGCCAAAATTGGGTTAACTCCCGGCATATCTGACAAAAAGATCATTGTACAGGGATTAGGGAATGTAGGTTTTTATTCTGCAAAGTTCCTGGCCGAATTTGGCGGACTGATAGTGGGTATATGCGAGTTTGAAGGAGCCATTTATAATGCCGATGGATTGGATGTTGATGCAGTATTTCAGCACCGTAAATCAACCGGGTCAATTTTAGGTTATCCGGGTGCGAAAAAAGAATTTAAAAATTCAATGGAAGGTTTAGAACAACCTTGTGATATTTTAGTTCCGGCTGCCTTAGAGAACCAGATAACCCTGGCAAATATTAAAAACATTAAAGCAAAAATTATTGCCGAAGGCGCTAACGGCCCAACAAGCCCCGAAGCAGAAGCCATTTTTTATAAAAACGGCGGCCTTGTTATACCGGATATGTATGCCAACGCCGGTGGTGTAACGGTATCATATTTTGAATGGCTTAAAAACCTTTCGCATGTAGCTTTTGGCCGTATCAACAGGCGTTTTGAAGAAACTTCAAACATGAACCTGGTTAATATGGTTGAAGGTATAACCGGTATTGCCTTATCACCACTGCAACGGTCGGTAATTGTTAAGGGCGCATCAGAATTAGAGTTGGTAAATTCGGGTTTGGAAGACACCATGATCCGTTCGTACCACGAAATAAGGGAAATTTATACAGGCAATAAAAAACTGGATAGTATGCGCACTGCCGCATTGGTGGGCGTTATTAACAAAATTGCTGTTTCTTACCAAAATTTGGGCATCTGGCCATAAGCTTAGTTAAACAGAATAGATCATCGTAAAATGCCATCGCTATTAGTGATGGCATTTTTTTGTTTGTAATTTTTTTATGTAATTCTCATTAATAAGTTAAAGTTCTTACTTTTAACAGATTATTGAGATGAAGCCACTTAAATACTTATTTTTTTTCTTACTGATTAACTTTGGCGCATTTGCTCAAACCACTCCAAACATTGGTTTTGAAAATGGCACCTTTGATAATTGGGAATGTTTTGCCGGTACAATTGGCGGTACGGGTAATATCATTGTTTCACCTACTTCACCACTTCCCGGGCGGCATACCATTATTGGCCCAACTAAAGAGCTTGATCAGTATGGCAAATTCCCTATACAGTGCCCCAATGGCAGTAAATATTCAATTATGTTGGGTAACAGCCAAACCGGGGGCCAGGCCGAACGTGTTACTTATACCTTTACCGCTCCAAGCACCGGGGCATACAGTATCATTTTTAATTACGCGGTTGTTTTAGAAAATCCAACCCATGCAGTTTTTCAGCAACCCAAGTTTACGGCATTTGTTTATGATGTTACCGATGATAGATATATTGATTGCCCGTCTTTTGACTTTGTTGCGGGATCTGACCTGCCCGGCTTTAAACTATCTACAGTGTCAGGAGCTAAAGGTAATTCTATTTTTTATAAAGAATGGTCAACCGCGACTATCGACCTCAAAAATTATTTAGGTAAAACCATACGTTTAGAATTTACAACCAACGATTGTACGCTGGGCGGGCACTTTGGCTATGCTTATATAGATGTAGAAGATAATACAACATCTTCCCCAATAACTGGAAATGCTTATTGTTTAGGCCAAAATGCCGTTACCCTTATTGGCCCAACGGGTTTTGCAGATTATTACTGGTATAGCGCTGCCGACCTGACCAAACCAATATGGCGCGGTCAAAGCTACAGGATAACACCCGCGCCGCCTGATATGTCAAAATATGCGCTCCAGATATTCCCCTATGATGGGCTTGGGTGTATTGATACTTTGTATACTACCATTAATCAAATAAACTCAGGCTTTAAATTAGTTGTCCCTGATACTATAGTGGCGTGCCCCGGAGTGCCGGTAGACCTCACAGCGCCTTCGATAACAGCGGGCAGCAGCCCCGGCACGTCCTTTAGTTATTTTGCTGATTCTTTAGCGACGGTTTATTTATATAATCCTAATTCTATAACCGATGATGGTAATGGCACATATTATATAAAGGGAATTAGTACAGAAGGGTGTACTAATACGCTACCCGTACACGTGGTTTTTAGACGCCCCGGTATTACCACTATTGAACCGGCGGCTGTAAATTTCCCCTCTACAGTAGACTTGTCAAAAACCTTTATCCCGCAAGCCGGGCTAACGTATAGCTATTACAGTAACTCGGAAGGCACGATACCTGTTGTTAATTATACGGCCGTTAAATATGGGGGCACGTATTATATTAAAGCTACTAATGCTACAGGCTGTACGGCTGTAGGGGCGGTAAACGTTACCATAATTCCGCCGCCGGCCTACACCATAACAGCACCCAATACCTTCACGCCCAATAATGATGGTATTAATGACCACTTTAACTTTACCACAACAGGCGTTATTACTTTTAACACCCTTAAAATATTTAACCGTTACGGGCAGCAAGTGTTTAATGCAAAATCGTTTGAAGAATATTGGGACGGCAACTATAACGGGAAAAACCTTCCGGCAGGCACTTATTACTGGATATTTGACGGCGAGGATGATTATAATAACGTGAAGATCAATAAGGCAGGTTCTATTACGCTAATAAGATAGATTCTAAATAAGATATATCTCTGGTAATAAACATTATTCCCTCAACGTTTTGTATTTTTGCACCCACAAAGAAGTGAGATAGAACGTAAATGAAGAAGAGTTCAATTTTTGGTTTGGTTGTTATCGCGATCGCGATCGCGGTTATTATTAGCGTATATGCTAATTCAAGTACTTATGGTTCTTTTACAGATGCCCGGAATACGGATAGCGAATTACACGTTGTTGGCCATCTTGATAAAAAGAAAGAGTTGTTTTATGATGCCACAAAAAATGCCAATTATTTTTCATTTTATATGACGGATAATAAAGGGGCCGAATGCAAGGTAGTGTTTTCGGGCACCAAGCCGCAAGATTTTGAACGGTCGGAACAAATTGTATTAACCGGGCAAATGCAGGGGAAAGAGTTCCGCGCATCCAAAATATTGATGAAATGTCCGTCAAAATACACCCAGGATAAAGTAGAAATTACAGAGGCCAAAGCTACAGAGGCCAGCATATAACATAATCCCATTAATGAATACAGCTTTTAACGGCGAGCACCTTTTACCGGGTCACCTGGGCCAGTTTTTTATCGTATTGGCATTTGGCTCGGCATTGCTATCATGTATAAGTTATTATTTTGCTACCACCAGCACCAACAAGTTTGATAATTCGTGGCATAACCTGGGTCGCATAGGTTTTTATGCCAACACTGTTTCTGTTATTGGCATTGGTGTTTGCCTTTTCTACATCATCTTCAGCCATCTTTTTGAATATTATTATGCCTGGGAACATTCGTCAAGGGCGTTGCCAACCTATTATATTGTTTCGTGCTTTTGGGAAGGGCAGGAGGGTAGTTTTTGGCTATGGGCCTTTTGGCAGGCTGTTTTAGGCAATGTATTAATATGGAAGGCAAAGTCATGGGAAAACCCGGTAATGACCGTAATAATGCTGGCACAAACGCTTTTAGCATCCATGCTGTTAGGTGTCGAGTTGTTTGGCTACCGTATTGGTACTTCGCCATTTATCTTATTGCGTGAAGCGATTAATTTGAAGGAATCAACTCCCATCTTCAATACAAATCCCGAATATTATAAAAACTACCTCACTTATATAAAAGACGGAAACGGTTTAAACCCTTTATTGCAAAACTACTGGATGGTAATACACCCACCGACTTTGTTTTTGGGTTTTGCATCAATGGTGGTGCCGTTTTCTTATGCCATTGCAGGCTTATGGACTAAACGTTACAAAGAGTGGATACAGCCCGCTATTTCGTATGCGTTATTCGCGATAATGGTGTTGGGAACAGGCATTATTATGGGTGCGTTTTGGGCGTATGATTCACTAACATTTGGCGGCTTTTGGGCGTGGGATCCTGTAGAAAATGCCTCATTGATACCCTGGCTGGTTTTGGTTGGCGCCGTGCATGTAATGATCGTTTTTAAAAACACCGGTCATTCCTATATCACAGCCACTATATTGGTGTTAACCGCCTTTATACTGGTACTGTATGCATCATTCCTTACCCGGAGCGGTATTTTGGGCGATAGCTCGGTACATGCTTTTACGGATGCTGGTATGTTTTGGCATTTGGTAGCCGATGTTGTTTTATTTTTAGGATTATCTATTACTTTATTGGTGATACGATGGAAAGAACTACCATCAACCACAAAGGACGAAGAAACCTATTCGCGCGAGTTTTGGATGTTTGTGGGCGCCATATTCCTGGCGCTGTCCTGCTTCCATTTGGTAATTGTAACTTCTATCCCGGTTTGGAACGCCATGTTTGGTACCAAGCTGGCCCCACCTACCGATCCTATTAAACATTATAACATTATACAGGCATCATTTGCCGTGGTAATTACCTTTTTAACCGGCTTTACCCAGTTTATGAAATATAAAAAGACGGATGTAACCCGCTTTTTTATCACCACCATAATTTATCTTGCATTTGCAGCTTTAATAACCGCGCTGGTTGTGTACGTAACCGGGGTTTACAAATTGCACTTTGTATTTATTCTTATTATGGTTGGCGCTATTTATTCCATATTAGCTAATGCCAAAATATTTGCCGAGGCCCTGAAAGGTAAAGTAAAGCTGGTAGGTTCAGCGGTAGCGCATATTGGTTTTGGTTTGATAATGGTAGGCGCATTGATCTCGGCCGGGACAAGCAAGGTTATTTCCGAAAACACTTCCGGCGAGGAGTACAACGCTGATTTTGTTGCTGCCAAAAATGATCCGCGAGAAAATATTTTGATGTATCGCAACACCCCGATGCAAATGGGTAAATACCTGGTTACCTATATCGGCGATTCTATATCATCCCCAAACCATTATTTTAAGGTGGACTACAAGGTTATTGACGCCAACGGAAAAATTAAAGAAGAGTTTGTATTAAAGCCCAACGCGCAGGCTAACCGCAAGATGGGCCTTGTTTCATCGCCTGATACCAAGCACTATTTATTCAGCGACCTGTACACGCACGTTAATATGTCAAACGCGATCACTTTTGACGAGGACGCGCAGGCAGCGGGGCATGATGAAGCTGATGACGATAAAAAGTATGATCCGCCTGTTACTTTTACTATAGCTTTAGGCGATACCATACCTTTTAGAGAAGGATATGCCCGGCTAAAAAGTGTAAGCAAAGTTGATCATATTCAAAATATTCCCATTGCTCAGGGCGATGTAGCCATTGGCGCTAACCTGGAAGTGGTATCGCATGGTAAAACTTACGATGCACAACCTGTTTATATGATAAAGAACGGCAGTGTGTTTGATTTTGCCCGCAAAGTAGATGAAGTTGGTTTAAAGTTCCGTTTCACAAAAGTTATTCCCGAGAAAAATAAATTTGAGATCACCTTATTCCAGCAACCGCCAAGTCAGCGTAAATGGATAGTAATGCGTGCCATACAATTCCCGTATATCAACTTCCTGTGGTCGGGCACAATCATTATGGTTATTGGTATATTGTTGTCAATATTCAGAAGGAATAAGGAGTTGAAGACGGTTTAAAAAATTACACCGTATGCGCATCACACTCATCGGCTCAGGCAACATAGCCACACACCTGGCTGCTGCATTTAAAAATGCGGGGCATAATATCGTGCAGGTTTATAGCAGGACCTTGCAAAATGCCGCGCTATTAGCCTATCATGTAAAAGCCGAAGCTATTGATAGCCTCGATGCTATTAACCCCGAAACCGACCTGTTTGTAATTGCGGTTAAAGATGATGTTATTGGCCCAATTGCCGGGCAATTAGCCAAATACCAGAAGCTCATGGTGCATACGTCGGGCGCAACAGATCTGTATACTTTATTGGCTTTCGCGGATAATGTTGGTGTTTTTTACCCGCTGCAAACATTCAGCAAAATAAAAGAGGTTGATTTTTCAAAAGTGCCGGTATGTATTGAGGGCGCCGATGAAGCGATAGCTAAACAGCTAACCCAATTGGCCCAAACCATCAGCAATAATGTTTATCAAATAGACTCTGCCAAACGCAAAACTTTGCATTTGGCAGCGGTATTTGCCTGCAACTTTCCCAATTACCTGTACGCTGTTGCCCAACAACTTTTAGCAGCACAAAATATGGATTTTGATATGCTGCGCCCCTTAATTTTAGAAACTGCCCAAAAGGTGCAAAGCCGCCTGCCCGGCGAGGTGCAAACCGGCCCCGCTATCCGTAACGATGAAAATACGATGGCTTTTCATTTGCAATTGCTTCAGCACCAGCCTCAATTACAGGAACTTTATACTTTATTAAGTCAGGGTATTATCAAATTGGATAATACTGAACACGGGGATAAGTAATTTTGCTACTTTTGACCCAAATGAATGTTTTTAATATAAAGATCAACTTTGAAGAAAAGGGCCACGAAGCTATTGAGTTGGCCATTGCCGAAGGAGAGTCTGTGCTGGATGTTTGCCTGGAAAACGGAATTGAACTTCAACATAATTGCGGTGGGGTATGCGGATGCAGCACCTGCCATGTTTATGTGAACCGGGGAATGGATAACATACAGGAAATATCAGACAAAGAGGAAGATTTTATTGACCGTGCCGTTAATCCGCGTATAAACTCGCGGTTAGGCTGCCAGTGTATCTTGATAGATGGCGATATTGAGGTAACGTTACCTAATCAATCGCAATTTTTGGGACATTGAAAATGATTGCACTGATTAATTAGATGATTACACCGAGAGGTGTATTAATATAAAAAAATGAACGACCATAAATTTGCCTTACCTATTCACTGGAATGACCACGAGGACATTGCCATGTCGCTTTACGAAAAGTTTGGTGATGATTTTGATGAATCAAAAATATACCGCATCCGGTTTACCGACCTGTTGGAATGGGTGCTTTCATTGCCTAACTTTGCCGGCACCCGCGAACAATCAAACGAAGGCCACCTGGAGCAGATCCAATCCGCCTGGGTTTATGAATGGCGGGATAACCAATAGTTTGCAGTTATAAGTCGGCAGTTTGCAGTCCTGCCTGATCTTAATAAATTTGCCCGATTAAATAATTAACAGCTAAAACCAGTTAACTGCAAACTGTAAACTCAAAACTGCAAACTGAATAATGGAATCCTTTTTAACTAAACTTAAAGATATAACAACTTTCATTTTTGATGTGGATGGTGTGCTTACCGATGGTTCTGTTTTTGTAACAGAGAACGGCGAGCAAAGTCGTGCATTTAACATTAAGGATGGTTATGCTTTGCAATTAGCTGTAAAATGTGGCTATAATGTGGCCGCCATTTCGGGCAGTCGTTCAAAAACAGCTATTTACCGTTTAAATAGTTTGGGTATAACAGATGTATTTATGGGCGCCCAGGTAAAGGCTGATAAGTTTAAGATATATCTTGAAGGGAAGAGTATACTCGCCGCTAATGTATTATACATGGGCGATGATATTCCCGACCTGGCAACAATGAAACTGGCCGGTTTGCCGGTTTGCCCTGCAGATGCTGTTGAAGAGATCAAAGCGGTAAGTGCTTACGTTTCCCCTTATGGAGGTGGCAAAGGCGCAGCGCGCGATGTAATTGAAAAGGTACTGAAGGTACAGGATAAGTGGATGAGCGAAGAGGCGTATAGCTGGTAGGTTTAGTTTATAGTTGATGGTTCATAGATCATAGTGAACAGAGCTATAACAACTAAACAAACTGCCATCAACCATGAACTATTAACCATGAACCAAAATAGTATCCCGCCTATTATTCTTGCTTCCAAATCTCCGCGCAGGCAGGAGTTGTTGAAACTGATGGACCTGGAGTTCCGCATTGTTTTAAAGGAGGTGGATGAGTCTTATCCGGATAACCTAAAGCCCGAAGAAATAGCAGTCTATATCGCCCAAAAAAAGGCAGAAGCATTTGATGAAGTGGTTGGCGACGAAGTGGTGCTTACGGCAGATACCATTGTAAGTGTTGACGGCCATATATTAGGCAAACCCGAAACGGTTGAACACGCTGTAGAAATGCTGCAACTACTATCAGGCAAAACGCACCAGGTAATTACCGGCGTTTGTTTATTGTATAAACATAGATACCATAGTTTTTTTGATGTGTCTGATGTGTCTTTTCGTCATTTAAGTGATGAGGAGATAAGAAGTTATGTCGAAAAATATAAACCCATGGATAAGGCCGGCTCATACGGGATACAGGAATGGGTTGGATTAACAGGCATTGAGAGGATAAACGGCTCCTATACCAATGTAGTGGGCCTGCCTACAGAAAAACTGTATAGGGAATTGGTAAAACTATCTTAAAAAAAAGCCCTGCGAAATTGATCGCAAGGCTTTCCGGATATCCGGTTATATAATAGTTGGGGTATATTTGTATTGTTATTTGGCTTTGGCAAGGGTGTATTTGCCCCAGAAATCGGTCGAGCTCATCATTGCCTGGAATGCAGCAAACGGACCGCCACCACCTCCCGGAGGGCCACCCTGTCCTCCACCACGAAATCCATCTCCTCCACCACCGCCACCAAATCCACCACCGCCGGCACCACCACCACCGCCTTGTCCGCCGCGATCGCCGCCACCACCACCCGGAGGGCCTCCGCCATCCTGTCCGCCGCGGTCACGATTGCCACGGTCGGGCATTTGTACTGCGTTTACTTTTAAGTTGTAATAGAACTCTTTAGGGTTATCTGTCGATAAGCCCAATGATTTAAGCGGTATCGCAACTTCATAGGTTAAATTGCCTTTAGTATCGTACCCGATTGATGCCTTAAAACTATATTCATTGTATATCGAGATAATACTGTCGGGTACATCTTTAAAGCCAACCAGCTTAATTTCTTTAGCTGCGTCAATTGTTTTAGTGTGAACTTTACTAAGTGCGGTTGAATCTAAAGTAAATGGGTTGCCACCACCCGGAGGGAGGCCTCCCTGCCCGCCGCCAAATCCACCACCACCGCCTCCGGGAGGGCTACCCCGATCACCGCCGCCCGGTCCGCCACCACCGGGTCCCCCTCGTTGTGATAATATGCTGGTCATGATATCTTTATTGGGCATAGGGAAAATAACCGCGAAGGCGTCTTTTTCTTTTTTCTTATCAGCTGTATTTATAGTGAAATTTATACCGGCCGCCGCAATTTTGTTGCTGTTGGTCTGGTCGGTTGATTTGATGGCCAGGTACAAGAACTTATCGTCGTTTGATAAGGTATAGTTAAGCGAGGTGGTAGGATTGAACGCCTGGAAGGTATCGTCCCACTCGGTTAACTTACCGTCGACTTTAATATTTGCCGGTGCCCTGACGCTGGCTTCCTGTATGCTCTTTAGTTTCTGGGCATAGCCATGTAAGCTTAAAGCTGTTACTAACACGATGCTTAAATTTAATTTAACTGTTTTTGAATCTTTCATTATGATTATTTTAATAGGGGTTTAACTTTCATTAATTTAATTCAATACTCCAAAGCAAGCAGATATTTTGCTGATAGAAAATGCGATAGACCGGGATGCTCAAAACATAGATAAGCAGGCAATTCCGCACTATTAAAACTGCATTGATTTATTTAACTGAAGAGATTATTTTTTAAAAGGATAGAGCCACCTCTCTGTCGATACATCTTGCCTGCTTGTAGATTTTAATTTGCTAAAACCGAGATGGTTTGTAATATTGCTTATTAAATTACCCCTAATTAATATATAACAGCCAGATATGATAGCCCAAAAATCTCAAAGCAATTTGGTTGCTGTATTAATACAAATATTAATATGGCTGGTATTGGGATTGGCCCTGATGTTTTATCAGCCATTTCCGGGCGATATAGCGGTTCCTTATCAGCTTTGGATAAAACAGGCAGTTGTTTTAGCATTGCTTGCCGGTGCGTATTATTTAAACTCACTGGTTTTAGTGCCAACCTTCCTTTTAAAGAACCGTGCAGCGTATTACCTGCTATTTATTGTATTGGTAATAACCGGCATTTTGGTTATTGATTTTTATACTGAAAAACTATTAAATATACACCAGTTGATGGATGCAGCCTTCCATCGCCAGGGTCCACCTATGCTAAGGCCGCGCCGCGATCATGAACGCGGGCCGCATTTTGATACCATAACCTTGATGATAGCGGCATTGGTATTGGGTATTAGCACCAGTATGACCACCATACAAAAATGGCAGGCCGATAAACAGCATAACCAGGTACTTCAGCAAGAAAAAACATCGTCAGAGCTTTCTTTTTTAAAGGCACAGATAAACCCGCATTTCTTTTTTAATACGCTTAATAATATTTACGCGTTAACCCATATAGATGCGGAAACCTCACGAAAAGCTATTCACCAGCTATCACGAATGATGCGATACTTGCTGTATGATACCCAGCAAACGCATACCCTACTAAGCCAGGAGGTCGCCTTTATAAAGGATTACATCAGCCTGATGCAATTGCGGCTTACGGATGTGGTGCAGATAAGTTTTGAATCGCCCGAGCCATTAATAGATATGCCGATTGCCCCTATGATATTTTTACCGTTCGTGGAGAACGCTTTTAAGCACGGTATTAGCGTAACCCAACCCAGTAAGATCACTATCAGCATTACGCAGGAAGATATGACGTTGAAGCTATCGGTTAAAAACTCTATTATAAAAGACCAGGGTGCAAGTTTGGATGAATATAGCGGGATCGGCCTGAATAATACCCGCCGCCGGCTCGATTTGTTGTATCCCGGCAAATACAATCTTTTAATTAACGAGCTGACTACCGAAAATGAATATCACGTTCACTTATTTCTTAACCTGGCATGATATTAAATTGCATAGCTGTAGATGATGAGCCATTGGCGCTTGGCCTTGTTTGCGCTTTTATTGAGCAAACACCTTTTTTAAATCTCATTGGCCGCTTTTCAAGCGCGGTAGAGGCATTAAAAGTTATACATGACCAAAAAGTAGATGTGATCTACCTCGACATACAAATGCCCGACTTGAATGGGATTGAACTTGCCCGGGTGCTCGATCATGGTAATATTGCCAATAAACCACGCATTGTATTTACAACTGCTTATAACCAGTTTGCATTGGAAGGATACAAGGTTGACGCGCTTGATTACTTGCTTAAGCCATTTAATTACGAAGAGTTTTTGCGTACCGCACATAAGGCAATCGCTTATGCAGAATTGATAAATAAGTCTGCGTCACAACAATTGGTTGATGAAGAACGGATTGAAAATGAATATTTATTCTTAAAGGTAGAATACCAACTGGTACGCATCCCGCTAAATGACATTGTTTATATAGAAGGGCTAAAGGATTACGTAAAAGTATGGCTGCAAAGCGCCGAAAAGCCAGTACTATCTCTTACAAGCCTTAAATCATTAGAGGAAAAACTGCCCGCAAAACGTTTTATGCGTATACACCGATCGTTTATTGTGTCGTTGGAAAAGATAACCTCTATTAGCCGCGGCTCCGTTAATGTCAATAAAATTAACATCACCGTTGGCGATCAGTATAAGGAAGCGTTCAATGTGTTTATGAGTAAATGGATATAAATTAACAGAAAAAACTTACGAAGTTTTAAAACTTCGTAAGTTTTTTCTGTTAATTACCTATGGCCTAACAGGCAATGGAAGTCTATTTTACAACCGCGGTATTATTCTTTCGGTTGATATCCGGTAAGGCCTTATCAGGGTCAACAGTTACACTTTCTGCCTCGCTTGTTGTAGGGAAAACAAGGGCAACTGTTTTATTGGTCATCCAGGTTTCTACCGGCACACTTATGCGTTGTTTGGTGCCGTCTTTTAATTTTACTTCTACCGTGAAGGGCATTGCCATTTGTTCTTTATTGGCAATAACTACCTGCACACCCATTTTAGGATCCTTGTTCACATATTCTGCACTGATAACGGAAAGATCAAGTTTCCAGTTATTATAGAACCAGGCGCGCCAAAACCATGACAGGTCTTCGCCTGCGCCGCTTTCCATCGACCTAAAGAAATCCTCGGGCTGCGGATGTTTGTAGGCCCATTGATGAATATAATTCCTGAAAGCATAATCAAAACGGTCTTTTCCTAAAACTTGCTCGCGCAGGGTAACGAGTGAAAATGCGGGTTTAAAATATTCTATAGGATGACGATAATTACCACCAACAGCATCGGCAGCTGTCATCATGGTAGGCGCTTTAGGGTCAACAATTGTTGGGATGATCTCATCAGCAGGATTGCCCTTACCCGGAGCGTACTCGCCATCGCGTTTAGGGGCGTATTCGCCTTTGTTAAATTCATCAGCGGCATAAACATCAATAAAGGTGTTAAAGCCCTCGTCCATGAAGGCATAACGGCGCTCGTCCGAGCCAACGATCATCGGGAACCAGTTATGGCCTATCTCGTGCGCGGTAACCCAGTACAGTTGATCGCCTTTATCTCTTATACCGTCAAACAAAATACCAGGATACTCCATACCGCCTGCAGTACCAGCTTCGTTTATAGCAACAGGGTAGGGGTAAGTGAACCATTTTTCAGAAAAGTATTCAATTGATTTTTTCAGGTATTCGGTTGATCTTCCCCAGCCGGTAGGGCCAACACTTTCTACAGGGTATACAGACATGGATAATGACTTTTTACCGCCTGGCAGATTTATCCTTGCCGCATCCCATATATAGGCGTTTGATGCGCCAAAGGCAACATCGCGGCTGTTAAACATTTTAAAGTGCCACGTTAAATTGCCTTTATGAACAGGGCGCGAGGCAGGGTCTTTTATCTCTTCGGCAGTTCTTATCATTATGGTTTTATCGCTGGCTTTTGCCTGGTTTAACCGGGCTATTTCTTTAGCGGTTAATACTTCAGCGGGGTTTTGTAATTCGCCTGAACCCGCTACGATCATATCCCAGGGTACGGTAACGCTGTAATCAAAATTGCCGTACTCACAATAAAATTCACCGCTGCCGAGGAACGGTAGCGTATCCCATCCGTGCGAATCATCATATACGCACATCCTTGGGAACCATTGGGCAATTTCATAGATCTTGCCATTTTTGGTTTGGTTATAATCGGTACGTCCGCCAAAAGTGCCGGGGATAGTATAATGATAATTAATTAGCAGGGTGATCTTGCCGCCATTTGGGGCAAGCGCATTGGGCAGGCGAACCTGCATACGGGTGTCAGAAATAATATAGTTTACTTTTGTGGCCTTGCCATTTACCAAAATAGAAACAGACTCTAACTGGTAGCCCTCTGTATGTTGCGGGCTTGCCTGGTAAAATCCACCTAAAAAATTAGCACGCGCGTCTTTTTTATAGGTATTCTGATCCATCTGTATCCATAAATAGGGCAATGCATCCGGACTGTTATTGGTATAGGTCAGGTTTTCAGTCGCGGTAAGCGTTTTGGCTGTAGTATCAATGGTAGCTTTTAATACATAATCTGCCCGGTTTGACCAGTATTTTGGCCCCGGATTGCCATTGGCCGAATGGAACTCGTTCCCTTTATCCGTAAATAGGGGCGCAAATGCCTCGGCCGGATTATATTTGGTAATTACCGTATCTGGAATGGCGGGCCTGCGGCCGCCTCTGCGTTGTGCGTTTGCCGAAACGGCAGTCAATACAATAAGGCCTAAGCCGATAAATTTTGCTTTCATTATAAGGATCAGTTAAGTGAAAGCAATATACAAAGGAAGTTTGTGATTTGAGAAAATGGGTGCAGGATATTTTTAATTATTCCAGCATATCTGCCAAAACACCCTCTTTTAATGAGTTTGTGGTCATTATTACTGCGGAGATATTTAATTTTTGCATTATAAAGCGGGTAAATAATGCAGCGACAACGATCATGTCTACCCGTATAGGCGCTATCCCTTTGTTGCTTTTTCGTTCCTGGTGACTGGAGCAGATCAATTGATCTGTAACCTTTAAAAAATCGTCTTTTTGGAATATGTAGCTTTTTATATTTTTTAGATCGAACGGATTTCCTTTATTTAACTCAGTCACTTCGGCAAATGTTTCAAACGACCCTGATGAACCTATCAAATTAAGTATGGGATAGGATGAAACAGCTGTAAACAGATCAGCAAGGCGCTCTTCGAGGAAAGCATTAAGTGCGTTGATAGATTCGGCAGGTATAGGGTCTGTTTGGTGGAATTTATCCATTAATCGCGCAGCGCCAATTTCAAAACTTTGTTTCCATAGAATGCCGTCCTCATTGCCTAAAATAAACTCGACACTGCCGCCGCCAATATCAACAATCAATGAATTTTGTTGCGATAAACAACCACTGGTTTTTACACCTTTATAAATATAAGCCGCTTCCTGATCGCCGTTTATAGTTGCTATACTGATACCTGTTTTGTTTTTAACCTCGTCAATAAAATCCTTCCCGTTAGATGCGCTGCGTAAGGCGGATGTGGCCATCGCCCTCACCTCCTGAATATTATAGTTTAATATATGCCCGTGAAACTGCTGCATGGCTTTTACCCCACGCTCATAAGCCGCAGGCTGAATAACTCCTTTATTAATACCACCCTCGCCCAGTTTTACTGGCTCGGTAATTTTAAGCAGAATATTGGGATTAACAGCGTCGCCTTCAGCGATCAGCAAATGGAAGGTATTAGTACCCAAATCCATTACGGCGACTTGTTTATTCATAGATTAAATTGGTTCAGTCAAATATACAATTCAAAGCCATAAATGTTATAAAAAGTAAAAAGCTCAAAGTTTTAACAACTTTGAGCTTCCTGTTTTTATCTTTTATCCTTTCGACATTAATCAAAATATTCCCTCATCCGTTCAAAAAAGCTTTTTTCGTTTTTGCCGGGGTTGGGTTTAAAGTTTGGCGAGTCCTGTAGTTTTTCTAACAGGGTACGTTCTTCATTACTTAATATTTTTGGTGTCCAGATATTGATGTGGACCAGTTGGTCACCGCGATGATAAGAATTTACTTCGGGCACGCCTTTGCCTTTCAAGCGCAATATTTTGCCGCCCTGGGTTCCGGGGTCTATCTTTATTTTGGCTTTACCATCAATGGTAGGTATTTCTATATTGGTACCTAAAGCTGCATCAACAAAGGTGATATGCAGGTCATAGATCACATTATTACCATCGCGCTTTAAAGTTTCGTGCGGTATTTCCTCTATCAGTATGATCAGGTCGCCGGGTACACCGCCCCTGGGGGCCGCATTACCTTTTCCGCTCATGCTCAATTGCATGCCTTCGCTTACACCGGCAGGTACATTAATACTGATGGTTTCTTCATCGCGCACAACGCCATCGCCGTGACAAACGGTACATTTTGAGGTGATTATAGAACCTTCGCCGTTACAGGTAGGGCAGGTGCTGGTAGTTTGCATTTGGCCCAATATGGTATTGGTTACCCGGCGTACTGCGCCCTGTCCGCCACAAGTTTTACAGGTTTGAAATGCTGATTTATCTTTAGCGCCGGTACCATCGCAGGTTTTGCAAAGTACTTGTTTATTTACCTTTATTTTCTTTTCGGTGCCATTGGCAATTTCTTCAAGCGTAAGCCTTACTTTAATACGCAGGTTACTGCCACGTGCCACACGCCTGCCGCCGCTTTGCCTGCCACCGCCGCCACCTCCAAAAAATCCTTCAAACGGGCTGCCGCCACCAAAAATATCACCAAACTGGCTAAATATGTCTTCCATATTCATGCCACCGCCGCCATAACCACCATTGGCAGATTGCGCGTTGGCTGCATGACCAAACTGGTCATACCGCTGGCGTTTTTCGGGGTTGCTTAATACTTCATAAGCCTCAGCTGCTTCCTTAAAATGCTCTTCCGCGTCCTTATCACCCTGGTTTTTATCCGGGTGATATTTGATGGCCATCTTACGATAAGCCTTTTTTATTTCCTCCGCATCGGCACCTCTTGCAACGCCCAGCACATCGTAGTAATCTCTTTTAGACATTCTTTTAATTATTGATTTATTGAATTACTGAATTATCGATTTAGGACGAGGCTTGAGTTATTATCACATCAATAATTCAATCCCTCAATAATTCAATAATTATCCTTACGCTCCTACTATAACTTTTGCAAAACGTATCACATTATCGTTAAGGGTATAGCCCTTTTCCATTTCATCAACCACTTTCCCTTTTTGGTCATCGGTGGGTGCGGGTATATTTGTAATAGCTTCATGCAGGTCGGGGTTAAACTCCTGGCCTATTGATTGCATTGGTTTTAACCCCTTTTGAGAAAGCAGGTGATTTAGCTTATTTTGAATTAATGCTACGCCCTTTTTTACTGCTTTTATATCAGTTGATGTTTCCATTGCCCTTTCGGCGCGTTCAAAATCATCCAATATCGGTAATAAAGATATGATGACATCTTTGCCTGCAGTTTGCAATAATTCTGTACGTTCTTTTTGGGTACGCCTTCTAAAATTATCAAACTCGGCATACAGCCTTAAATACTTATCATTAGCAAGGGTCAACTCTTCCCTTAGCTTATCCTCGGCAGAAATTTCGGCATCTGTTAATTCCGGTGTTAGATCCTGTCCATCCAATTCGGCATTTTCTGCCGCGACAGTATCTGAATTTTCAATTGTTTCTGTGGCTTCTGTCTTTTTTTTCTTAAGCATATCAAAATTTCATAAGTAAATACTGCAAGTCAAGTATCCTGCCATTTGTGTATTTAGGACAAGGTGGCAGACTATCTTTATTTAACGCGTATATAATGACACATTTTGAACGTATTTGTCATTTAATAGCAGAGCTAATCTAATTGATAACGGGCATTGTTCATGCACATTAAGGGGCCTTTACTACCCAGCCGGCAAAGGGTTTAACGGTTGCACAATTTGGGGTTCCGTCTTTCGCTTTTCCGGGAACACTGGTTTCCAGTATCGCCCCCGGTGTAGTGCTCAGTTCATCAACAAGTTCCCAGGTAATGCCGGTTAACGGGACTTTAAGCCTTCTGCCCCATACCGATCCGTACTCGCCCGCGTAAGCGCCTATATCAATATAAAAGAAGTTATTCAGGCGTGGGCCCTGTACAAAGGGACCCCTAAAGCCGGGTAAAGTGTCTTTTTGTCTGTCACCTTTTATTTGAATGCCGAAGTTAAAATGTAAATCACTCGCCTCTGATTGTTGCACCTGGATAGTTTGGTAAACACTGCCCGAACCTTTTTGGAGCCCGAAGGTTATCCCGGCAGGTGGATCCCGGAGGATTAAATGCAGGTTTATATCCATATTGACCACACGTGAATATTATTATTTACTGCAACTTAAATAACAGCATCCTCCAAAACCTTACCATTTTCGCACTTAATAATACGCGATGGGAAAGTGCGGATGATATGATAATCATGCGTTGCCACTATTACGGCGGTACCGGATGACTGGCTGATCTGTTTAAGCAACTGTATAATTTCTTCTGAAGTGTCCTGATCAAGGTTACCAGTTGGCTCATCCGCCAATATAATTTCAGGATCGTTTAACAGGGCGCGGGCAATTACTACGCGCTGCTGCTCACCACCGGATAGTTCATGCGGCATTTTTTTTAGCTTGGAACGCAGGCCTACTTTCTCTAACACATCCAGCGTACGGTCGGCAATAAGCTTGGGGTCTGTCCAGCCGGTAGCGCGCATAACAAACTGCAGGTTTTGTTCAACAGAACGGTCTGTCAGTAATTGAAAATCCTGGAAAACTATACCCAGTTTACGGCGCAGGAACGGGATGTCATTATCGGTTATCTTATCCAGGTCATAACCACAGGCGTGCCCAGTACCGGTTGCAATGTTCAGGTCGCCATAAATTACCTTTAACAAGCTGCTTTTACCCGAGCCGGTTTGGCCTATAACCCATACAAAATCACCTTTATCAATATGCAGGTTAACGTTTGACAGTACCAGGTGTTTTTGCTGAAAAATATCAACATTGTTTAGCTTTATAATAGAGTTTCCGATCATCTTTATAGTTCTAATTTTAAGATCTTCCCAAACGGAAGGTCTTTGATAATATTCATAATATATTCTGCCTTATCGCTCAACCCCACCTTATCCAATGATTTCTCCGGCCTGTCTACCCTGAAATAGGCCAGCAAGGTAAATTTATCATCCCTAAGTTGTACATAATCCGGTATTTTGGCTACGCCCTTAACTTTTATAATATACATTTTAGTTCATGGTTAATAGTTGATAGTTCATGGTGTCACGGCAATTCACTATGAACTATGATCCATCAACTATGATCTACTCCAAAGGTATTGTTATTTTAAAGATTTGACAAAAAATCCATCGTATCAATACCATCTGCATAGTCAGCTAAACCGGGTTGCTGGCTCATGCCAAAATCAACTAACTGTGGCTTCACATTTAATGGGACGGAGCTTACTACGCATTGTATTTGATCGCTTTGCTCATTTATAAGTTTTTCTGCCGATTGGATATCCTCATAATATTCATAATACAAAACTGCCAGTGGCGATACCCAGCGCGTATCTTCTTTTACCAATAAGAAGCCATTATCCAAATGCTTATCGCCATTTACCAGGTATATCGACTTATTATAATCGTAGTTGTTATTGTATTTATGATGATCGATAATGGATTGATGGGCTTGTATGGACTCGAAAAAGAAAGCAAAATCATAACCCTTTGGAACCAATAGCTTGGATACGTTGCGGCAACCTAATCCGTAATAATCGAAAATGTCATGCCCCAACTCATATAATTGCGCTGCTGTTTCATTACCAGTTAGCACCGCTAAGCTGTTGCGGTTTTTACGGATAATATGCGGGACCTTACTAAAATAATATTCAAAATAGCGCGAAGTATTATTGCTGCCGGTGGCTATTACCACATCAAAATTTGCCAGGCGATCAACAAAAGTAAACTGACTGGCAAAACCAGGTTCAATATCAACCAGTTTTTGCAGGATGAATTTAATGAGCCGTGCATCCTGAGCGGATGCTTTAATAAGGGCGTGATTACCAGTAGTTAAAACGCAAAGCACATCATGAAACCCTACCAGCGGGATATTTCCGGCTAATATTAATCCTACCTTCTTATTCTCGGTATTTTTATCCAGATCATAATTATTGAGCCATGTTTCCAACTGTATCTTATTCAGTGATTTACCAATGGCTGTAACCGCTTTGGTTACATTGGTTGCAGTAAACCAGGCATTGTATTGCCGTTCGGTGCTAATGATCTCTGTTAGCTGTTCGTCCGGATTGGATAAATACTCTCCTAAGGAAGAAAAGACGTTAATTAGTTGTGTTCTGCTTAAATTTGACATATATATGGTGAGGATTCAAACTGTTAAATCCTTTTTTTGTTATATTTGCACGTTTTGTAACGTACGAGGCAAAGTTAATTGAGAATATAAGATTATTTTAATAATATGGCGATTATAATCACCGATGAATGTATAAACTGCGGAGCTTGCGAACCGGAGTGCCCCAATAACGCTATTTATGATGCAGGCGCAGCCTGGCGTTTTTCGGATGGGACCGGTTTAAAGGGTGTAATTGATTTTGGAGATGGCGTTACTTTAAATGCAGAAGAAACACAAGCGGCCTTATCTGACGATATATATTATATAGTACCCGATAAATGTACCGAATGTGTTGGTTTTCATGATGAGCCGCAGTGTGCTGCCGTTTGCCCGGTAGATTGCTGTGTGGATGACGAAAATGTGCGCGAAACGAAGGAAGAATTACTGGCGAAAAAAGAGTGGTTGCACATGAATGAATAGTGCATTTTTATTTTTTATAAAAAAGGGAATGCATTATATGTGTTCCCTTTTTTGTTGTTGTAACTTTTAAATTTTGTTAACGTAAAAAAGTTATACTTTGATTAAGATTAAAACATGGAATACGGCATTTGTAATTTAGCTATAATACCCCTAAGGGCCCAACCAAACGAGCGCAGCGAAGAAGTATCGCAAATACTATTTGGAGAGGCATTTGAAATTATTGAGTGGGATAATGATTGGGCACACATAATAACCGCAGTTGATAAATATAAAGGCTGGATAGGCCGGCTGCAATTTACCATGCTGGGGCACTTGGCCTATAAGCAACT
>Ga0193702_1000137_pt1 | contig 29119 bp, 28 predicted proteins | sample U3a1metaG_FD_143060 | JGI IMG/M metagenome (GOLD analysis project Ga0193702, IMG submission 143060) | Soil microbial communities from a riparian zone of the East river system, Colorado, United States - U3a1 | ecosystem: Environmental > Terrestrial > Soil > Riparian zone | place: USA: East River... | reverse complement strand
AGTATTGAAGAATATGATAATTATATTAAGCTGCTTGTAAAAACCAATTGCATTGATAATGCCAAAAAGATCTGGTGGGACATTCGTGTTCACCCGTTTTTTGAAACCATTGAGTTCCGTATTTGCGATTGCCCTATGCTGATTGACGAAACCATGACCTTTGTAGCATTATTCCAGGCATTATGTGCCAAGTTGTATAAGCTGCGTCAGCAAAACATGTCGTTTATTAATTACAACCGGGCATTGATCAATGAAAACAAATGGCGTGCTGCGCGCTATGGCATCGACGGTAAAATGATAGATTTTGGTAAAGAGATGGAAGTAAATACCAGGAGCCTGATCCTGGAACTGCTGGATTTTGTTGATGATGTGGTGGATGACCTTGGCTGCCGCGAGGACCTGCAATACGTACATAAAATATTGGAACATGGCACCGGGGCCGACAGACAGTTAGCAGTTTACGCGCAAAATAATAACTTTGCAGATGTGGTTGACTATATTACATCACAAACGTTAAAAGGAATTTAGTAAGCAAGATGATACAAACAGAAAAACCGGAAATTAAAGTTGCCATTCTTGACCTGTATGATGGGATAGCCAATGAAGGTATGCGTGGTTTCCGCGAGATCTTAGACAGATACAAGATAAAAACCGGGTTGAATTTAAGTTACGAGGTATTTGATATCCGGAAAAAAGTTGAAGTACCCTCAACTGATTTTGATATCTATATTTCAAGCGGTGGTCCCGGCGACCCGATAGACAGCGAAGGCACAGAGTGGGAAAAGAAATATTTTCAGCTGATAGATAAGCTGGAAGATCATAACCTGTCGAACACTTCGCAAAAAAAAAACGGCTTTTTTGTTTGTCATTCGTTCCAGTTGATGTGTCGCAAGTACCAGCTCGGCCATATCAATATGCGCAAATCGCCGTCGTTTGGTGTGCTGCCGGTTAATCAAACCAGCGCCGGCAGAAACGAGCCGGTGTTTGAAAACATAGCCGATCCATTTTATGCGGTTGATTCAAGGTTTTGGCAGGTGATAAACCCTGACGAAAAACGCTTTACCGAACTTGGAATGCAATTGCTGGCAATTGAAAAAGAAAGGCCGCATGTTGATTTGCCCCGGGCAATGATGGCTATCCGCTTTAGCGATTACTTTTTTTCGACCCAGTTTCACCCTGAGGCTGATGCCAAAGGCGTAAAGTCACTTTTACTGAAAGAGGAAAAAAAGAACGAAGTAGTAGCGGAACATGGCCTTGATAAATATAATGAAATGCTTGAACGGCTGGAAGACCCTGATAAAATCACACATACCCAAAATACCATGATCCCTAATTTTTTAGATCAGGCGGTGTTGAGTTTGCAGGAAGCGTAACCGGGATTTAGGCGATTTAAAGGATTATCTATCAGAAAAGAAGTTCTTTTATCTTCAATAACTATTTTATGAGTTTATTTTTTGAACCATGATTTGTGTGATTAAAGGATTATCACGATTGAAAGCTGCGCAGATTAAAATCAGCAAATCCTAAAATCAAGTGAATCAGCGTTCAGAAAACATGAATGACAAGAATGAACTAATATCATGAACCCATCTGCCAGAAAAACCTATAACGCCAATTTCGCTAAAGAAAAATATCAAAACTTTCTAAGTGATCTGAATGCTGGTCTGAGCGAGCCTATTGCTTTCCGTGTTGCTGAAACACCTGTTTTTTTGACGGATGATTTTCGTGATAAGCTGATCTCGGCAGGGAATAATATTGTTGACACTATCCTGCAGCCTGATTTTAAAGAGATCACAGAACGTGCCATTCCTGAAAAGTGGGGGGTAGCCAATGAAAATGATCACCCGCATTTTATTGCGCTTGATTTTGGGATTTGTAAGGATGAAGCCGGCAACATTGTACCCAAACTGATAGAATTACAGGGCTTCCCGTCGTTATATGGTTTCCAGGTAAACCTGGCCGATAAGTATAGAGATAATTTTGAGATCGCCAACGATCAAACAGTATATTTCAGCGGGCTTGATAAATCCTCCTACATCAATCTGCTAAAAAAAACCATTGTAGGGGATTTTGAACCGGACGAAGTTGTGTTAATGGATGTTAATGCGCCGGGACAAAAAACGGTGGTTGATTTTTATCTCACTCAAAAATATATAGGCACGCCCGTTGTTTCATTAAGTGACCTGGAACAGGATGGCGACCAACTTTTTTACCGGGTAAACGGCGAAAAAAAAAGAATCAGGCGAATTTATAACCGGTTGATATTTGATGAGATAGAAGGCGATCAAAATATCTTCGAAAAAGTTGTTGATATAAGGCAGCCGCTTGACGTGGAATGGATAACACACCCGAACTGGTTTTATCGCGTTAGCAAGTTTACGATGCCCTTTTTAAAGGGTGATTACATCCCCAAAACTCAATTTTTACACCGATTAGAAGAAATTCCTGCTGATCTTGAAAACTATGTGCTTAAACCGCTGTTTTCATTTGCGGGGCAGGGTGTAATAATAGATGTTTCAAAAGATGACATTCAAAACATAAAGGATCCGGAAAACTGGATCCTGCAGCAAAAAGTAAATTATGAGCCGGTAGTACATGCGCCTGATGGCGGTGTGAAGGTTGAAATAAGGCTGCTATACCTATGGCCAAATGGTGACGAAAAGCCCACATTAGCTATAAATCTGGCCCGCTTAAGCCGCGGAAAAATGATAGGCGTGCGCTATAATCAGGATTTTGACTGGGTAGGCGGCACTATTGCGTTTATGTCTGTTTAAGAATAGATATGAGACGTGAGATTTGAGATATGAGACTAAAAAAAGAATAATGCGATATTCTGGCTTATTACTTTACTTCAGATTCCTGTCTCAACTCTCACGTCTCATATCTCACATCTTTACAAATTAAACCAAATACTATTTCGGTTGTCTCTAACGTATATATATAAATTGTAGTAAATTTGTGACATGAATATCCAGGTAATTATAATAGCGATACTATTTGCAGCAGCAGTTTTTTATGTTTGCAGGCTTATTTATAAAAACTTGTTTACAAAAAAAAGCTGCGGCAGTAACTGTAAATGCGGCGTTGATTTTTCGGCAATTGAAGCCGGCAAACCAAACAAATAAGATAAACCATTTATATACTTTAAAAACAAAGTAGTATTTTATTTAAAAAATTTTAATGTCTAATAAACAGGTTTTTCAAACTGATACCCCGAGTAGATGGATCCGTTTTAAGTGGCTTAGCCGCGTAATCATTATTGTATTGCTTGCCAGCGTTGTTGCAGCTGCAATTACAGTAACCTCAAAGCATTATCCAAGTTTGCCAAACTTGAACCCGGCGCCCAAAAAACTCACTAAGGAAGAGCTTGATCAATTAAAAAAATCAAAAAAATATAAAGATTTTAAAATTGATAAACGCGAGATTCAAAAATTAGCTGTAGCGCGTCATTTACACCAACTGAAGCGCCCTAATAATAAAGACCGGATAAATGCTGCCTTTTACCGGCCATGGGAAGCCCAGGCGTATTATTCTCTTGCCGAACATATTGCCAAACTGGATATGATTGTAAGCGAGGGCTTTTTTATAAAGCCCAAAACCGATACAATTATTGCCAATGTTGATACAGGGCTCATCAACCTGAATAAAAAATATAAAAAGCCGGTGTTGATAACGTTATCAAACTACGTTAATGTTAACAATGCTACCGGTGGATACGATAGTAAGGATGTTGAACGCATTATTAAAGATAAAAAACTTCGTGTTGAGTTCATAAACAGCATTGTACGTCAGCTAAAAAGATTTAATTTCCAGGGCATTAACCTCGATTTTGATGAAATTAAAGATCGCAACAGCAAAAACTACATTGCTTTTGAAAATGATTTGTACGCCATATTACACCCGGCCGGATTTTTAGTAACCCAAAACGTAATTCCGGAAGATGAACAGTTTAACCTGGAACGCCTGCAACATGTAAATGACTTTTTATTTGTGATGGCCATTGACCAGCACAATGAAAACAGTAATGCTGGCGATCTTTCAAACCAGCACTGGGTTGAAAAAATATTGGATGATGTATGTACCCGCATACCAAGCGAAAAAGTAATATTAACGGTGGCTGGCGGGGCTTATGACTGGCCCAAAGGCAGTATAGGAACAGCAATAGGCTATCCACAAGCTATAAGCGTTGCCCAGGAAAATAAAAGCAAGATCACGTTCGACCCGATGTCGGCAAACCTTCATTATACCTATTTTGATGATGACAGTTTAGAACATACCGTATATTTTACCGATGCTGCTACTAACTTTAACATTATCCGCCAGGCGGATGACTGGGCTACCGGTGGTGTTGCCTTATGGCGCTTAGGAGCGGAAGACCCTCGTTTATGGACATTTTTTCAAAAGAATTTATCGACAGACTCCTTGAAAAAAACAGGGGTAGATGTAAGGCGATTAACTACTGTAGGCTTAAATAATAAGATAAATTATGATGGCAATGGGGAGGTGCTGGACCTGATAACAACACCTGATACCGGGCACATTAATGTGCAAATGGATACAACAAATTTTGTTATAACCAATCAGAACTACATTAAGCTGCCTACTAAATATGTTATAAAAAAATATGGTTATGCCCCTGGTAAAATAGTTTTAACATTTGATGATGGCCCCGATCCTGATTATACCCCAAGGATTTTAGATATTTTAAAGAGGGAACATGTACCCGCCGCATTTTTTGTAGTCGGTTCCATGGCCGAAAAAAACATCTCTATCCTGCGCAGGGAGTTTGAAGAGGGCTATGAAATTGGCAATCATACTTTTTTTCACCCGGATATTTCTACAGTCAGCATTCAGAGGGTTAACCTTGAGCTAAACGCAACCCGTAAGCTGATAGAGTCGGTAACAGGCAGAAGTACCATCTTATTCAGGCCGCCATTTAATGCCGATGCCGAGCCGCAAACACTGGCCGAGGTTATCCCGGTAGCAGAAAGCCGCAAGCAAAGCTATATTAATATTGGCGAATCAATTGACCCATGGGATTGGCAGCCGGGCGTAACTGCCGATAGTATTATTGCCCGTACTATACGGCAAAAAGACAATGGCTCTATGCTATTGCTGCATGATGCAGGTGGCGACACCCGTGAAGAAACTGTGAAAGCACTTCCTGAAATTATCCATTTTTTTAAAAGCCATGGATATAAATTCACTACCATAGCCGATGTTTTGGGTAAAACCAAGGATGACCTGATGCCGCCAATAAAAGACGATGCAAATTCGGGGGTGTTAGGCTCATTATATAATTTACTGATCCAGTTTTATTTTTATGGTAACTGGTTCTTGCTTTACCTGTTCCTGTCGGCTATTTTTCTTGCCGTTGGCCGTGTAGTGCTTATTGGGATACTTGCGATAAGGCAATATACCGACGACAAAAAGATCAACCGGGCTGTTGTTGACCTTTCTACCCTGCCACCGGTAAGTATAATTGTACCAGGCTATAATGAAGAAGTTACCGCTATAAAAACCATCCAAAGTCTGCTTAAAACAGAGTATAACATCTTTGAAATAATTTTTATTGATGATGGATCTAAAGACAAAACCTACGAACTTGTAAATGAGGCATATGGACATCATCCATTGGTTAAAGTATTAACCAAACCCAATGGTGGCAAGGCCTCGGCATTAAACTTTGGTATAAGCCACGCTCAATATGAATTTGTAGTTTGTATTGACGCGGATACCCAGCTAAAAGACGATGCCATATACCATTTGATGACTTATTTTACCGATGACGAAATTGGAGCAGTTGCCGGTACGGTTAAGGTAGGTAATGAAAATAACATGATCACCCGCTGGCAGTCTATTGAATATATTACAGCACAAAATATGGACAGGCGCGCCTTTGACCTTATCAATAGCATTACTGTTGTACCAGGCGCTATAGGGGCATTCCGCAAATCAGCTATATACAAAGCCGGTGGGTTCACCTACGATACCCTGGCAGAGGACTGCGACCTTACCATGCGGATCTTAAAGCAAGGCTATATAGTTAAAAACTGTGCAGAGGCCATTGCCTATACTGAGGCGCCCGAAACGCTTAATGGTTTGCTAAAGCAACGTTTTCGCTGGAGCTTTGGCGTAATACAAAGCTTTTGGAAAAACAGGGACGCACTTTTTAATAAAAAATACAAGTTTTTTGGCATGGTGGGGATGCCTAACATTCTCCTTTTCCAAATCATTCTTCCTCTATTCTCGCCACTGGCCGACCTGATGATGATATTTGGCTTGCTTAGTGATAAGCCCGGCAAAATCCTGTTTTTTTACGTGGCATTTGTGATCATAGATTTTATAGTGGCCATTATTGCATTCCGGATGGAGAAGGAAGATTACAAAAAGCTGGTTTATATTATACCTCAACGATTTATATGGCGGCAATTAATGTACTATGTACTATTCAAATCAATCCGCAAAGCCTTAAAAGGTGAGCTTAGCGGCTGGGGCGCGTTGAAACGTACCGGAAATGTGATTGTTAAAAAAGATGTGCCTGTTAATAGTGATTAGAGGCTGGAGATTAGAGATTAGTTGAAAAGTGTGTAAGCCAAAGCGATGGAGGTATAAGAACAGTTAAGTTAAGTTAACTTATTTTATGGAAACACCCGTACTTACGGTAATTGATATTGGCAGCCAAACAGCCGAAATTAGCGACCTGTATAAAAACATACCTCTTGCTTTTATTAATGACCATGTGATACGGGTTAGCGTTATGACTCAGCCATTTTATTGGCATCTACATCCAAATTCCGATGAAAGCTTTTTAGTTATTGAAGGATCCCTGCTTATTGACCTGGAAAACACCACGGTAGAATTGCTACCCGGGCAACTATTTACAATCCCCAAAAACACAAATCATCGTACAAGACCTAAAGGCAGCAAGTCGGTAAATCTCACATTTGAGCTTAGGGACATAGAGACAATAAAAACTGGCAACTTGGATGACATTTCCGCATCTTAATCTGCCGGACTGCGGGCTAAACTTTCTCTATCAAACATACCGCGTAGGCAACAACGCCTTCTTCACGGCCTATAAAGCCTAGTTTTTCGTTTGTGGTGGCTTTTATTGAGATGTCATCAGCGTCAATACCCGCGGCTTTAGCTATATTGGCTTGCATAGCAGGGATGTGCGGGTTTATTTTTGGTGCTTCAAGACACACCATTGCGTCAATATTATTTATTTCCCAGCCTTTCTCCCTTAACAGCTTCATAACGTGCTGCAATAGCACCAGGCTGCTGATCCCACGCCATCTTTCGTCCGTATTTGAAAAATGATGGCCAATATCACGCAGGTTGGCTGCCCCTAACAAGGCATCGCAAATAGCGTGCAACAGTACATCCGCATCAGAATGTCCGAAAGCACCTGCATGGTGCTCCAAATTAACCCCGCCTAAAACAAATGGATGTTGTTCTTTTAACTGGTGTACATCAAACCCAAATCCTACCCTGATCTTACCCATTACCTTTTTCGCGAGTTTTTATCGCCGCCAAAGCTGGCTGATAATGTAAAACGTAAAGTATTAGCTAAAGGGTTATTTTGCTGGCTGGCAGCGAGGTATGAAAAATCAAAAGTATAACTGTCGTATTTTAATCCAACCCCGGCAGTTAAATAATGCGCTCCGCCTTTGCTGGCATTTTGATAAAAATAGCCTGTCCTTATTGCAAACAACTGGTTATACCAATATTCAAAACCAGGTGAAATAGAAACTTCCTTCAGTTCTTCGCTAAAGCCACCGGGCGCATCAGAAAACGAACCGAAAATACCGGCAGGCACCGATACATTATCGTCCTTACCTTTTATAATATTGCCATCAGCATCGCGGATTGGCGGGGTTGGCACTAAAAGCTTATTAAAATCAACGGTAAAAGTTATTTGATTATAATCATCAAGGTTTATAGTATTGGCGACGCCCATTTTCAAATTTGCCGGCAAAAAATATTTAGGGCCAGCATCGCTATAGCTGATCTTTGAACCGATATTTGAGATATTAGTACCAAAGGCAAAAATGGCATCAGACCCGAACTCCTGCAGTGGTTTATTGTAATATAACGATACGCCTGCTGATAAAGCATTACCGGCCTTTGCCTGCTGACCAGATCCGGTTGCAAAATAAGCATTTGATAAACTGGAATGAATAAAACCAACTGTTAACCCAAGCGAAAGGTTTTCGCCAAATTTACGGGCAAAAGAGGTGTTTATTAAAAACTCGTTGGGCGTATAAGTACCCTGGTTATTTTGATTAGGATCAGTAAGCTGGATGCTCCCGTAATTAAAGTAACGCAGCGATGCGCCGATAGTATTACGGTCATCAATCTTATGTGCATAACTTAAATAGGATAAACTGATATCCGGAACCAATTGACGAAGCCACGGACTATATGATAAAGCAACATTGTCATTGTTTTCAAGAAAAGCAAGCTTAGCAGGGTTCCAGTAATTGGCATTCACATCAGGTGTTAACGCAACGCCTGCATCTCCCATTGCCCCTGATCGGGAATCGGGTGTAATATTTAAAAAAGGCACAGCCGTTGGTATAGCCGTTGAGTAATTTGACCCATTGGAGCTTGTTTGTGAAATTGCTAACCCCGGCAGTAAAACCGAAGTACAAATAATAATAGCTTTGCTGTATAAAAACTTCATCTGCGAAATTTACGCTTACTTTTAGATAATAAATATATGCTAATTGCAGTCTATTACGTACAAGTATCCAAATAAGTTTTCCACCGACATATTTGAGAAAAATGCAACACATAACAAATGTTTTTCGTTTAACAGCCAATAGAGTTTTAATTTCTTTTAAAGATTGGGGTTAAATAATTAGCATTTTAGGCAAAATGTTCTAAATTTACCCTTTAAATTAACTGTAAGAATATGAAAGTACTTTTTACTAAAACTGCGATGGTACTGTTGGGCGTAGGCGCGATGTTGAGCAGCTGCAGTAAACATCAGCAATCTGAAAAGACCGGAATGGCTTATAACGACAAGACAAATGGCGGTTATGAGCGATTCAGGCAAACACACCCGTCACCCGGGCCGGGCCTTATCCCTATTGAGGGCGGTACTTTTGTGGTAGGCGGCAGTGCAGATCAAGATGTTACCTATGATTATAACAATGTACGACGCAGGGTAACTATACCTTCATTTTACATGGATGAGACAGAAGTTGCCAACCAGGACTGGCTCGATTACCTGCACTGGATAAATATTACCTATCCGCAGGACCGTGAGTTGTACTATAACGCCATTCCTGATACACTGGTATGGCGCAGGCCCTTATCATACAATGAACCCTATGTTGATAACTATTTAAGGCACCCTGCCTTTCAGGACTACCCGGTTGTGGGTGTAACGTGGGACCAGGCACAGGATTATTGCCAGTGGAGGACCGATCGTACAAACGAAAACATTTTACGGGAACGCGGAAACCTGGTGGCATGGAAAGACCTTGGTGGAACAGGTAAAGGCAAAAACGCCACTCCTGCCCCTACAAATCAAGAGGCTTTTAATACCGATGTTTATTTAAACGGACAAATAAGAGGGGCCGGAGTTGACGGTAAAAAAATGTTACCTGATTTAAGCCCAAATGCAAAAGCTGCTACCGGCGCAAATGGCAAAGGTGGTGGCAAACCGGTGAGGCCTGTGCGTTTGGAAGACGGAATCTTAAAACAAGGCTACCGTTTACCTTCAGAAGCCGAGTGGGAATACGCTGCTCTTGCATTAATAGGCAATACACAATTTGAAAATATTGATGATAATAAAGTTTATCCATGGAATGGCTTAGGTGTTAGATCATCAAAAAAGGCTACGCGCGGCTTAATAATGGCCAACTTTAAACGTGGCCAGGGTGATAATGCCGGTGTTGGCGGATACCTGAATGATAAAGCTGATATTACTGCACCTGTAAGGGCTTATCCACCAAATGATTTTGGCTTATATAATATGGCCGGAAACGTAAATGAATGGGTACAGGATACTTATCGCCAAACCTCGTTTGAAGAGTTTGACGATTTCAACCCATTCCGTGGCAATGAGTTTACCAATAAAAGGTTAGCTGATCCTACAAAAGGCCTTTATGCTAAAGATAAATATGGCAAGCCGATTAAAGATCCGTCTAAATCAAACAAAAAAATGAAATACAGCGAGTTGATTGCGCTGCAGCAGGCACAGGCTAACGGCACTGATCCAAACGCTGCGCCTAATGCAGCCGCTCCCAACGCAGCCGCACCTACCGCCGCTGCTCCTGGTGCTACCACAGCAGCTACATCAGCTATGCCGGGTCAAAAAAATGATTTGGCAGGCAAGCCTTATAACGCAGATTACAGGGGTTATAATGACACTGTGAACACCGCTTTGTATGGTAAAACCACATTGGTTAATGACCATTCAAAGGTTTACAAAGGTGGCTCATGGAATGATATGGCATTTTGGCTAAACCCTGCTACCCGCCGTTTTATGAACGAGGACGATGCAAGCGCCGAAGTTGGTTTCCGTTGCGCAATGACATTGGTTGGCGCACCTGAAATTCATCCTGAAGGCAAACCGCATTATAGCACTAAAAAATCGAAGCCGTATAAAGCAACAAGGTAATATTCAGAAAACGATACAAACAAAAAACGCGCTCCAAAACGGAGCGCGTTTTTTGTTTGTATCGTTAAGCTTTCAAAACAGCATTAAAACCTGTCCCTTTTCTACTTTATCGCCAGGTTTTATCTTAACCGATTTTACAATAACATCAGCTGCGGCTTTTATAATATTCTCCATTTTCATAGCCTCCAGTACAAACAGGTTATCGCCCTTTTTAATTTCCATCCCTTCGGTAACAAATACTTTAAACACCATGCCCGGCATTGGCGCCTTTACTTCGCTTACCTTTGCCGCATTTAAACTGCTCAAGCCCAGTTTATCAAGCAAAATATCAAACTGGTCTTTTGCTGTAATGGTGTAGGTATTATTATTGACTTTAATTTCTGCTGTCTTCTCAGCGGCATCAAAGGTAACCACCTCCACATTGTACGATTGAAGGTTATTTATAACATGAAACACCGAAGAATTTAGCTGTTGGAGATCGGCAGTTATTTTTTCACTGTTTATAGATAGCTCATCCCCATCTTTAGTTATATCGTAGTTATACTTGTCGTTAACTTTTACCTGGTACATGTGTTTTAGATTTGAGACGTTAGATATGAGATTTGAGATAATTTATAGAAAGACTTACGAAGTTTTAAAAACTTCGTAAGTCTGAAATAGTTATTGCGTTAGTACGTACTGAATCATGTTAGCACCCATTTTAAGCGCCTTCACGCGGTTTTCCTGGGTATCATTAGGGTAAGTGCCGTAATCTTCCCAACCGTTGCCTAAATCGCATTCATAGGTGTAAAAGCATACCAGCCTGCCTTTACAGATCAATCCGAAACCCTGCGCTCTTTTGCCATCGTGTTCATGAATTTTCGGCAAACCATTTGGGAAAGGAAATTTCTGGTGATAGATGGGATGGTTTAACGGCAGTTCCACAAAATCAAGCTCGGGAAAAACCTTTTTCATTTGCGGACGGATAAACTGATCCAGTCCGTAATTATCGTCAATATGCAAAAAACCACCACCGGTTAAATATTTCCTTAGATTGCGTACATCCTGGTCAGAGAAGATAACGTTTCCATGGCCGGTCATGAAAATAAAAGGATAATTAAAGATCTCGGCGCTGCCGGCTTCAACCACTTCGTCTTCCTGCTGGAAGTTGGTTTTCAAATTATCGTTGCAAAACTTGATCAGGTTAGGTAATGCGGTCCTATCGCCATACCAATCGCCACCACCGTTATATTTTAGCTTTGCCATTTTATAAGTAGGCGCATTGAAGCTGCTGATAACAACCGCCAGGCAAAAGGCACAAACTATACAAACAATTTTCTTCATATAACAGTGGTATTAAACCCCTCTGTCATTCTGAGCAAGAGCGAAGAATCTGCTACTACATAAGACATAAACGCGGACAAGTATAGTACAAAATTAACGATCGTATACGATTCTTCACTGCGTTCAGAATGACAAAAAGAAGAAATCAAATATATTAAATTACCTATTCAAAAAATTCACTTCAAAGCAAGCTTCTAACGCAGCTGTCTCCGTTCTTAAACGGCTTTCACCTAAAGTTATGGCTTTAAAATCGTTTTTTAAAGCATCCGTAATTTCAGCCGGCGTAAAATCACCCTCCGGGCCTATCAGTATTAGATAACTCCCGTTTGCTATAATCTCGTTTTTCAGGCTGGTTTTATCACCATTGTCGCAATGTGCTATAAACTTTTGGCCGGTAAACGATTTTGCCAGTAACTGGTTAAAGCTTAAAGGCTCATTTAAAACAGGGTGATAGGCTTTTATAGATTGTTTTATTGCCGAAGTAATAATCTTATTAAGCCGCTCAACCTTTGCTTCTTTGCGTTCCGAACGCTGGCAAATGATCAACGAAATTTCATCAATGCCAATCTCTGTAGCTTTCTCCAGAAACCATTCTGTACGTTCAATATTTTTTGTGGGAGCTATCGCGATATGCAAATAATGGTTCCGTTTATTAAACGCCGCAGTAACTGAGTTTATTTGAAGGATGGTTCTTTTTGGATGGGCATCCAATATACTGGCAGCATAAAGGCCGCCTTTACCGTCAATTAATTGCAGTTCATCACCCTTTTCAAGCCGCATAACCCTTATGGCATGCTTACTCTCTTCTTCGTTAAGAAAATATTGCGGGTGCGAGGGGTTAATATCAGGTGTATAAAAAAGCTGCATATTTGAGCAAAAAAGCCGAAAGCGTAAAGCTAAAAGGTATAAATTAAATATCCGAATTAATGCCCGATTAATTACTCAATGCTTCGGCTATGGACCATTGTCTATCGTCTATGGACTCTCTTCTCAATGTAAATCTACAGCATCTTCTTCATTTATCAGCAGCTCAAGCTTAACTGCTTCAATGTTTTGGTCTGATTTTTTCAGTACGGTTATATTATACCCGTTTGATTCTTTTTGTTCACCAACGTCAGGGATCTTTCCAAAAATATCACCCAGCCAGCCCGATACCGTGTCAAAGTCGCCGTCTTCGGGCAGGTCATGCGGCAAATGTTCATTTACATCATATATGGGTGCAAGTGCATTTACAATAAACTCGCGGTCGTTCACCCTTTCAACTATTGGTTTTTCCTCATCATACTCATCCTGAATCTCGCCAACAAGTTCCTCAACAATATCTTCCAGCGTAACCATACCTGCAGTACCGCCAAACTCATCAGATACAATTGCAATCTGGATACGTTTTTGCTGCAGTTCCGCCATCAGATCATTGATCTTTTTGGTTTCGGGGATGAAGTAGGGTTTACGGATAATATCTTTTAATACTATTGGCTCGTTACGGGCAAGCAAGGGCAAGATATCTTTTGCATGAACTATCCCAATTATCTTATCAATCACATCATCATACACCGGCATGCGCGAATAACCTTCGGTTATAATAATTTGTACCAGCTCATCCTGTTCGGTATGAATTTCAACACCGGAGATCTTGGTACGCGGTACCATGATGTTTTTTACTACACGCTCGTTAAAATCAAAAACATTCTGGATCAGCTCGTGCTCGTTTGAATCAAGCGCACCTGTTTCTTTTCCCTGTTCCAGTAAATACTGCAGTTCTTCAGAGCTGTGGCTTGTTTCACCTTGTACAGGAGTTATGCCAATTAGCTTCAGCACAAAATTTGCGAAACCGTTTAACAGCCATATTATGGGCTTAAAAACCGCAAAAAACACACGTAACGGCAAAGAAATAGCCATTACTGTACGTACAGACCTTTGTATTGCTATCGATTTAGGAGCAAGCTCGCCAAATACAATATGAAATACAGTAATGGATGCGAACGCTACCAAATGACTGGTATCAACAATAAACTCCGATTTGATATTTAGGCCAAAAAATAAAAAAGCCCTCAGCATTAAAGCGGTTACTACCGACTGACCAACCCAACCCAGGGCAAGTGATGCTATAGTGATGCCCAATTGCGTAGCAGCAAGATAGCCATCAAGGTTATGCATAATGGTACGGGCCACCTTTGCTACCTGGCTGCCTGATTTTGCTTTCAGTTCAATCTGTGATCCGCGTACACGTACCATGGCAAATTCAGCAGCCACAAAAAAGCCGTTAAGCAACACCAGGAAAAGGGTAAGGAAAAGATATAAACCGTTTATTTCAAGCTCGGGCCCCATATATTAATTATTGGTACACAGGAAAAGTAGACTTATACAATTCCAAACTCTCATTTATTACTTTATGCGCATAACGCAAGCCGAGTAAATGTTCAATGGTTACGTTCTTATCTTCCAGTTTTTTGTAATCTTTAAAAAAACGCACGATCTCCGTCATCGTATGAGGAGGCAGTTCGGCAAGGTCATTAATATAATTTACCGACATATCGTTTTTTGCTACCGCGATGATCTTATCGTCCTGCTCGCCATTATCAACCATATGCATAACCCCTACTACTTTGGCTTCGATGATTGACATCGGGAAAACATCAATTGAGCAAAGTACAAGTATATCAAGCGGGTCATGATCATCACAATAGGTTTGGGGTATAAAACCATAATTTGCAGGATACATTACCGACGAAAATAAAACACGATCGAGTTTTAATAAACCCGATTCTTTATCAATTTCATATTTAGCCTTTGAACCTTTTGGAATTTCAATAATAGCGTTAACAATTTCAGGAACATTATTACCAGGGGAAACCTGGTGCCATGGATGTTGTGTACTCATTTAAATTTTTTATTTTAACTCTTTAACACGTCGCTTGGTTACCATTTGCTTTACATAAGCTATAACCAGCGGAATTGTTGTGATTATTATCAACCCGATGATAATATACTCCATATAATCTTTTATCTGTGGATACCTTCTGCCGAGAAAATACCCGGTTAGGGTAAAAGTGCTTACCCAGGCAACACTGCCGATAATGTTATAAAGCGTAAATTTTCTCAGATCAACTTTAACAACACCTGCAAAGATAGGTGCAAAAGTTCTAATTATTGGGAAAAATCTACCTAAAACCAACGCCATGCCACCATGTTTTGTGTAAAAATCTTCTGCGAGCTTTACATAACGTTGTTTAAAGAAGATTGAATTGTTTTTGCTGAACAGTTTTGGCCCCGTTCGGTACCCGAACCAGTACCCCGTGTAGTTGCCCAAAACACCTGCTGCAATAAGCGATAATACAAGGGTAAAGATAGATACATTGAGCCTTCCGCTTGAGCATAAAAGGCCCGACATAAACAATAGATAGTCGCCCGGTAAAAAAAAACCGAAAAACAGGCCGGTTTCAGCAAATACAACAATAAGCAAGAAGTAAAACCCCAGGCTTATGATGGATTGAGCGTCCGTTAAATTTTGAAGGTGTTCCCAAAAATTGTCCATTCACTATATCTGTAAAGCTACAAATATTAAATGAATTTGTAATACTTGTGTTACAGTTTTAAAGATGAGATCGAAGTTTGTAACGATATGTTACAGGTTTAAAATATTTTGTTGTAAAACTGTCAATTATGTCGACACCTTTACAACAAATAAGGTTCTTTTAAATCAACTGTGAAATAAAGCCAGGATATACACCAATAAGGATGGTTACCAATGCAGAAAAGCCGAGCACCAATTTATAGTATACAGGAATAATAAGCTCAGCACGTTCTGCATCTCTAAAGTACATGGCCACGATTACCCTGAAGTAATAGAAAATACTGATAATGGCATTAACAACCGCTAAAATAACCAGCCAAACCTGGTATTGCTTTAAAGCTGACGAGAACATATAGAACTTACCTATAAAACCGGCAGTTAAAGGGATACCCGCTAATGAAAGCATGGCTATAGTTAATACCAGTGCAAGGAAAGGGTTCTTTTTTGAGAGGCCGTTAAAGCTTTCAAAATTATCGCTGCCTGACTGCTGCTGAACCAATATCAGCGCACCAAATGCTATTATTGATGCAATAGAATACGCCGTGGCATAAATTAATACCGAGCTTCCTGAGCTTGCACCTAAAGCTACGATAGCAAATAGCAGGTAACCTGCGTGTGAAATGCTTGAAAATGCAAGCATCCGTTTAAAGCTTTGCTGATAAAGAGCGGTTACGTTGCCTATAAACAAGGTTAATATGGTTATTACCAATAACACCGGAGTCCAGAAGTCTGAAAGTGGTGCAAAGCAGGATGAGAACAGGCGTAAAAATGCTGCAAAACCCGCTGTTTTTACCACGGTGGACATGAATGCCGTGATCAGGGTTGGCGAACCTTCATATACATCAGGTGTCCAAAAATGGAAAGGGGCCGCACCAACTTTAAAACAAAGGCCAGCGATAATCAATAACACACCGGTATAAAACATTGGGGTTATATCTTTTGCGTGGGGATGCTCTAGTACCCAGTTACGGATTGCCTCTAAACTAAACGAGCCTGTTGCACCATAAATAAGCGCCACACCAAATAATAAGATGCCTGTTGAAAAAGCACCCATCAGGAAATATTTTAAAGCAGCTTCATTTGAAGCAAAGTCGCTCTTCTTAATACCTGCCAGAATGTACAAGCTTACCGACATGATCTCGATACCGATAAACAGCATAGTTAAGTTATAGAACGAAACCATAACTATAATACCTGCTAATGAAAACAGGATAATAGCATAATACTCGGCAACATGGCTGCTGATCCTCTCAAAATAGCCTCTTGATAAAAATATGATCAGGATTGTTGAAATAATGGTAACCCCGGAAAATGCTATTGAGAAATTGTCGAACAGCATCATGCCATGATAAATAGGCACTGCGCTGTTATTCCATTGCGAAACTGCAAAACCCAAAGCTGCCAGCAAACCAATAATAGTAACCGGTAACAAAGCTTTTTGAGCTTTGTACAAACCTAAATACAGGAGTACGATAGGTAAAACGGATATGATAATTAACGTATTCATTATTTTAGTTGCGGAAATTTAGGGTTCACTGTATTAAACAAGTGGTTAACTGCAGCCTCCGATATATGTAAAATTGGCTGCGGATAAATACCAATAATTATTATTAAAGCGCAAATGATGGAAAGCGCCAGTGTTTCTGAACCGCTAATATCGGTAAAAGTTACAGTTAAGGCATTGGTTTCGCCGTGCATTACTTTTTTATACATGCGCAGCATATAGACGGCTCCAAATATCATGGTTAAGCCGGCGGCGGTAACCATGTATATATTCCATTGAAAAACACTGCTCAGCAATAAGAACTCGCCCACAAAACCATTGGTCAATGGTAAAGCCACAGTGCCCAGTACAATAATTAAAAAGGCTATGGCAAACTTTGGCGCTACTTTAGCTATACCACCCAGGTTACTAATCTCGCGGGTATTTAAACGCCTGCTAATGATATCCCAGATAAAGAACATACCGATAACATTAATACCGTGACTTAACATCTGGATCATGGCGCCTTGCAGTCCTTCAACTGTCCATACAAATATTCCCGCAGCTATTAGGCCAACGTGTGCTATAGACGAATAAGCGACCAGGCGCTTACCGTCGTTTTGTTTAAATGCTATTATTGAAGCGTAACCAATGCCGATAACAGCCAGCATAATACACATGCTTTGCCATTCAAAAAATCCAAGCGGCGCATTCGGGATCATCCAGCGGATAACTCCATAGATGCCCATTTTTAGCATTATACCCGATAATAACATGGTGCCTGCTGTTGGCGCTTCGGCATAGGTATCCGGTTGCCAGGTGTGCAGCGGGAATAACGGCATCTTAATAGCAAAAGCCAAAAAGAACGCCCAGAAAACAAATACCTGGCTGTGTGCATCAAGGCCCAATTTGTAAAACTCAAAAAGGTCGTAAGTTCTTGATGGTGTTTGCAAATACAGGTAAATTATACCCAGCAACATGAACAGCGAGCCCGAAAAAGTGTAGATAAAAAACTTAAGTGTTATCCGGATGCGGTTTTCGCCGCCCCATAATGAACAGATAAAGTAAATAGGGATTAGCGCCGCTTCCCATCCAACATAAAACAAAAAGCCGTCAAGCGCGGTAAATACAACCAGCAAACCAGCTTGCATAAATAAAACCAATGCATAAAAAGCACCTGCATTTTTGTATTGATGCTTGTAGGTAGTTAAAATAATAAGCGGAACCAGCACCGTGGTAAGCAATACCATCATCATACTGATCCCATCAATACCCGCATTAAAGTAAATACCTAATTTAGGGATCCATGGCAGGTCAACTGCAAATTGTATAGATGCATCGGGGACGAAGCCTGATAAAAGAAATAATGCTATTGCCAGCTCGGCAACAGAAAAAGTTAACGCTGCATGCTTAGCTGCATTGTTCTTAAACAATAAAACTGCAAGGGCCGCAATTACCGGTAAAAAAATTAAAATACTAACCGTCATTTTATGTTGTAAACGCTAATCGTTTTTTATGCTTTAATAAAAATGTACATTAATATAGAGATGATACCTATTACCATCATAAATATGTAAAACCCTACATTACCCGTTTGCAGCAAACGCAAACCTTTGCTGGCCTCTATCGATCCTTTACCCAGCCCATTAACAAATCCATCAATACCCAAACGATCAACAACCTTGTAAAAGAATACAGACAAGGCATCCAGGGGCTTACGGATAATGGCATCATACAACTCGTCTATATAAAACTTATGATATGATATGTCAACCAAAGCCGGGCGCTCTTCTGTGTCTTTAACCGGCACATGCCCGTTTTTAATATATTTAATGTACGCATACATTATGGCCAGCACTGCACCGCCAACAGATATGCACATTAAAGTGATCTCTGTGCTTTTTGACAGCTCAGGCACTACCAGTAATGCAGTTGATTTTTCAAATACAGGCGCTAAGAAATGCTCGAGCCAGTGATGGCCACCCAATGCTTCAGGAACTCCGATCAAACCACCCACTATTGATAAAATTGCAAGGATAACCAATGGAATAGTCATTGATGCAGGCGACTCATGCAAATGATGCTCCTGCTCATGTGTACCGCGGAACTTACCGAAGAAGGTAAGGTACATCATGCGGAACATATAGAATGCAGTAAACATTGCGGTAACAACGCCTATAATATACATTGGCGTGCTGTGCATAAAGGTATGCGCCAGGATCTCATCTTTTGAAAAGAACCCTGCAAACGGCGGGATCCCCGAAATGGCCAGCGTACCAATCATCATGGTGATAAAAGTTATTTTAAGCTTGCCACTTAAACCTCCCATATTGCGCATATCCTGTTCATCGCTCATTGCGTGAATTACAGAACCTGCACCGAGGAATAATAATGCTTTAAAAAATGCATGGGTTAATACGTGAAAGAATGCGCCGGTATATGCGCCGACGCCCAAACCTAAGAACATATACCCCAACTGTGACACAGTTGAATATGCCAGCACCTTTTTAATATCTGTTTGTGTTAGCGCTATTAGTGCAGCTAAAACGGCAGTCGTTAAACCAACTACAGCTATAATGTGCATCGTATCTGGGGCAAGCGTAAACAATATATTTGAGCGGGCTATCATATAAACACCTGCTGTTACCATTGTTGCGGCATGGATCAATGCTGAAACAGGTGTAGGACCGGCCATGGCATCAGGCAACCAGGTAAATAATGGCAATTGTGCCGACTTACCTACCGCACCAACAAACAACAGGATAGTAATTAATGTATACGGGGCAGACGCAAAATTCTTTGTTCCGGCAAGTTTAAAAATGTCGGCAAAATTGGCACTGCCAAATATTATCATAATAATGAATATCGCGATAATGAAGCCCAGATCACCAATACGGTTCATGATGAATGCTTTTTTAGCGGCATCGGCATAATCAGGATTAGTGTACCAGAAACCGATAAGCAGATAAGAGCAAAGCCCCACCCCTTCCCAACCAATGAACATAATCAGGTAGTTTGACCCCATTACCAGCAAAAGCATAAAGAAGATAAACAGGTTTAAATAAGCGAAGAACTTCCCGAACCCGGCATCATCCTTCATATAGCCAACCGAATACAGGTGAATCAAAAAGCCTACTCCGGTTATGATTAGCAGCATTAATGCGCTAAGTTGATCGATCAAAAATGCGAATGAGATCTCTACTTTACCCGCAGCAAACCAGTTAAACAAACTGACATTAATTGCCTTATGGGTATCATTGATCTGCAAAAAGAGGCCAACGCTTATACCAAAAGAAATTAATACCAATGCGCTGCCGATAAAACCGATAACAGCCTTTGATAAGGTATTACGACCAATACCGTTAATAATAAAACCGGCTAACGGTAAAATAGGAATAAGCCAGATATATTTGTCCATATGCCCCTTAATCCCCTAAAGGGGAAATTTTAAGCCCTCTGACCCCCTAAAGGGGGAAATTGGGTGTTTGTTAATTATTGCCTCCTAAACCCCTAAAGGGGGAATGGAGTATTATTATTTTTATTTCTTCTAAATCCGAAATCGAAAACGGCAACGCCCTCAACGGAGTTAATCCGACTTCCGAAATCCCTCCTTACTCCCCCTTTAGGGGGCCGGGGGGCCTACCATTTTAACCTGTTCAGCACATTGATGTCTACCGAGTTTGTGTTACGATAGATCATTACAATAATAGCCAAACCAACTGCAACCTCAGCTGCTGCCAGCGCCATAACGAAGAACACGAAAACCTGGCCGGTTGCATCTCCCCTGTAAACAGAAAAGGCAGTAAGCAATAAGTTTACCGAGTTAAGCATCAACTCAACCGACATAAATATTACGATAGCATTGCGGCGAATTAATACGCCTATAACCCCTATCGAAAAAATGATAGAACATAATAATATGTAATGGTTAAGCGGTACGCCCTGTATAGTTTTTGTTAGTGTTTCCATCAGGCAGTTTTAGGGTCTTTAGTAGCCAGCAAAACCGCGCCTACCATTGCCGATAACAGCAAGATGGACGATATTTCAAATGGCAGTAAATATTCGTTAAACAATATTTTTCCAAGGTTTTTTACCAGACCAAGGCTTGGATCATTCAGTACTACCGGGTGTGAGGTACCCCATGCTTTTAATGCAGCAACAATGGTTATTAGAAAACAAGCCCCGCCTACAAAACCGGCTATCTTAACCAGGTTTGATTTGCGTGGCTCCGATTCTTTATTCAGGTTGATGAGCATCAGCGTGTATAAAAACAGCACCAGGATTGCCCCCATATACACAATAAAATTAACAACAGCCAAAAACTGGGCATTCATTAAAATATAATGGACGGTGAACGTAAAAAAGGTGAGTATAAGGTATAAAATACTGTGTACAGGGTTTTTTGCAGTAATAACCAGTATTGAAAAAAATATGGACAGAAATGCGATGAAGTAAAATGTACTCATGGTTTATATTTCAAAATACCTTTACCCCTTTAAAAGAGCAGGGCAAAGGTATAAAACTTCTTTATTGATTTAAGGGAGCTTCTACTAATTTGTCTTTACCGTAAATAAAATCTTTCCTTAAATAGTCCGAAGGTACATGCGGGCCATCTAAATAAATGGCTTCTTTAGGGCATGCCTCTTCACAAAGGCCGCAAAAAATGCAGCGCAGCATATTTATTTCATATACAGCAGCGTATTTTTCTTCGCGGTATAAATGCTCCTCGCCTTTCTGGCGCTCGGCTGCTATCATAGTAATAGCTTCGGCCGGGCATGACAGGGCACAAAGTCCGCACGCGGTACAGCGTTCTTTGCCGTTCTCGTCGCGTTTAAGCGAGTGTAAGCCGCGGAAATTTTCAGAATATTCTCTTTTTTCTTCAGGATAGCTGATGGTTACAGGCTTCCTGAAAAAGTGTTTCATGGTAATTGCCAATCCCTGCGCAATTGCCGGCAGGTAAGCCCGCTCCAAAAAATTTAGCGGCTTTGATTCAATTACCTTACGTTTATTACTTAACGGTTCCATCTGTACCCTTCTATTTGATAAATGTAATCCAAACCCCTGTTACTATAATGTTGGCAATAGCCAGTGGGATCAGGATCTTCCAGCCCAGGTCCATTAACTGATCGTAACGGAAACGGGGGATCGTCCAGCGTACCCACATAAAGAAAAATATGAACAAAAATACTTTTGCAAACATTACTACCACACCGAGCAAAGGGGCAATTGTTGGCCCTGTGTGTGCCAGCACCCAATCCATACCCGGATAGTTGTAACCACCCCAATAAAGAGTAGCCATTACTGCCGATGAAATGAACATGTTAATGTATTCAGCAAACAGGTAAAAGCCCAGCTTCATTGATGAATACTCGGTATGATAACCGCCAACAAGCTCGGTTTCGCACTCGGGCAAGTCAAATGGCGTACGGTTTGTTTCGGCAAATGCACAGATAATGAACAATAAAAAGCCGACCGGCTGATAAAGCACATTCCAGTGCCAGCCGTGCTGCTGTTCAGCAATTTCCTTCAAACTTAATGTTCCGGTTACCATCAACAATGCAATGATGGAAAGTCCCATCGAAATTTCGTAGCTGATGTTTTGCGATGCTGCGCGGATGGCGCCTAACAGCGAGTATTTATTGTTTGATGCCCAGCCGCCTATCATAACGCCGTAAACACCTAATGATACCACACCGAATATGTACAGAATGCCCACATTGATATCTGTAACCTGCAACGGAACAACGTGTGAACCTATGGTTATTGTCTGTCCCCACGGAATAACTGCAGACCCGATACAAGCTGTAAGAATAGCCAACGATGGCCCCGCAATAAACAGGAACGGACTGGCATTTGTTGGGATGATCTCTTCTTTTAAAAACATTTTGCCACCATCAGCCAGTGGTTGTAAGATACCCCACGGACCTGCACGGTTAGGGCCTACCCTATCCTGGAAAAACGCCGCTATTTTGCGTTCGGCATAGGTAGAATACATGGCAATAACCAGGCTGATAGCGAAAATGATCACTATCAATACAAATTTAATTACTATATCTGCTACTCCCATTATAAGCGTGTGTCTCGTTCAAATTGTTCTTTATTGGCTTCCATTAATACCGGGTTGGTTTTAACAACCGGCAATGGTTTAAAATCGTAGTGATTGGAGCTGATAACCGACTTGTTTGATACTTTGCGCGGCCCTTCAATTACCCAATCAGCAGTTTTCTTTTTATCAAAGCGGCAGGTATTGCAAATAAATTCCTCAACCTCGCCGTACCGATCTTTGCGTGCAGTTACGCGTAATACCTCTTCGCCTTTGTACCATAGCGTTACCTTACCATTACAACCCGGATGGTCGCAATCGCGATGCGCCTCAACAGGTTTGGTGAACCAAACGCGGTTTTTAAAGCGGAAAGTTTTATCGGTTAACGCACCTACAGGGCATACGTCAATTACGTTTCCCGAAAAATCATTATCAACTGCTGCTGTGATGTAGGTTGAGATCTCTGAATGATCCCCCCTGTTTAATATCCCGTGGATACGGTGATCTGTGATCTGATCGGCTGTAAAAACGCAGCGGTAGCACAGGATGCAACGCGTCATGTGCAGCTGAATTTTATCGCCAATATCAATTTTTTCAAAAGTACGGCGGTCAAACTCGTAACGGGTTTTTGCTGCACCATGCTCAAAGCCAAGATTTTGCAGATCGCATTCGCCAGCCTGGTCGCAAATAGGGCAATCAAGCGGGTGGTTCAGCAATAAGATTTCAACTATACCTTTACGTGCCTCAATTACCTCAGGTGAAGTAATGTTCTGTACTTCCATCCCATCCATTACGGTGGTACGGCATGATGCCACCAGCTTTGGCATCGGGCGCGGATCTTTTTCAGATCCTTTGCTTACCTTAACCAAACAGGTACGGCATTTTCCGCCGCTATCTTTTAGCTTGGAATAATAGCACATAGCAGGCGGAACAATATCGCCCCCTATTTGCCTCGCGGCATTAAGGATGGTTGTTCCTGGTTCTACTTCAACGGGGATTCCGTCTATTGTTACTTTCATTGACATTTATATGCTTGTCAAAATTATGTTTAATTTTTATTAGTTTGAACTTAAAAGCAAATCACGAAATATATCATCTAAAGCCAGTTCAAAGCCAGGTAATATCGATGTGGTGATTTTATCACCAAGGGTTAGTGCTCTATCTCCAACTACAAATTTACCTTCGTTATTCAAGACATATCTTAGCACTGACTGCTCATCGGGGTAAACTATCCAATATTCTTTAACCCCGAATTCTTCGTATAATTCGTATTTTGTTTTAAGTTCTTTTTTATTGTTTCCCGGCGATAAAATTTCAACTACTATTTCAGGTGCACCGAGGCAACTTCTAACGTCAGCCACTTTAGTTAAATCACAAATAACACACACATCCGGCTGAACTACGTTTTTAACCTTCTTATCGCTTCTTTCGTTCCTCACTAACCTAACATCAAAAGGAGCAGAGAAAACTTTGCAAGGCTTATTTTTTAAGAAACCGTAAAGTTCGCCAAAAATATTACCCGATATAAGTTGATGATTCCCGCTCGGTGCAGGGCTCATTCTAAAAATCTTACCCTTGATTAATTCCAAACGTTCTTCAAAACGCCAGGAGTAATAATCCGCGTAGGTATAAGTTTTTGAGAAGTCTAAATCATCAATGCTATTCATACACTAAAATACTTCTTTTTAATTACACCTTTCAATTTGGCAGGCGGTAGCTACTTTCATCAATTTAAATTCAAATTGAAGCTAATTTCTTTGACTCCTGTTTCAGGCGGCCCAAGTCTCAAAATAACATTAGCGCCAGCCATAAAGGAAATTTTTTCTACTGTTTCTTTTACCAGTTCGTATAACTTTTTAGCATCTGGCCCGTACATATAAAAAGAATCATCGCTGTTATCCATTGCCATTTCATGGCCGTCATATTCTCCTAAACCACTTTCATCAACCAACATTCTAAGTCTGGCTGATAGATCATAAAATGGTTCATCTTCCTCAAGTCCGTAGTTAAAATATATTATAACTGCTTGATTGTTGCCCATTTTTATTTACGCTACCGTTTCTTCCTTCTTCGGTAATGGGTCAGCATAATGTGCCAGTCCAAAATTACGGGTTACCGCTTCGGCGCCATGCGTTACATGCCATTCAAACTCATCCCTGAAATGGCGGATCGCGCTGGCCACCGGCCATGCTGCTGCGTCACCCAGCGGACAAATGGTATTTCCTTCAATCTTTTTAGATACATCAACCAGCAGGTCCATGTCGCTCAATTTGCCATGGCCGTGCTCTAAACGGTGCAATACCTTCTCCATCCATCCTGTACCCTCACGGCACGGCGAACATTGTCCGCAGCTTTCGTGGTGATAAAAACGCGTAAAGTTCCAGGTATTACGCACTATGCACTGGTCTTCATCATAAGCTATAAATCCGCCCGATCCCATCATGGTACCGCTAACAAAACCACCATCAGCTAATGATTCATAGCTCATCAGGCGTGGCTCGTTATTGATAGTTTTAAGGAACAGGTTAGCCGGAAGAATCGGCACTGATGAACCACCCGCAACAACCGCTTTTAAACGTTTTCCGTTGGCAATACCGCCGCAATATTCGTCACTGTATAAAAACTCTTCAACCGGCAGGCCAAGGTCAATTTCATAAACACCCGGTTTCTTTACGTTACCACCTGCTGAAATTAATTTAGTACCTGTACTACGGCCAATCCCTATTTTAGCATACTCTTCGCCACCTTCATTAATGATAGGCACTACAGCAGCAATTGATTCAACATTGTTCACCACTGTAGGGCAGCCATATAAACCAGCAATAGCCGGGAACGGCGGTTTAATCCGCGGATTGCCACGTTTGCCTTCCAATGATTCAAGCAGGGCGGTTTCTTCACCACAGATATATGCACCACCACCCGGTTGTACGTACAACTCCAGATCGTATCCTGTGCCTAAGATATTTTTACCTAAGAATCCCGCATTTTTTGCTTCTGCGATAGCTTTTTCAAGGATCCTGATCTGCGGCATCATTTCGCCGCGAACATAGATGTATGATGTTTTAGCGCCCAAAGCAAAACTTGCTACTATCATTCCCTCAATTAACAAGTGAGGGATATAGGTCATTAAATAACGGTCTTTAAAAGTGCCGGGTTCTGATTCATCGGCATTACAAACCAGGTAACGGGCTACACCTTCGGGCTTAGCCAAAAAGCTCCACTTCATCCCGGTAGGGAAACCTGCACCGCCGCGACCGCGTAAGCCTGATTTCTTAACTTCTTCCACTATATCGTCTGGCGACATGGTTTTCAAAGCTTTTTCAACAGAAGCATAGCCACCTTTTGATCGGTACACATCAAAAGTATTGATGCCCGGTACATTTATATGTTCTAAAAGTAATTTACGTGCCATTGCTGCTTAATATATCTTTTTGGTCAGCTTGTAATAGTTAATATGTCTAATTATGCAGCTTGCAAATGCTACAACCACAAGGAAGTTTAAAAACAACGGATTTTTATTGAAGCCATCATTACCGTAAGCAATTGTTGTTACGGTTACGGCAAACAATGAATCTGTTATAATTAACGATTTCCTGTTCATTTCATTTAATTATTGCCTTTTACTTTTAAATCTGCAATCAACTGATCAACCGAATGGTTGGTTAAATTCTCGTAAAAAGTATATTCAGGGCCTATCTGCAATACCGGGCCATAGCCGCAGGCGGCAAGGCATTCAACACCGCGCCAGCTAAACAGGCCGTCCGCAGTCACTTCGCCTTCCTTAACACCCAGCTTTTGCTCTATATGATCCATTATTTTGCCGGCTCCTACAATTTCGCAGGGGCCTGTACGGCAAACCTCCAAAACATATTTGCCTTGCGGACGCATAAAGTACATGCTGTAGAATGTAGCCACTTCATATACTTCAATATCCTGGATCTTCAGGTACTCAGCTACCTTATCCATTGCATTTGAGCTCAACCAGCCATACTCGGCCTGCACTAAATGCAAAATAGGCAGCAAAGCCGATTTTTGTTTCCCTGCGGGATAACGGCTTACTATATCATCAAACTGTTTTACCAGTTCCGGTGTAAATGTAACCGGCGACTGTTGTTCGTCAACTCTAAGCATCTAACTCTCCGGCTATAACGTTCAAACTACTCATGTTAATAATCGCATCAGATAATAACATCCCGCGGCTCATTGGCGCATACATCTGGTAATTGATAAAGCTTGGCCTGCGGAAATGCAAGCGGTACGGTGAGCGCCCGCCATCATTTACCAGGTAAAAGCCCAGCTCGCCATTTGCACCTTCAACCGAATGATAAACCTCGGTTGTTGGGGTTGGCACCTCGCCCATCACAATTTTAAAGTGATAGATCAAGGCTTCCATGTTATTATAAACTTCCTCTTTCGGAGGCAGGTAAAATTCAGGCACATCAGCATGGAAAATATCTGTTGGTTCTTTTTCCAGCTTGGTGAGGGCTTGCTCAATTATGCGCAGGCTCTGCCACATTTCTTCGTTCCTTACCAAAAAGCGGTTATAAACATCGCCGTTGGTACCAACCGGCACTTCAAATTCAAAATCTTCGTATGACGAGTATGGGTTCATCGCCCGCACATCATAATCAACACCGGCAGCACGTAACAACGGGCCACTCCAGCTATAGCTTAATGCGTCTTCGGCAGTAACTGCGGCTACATCTTTGGTACGGTCAACAAAAATTCTGTTCCGGTTAAACAAAGATTCAAACTCCCGTAAAGTGGTTGGGAAATCTTTTAAAAATTTACGTAGTTTACTAAAGGCTATCGCGTTAAAATTACGCTCAAAACCGCCGATGCGGCCAATATTTGTTGTTAAGCGCGAACCGCAAACCTCTTCGTAGATCTCATAGATAAACTCGCGGTGTTCCATCATGTAAAGGAAACCGGTAAAAGCGCCGGTATCAACACCCAACACACCGTTACAGATGATGTGGTCGCTAATCCGCGCCAGCTCCATTACTATTACACGCAGGTAATCAACACGTTTAGGCATTTCAATACCTAAAAGTTTTTCAACCGTCATATGCCAGCCCATGTTATTTATGGGCGACGAGCAGTAGTTTAACCTGTCGGTAAGCGGGGTGATCTGGTAAAAAGGCCTGTGCTCGGCAATTTTTTCAAAGGCACGGTGTATGTAACCTATTGTTGATACGCCGCTTACAATTCTTTCACCATCAAGCTGGAGCACATTCTGGAACACACCGTGTGTTGCAGGGTGTGTTGGGCCCAGGTTAAGGGTCGAAAGTTCGGTTTGCGGATCGTTATCTGTATATACCGGATGGTTCTGCATTGTTATCTTCCAAAAAAGTAATCTTTCTTATCAACACGGTTCGGATCTTCCAGCGGAAATTCTCTTCGCATCGGGAAAGCCGTCATATCGTCAACATTTAATATCCTGCGTAAATCAGGATGGCCGTCAAATATCACCCCGAAAAAATCGTAGGTTTCACGTTCCATCCAATTGGCGCCGTTCCATAAATTTGTAGCAGTAGGAATATGCACATCACCGTCAACCAAAAATACTTTAAGGCGGATGCGCACATTGTTAACCAAACTGTGCAAATGATATATAACCCCAATTTGTTTTTCCAGCTCAGGATAATGGATAGCAGTTATGTCTGTTAAAAAGATGAACTGAAGGGTTGGATCGCTTTTTAAAAAGGCTAAAATATCCATGATCTGTTCACGGCTTGTTTCAAGCGTTAAAAGCCCGAAGGGCTCTCCTACCACTGTAAACTGATCCTGGAACTTATCGCTGATCTTTGTTAAAAGCTCTTCGTTTGTTATTTTACCCATTATTGTATTCCGTATGAGGCTAATAGTTTTTGGTATTGCGGCTCATTTCTGCGGCGCAATGTCTCGCTTTTCACCAGTTCCTGGATTGCCATAAAGCCATCTATAATAGCTTCGGGGCGTGGCGGGCAACCGGGAACATAAACGTCAACCGGGATGACCTCGTCAATACCCTGCAGTACTGAATAAGTATCAAAAATACCGCCGCTTGACGCACAGGCG
>Ga0193702_1000136_pt1 | contig 29279 bp, 31 predicted proteins | sample U3a1metaG_FD_143060 | JGI IMG/M metagenome (GOLD analysis project Ga0193702, IMG submission 143060) | Soil microbial communities from a riparian zone of the East river system, Colorado, United States - U3a1 | ecosystem: Environmental > Terrestrial > Soil > Riparian zone | place: USA: East River... | reverse complement strand
TATTGAAACGGAACAAGGTATTTGCTTCTGACGATCCCTTCTACCTTGAAAAACTAAGACAAAGCGGCGACAGGAACCCTGAAAGGAAAAAGATGCTGCCACCCGAAGAAATTGTATATGATGCCGATAAAGGCTACCTGGGTGGCCCTTATGACCATATGAATAACTTTATTACCGCCATCCGCAAAAACGGCAAAGTAACCGAGGACGCCACATTTGGCTACCGTGCCGCCGCACCGGCCCTGCTATGTAACGATAGTTATTTTAAAAACGAGGCCATGCATTGGGACCCTGAGAAAATGGTGGTGAAGAGTAAGAGTTAGAGACTAGAGGCCGGAGATTAGAGACTAGTTAGTAATGGCAGAAAATAGAATAATAACCTTTCAACTTTACAACGTTTCAACCTTACAACTTTAGCGATTAGGCCGAAAGTCGGGAAGTAAAAAAGCATTTCATAACCTTTCAACTTTACAACATTTCAACCTTACAACTTTTATAACAACTACAACATTTACAACAACTACAACCTGAAAAAATGAAAAAACTAATCATATTAATAGCAGCTGCGGGCCTCATCGGTTCGCAGGCGTTGGCAACACCGCCGTATAAACCGGCCAAATCAAAGTCATCAGCCAAAATAAAAACATGGACGAGCCTGTTTGATGGTAAAAGCCTTAAAGGCTGGCATAGCTTTAACAAAAAAGGCGAGGTAAAAAACTGGACAATCGTAGATGGTTCCCTGGTTTGCCTCGGCGCTGCCCAGGGCGATACCGGCGGCGATATTGTTACTGATAAACAATACGCCAACTTTGAGCTGTCATGGGACTGGAAGATTGACAAGGGCAGCAACAGTGGTGTAATTTACCATGTGGTTGAAGACCCTAAATATCATGCAACTTATGAAACCGGCCCCGAATATCAGCTGATTGACGATTTGGGCTGGCCCGATAAACTGGAAGACTGGCAAAAAACCGGTTGCGATTATGCCATGCACTTACCAAACAGTCAAAAAAAGGTAATGCCTGTAGGCGAATGGAATACCAGCAAGATCATTTTTAAGAACGGTCATGTGGAACACTGGCTAAACGGTAAAAAGATCCTGTCGTTCCAGGCCTGGGATGCCGACTGGACAAAGAAAAAAGCCGAAGGAAAATGGAAAGACTACCCTGATTACGGCATGGCCAAAACCGGCTTCATCGCCCTGCAGGACCATGGGCACAAAGCTTACTTTAAGAATATTTTTATAAAGGAGCTATAAACTAAGATTTATGGGATTTGTAGGATTAGAGGATTACATGGCGATTAATAATCTTTTATTCATACCAACCTCAGTTCTCATGCTTCGCCCTTGTTGAAGCCAACTCCAAAGCTGTTCGGAAGATTCATTTACGCTGCTGTTACACTAAAATAAGGTTAACAGGGTGTAACAGCAAAAAGTTGACCCGAAGTACCAAAAAGTGCGTTTCCGCATTACCAACGCACTTTTTGCCGTACCTACTCCGTTAAAAAATGCGAAAAGTGCTGACAAACTAGTGTCAGCACTTTTAGTAAAAACTGCCCTCCTTGCCCTTGTTGGAGTTGTCTCCAACAAGGAGGATGAGGCTTATGATATGTAAAACGAAGGATGAGCAAAAGGGGAATTCGGGTACATACTATAAGCATGACGTTTTTATTTTCTTAAATCCGAAATCGAACATCCGAAATCCGAAATCATTTCTCCCTTAGCAGCCCCTCAATATCCAATCGTTTGGTAAACATAGTAAGCTTACCATTTTCATCAAGCGGCCAAAGTTCGTGAGGACGGTCCCAGTATAGTTCAACGCCGTTACCATCAGGGTCATCCAAATAAATAGCTTCTGATACACCATGGTCTGATGCGCCCGTTATCGGGTATTTGGCATCAATAAGGCGTTGTAATATAACCGCCAGGTCTTTGCGTTCGGGATACAAAATAGCGGTATGATACAAGCCCGGTGCATATTCAGGCGCATGCGGAGCGCCTTTGCTGTGCCAGGTATTTAAGCCAATATGGTGATGATACCCGCCCGCCGATATAAATGCAGCCTGATCGCCATACGACATCATTTTCTCGAAGCCCAGCAGGCCGCTGTAAAAGTCGAGCGATTTTTGCAGATCACTCACCTTTAAATGCACATGGCCAATGCGGGTTTGTGCAGGTACTTTATATTCTTCCATCTTAATTACATGTTTAAACATCAAATTTACGGAATGTACTGCTATTCTTTTGTTTAACGATTGTAAAATCAATTCCGAAACTAATCTCTGATCACTAACCTCTAATCTCTCAACCAAAAAACCCTACCTTTGCAGCATGATCGTAAAATCAGCCGAATTTATTTGCAGCAACACCCAGATCTCAAAGCTTCCGCCACCCGTTAAGGCGGAGTATGCTTTTATCGGGCGGTCAAATGTGGGCAAGTCATCATTAATAAATATGCTCACGGGCAAAAAGGGGCTGGCAAAAACCTCGCAAACACCGGGCAAAACACAGCTAATCAATCATTTTTTGATAAACGATAGCTGGTATATTGTTGATTTACCCGGCTATGGCTATGCAAGGGCATCAAAAACCAAAAAAGCCGACTGGAGCAAGTTTATACATACCTATTTAGATAAACGCGAAAGCCTGCAATGCGTACTGGTATTGATTGACAGCCGTCTTGAACCACAGAAAATTGATATCGAGTTTTGCAACTGGCTTGGCGAAAAAGGCTTATCGTTTATACTGGTGTTTACCAAGGCCGATAAACAGTCATCTATAAAAACTGATCAGAATATCGCTAAGTTTCGCAAGGCCCTTTTAGCTACTTTTGAGGAAGTGCCGAAGCATTATGTAACCTCGTCAGAAACACAGATGGGGCACGATGAAATTTTAGCTTTTATAAGCCAGATAAACCAGCAATTTACAATACCGGAAATAAACTTTTAACAAAAACCAAAACTATGAAACGTACAGCACATGCCCATTGGAAAGGCACCTTAACCGAAGGTAAAGGTGAAATCACCACTCAAAGTACTACCCTTAACAACACCCAGTACTCATTTAAAACCCGTTTCCAGGACGGAGTTGGCACCAACCCCGAAGAGCTGATAGCGGCAGCGCATGCTGGCTGCTTCACCATGGCGGTAGGCGCTGCCCTAACCCAGGCAGGTTTTACCCCTAACGATTTAACTACTGATGCCATTTTAGACCTGGATATGCAGGCCCTTGTAATTACCGGCATCCGTTTAGAACTAAAAGGAGCTACAATTGATGGCGTTAGCGAAGAAAAATTTAAAGAAATTGCCGAAGGCGCAAAAGCAAACTGCATTGTTTCAAAAGCCCTAAGCGTGCCTATTACCCTGGATGTGGTTTATGGATAGAGGGTAGAGACTAGAGATCAGAGGTTAGAGATTAGTAAAGAAGTTTTGATCTCAAATTCTTACTTATTTCCTAACTAATCTCTGGTCTCCAGCCTCTGATCACTATATTCAACTAATAAACTAAAATAGCGGAATAATATCCGCTATTTTAGTTTACATATTACTGATATTCAGGTTAATAATTGTTAATAACAATATCATTTTATTAAATTTATACTTTGATAATATTATTAACCAATTTAAAACCTCAATTTCATGAAAAAAGTTCTATTAGCGCTATTAGTGCTGGGAGTAACAGCATGTAGCAGTTTTGCACAAACAGGCAAAGCAAACAAATCAGAAAACGGTAAATTTAGTATTGGTGTTGATGCAGGCATACCAACGGGTAGCGCAAGTGATTTTTACAATTTTGGCATTGGCGGTTCAATTAAATATGACTTGCCGATAGCAACCAGTACCTTCTTTACCATCTCGGCCGGGTACACTGCCTTGCTTGTAAAAAGTGAATTTAAAGACGCCGGCTTTAAATCATCTAATGGGTTTATACCAGTAAAGGCAGGGTTAAAATACTATTTTAACGGCGAAGGCTTTTTTGGTGAGGGGCAGTTAGGTGCAGCATTTTCAACAGAAAGTGGTGGCGGAACAGCATTTCTTTATGCACCGGGCATAGGTTATACTTTTGATGAGGGCTTTGAAGCAGGGGTTCGTTATGAAGGATGGTCTCATGATGGTACAATTGGGCAGGTAGCCGTTCGTTTGGCATACTGTTTCCAGTAATCTAATAATTGTAAGGGTTAAAAAAATCCCTTTTATAGCCTTTGCAGTACTACAACATAATTTAAAGAGCAGCCTAACAACTGCTCTTTTTATTTGTATATATTAGCGATAGAGATTAGTGGTTAGAGATTAGAGATTAGTAAAAGATCATTTTTTCCTTCTTATTCACTTACCTTCAACTTTAAAACAACTAATCTCTGATCACTAACCTCTAGTCACTATAACTAACCTCTAATCGCTATAACTAACCTCTAATCACTATCTCAAATGGCAAATCGCTTTGGCAACCGAATTTTGTTTATCCTTATAACCTCAATAGTTATTATTGGCTTTTTGACGTTTTTATTCTTTTATATCAAGCATCAATTCACCGCATCGCGTACGGAAATTACGGAAACCGGGATGGTGCAAAAAATAACCAGCATGGGCAAGTTGGAACTGGTTAAATACACCATGAAGGATGTTATTGAGCAAAAAGAGATCCACCCGATTTTACCGGACAGTAAGGTTTTGTTTTTAGCCGTTGGCCAGGTTACCGCATGTATCGATTTGACAAAAGTTAAAAAAACCGACATTATTCAGTCAGACAGCTCGGTTACAGTTTACCTGCCGCAGCCCGAGATCTGTTACGCGGCTATTGATCATCAAAAATCAAAGGTATATGACATAAGCGGCACCTGGTTTCAGGACGATACCAAAAACATGGTGGAATCTGTTTATAAGATCGCCGAAAAAAAGATCCTTGAGAACGCCAGGCAAATGGATGTTATAGGTAGTGCCCGGCAAAATGCACTGTTAATTTTTAAACCCCTGCTGGAAAGCATTTCGGGCAAAAAGGTGATTTTGAGCTTTAGGTAGACGGGGAATGATTTCAACAATAAACATTCCGACAAAATTTGTTTAAATGTTTAATAATTCTATTTTTGTTCCATAATTAAAGTCCCGTATTAAATGTCCGCAAGCAATCCCATAAAAGAAGATCTTATCCAGGAACAGATCCTGCAGGCGGCTAAGCAGCTATTCCAGATCCATGGCCTCCGCAAGGTAACAATGGATGATGTGGCCAGGGCCATTGGTAAAGGAAGAAGCTCGCTTTACTATTATTATAAAAGCAAAGAAGAAATTTTAGATGCCGTAATGGATGTTGAGATCAGGGAGATGCTTACCGCAATTGCCCTGGCCGTAGATAAAGCAGCTACCGCTGAACAAAAGCTCCATGCTTTTTGCGTAACCAAACTAAAGGTGTTGCGCGAAAGAAGAGCGTTTTATAATACGATGGATGCCGGGATGGATGCCGACGAAATATCAAACCTTAATAAAGCTAAGTATGCACTGCACAGTCGCATTATGAAACAGGAAGGTGTCCTGCTCAGCCAAATTTTAAATTACGGCGTTGAAAAAGGTGAATTGCATATAATAAATGAGAACGATCTTGAAGTACTGATTTATGTTTTGCTTAGCAGCATACATGGTTTAAAACGGGAAATGGTTATTGAAAATGATTTTAGCGGGATAGAACCGGCAGTTGATGCATTAACCAAATTGGTTATGCATGGTTTAAAAAAGTAAAAAAATTTGATCCAGATTCGACAAAATGACAAATAATGTCGAATTGTTAATAAATATGAAATAGAAATATGACTACAGATAAAATAGCAGGAACATTCCGGGCTTTCCGAAACCGTAACTACAGCTTATTTTTTTGCGGCCAATCGGTTTCTCAAATCGGCACCTGGATGCAGCGTACAGGAGTGAGTTGGGTTGTTTACACCATGACGCATTCCGCTTTTATGCTCGGGTTAACTGTATTTGCGTCGCAGTTTCCATCTTTCCTTTTTTCCTTGCCTGGTGGCATAGCATCAGACAGGTATAACCGTTATAATGTATTGCTGGTCACACAGATCGCCTCCATGGTGCAGGCTGTATTACTGGCTATACTAACGCTTACCAATCATTACACAGTCTGGGGAATCCTCGCGCTCAGCGTAGTGCTTGGGGTAATCAATGCTTTTGATGTGCCTGCAAGGCAGCCGCTGATCCATGAAATGGTGACAGACAAAGGCGATCTTCCAAACGCACTTGCGCTTAACTCGTCCATGGTAAATCTTGCCAGGCTGGTCGGCCCCGCATTATCAGGTATCATCCTGGTAAAATTTGGCGCAGGGATTTGTTTTCTCATAAACGGACTGAGCTTTGTTGCAGTTATCGCTTCCCTGCTTTTAATGAAACTGCCTGCTTATATCCCGTCGCCGGTAAAAAAGAAAATCAAATCTGACCTTGCCGATGGTTTTGTTTATCTAAAAAGCACGCCTTCAATAAGCATAATAATGCTGATGCTTGCTTTAATCAGCTTGCTGGTATTGCCATACAACACCCTCTTACCCGTATTTGCCAAAGTGATTTACAAAGGTGATGCCGCCACTTTTGGTTATATAAATAGCTTCATTGGCGCTGGTGCAGTGGCCGGCTCAATATTCCTGGCATCCTTAAAACCCACTACCGATCTTAAGATAGTTTTATTGGCTAATTCAGTCATTTTTGGCGTTTGCCTTATGCTTTTTTCTCATATAAGCTACTTCCCCTTAGCCATGCTGTTCGCCACCTTAACCGGGTTTGGAATGATGTCGCAAACCACTATTTGCCTTACCATAATACAGGTAAACTCGCATAAAGAAATGAGGGGGCGGGTAATGAGTTATATAGCGATGGCCTATTTCGGAATGTTACCGTTAGGCAGTTTGCTTATAGGCGCTATATCTCAAAAATCAGGAGCGCCCGATACTCTACTTTACGAGGGAATAATAGCCCTTGTTATTGCTGCTCTGTTTTCAAATTTTTTAAGGAAGGATAAGCTTAACAGGAAAAGAATGGAACGGCTTAAAGAAGCGGAAGAGGTAGTGATGGAAAAAAACTGATCAAATATTTATAAAAAACAACAACACCTAATCATTTAAAATTTCTAATTATGGAATGGTATCATTATTTCGGCGGCTTTTGGGCCGGTATGTTTTTAGCAAACTTTGTACCTCACTTTATCAAAGGCGTTGCAGGCGATGCCTTTCCTACCCCCTTCGCAAATCCTCCGGGCAAAGGTTTATCATCTCCAATTGTAAATGTATTATGGGCCCTCCTTAACCTTGTAGTGGGCTATTTACTTTTCAGATTTGGTAAGGTTTCAGCTGATAACAATCTCTCGTTAATTACATTGTTTGCCGGTGTTGCCTGTATAAGCATTTTGATGGCCAAAAGATTTGCCGGCAAAGAGAAAATATGACATTGGAGAAAATTTAATATAACTATCATAAAAAACAACAAAATGGAACAAAACACAAAAAACACCGCCTTGCTGGTAATGGATATGCAAGCCGGAATACTTAGCATGCTACCCGATGCTTCATTACTTATTGCAAATGCTGCCCGGGCCATAGCAAATGCCCGCGATAAGAAAATCCCCGTTATTTATGTAACACTAAGCTTCAGGCAGGGCGCTCCTGAAATAAGTATGCACAATAAAAGATTTGCACCATACAAAGAAACATTTGGTACCGCAAATATGGCTGAGTTTGCGAATATCCACCCGGAGTTAGCGCCGCATGAAGGTGAAGTAGTTATTACAAAACGCAGGGTGAGCGCATTTACCGGCAGCGACCTGGAAGTAATATTAAGGTCGATGGAGATCAAACACCTGGTGCTTACCGGCATCTCTACCAGCGGCGTTGTGCTTTCAACGCTTCTTGAAGCAGGCGACAAAGATTATCATTTAACCGTATTGGCTGATAGCTGCGCCGACGGGGACGAAGAAGTACATCATGTGCTTACAACCAAAGTTTTCCCACGCCAGGCAGAAGTGCTTACAGTAACAGAATGGTGTAAATTGTAAATTGGCTTACCTGAAAATAAGACCAGGCAGCGCTAAAATACTGCCTGGTCTTATTTTTTTGTAACAACTTTCTTTGTTAATACGTTCAAATGCAATTCAATCTCTATCTTGTTCAACTTAACCATTATCGACTTTAAAATGAAAAAAATTTTACTTTCATTGACTATTTTAGGCTTAACCATTACTTCAGCTTTAGCGCAAACAACACCAACCACCGGCAAATTTAGTGCAGGTTTTGAAGCCGGGGTTCCTTTTGGTGCATTAATTAAAGACATTTCTTCTGTAGCCTTAGGCGGGTCGTTAAAATATGACTATCCTATTGCCACGGGGGTTTTCGTTACAGTTTCAGCCGGATACACAAATTTCATATACCAAAGTGATTATAAAGAATTCTTAAAAGAGTTTGGCATCAATAAATCAGGTGAAGGTTTTGTGCCGGTAAAAGCAGGCATTAAGTATTATGTTAGTGGTGGTTTCTATGGTGAGGCCCAGGGAGGCGTTGTATTTACAACAGAAAGCGGCGGCGGCACTGCCATTGCTTATGCCCCCGGCATTGGCTATACATGGGATGATAGCGTTGAAATAGGCGCCCGTTATGAGGGCTGGTCTAAAAACGGAACTATAAGCCAGGCTGCACTTCGCGTTGCATACCGTTTTTAATACCGTATAAATTTGTTAAAAATGCAGGAATAATTCCCCTGCATTTTTTGCTTCCATAAAAGTGAAGCCATTATTCCTTTATAAACTCCAGTTCCGCTTTTTGATAAGCCGGCTTTTTTAATTGTAAAAGTAAGCCCTGGAAGCTTTTCATCGGCCCCTCGGCAGCAAAAAGGTTCACCAGCCAGGCCGGAAGATTACCACCCGGATCAAGCTGCAGGGTATATACTACTCTTATCCTGTCTTTTGTTAAGGGTGTAATAACCCATAAACTTTTGGATGACTGCACGCGCACAATACCGTTTTTTACCGGTACGAAACCGGGCACAGCGGGGCCGTCAATAGTCACTACTTTGGTTTCCGGGTTTTGATGTACCTTCAAATGCGCCACAAAATCACGGTTTTGAACAGGCCACGGGATGTTTATTTCGGAGTAGTAATATAATTCATCTGGAGCAACCTGCTTAACAAGCACACATGATTTGGTATGATAAAGCCATTCCGGGCCGTTTTTTATATCAAGCAACACCTTAACAATTTCTGATAAGGTAGCCTTTAACTCACAATCAACTTTTATTGCCTTAAATTTTGAGTCGGTTACTGTGCTGGTGTAAACTTTTATTCCGCTCTTTTCATTTTTTAGTTCCCAGTTGGTTTGGGCGTTAGCCCCTGTGATTTTTAAAAGAAGAAGCAATATGATAGCGATCCTGTACATTAACAAATAGTTAGTTTAAAATCAAATCTAAGTAACCATTTGCTTTGTATTGCAACTAAGATGCTTTATGACAATAAACAAGCAATAAATGCTTAAAACCACATTTAAATGAATAAAAGCTTATAATTTTCTTTATGTTTATAGCTTTACAAGCTGTTTTAGTATGAAAAAAGCCTTCCTATCCTTAAGTATGTTTTTAATTGGCTCGCTAAGTGCATTTGCACAGGTAACAATGAGTCCGCACGTTAGCATAGGTGGCGAATATGGATTAACAACAGGTAATCTTTCAAGCTTATACGGTTCAGTTATTGGAGGCTCTGTCAAGCTTGAAATCCCCGTAAGCTCTCCTAAATTTAACTTAACAGCTACCCTGGGTTTTACTGAATATTTGGTACGCCTGGATTATAACGGCCCCCTTAACTTACAGCACCTTCAATTTTTACCCGTGGAGCTTGGCGCCAGGTATTACTTTTCAAAAATAGCTTATGTTGAAGGCGATGCAGGGGTATCATTCAACTTACAGGATAATTCCGGAGGATCATCATCTGCATTTATATATTCGCCGGTAATAGGTTTTTCAGCACCCACAAGTAATCATAAGGGAACCATTGATCTGGGCTTAAGATATGAAAGCCGTGTACAAAGCGCCGGCAATATCAACCAGGTAGCCTTACGCCTGGCCTATCGCTTCGGGCCAACTTATCCGGCCGAAAAGAAGAAAAAGGACGCTAAATAACCCCGGGGCATTGGGTTCATCACACACAATAAAACTGCATTTTACCGTTTTGCTTTACTATATTATTGTGTAATTTCGGCATTCATCACTGAACATCAAAGTGCTTAGCATCCTCAAAAAAGAAATAACTTCTTACCTCAGTTCCCTGGTAGCGTATGTTACTATTGGCGTGTTTTTATTAGTGTTAGGTTTATTTTTATGGGTATTCCCTGAATCAAGCATTCTTGATTACGGCTACGCTACGCTCGACAGTCTTTTTAGCACTGCACCTTACCTGTTTATGTTCCTCATTCCGGCAATAACCATGCGGTCGCTTGCCGAGGAACGCAAGGAAGGAACTTTTGAGCTGCTCCTCACCCGCCCCCTGGCCGACTGGCAAATTGTTGTAGGTAAATATTTTGCCTGCCTGTTGCTGGTACTGTTTGCCTTAATACCTACGCTGGTTTATTACTATTCTGTTTACCAACTAGGCACCCCACAAGGCAATATTGATACCGGCGGGGTAATTGGCTCATATATTGGTTTATTTTTATTAGGAGCGAGCTTTGTCGCCATTGGTTTATTTGCATCGTCAGTAAGTAAAAACCAGGTAATTGCTTTTACCATAGCCGTATTTCTCTGTTTCTTTTTTTACAGCGGCTTTGATTCGCTTAGCCAATTGCTCTCCCTGCAAAGCCTTAGCCTGCAGGACTTAGGCATAACCGAGCATTACCAATCCGTAAGCCGCGGCGTTCTGGATACCCGCGACCTGGTTTATTTCATTATTCTTACCTGCCTGTTTATTTGCTTAACCTTGTTTGTATTAATAAAGCAAAGGCAAAAATCATTGGTCGACAGGGTGCTGATAGGTTCACTAATTGCATTAGTAGCTCTGGGCATTTTATCAAGCATTACATTTACCCGTTTTGATTTTACCAAAGAGAAACGTTTTACCATATCGGCAGTGAGCCGTAATTTAATGGATAGCCTTAAACAGCCCGTTCATGTTACTGTTTACCTTAAGGGCAATAACGTTCCGGGTGGGATGAAAAGGCTGCAGCGCGCAACAAAAGATATGTTAAGCGATCTGCAGGCCTACAGCCATGATAAATTACAATTTAATTTTATTGACCCGGTTGAGGCTACCAAAGGATTCTCTGCTGATGCCCAGCGTCAGGAGTATGATTCACTGGCTGTAAGGGGCATAGTTGGGCAAAACCTTACTGTAAAAACAGACAATGGCGTATCAGAAACCATAATCTTCCCCGAAGCCCTGGTTCAGGCAGAAGGAAAAGAAATTGCCGTTAACCTGCTTCAAACCCGCATTGGCGCATCTGACGATGAAGAATTAAATAACTCTATCCAAAACCTTGAATATGCATTTTCATCGGCTATAAAAAAAGCAACCAGCGGTGGCAAGCCTAAAATTGGTTTTACCGAAGGCCACCACGAATTGAACGAACTGCAGCTGAACGACGCGATGAAGTCACTGTCTGACGGGTACCAGGTAGGCTGGGTTGATCTAAAAAGTATTCCCCTCGATGTCTTGATGAAATTAAAAATGCTGGTCATAGCAAAGCCGGATACCAAATTCAGCGAGGTTGAAAAATTTAAGATAGATCAATACATTATGCGCGGCGGCAGGGTGGTGTGGACCCTTGACCAGGTAAACGCCGATCTTGACAGTCTTAAAGGGCATGGCAATGAACAGATGTCGTTCCCGAAACAACTGGACCTTGACGATCAATTGTTCACGTATGGTATCCGCATAAATTATGACCTGATTGCTGACATGAGCTGTGCACAGATCCCGGTTAGTACGGGTAATGTAGGCGGACAGGCGCAGATCCAGATGCTACCATGGCTTTACTACCCGCTGTTTATCCCAACTTCAAAACATCCGCTGGTAAAAAACCTCGACGGCATCCGGAGCGAGTTTGCAAGTACCATTGATACCCTTGCCGTTAAAAACATTAAAAAAACCATCCTGCTTACATCATCGCCCTATAACAAAACCATAAGCGCCCCGCATATAATTTCATTGCAGGCACTGGAGCAGGAACCCAACCCTAAAGATTTTCAGAGTTCACAAAAAACGGTTGCGGTATTGCTTGAAGGCGAATTTAAATCTGATTTCAGGAACAGGCCGCTGCCTGATGGTTTAAATGAAAACATACCGGTAATTGCGCAGAGCAAGCCAACAAAAATGATAGTGATAAGTGATGGCGACGTATTTAAAAACCAGGTTGGCGCCGATGGCTCCCCCTACCCGCTTGGATACGATCATTATATGCGGAGAAATTTTGGCAATAAAAATCTTTTGCTGAATATTGCTGATTATATGACCGACGATTCGGGGCTGATTACTTTGCGTACCAAAGAAATCCAGATCCGCCTGCTTAGTCGCGCCCGCATAAGGGGCGAAAAGCTGTACTGGCAGGTTATTAATAACGCATTGCCCTTGGGTTTGTTGGTAATATTTGCTATTTTTCAACATTATATGCGCAGAAGAAGGTATGCGCATTAAATTTTTTACTTTTGATAGATTAATTCCAATTATATGAGATTTATTGTTTCTACATCAACATTACTCAAGCAACTACAGGCGGTAAGCGGGGCCTTGAGCAATAGCACTGTATTGCCCATACTTGAAAACTTTTTGTTCGAGATAAAAGATGGAAACTTAACTATATCGGCTACGGACCTTCAAACCAGCATGACCACTTCATTAACGGTTGAAGCTAAGGAGAACGGTCGCATTGCTATTCCATCGCGCATTTTGTTAGAAACTTTAAAGTCGCTACCGGAGCAACCTATAAATTTTTCGGTTGATGATACTACTTTTGCCATTGAAATAAATGCCGGCGACGGTAAATATAAGCTGAACGGCGAAAACGGCGAGGACTTCCCGAAAATTCCGGTTGTTGAGAATGCGTCGTCAGTAAACCTGCCCGCATCGGTTTTAGCCGAAGCGATAAACAAAACGATTTTTGCGGTAAGTAATGATGAATTACGCCCTGCTATGACTGGTGTTTATTGCCAGCTATCAACCCAGCATTTAACCTTTGTAGCTACCGATGCCCATAAGCTGGTACGCTACCGCCGTAAAGATGCAAAAGCGGCAAGCACAACCTCATTTATATTGCCTAAAAAGGCTTTAACGCTTTTAAAATCGTCGTTACCATCTGATGATGTAAATGTCGCGGTTGAATATAACAGCACCAGCGCATTTTTTAAGTTTGGCAATATTAACCTGGTTTGCCGTTTAATTGATGAGCGCTACCCTGATTACGAAGCGGTTATTCCGTTAAACAATCCGAATAAATTAAGTATTGATCGCCAGTCGTTTTTAGGCTCATTAAGCCGCGTTGCTATTTATGCAAACAAAACTACCCACCAGGTAAGGCTTAAAATAAACGGCAGCGAACTTAATATCTCATCAGAAGATATTGATTTTGCAAATGAGGCGCATGAGCGTTTAAGTTGCCAGTACGAAGGCGAGGATATGGAAATTGGTTTTAACGCCCGTTTCCTGATCGAGATGCTTAAAAACTTAAGCTGTGAGGAAGTTACCCTCGAAATGTCGACCCCTAACCGTGCAGGCATTTTATTGCCGCAGGGAGGCGATGAAAACGAGGATGTGTTAATGCTGGTTATGCCGGTAATGCTTAACAGCTATGCATAATGCTTAAAAAGCATTATTTTTGATTGAATTTATTTTATTCTTGAATATTTTAAATTATAAATCCAAATTGGAGTCCGGTGTAAAAACCGGACTTTTTTATTCGCCCCCTATAACAAAAATTATTATAAGCAGTTATAATAGCATTTACTGTATGAATACCAGGCTTATTATTTTATTATTAGTTGTTGCTGTTGCGGGATGGACGTCGTGCAAAAACAACGATAACGTTTTCCCAACGACAACAACTGTAGGTTTAAATATTGTAAACGCCTCAAACGATAGCTTAAACTTATTTATTAACGGAACCCGGCAAAGTGGTTTCAACCTTAACAGCGGCGGGCAATCTTTTTATTTACCGGTAGCTGCGGGGCTCCAAAATTACCAGTTTAAAAAAAGCGGCGGCGTTGACATTTTGTTCAGCGTACCCCTAACTTTAAAGGCAGACAGCATAAATAATTCTCTTTATATTACTGAATTAACTACAACCAGTTCATTTACTACGGTTGATGTTCTGGATACAACAGGCATCAACTCAAAACCTAAAGCAAAAATCAGGTTTGTAAATGCCTCACCGGATGCAGGCAGCTTAAATGTAACCGTAGGCAGTAAGGTTAGCTTTACCGCAATTGATTTTAAACACACGGCTGCATTTACGCTAATTGACACAGGCCTTATGGCGATGAAGGTTAAAAGGGTGGGCTCAGATGTTGCTAGCGTTGATACAAGCATAACATTGGCTGCGGGCCACATGTATACCTTATTTTCAAAAGGTTCGTTAACTGGTAAAGGAACTGCCAAACTGAGTTTGGCCCTGGCAATTAATTTTTAATACAACAGGTTATTTTATATGATCTTTAAAAACAAATGGAAAATAACGGGCTGCCTGCTTGCGGGCTTTGCAGGCTTGTGGATCACATCAGTTATATCGTCATGTGGTAAAGCGGCAACCACAACAAATTTGAACATCAAGTACGAGGTTTTAAATCTGAGCCCCGATGCTTACCCTGTTGACATCTATATAAAATTTCTTAAAGCAAACAGCACACCGTTTTTTTATGGTGTAAACCAGGGCTATTTTACGCCGCTCTATTTAGATACGCCATACTATATCAAGTCTGCTACAATATCAGGTGCGCCGGTATTACTTTCAAGGCCCGATATTTTAAAAACGGGAGGATATTATACCCTTTTTATCACAGGTAACGTTGCAAACAATTCGCTTACATCTATTTTCACGGTTGATACTGCCACCTTGCCTGCATTGGGCCGGGCTAAAGTGCGCTTTGTTAATGCTTCGCCAACAGGTACGGGCGGCATTGATGTTTATGCAAACGGAACAAAGGCCTTCAGCAAAGTTATCTATCCAAAATTTTCTGATTTTATTGAATTACCTAATGGCAATTACGATTTTCAGATAAACGCCACAGGCTCCGCTACCGTATTAAAAACGCTGACTGGCGTTTCTATCCAGGATGGCAGATTATATACCTTATATACCTACGGCTATACTAACCGCTCCGACTCAGCAACATTTAACGCAGCGTTTATAACAAACAGGTAGGCCGGGAGTTGTTGTAAAGTTGAAAAGTTTTAAGGTTGAAAAGTTATTTTGAGAACTTATATGTCACAAGAACCACTTAAAATTATTAAAACAACATTACAACTTTTCAACGTTACAACTTTTCAACATTAATCCCTAAATTCGCCCCAAACTGTAAAACTGTGGAAGTAGTTAAAAGCCTGATTGATTTTATATTACACATTGATAAGCACCTGGCCGATATAATTAGCCAGTATCATGGTTTAACTTACCTGATATTATTTGCTATAATTTTTGCCGAAACAGGTTTCGTGATCACCCCTTTTTTACCCGGCGACTCATTATTATTTGCTGCCGGCGCATTAATTGCTGGCGGAGCCACAGGCTTAAATGTCTTTTTATTGGCGCTTATATTGATAATTGCAGCTTTTACCGGCAATACAGTTAATTACCTGCTTGGCAATTACTTAGGCCCAAAGGTATTTAAAGAAAAAAACAAGATCTTAAAGCTGGATTATTACCTGCAAACCAAGGCTTTTTTTGATAAGCATGGTGGTAAAGCGGTTATATTCAGCCGTTTTATGCCTATCATCCGCACTATTGCCCCTTTTGTTGCAGGTGTTGGCAAAATGCCATTTTTACGCTATAGTCTATACAATATAATAGGCGGCGCTGCCTGGATCATCCTTTTCCTTTTTGCCGGATATCAGCTTGGAACTGTTCCGTTTTTCAAGGAGCACTTTGCGCTTATAGGCGTTGCTATTATTTTAATTTCAATCATCCCGCCAATTTATGCGGCTATAAAAAGCGGGGGTACTAAGAAGGTTCCTCAATAATTTCGCCCAATTTTTTTCGCGCAAGCCTGCCCCTGTAGGTAAACAATATGCTGTAAAGAAATGGGATCAGCATGTATATATAGCCGGATGAGCCTTTATATTTGAGTGGCGCTACCAATACAAACAAAATACCTCCAATACCCAGGAAAGCATTGAAAAGGTTTGCCATGATGAATGAATCTGTTTCAAACAATTCAGCCGCCGACAGCTTAATTTCGTGAGCGTTCTTTTTAGCGTGCAGGTACATCAGCAAAAACAGCGTGTAAATTGCTGCATAGCCTGAATGATAAACATACATTAAAGCAGGTTGTTGCTGCTCGGTTATCATAATACCTGTATGCCCGTGATTATTAAACTGCCCACCGGAAAACAACGCAGTAAAGAGAAACTTTAACGGATACACGTACATCAGCACCACAAAAAGCAGCATTGCATTTAAAAAAGTTACATATGCATTATTTAAGCCGTATCTGCGGAAATAAATATTTTGGCTATTCCATATCATAAATAAAATGCCAAAGCAGCAGGCAAAGCTCAAAAAACCTTTGAACACTTCAAAAAGCTCATCAAACGTGCGTGGCACTTCAAGCGATACCACGATAAGCGTTATGGCAAAAGCAAAAACCGCATCGCTAAAAGTCTCCAGCCTTGATGGCTCATGACTGCGCCATTGAAAAACAGATGCCCTTCTTTTGCTTAATGATGCGATTTTTTTTCTCATACTGCTTATTTAGCTAAAGCTAATACTTTTCCACTTTTGTACAAAGCTTCTTCTTTTTGAATTTTGCTCTTTTCTGCATCATCCAAAGGTTGTTTTATCAGTTTATTTAAGTCAGGCTGCCCGGCATCAACCCAGGCTGAATACCAGTAGCTGCCAATTTCAAGTATAGCCGATCGCATCCGGCGCTCAACCATGCCCTTTAACATTTTATGATAAGCTCCGGCATATGCAGCAGAGTAATCTTTAATTTCCTTTTGTCCGTGCTTAACCATGGCATACTTTTTATCCGCAGGGAAAGTTTTGTTAAGTATCCGTTCAAAGCGCAGCACGGTATCCACACTTTTAAACGAACTGCGGCATAATTTAAAAGCCTCAGTTAACGGGTTTTCAATATAACGGGCCCTGCCCACATAGTAATTATAATGATCGCTGAACAACTCGGGGATCCTGCTCTCCCATAAAGCATGGATCCCGGTTTGATTAGTTAGTTGCCCGTTGTAGTTTTGGGTTAAATGCAGGGGCACGTGCGCATCGGCAATATAATGTCCCAGGTTAGCCGATGTATTTAATATTGCGATAGTGTCATGTGCTTTAAACGCTTTTATCAGCCTGTAGTAGTTATATTGAATAGTCCACGGAACGGTGCCATATTTATCCAATGTATCAGCAGTATATTTTGCAGCAGCGTCATACCAGTTATGCGGAATACGCTTAAAAGGATCTTTCCCGTAATGATCGGCATTCAAAAAATGATGGGGAGCTTCGGTCGAATCTACATAACGTCGCTTATCAGCGCTGATAGCATGTTCAGTTAAGTAGTCGATATTACTTTTATAAAAGGCAGACATAGGTTTGGGCAAAGTAAAAACAGCAAGGCGCCCAATGCGATAGTGCGCGTAAAATCCCCAGGATGAGAAGGTAAGCAGAAGAATTGTTCCAATAACCAGCCTGCAGAATTGTTTCATGTTCAAATATAAATGTATTGTTGCATGATAAAGCTATTTTTGTCTGAATCAGGATTCGCAGAACTTTAGAATTAACAGAATTCTAAATCGGAAAGCCAGTTGCAAATTTTCTGCTGGTCTCAACCTTAAAACATCTTCCCAATATCATAACTTTTCAACCTTAAAACATTCCAACTTTGCAACATCTTCAAAAAATAAAAAAAGGTATTTGATTTAATAAATAATCATCCTATATTTGCAGTCCTTAAAATAAAAGAAAAAGAATAACAAAGCTATACAATGGCAAATCATAAATCATCATTAAAAAGGATCCGTTCAAACGCTGCGAAGCGCTTACGTAACAGGTATCAGGCTAAAACCACCAGGAACGCCATAAAAAAATTAAGAGGCACAACCACTAAAGCTGATGCAAGTCCGCTTTTAGTTAAAGTGATATCAATGCTTGATCGTTTGGCTAAAAAGAATGTTATTCATAAAAACAAGGCTTCTAATAACAAGTCAAAACTTACAAAATTTGTTAATACCTTAAAATAGGTATTAAATAATATAACATATTCAATAAAAAAGCCTGTTTCCTTACCCGGAGACAGGCTTTTTTATTGGTGACAATTTTAATCTCCCCCACCACAAAGTAATTTAACTTATTTAATAATAAACAGAACAAAATAGCCGCCCATCTCCGTATAAGTATTTGTATAACAGCTATTGACGACAAAATACTACTATAACTAAAACAAACGGCTTTGAGGATCTTTTTAACCTTATCATTATTATTCATTTCCATTACCGGATTTGCAGCTATTGACAGGGGCAGGGTTGATAGTTTAAAAACATTAATTGCTTCGTCATCAAATAAACAGGCGATACCCGATACTGTAAACATAAACAGGTTGAATACCCTTGCTGCAAACTATTTTGACGCCAACCCGGATAGCACCCTTTTTTATGGGCGCAAAAGCATTGAACAATCCCGCAGAATTAATTATAAAGCCGGCTTAGCAAACGGACTGGTGCAAACAGGCCATGCAAATTTCTTTAAGGGAAAATTCCAGCAGGGCCAGCAGGATTTTGATGAAGCTATTGAAATTTATAAAAATATAAATGATTTAAAAGGGCTAACTAATTGCTATAAGCTTTACGGCCGGATGGATAATTTGCTGGCTAAATATCAAACTGCCTTATTTTATTTAAACTTAGCTTTAGACATAAATAAACGACTAAAAAACGATAACGAAACTGCTGATATTTATAAAAATATCGGCATTGTATATTTTAGCGAAGGACAAAACTCAACCGCTCTTGATTATTATTACAAAGCATTATACATCACCCTTAAAAATAACGACAATAAGGCTTCTGCCGCCATCTATAATGACATCGGCGTTGTTTTACAGGGCATGGAAGTTTATCCCAAGGCGCTTGAATATTATAAAAAGGCGCTTAACCTGTTTAAAGGCACAAACGACCTTAACGGTGTTGGCACGGTTAACGAAAATATAGGTGAGGTGCTTATTGCACATAAGGAGTACGACCGTGCTATCATTCACCTGTCAAAAGCAATTAAAATCGCCAAAAAGCAGGATGATAAAGACGGCATGAGTTCGGTTTTTACAGACCTTGGTTTGTGCTATGCACATAAGGGACAATTCGCCCTTGCAAAACGCTACCTTGATACTTCATTACAAATTGCAAGCAAATACAAAATAGTTTATAACCGGGCTTATGCTTTAATAGGCATGGCCACCATATATAATCTGCAAAAAGATTTTAAAAATGCTTATATATATGCCACACAGGGCCAGCAATTGGCTGCCACGTTGCGCAATTTAACCGTACGCTCAAATGCTGCATTGCAATTGAATAAAACATTGGCAGGCCTGGGCAGATATAATGATGCATATGAAATGCTAAAAAGGTACAATGCATTAAAAGACAGCCTGAATAATAACGAAAGCATTCAAAAACTCACTTCATACAACCTTGAGTTAAATTTTGCATCAAAAGAACGGCAGCTTGCGCAACAGCATAAAGAAAAAGATGAATCATACAAGCAGAGGATAAAACAACAGCGGCTAATAAATACTGTTTTTTTAACCATTATAGCCGGGATGCTTGCCGTTTCTGTTGTGTATTACAGGCAAAAGCGCAAGCAGCAAAAAATCAATGCAATGCTTGAGGAGAAGAACCGGGAGGTGCTGCAACAAAAAACTGACCTTGACGACCAAGCCCAAAAATTAAATAGCCTGAACGTTTTAAAGGACAGATTGATATCAGTACTGGCTCATGACCTTCGGGCGCCTTTAAGTACACTGAGGGGCCTGTTCAGCCTGTTACAGGACGAAACAATAACACACCAGCAATTACTTGACATGATTCCCGGTGTGTTAAAAAAACTTGAATATACATCCGACTTTTTGGATACCTTATTATTTTGGATAAACAGCCAGATGGACAATTTTGAAAGCTCGGCAAAAAGTTTCTATATAAAGGATATTGTTGCTTACGAAACGGAAAGCTATTGTGAGCAGGCCAGGTTAAAAGGGATCAACCTTATTGATAATGTTCCGCAGGATGTTATTGCTTCTGCCGATCCGAACTCTATCCGCATAGTTATCCGTAATTTAATTACCAATGCAATAAAGTTTTCAAAGCAAAACGACACTATCGAAATTACAGCTACCAGACAGGACGATAACGACTATATTATTTCGGTAAAAGATACGGGGATGGGGATGAGCGATGAGCAGCTTGGCAAACTTTTTAAAAGCAAGGTTACCAGCAATACCGGCACCAATAATGAATCAGGGACAGGCATGGGAATGTTGTTTTGTAAGGACCTGGTTGAAAAATGTAGCGGAAAGATCTGGGTTACCAGCAAACAAGGCCAGGGCACCAAGTTCTCGTTCACCGTTCCAATGGGCACCTTTGCCCAGGCCCATCTTGAAATAGCCTAAATTTACCAGCCAAACCTGTAAGCAAATCTTATAGCAGTTTGCTGCACCTGGTGTTGCGACCATTTTTCAAACCGCCGGCCAAAATCAACACTATGTTTTTCATTTACCGGAATTAAAAAGCCCGGACCTATTGAAAATGCGAAAAGATCCTGTTTTAAATAGTTCATTTCTATAGCCGTCCCCAACTCACCTTCAAAATAAATACCCGGGTTTATGTAATACTTAACCCCTGCCTTTAATGGTATAAACCGGGCCGCAGCAGGCGTTTTTGAGTTACCAAACAAATTACTTTTATAAAAAAAGGCCGAATAAGCTGCGGTAGCGGTTATAGCCACTTTATCAGAAACAGGGAACTCGCCTTTACCTGATACCGTTACCCCAATGCTATAAACACTCACATTAGGGATGCTCAGCTCAGCACCAATGCCAAAAGCTTTTTTTAGCGGCTCATCCTGGGCCATAACTTGTGCCGCATAAAATAGAAGTATTAAAAATAAAAATCGTTTCATAATTGTCCCTTAAAAAGCAGGCTCATAAACGCCACCCATGTAAAACGCGGCTGTTTTGTTTCCCGCAATTTTACATTTATTTATGTTGTAAACAAACTAAATCAAAAGGCCAGGGAATGTGCCCGGCCTGTTATAATATAAATTTTGATAGGAACTTGCAGTTAAGTAATACAAATTGGTTCGGATATGCTTCTTCGGGCGGAGATGTATAAGTTCTGCCCCTTTTTGACGCCATCATTAAAAGCCAAGCGTGAAGGCGCTGTTCAATTCAATGGATGCAGCAACAGCTGTAAATAAAACGACTAATGCTCCCGCTGCCCCTGTCACAAGTAATATTGTTCCCACCGTATTTTTCTTCTTTTTAGCAAAGTTCACTCCATGCGAATCCCACCTAATAACAAATCCCTGCGAATCAAAAGTAAATTTAGCGTAGTTAAAATAATTAGTAAACTGCGTTACTTTTAACGATCTGGCATTTAAACTATCAACTGTGCCATTATAACTGCCATTTATAGCTACCTGTGTTTTTGAGTGCCCAAAGGTTGATGTGGCATCGCAATTGTAAAGCCATTCTGTAGTGCCATTAGCCTCTCTTATTTCATCCGGAAGCCCAAATTGTTTTTCTACAGCCGCCTTTGTATGGTAACTTTGCATGACCTGGTCATGCGTATAAATAGTTTTACTGCAACTCTGTAAGGATAGCAAAGCTCCAAGCATTACCAACCCGGTAAATATTTTTTTCATATAAATGAGTTTGAAGTTTCGTGATCAATATTTATATAATCCCTTTTTAAAGTCTGTAGGCCAGGCGCAGTGCCATCTGTCCCATGGTTTAATGATGCTGTTGTTTGCGCAAAGCTGTCCAATGTAACTGCGCCAATTACTGCTAATGTTAATAACATCTTTTTCATGATAATAAGTTATTAATTGTTAATAATAATGTGTTTAATATATTATGAAGTAAAGCTACTTTGAGCGACAGCCAACCGGAAATTGAAAAACAATCCTGTTATTATTGGTTTAGCATATTGCATTGTTTATATATTGATGATAGCGTATTAATATTATTTTTTACTACATTTAATACTTATTATTGATCAGGGTAGGATTTTTTGCTGATAATATCGTTTGGATTAGTAATTAATACCAGAAAAATTTGATAAAAAACAGTCTGATGGACGCTAACCAGGCTCAAACCTCATTTTTTAATCATATTAAATCAAAAGTTCCCCCTCATCTCTCTTTTGTAGATGAGGTTGCCGGGCTATTGAATATTAGTAATGACAGTGCTTACCGGCGCATAAGGGGAGAAAAGCCGATTGGTTTAGATGAAATTCAACTGCTTTGTAATGAATATCGCATCTCACTCGACCAGTTACTCCAAATACAGACCAGCACAGTGATATTTTCGGGTAATAAGGTTGATACTGATACTTTCGTTTTTAACGAATACCTGAAGGATATGGCAAATAACCTGGGTTTCTTTAACAGGCTGTCAAACCCGCAAATGTTTTTTGTAACTAAAGACATTCCTCCCTTTTATTTTATGCAGTTTGCTGAATTAAGGGCCTTTAAATTCTTTTTTTGGAAACGTACCCTTATTGGCCATCCTGAACTGGCTAAGCAGCAATTTAACGGCGAAGAAGACGAAGAAGCTTCAGGATCAGTAAATAGGATAGTAGAACTCTATAATTCCATACACTCTATCGAATTATGGAGTGAGGAAAGTGTAAATGTTACTATCAGGCAAATTGAATTTTACCGGCGATCAAATGTTTTTACTAATAAAGATATTTTGCTGAAAGTTTATTCGCAGCTGGAGGAATTGCTGAACCACCTTGAACTCCAGGCGGAAACCGGTAAGAAATTTCTTTATAACCAGCACCCTGCACCAAATAGCGCACAGTTTGATATGTATATTAATGAGTGCCTTATAGGGGATAACGCCATTTTTGTACTGAGCGATGAAAAGCAGATCGCGATTCTTAATCATAACGGATTAAACTTTATTTCAACGCAGGATAAAAGTTTTTGCGACTACACCTTTAAAAATCTTCAAAATATTATCAGGAAATCATCGCATATCAGTCTGGTTGGCGAGAAAGACAGGAGCGCTTTTTTCAACAAGCTGCGGGAGAAGATTTACAAACGAAAAAGAAATCTCCAATGAAAGTTTAGCCCAAACCCAGGTTATTAAGCACCCGTATTTGTCAAACCTATAAATATATTCTCCAGCGTTTTGCCTTTATTTTTACTCCTCAGTCCCTCAAGGCTATCATCAGCTACTATTTTTCCTTTATTGATGATGATAACCTGGCTGCAAACAGCCTCTACCTCCTGCATAATATGGGTGGATAAGATCACCGTTTTTGTTTTACCAAGATCAAGGATCAACTGCCGGATGCCTATCAGTTGATTAGGGTCGAGACCTGATGTGGGTTCGTCCAGTATTAATACATCGGGATCGTGCAAGATGGCTTGTGCAAGGCCCACACGCTGCCGGTAGCCTTTTGATAGCTGTCCCACTTTTTTATGCTGCTCGGGACCAAGCCCCGTTAACTCAATAACATCTCCGATCCTTTTTTGCGGCGACTTCATCTGGTGGATCCCGGCAATAAACTCCATCGATTCCCTTACATACATATCCAGGTAAAGCGGGTTACTTTCGGGCAGGTAGCCAACATTGCGTTTAACATCAATCGCTTGCGTTTCCACATCAAAACCGCATACTGATGCCTTACCTGCAGTTTGCGGAATAAACCCAGTAAGTATTTTCATTGTGGTTGATTTACCAGCTCCATTAGGCCCCAAAAAACCTAATACGCCGGGCTTAGCGCTAAAACTGATGCCATCAAGCGCCTTTTGCGCTCCATAAACTTTTGTCAATGATTCAACAACAATGCTCATGCTTCAAATGTAGGTGATAGATACGAGATGTGAGATATGAGATGTGAGAAATTCAGCGTTTTCAAATCAGGAAATCTTTTAATCCTTTAATCATGGTTCAAACTATCAGACAAAAAATCAGTAGATTATCATGCAATTGCAATCAAAAACTCATACTATTGTCAACCGAAAATCAAACAATACATTTAGGCAGGCCAGCGATAATTTAATTGTCATATTGTCATGTATACATTTGCGGCAAGCTATTTGAATAGTATATATTTGTAACACAAAAAATTAAATTTTAGAAATCATGGCTTTAGAAATAACTGATGCAAACTTTGACGAACTCGTCCTTAAATCTGATAAACCAGTATTAATTGATTTTTGGGCAGAATGGTGCGGACCTTGTCGTATGGTAGGCCCCGTAGTTGAAGAAATTGCAAAAGAATATGAAGGCAAGGCGGTTGTAGGTAAAGTTAACGTTGACCATAATCCAGGTATCTCAGTAAAATTTGGGATCCGCAATATACCAGCTCTATTATTCTTTAAAAACGGCGAGATCGTTGATAAACAAATAGGCGCTGTTCCAAAATCTGTTTTAACAGATAAATTAGCTAAGCAATTAGTTTAAACAGGACTACACTGATTATAGGATGATTGCACCGATTAGAAAAATCTGATCGGTGCAATTGTTTTATAAATCAATGTTTTTTTATAATCAGTATAATCATTCTTATAAATCGGTGAAATCTTTTTTATAATCGGTGTAATCATACAATAATGTTAAGTGATGACCAGCATATAAGACAATTAGCAAACCTCGAGCTTTTAGCCCGGCAGGTTGTTGAAGGTTTTATTACCGGCCTTCATCAAAGCCCTTTTCATGGTTTTTCGGTTGAGTTTGCCGAGCATCGCCTGTACAACAATGGCGAATCTGTAAAAAATATCGACTGGAAGCTTCTTGCACGTACCGATAAGCTGTTTGTAAAACAGTTTGAAGAAGAAACCAACCTGCGTTGCTACCTCCTGTTGGATACCTCATCCTCCATGAATTTCCCTGATAAAGGGATTAATAAGCTGCAATTTTCTATCTATGCAATAGCCTCGCTGATGCACCTGTTTAAAAAACAGCGCGATGCCTTTGGCTTATGCCTGTTTGGCGACAAGGTGGATCTGGTAAGCCAGGTAAAATCAACCACATCGCACCTGTTTTATTTGTATGCCGAGCTTGAAAAAGTATATAACACCCCAAAAGTAAATACCACCACAAACATTACACAGGTGCTGCACCAGGTTGCCGGGCAGATCCATCAGCGCTCAATGATCATCCTGTTTAGCGATATGCTGGAAAACAGCCAGAATCCCGAAAAACTACAGGCCTTATTTGCAGCTATCCAGCATTTAAAATATAACAAGCACGAAGTAATTATTTTTAATGTTAGCGACAAGCAAAAGGAGCTTGATTTTAACTTTGATAACCGCCCGCATCAGTTCATTGACATTGAAAGCGGCGAACAGGTAAGGGTGCATCCAAATAAAATAAGGGAATCATACATCTCATCACTGGCACATTACCGGCACCAGCTTGAATTAAAGTGCGCACAATACCATATTGATATTATTGACGCCTACATTGAAGACGGGTACAACAACGTACTTAAATCATACCTTATTAAACGAAATAAGATGATATAAAAAAAGCTGTCCTTTTTTTCAAAAGACAGCTTTATATAGGGGTAACAAGGAACTAAAACTTCACGCCTCAAAGTAACATTGTAATTATGAAGATTTGGTGAAGTTGATTTAATTAAAAATAAGTTTAACCACCGTCCCCTCGTTTCGCACTGATTTTATCTGAATTTTTATATTGTGAAAAGCAGTTATGCTTTTTACAATCGCAAGGCCAAGTCCATAGCTTTCCTTTTCATCCGTATCCAGTTTTTCAAACCGGTCAAACGCTTTTTCAATTTGCTGATCGCTCATTCCTATACCGGTATCGGCAATTTCAAGTACATATCCGTCTGTATTTAAGTTATCAGTAATGGCAATGCTGCCTTGCTCGTGATTATACTTAATTGCATTGTTGATAATATTAAACAACACGGTATGTATCAAACTATGATTTCCTTTTATTGAATAGGCATGCTTAATATTATTGCTGAACGTAATACCCCTGTCTTCAAGCCTGTCTTCAAGTTCGCTGCAAACCTCAGTCACAATATCTGCAATATGGATCTCATCATTTTTATTGAACTGCTTGTTTTCAACCTTGGAAATTAAAAGCAGGCTGTTTATAATTGATTTTAACCTGTTTAACGTTTTAAGCGATGCAAAGATCTTATTCTCACTATCCTCTTTTAATTCCTCGTGCGATAATATATTTTCCAGCCTCGAGCTAATGATAGATATGGGGGTAAGCAACTCATGCGATACATTTGCAATAAATTGTTTTTCCAGTATAAACAGGTCAGCAATTTTTTTCATCAAAGTGCTTATGCTATCGTCAAGCAATTTAAAATCCTGTGTACTGGTTTCTACTTTTTCATAGTCAAAGTTCATTGGGTCATTTACTTTAACCAATTTCCTGTCGATAATACGATAGAACGGAGCCAGGAGGTACTTGGTAAAAATAAGGTCGATAACCAGGGTAAGCGACAACGCAAGCACCAGCATTAGCAGCGTAAATTGTTTAATGGTTTGCTTTAACTGTATTACGGTATCAAGGGTATCCCCTATTTCCAGCAGGTAGCTATGGTTTTCAAAATTAAAACGGTAAGTAAGTATAAGGTAGCTATCCGTGCTTTTCTCAATGGTTCGTCGTTGCGTGCTGAAGCTTTCTGTAGGCTGACGGCCTGGTTGGTAAGGTATTGATTTAAGAAATATGTATTCCTCTTTTAAAATATTGTAGTTGGTAAAACTCTGCTGCTGACTTAATACCTGGCTAATTTCTTTTGATGAAAGGTTCCTGATAAATACATCCTTTTTGTTTTTAAGCCTTGCTGATAAATGCGCATAAGTGATCTTCTCCAGCGAAAACAAAATAAGCAAACCGGTAAATACAATAATAGCCAGCTTTGTTAAGGTGTTATATAAAGCCAGTTTTATTTGCAGTTTCATTTTGTTGTTGAAAAGTTTGAAAGTTGTAAGGTTGTAAAGTTGTCTTTATATTTAGTTAGTAAATTACCCTTTAATAACATTACAACTTTTCAACATTACAACAATTACTCAAATATTCACCCTATACCCAATACTCCTTACGGTTTCAAACCAATCTATCGGCTCAAACTGCGATAGCTTTTTGCGGAGGTTTTTTACATGCACATCAACAAAGTTCGAGTCTGAATTAATCTCCAGCACATCGCCCCAAACGTGTTCGGTTAAATTTGTGCGCGATATTACCCTATTTTTGTTGAGCACCAGGTAATTGAATATTTCAAATTCCTTTTTTGTTAAGTTTATCCGTTCGGCATTATAGTGCACCGTACGGTTTTGTATGTTCATTTTAAATTCCTTAACCGTTATATCATTGCTTTCCAGCTTATGCTTGCGCCGGGTTATGGCATGCATCCGGGCTAAAAGTTCATTTAACGAAAACGGCTTTGCAAGGTAATCATCCGCCCCCTGTTCAAGGCCATGGATCTTATCGTCAACCGCGCCGCGTGCAGTTAAAATAATTACAGCATCTTCCCGGTTCTTTAAGCCTTTTAGTATTTGCAACAGGTCAAAACCGTCACCATCGGGCAGGTTTAAGTCAAGTAGTATAAAATCATAGTTATTGACAAATATCTTTTCGGCAGCCGCGTTTTTGGTACGAGCATGCTCAATAGTGAAGCCCTCATGACTCAAAAACTCATCAATTTCAAGTGCAAGTCCTTTTTCGTCTTCTACTATTAATACATTCATAAGCAGGCAAGATACTAAATTGGTTTATTAGTTGTAGTTGTTGTAAAGGTTGTAAAAGGTTAACTCTTTTACAACCTTTACAAATGCTGTTACATTTGCAACCACTACAACTTTTGCAACCACTACAACTCTTATAACTTAAATTAATCGTACAATTGCTGCAATCAATTTAATTGTATTGATGTTACTGTATAAATGCTATTTTTTATATGAGACTTTCCATTGAACGTAAGCCGATAAGAATAAATCCCGATCCTAAACGTGTAATTGCCAGGTTCTTCTTTAATGGAAATGACCGTGCTAAAGAGGTAATTCAAAGAGTTATGGATATTACCGAAGACATTGCATTCGGCATTGTTTCGCCTCTATTACAGGAATATTCCAGAAGGCACCGCAATATTACCCGCGTGCTAAATCGTCATTGCAGTAAATTAAAGCCGCTGTTTACCGAACTTGATATTGATTATGATACTTTAACAGTATATCGGAAACTATTGATAGGTTCATATTTTACGCATGAATATTCTATTGAATCGGCAGCTTTCTTTAATCCGTCAATAGTGGAAGACCCTGATCAAACCGAATTACATGAGGGACAAAGACGTGTTATCATTAGTTTCAGGGCTGTTGGCGAGGGGCATATCTCTTCCATAACCTTCAGGCGCGCCCTAATTGACCAGGCAAATAACATTACTGTTTTGCCTGCCGGCAGTTATATTGATGAGGCCGAAATTGTTAGAAATGCCGTTTATAATAAAAAATTATTTTTTGACAAAGCAGCGGTAACTCAAATTGATATCAATGTATTAAATGAGCTTGACTCAAAACTGGATCACCATTTTGAATACGCAAACCTGCGCCGGATAATTATAGATTCGCAAAGGTTGCAGGAAAGCGACATGAAAAAACTGGAATACGATAAGGTATTGTGGCTTGCCGATTCATACTATGAAATTGTTTTTTCATTGGATACTGATATATCTGACCGCGTTATATTCCCCATCTCTGAATATGAACGTAAAGGTATAGAAGATGCCAGGTTTGTTCATTTTAAAAATGACGACGACAGCACCGTTTATTATGCTACATATACAGCTTACGATGGCTCGCTGATAATGCCAAAGCTGCTGCAAACAAACGACTTCTATA
>Ga0193702_1000135_pt1 | contig 29327 bp, 28 predicted proteins | sample U3a1metaG_FD_143060 | JGI IMG/M metagenome (GOLD analysis project Ga0193702, IMG submission 143060) | Soil microbial communities from a riparian zone of the East river system, Colorado, United States - U3a1 | ecosystem: Environmental > Terrestrial > Soil > Riparian zone | place: USA: East River... | reverse complement strand
ACCCGATAATGGAAATAACAGCTGAAGCTGCGGGTGGAAAATTATATTTCCCCAGCAAAGACCATCCGTCTGACGAGCCAAATGAGGGCGTTGATATGATCATTACAGTGCCAAAGGACCTGGTTGTTGCCGGGCCGGGGTTATTGGTAAGTACCACTAAAAAAGGCGATAAGGCGACATTTCACTGGAAAACCAATTACACTATTAATAACTACAGCATAGTTTTTGATGTGGCCGATTACGCGGTTGTAAGTCGTAATTATACCAGTGTTGAGGGCCGCACCGTACCCATGCAGTTTTATGTATGGAAGTATCATGAAAACAAGGCCGCGTATCATTTGCAGTTGTTAGAGAAATTTGCGCACGAGCAGGAGAAATACTTTGGCGAATACCCGTGGGCCAAAGAAAAGATAGGTATTGTTGAGACCACCCATTTAGGTATGGAACATGAAATGATGAACGCCTACGGTAATAAATTCAAATACACAAAATTGAATGGCGAAGATTATGACGACCTGATGCACCACGAATTTGGCCACGAATGGTGGGGCAATAAAGTGACCGCTAAAGATTGGGCTGACTATTGGGTACATGAAGGTATTGGCACTTATGGTGATGCCTTATATATTAAAGAATACGCGGGTGAGGATGCTTATATTAAACATTTCCAGCAAACTGCGCTTGGTTTTGGTAATAAAATACCCGTAGTATTAGGGAAGGATCTTGACGAAGAGGCTGCTTACAATAATGACATTTACGGCAAAGGCGCTTTCTTTATGCATACACTGCGTTATGTATTTGGCGATGATGACCTGTTCTTCCGTACGCTAAAAGGTTTTGTAACCTCGCCCAAATACACCTATGATAATATGGTTACCACGGATGATGTAGAGAAATATTTCAGTGAGCAATCCGGGAAAAATTTGAAGCCGCTGTTTGATCTGTATATATATTCAGTTAATAAACTCGAGGTTCATGTCCAACAAAAGCGTAATAACAGTTATACGATACAATTGCAAAACATGAGTATCCCATTACCAATGGACATCACCACCGATGCCGGGACAAAACGAATAATGATTGATACTAAAGGGATAACCGTAACAAGCAAAACACTACCGGTAATTGATGCGAATACTTATTATTTGAAGAAGATAACGATAGAGTAACCAGCTATGTCATCCTATATTTGCATAGGATAACATGATCATAAAAAAAGGGCCTGTACAAAATTGTACCGACCCTTTTCAATATTATAAACTATCGCTAATTACTCAGCGGCTGTTTCTTCGCTATCAGCTGTTTTCTTTTTAGGCGCTGCTTTCTTTTTTGGTGCGGCTGCTTCTTCAGCTACCGGTGCTGCTGTTTCTGCAACTGGCTCAGCCACTATTGCTTCTGCAACAGGAGCGGTTTCAACAACAGGTTTTGCTGCTGCCTTTGCAACCGGTTTTGGTGCTTCTGCTACTGCAACAGGTGCAACTTCAAAAGGAATAACTGATACGTATGAGCGGTTATCTGCTTTTTTCTTGAAAACTACTTCGCCTTCAATTAGAGCGAATAAGGTATGATCCCTGCCTATACCTACGTTAAGGCCTGGATTGTGCTTGGTACCACGCTGACGTACGATGATATTACCTGCAATTGCGGGCTGACCACCAAATATCTTGATACCTAAACGTTTGCTATGTGACTCGCGGCCGTTTCTGGAACTACCGGCCCCTTTTTTGTGTGCCATTTCTTATATCTTTATGACCGGCCAACAGGCTGATCGATTTAAACTTAATTATAATGTGATCCCTGTGATCTCGATCTTGGTGAATTGTTGACGGTGACCGTTTTTCTTTTTGTAACCTTTTCTTCTTTTCTTTTTGAAGATAATTACTTTATCACCCTTTAAATGAGACAGGATCTTAGCTGATACCGTAGCCTTTTTCAAATCAGAACCTAATTTGAATTTACCTTCGTTTTCTGCTAACAACACATTGTCAAATTCAATACTAGCGCCTTCATCTCCTTGTAATCTGTGTACAAAGATCTGCTGGTCTTTAGCAACTTTAAATTGCTGTCCGGCTATACTTACTATTGCGTACATGGTTTGTTAATTAATGTTTTAAATTTCGAGGTGCAAATATAGGTAATATCAATTTAATAAGCAATACACCTTTTATTTTTTCTCCCTTGCCTCGGCCTCATCCAAAATTTTCTGAATTTCTTTGATCACCATACCATCAGCTTCAACCAATTTTTGAGGGCCGTCATAAGCCGCGTCAAACATTACCTGTTTGCTTTTGCGTTTATAATTAAACGCTATATAATAGTGCAATGGCTTCCCCTCGGCTTGTACCGGATCTTTCCCTAACACCTGATTTGAAGGGAAATCCCAGAAACCCAGGTCGGCCACCTTATGGTGCAGGTAGGATAATTCAAGTTGGGTAAGGTGGATTTTCTTCTTTACCAACGAATCTTGAGCATTTACATATTGATAATCACCGGTTTTTGAATCATATTTATTGATAAGGCTATCCCCCGGCCCATATTGAAACTGCATCGATTCAAACTCGGTAAACTTATACGGAGCGTGTTTAAATACCATACTGTAGTAATATCCACAGTATAATAGAAACGGTATGATGATACTTATAGCAAGGAAGTTTCTTTTAGATTTATCAGTCATTGTCAATTATTATTTGGATGCAAAGCTACAATTTTAAATAAATCCGAAATTGAAAATCCGCAATCCGAAATTATTCCAATTCCCTTTCCCACTTACTCACCACTCCGGTAGCAATTGCATTACCCAGTACATTTGTCGCTGATCTGCCCATATCCAATATAGGGTCAATACCGATCAATAATGCTAATCCGGCTTCGGGTATATTAAACATGGCTAATGTGCCTGCTATAACTACCAATGCTGCACGCGGTACGCCTGCTACACCTTTACTGGTCAACATTAATATAAGCAGCATGGTTAGTTGGCGGTCGAACGGTAAATGTATGTTATATGCCTGTGCTAAAAATAAGGAAGCAAAGGTCATGTACATCATTGATCCCGTCAGGTTAAATGAATACCCTAATGGCAATACAAAACTCACTATCTTATTACTGCAGCCAAAGCGCTCCATCTCTAACAATACTTTTGGATAAGCCGCTTCGCTTGTTGAGGTGCTGAAAGCGATTATCACCGCATCTTTTATACTGCTGATCAACCCGAATATGCGTTTGCGCAACACAAAATAGCCTGCGGCTATAATGATGACCCATAGGATGATAAGCGAGAAATAAAACTCGCCGATAAATATGGCATAGGTTGAAATTACCCCCAGGCCCTGTTTAGCTATTACGGCGGTTATTGCTCCAAAAACCGCTATTGGCGCTAACTGCATCACGTAGCCAGTTATCTTTAAAATAACGTGAGATATGGCATCCATCGCCTTTATTACGATTTCACCCTTCTCACCTATTGCTGCGGTTGCAACACCAAAGAATAAAGCAAATACCACTATCTGCAATATCTCGTTGTTAGACATGGCTTCGAAAATACTTTTCGGGAAAACATGCCCGATAAATTCTTTTAATGAAAGCGATGTTGCTTTAATGCCTGTGCTTAAATTATTATCGGGCAGCATTAAATGCATGGCTTTGCCGGGTTCAAATAAATTAACTAATATCATACCCAGCGCCAGCGAAACAAGCGTGGCTATCAAAAACCAAAGTAACGTTCGGCCCCCAATGCGGCCAACTGCCTTTATATCGCCCACCTTAGCCACACCTACAACAAGCGTGGTGAACACTAATGGGGCAATGATCATTTTTATTAACCGGAGAAATATATCGCTTAGTATACTAAAGTATTCTACCTTATCTTCCCGCATATCATCATTTACCTTACGGGCCTTCACCTGGGCAATCCGTTCGGCTTTGAGCGCCTTATAAGCCGCTGTAGTAGTATCTGTTGATGCCGTAATTTGTGCATCGATAGCTTTGATACTGGTTTCGGCGGCACTAATTTTGCTGTTATACTTGTTAATTACATTAACATTGTAAACATAGCCCATTAGCACGCCGGCAATAAGCGCGATAAGGATGTATATGGTTAATTTACTTTTTTGCATACTATTTGATGAGGTGCGTAAAACTACAACTATTTAGTATTTTGCTGAAATAATTCTGCCTCACCTAAATCCTCTCCAAAGGAGAGGACTTTGATTTGCAAATTTGTTAAATCAACCGTTTTTAACTCCCTCTCCTTTGGAGAGGGCTGGGGTGAGGCAGAAACTTTAATATTTAATATGAGCACAATTACCCACGGTTTACAGGATATAAAAAAAGAATTGCAGCATTTGCCGCCCGAGCAATTGGCCGAACTGGTGTTGCGCCTGGCCCGCCATAAAAAAGAGAATAAAGAGTTACTGGCCTATTTATTATTTGAAGCCTATGATGAAGCCGCGTTTATAGAAAAGGTAAAGGCCGAGGCTGGGTTTATGTTTAGCCAGTTGCCGGCGCAGAATTATTTTGCCGCAAAAGCATTACGGAAAATATTGCGCCTGTTAACTAAATACACCAAATTTATGGCATCAAAAGGTGCAGAAATAGAATTGCTTTTAAACTTTTGCACCAACTACCTGCAATATGCCGACAGGAAAACATCTCATAAACCCCTGCGGTTAATATTGACAAGGCAACTGGAGAAGATACGTACCTTAATAGGTAAATTAGAGGAGGACCTGCAGTTTGATTACAGCAACGATTATAACGAAGTATTAAACGAGGCCGCCAATAAACTGCCATGGATAAACAAGGGCAGTTACTTGTTGTAACATAAAAAGAGTTTTAACATCTAATATATAAATTAACTACCTACGTGACCGAAAAGGAAGCAGCATTTAAGAAGATATTTGAAGTTAATTCTAAAAAAATTTTCCATTTATGCTATGGTTATACCGGCGATGATGATGCCGCTAACGACCTGCTACAGGAAACCTTTTTAAAAGTTTGGCAAAACCTGGATAAATTCCGCAACCAGGCCATGATTTCTACCTGGATATACCGCATTGCTGTAAATACCTGTTTGACCTATCTCCGATCGGAGAAGCGGCAGGCCAAGGATGAGCTTACCCCTGAACTTGCCGAAACCCGCCGCGAAGAATTTTCTGAAAAGAACGAGCAGGTTGCCCTGTTGTATAAATGTATATCGAAACTGGAAGAATCAGAAAGAATAATAATTACTATGGTATTGGATGAAATGCCTTACCCCGAAATTGCCGAGATATCAGGTATATCCGAAGGCAACTTAAGGGTTAAAATTCATCGTATTAAACAAAGGTTAACAGAATTATATAACCAATATGAAAGACTTTGATCAATTGATGTCGGTTTGGCAGGGACAGCCAAAACAAGATCAGCTTTCAGTGGATGAAGTGCTGAAGCAGGTTAAGAAGGGAATAAGCAGCATGAGCAGGAAGCTATTGTGGAATATCGCCAGTATGTCGGTATCGTTCATCATTATTTTAGGGGTGATGCTGTTTTTGGTATTCCAATCATGGGTAACTTATTTGGGTATGAGCATTATTTTGATCACCATGATATTATACATCATTATGATGATACGCGATTATAAGCTGATACACAGCCGCGATATTACCATTAACCCTACCGATTACCTGCAACATTTGAAAGAATACCAAAAAAACCGCGCCGAAGTTTATGGCTGGATGTATTATATATATGTATTAATGATAAGCCTGGGCATGGGCTTATACTTTTTCGAGGTATTACAAAGTGCCAGCAGGGCATTTAAAATAGCTGCTTACAGTATAACTGGCATTTGGTTCCTGTTCTGCGCCGTATATTTAAGGAAACGCTTTATCAGCAACGAGCAGGAAAAATTGAGCCTGATGATAGATAGATTGGTGCGGTTGCAAAGCCAATTTGATTAACGAAGCCGCCGTTATTGAATGATTTCAGATCCGGGTATATCATTCGGGCCTTCTATATCAATCAGTTTTTTGAGGGTGTTGGCCGGTAATTTCCCTTTTTTGTGATATTCAGTATATTCTCCACCAAAACCTCTTTCATCATCTGTTTCATCAATGGTATACCGCTTTGTTAAAAAATTAAAGTCAGAAATTTTTTCATCTGAGTGATACCCATTTGTATTTGTGGCGCCTATCAAATAGAAATCGTCCGATTGATACCTTACAACATATTGTATTAGATTTCCTACCCCTCTTATGTCCCATTTAAAATGAAGTGTTAGTATCCCATTAACTATTTCCATACTATCAAAAAAATCACCATCCCAACCGCCCGTGGCACCGCTCTGATCCATTTGTTCGCATTCAATTAATGTATTATGTTGGAGTTTTAACTCATAATGATCGCCAACTTTAAACACTAATAGAAGCAACCGTGGAAACCTATAGTCATCATTAATTTTAATCGAATCTTTACATTTCACCACTAATGCAAAATCCTTAATACCATCTTTATTCAGATCTCCGGATGTAGTATCAGTTATCTCCCAGTTGTTTGGTGAAAAATCATCAAGTGTTTTACCATATTTATTAATAGTTGGATAAATAAACTTTTTAGGTGTATTTAATTTCCGAGCAGTTTGGACAGTATCTATCGCTTGAGTTGGCTGCTTAAAATTACAACTGTATAGCTTGCAGATAGATACGACAATGAATAAAAAAAATAAACCTTTACTTACCCTGAGCTTTGAGATATTGTGAAAGTGCATATTATTAACAGTTATTTCGGATTTATAATCCCGGACTTAAATATAGGCAGATTTGTAATCTGCAAAGGAAATAAAAAATACACCAACGTAGAGACGCAATATTTTGCGTCTCCCTGAAGCAAATCAAGCCTACATGTTTTGAGACGCAAGATGTTGCGTCTCTACGTTAATAAACCCAATTTTTTTCTACTTTTGTCATGGATCGGAAAAACTTATACCTACCTCCTATCCTTTTATTTTTATAAATGAATATATCCGTTGTAATACCGCTGTATAACGAAGTTGAATCATTACCCGAATTAACCTCGTGGATAACGCAGGTGATGAATGACAACCAATTTTCTTTTGAGATCATCCTGATCGATGACGGCAGCAATGACGGATCGTGGGATATGATCCTGAAATTGCAATCCAATAATCCGTTCATTAAAGGCATTAAATTCAGGCGCAATTATGGTAAATCTGCCGCGCTGAATGTGGGTTTTGATGCTGCGCACGGCGATGTAATTATTACCATGGATGCCGACCTGCAGGACAGCCCTGATGAGATACCAGAACTTTACCGCCGCATTATCGAAGAAAAATACGACCTCATATCCGGCTGGAAAGCCAAGCGGTACGACCCAATAACCAAAACCATACCTACCAAACTATTCAACGCCGCCACCCGCAGCATGAGCGGCATACATAACCTGCACGATTTTAACTGCGGTTTAAAGGCTTACCGCCATACTGTGGTGAAAAACATAGAAGTTTACGGCGAAATGCACCGTTATATCCCCGTTATAGCTAAATGGGCGGGCTTCACCAAAATTGGTGAGCAGGTGGTAGAGCACCGTGCACGCAAATACGGCAAAACCAAATTCGGCATGAGCAGGTTTGTGAATGGTTTTTTAGACCTGCTGTCGATATTTTTTGTGGGCAAATTCGGCAAGCGCCCCATGCACTTTTTTGGCACAATGGGGACTTTAAGCTTTTTAGCCGGAACTGTTTGCGCTATATGGATAATTGCCGAAAAGCTGTATAATATAGCTCACGGCCTTCCACCCGGCAGGCAACCTACTCAAAACCCGTTGTTTTATTTTGCGCTCGTAGCGGTTATATTAGGTTCTCAACTGTTCTTAACCGGCTTTGTTGCAGAGTTAGTATCGCGCAGCGCACCAGAGCGGAATAAATACCAAATTGAGGATACCATTTAATTTGAAAATTGGTTAATTTGAAGATTTGAAAATTACTTGAATCGTCTACAAAATTTAACATTTTCAAATATTCAAATTCCCAAATTAGCTCATTAATAAAGAATGTTTTTCTCTATCATCATCCCACTATATAACCGCCCGCAGGAGATAAAAGAACTGCTGGAAACGCTGGTGCTGCAAACTTATAAACAGTTCGAGATTTTGGTGATTGAGGATGGTTCTGTAAAGGATGCGGCAGCTATTGTAAAAAACTTTGAGGGCAAACTGGGTGTACACTACTTTGTAAAAGAAAATGCGGGTCAGGGCTTTGCCCGCAATTTTGCGTTTGAACGGGCGAAAGGCGATTACTTCATCATTTTTGATTCGGACGTGTTGGTGCCCGAAGATTATCTGCAAATTGTAAACGATTCATTAACCCAAAACTGGCTGGATGCTTACGGCGGCCCGGATGACGCACACCCATCATTTACAGCAACCCAAAAAGCTATTAGCTATGCCATGACCTCGCCGTTTACCACAGGCGGCATACGTGGAGGCAAAAAAGGCATAGGGCAGTTCCATCCGCGCAGCTTTAATATGGGGATATCGCGTGCGGTTTGGGAAAAGGCAGGCGGTTTCATTATTACCCGGCTTGGCGAAGATATTGAATACAGTATCCGTATCCACTCTATGGGTTTTAAGATCGGGTTGATACCCGAGGCAAAGGTTTATCATAAACGACGGGCTAATTTTCTGCAATTTTATAAACAACTGCACTTTTTCGGCAGGGCACGAATAAACGTATACACTTTCTTCCCAAAAGGCTTAAAAGCCGTTCATTTCTTCCCGGCTGTATTTATTTTGGGGCTGTTCTTCACGCTCATTAGCAACCTGTTGGGTTGGCCGGTAGCCCTATTATGCAACTATATATTATTATTATTTATTTTGTTGATATTTTTTCATGCATGGTGGAAAAATAAGTCATTAAAAATCGCATTTTTGAGCATAATTGCGTCCATCATCCAGTTAACCGCTTACGGGCTGGGTTTTATACAGGATTTTTGGAAGCGGATTATATTAAAACGACCGTAAAATATGTACCACCCCTTTTCTGTTGCAGAAACCACCAAAACTGCATGGAATATTTTTAAGAAGAATTTTATAACTATTATAGTTTACTCGGTCATATCTTTTTTTTTACTGTCTATAATTGCAGTTGTAACCGAATTTATAATCCCATCTGATTCATTTGCGGCAAAAATGACCGCATCGTTTATATTATTGTTTGTACAGGCATATACTACATTAGGCTTATATAAATTAATATTTACGGTTATTGACAGTGAATATTATGAGTTTGAATTTTCGCAGGTATTGCCCGGTATTAAAATGATTATCAGTTACCTGGTAGTGGTATTTTTCATTGCCTTTATAATTACTAACCTGCATTTTTTACTGGTACGGTTAAATGACTATACCTATATACAAGCCTTTGTACAGAACGTATCTACTATTATAGGCCTGTATCTTGCACTTCGCATAATGTTTTTCATCACCTTTGTAGTTGATGATCATTCGGGCGCAGTAGAATCCATCCGTCAAAGTTTTCAACTTACCAAAGGTTACTTTTTTAAAGTATTGATAATGCTGGGTATTATTTTGCTGCTGATAGCATTACCCGCTTCGCTTGCCCAATATTATCCTATTATCTCTATAACTATTATATTTACTTATCCTTTTGTGAATATAATATTGGCAGTTACGTATCGCAAGCTTGTTTACAGCCACCTGGATGTAGATGATGATATTGCCGAAACAAATTAAGCTATGGGTTTAAAAGTCCTGTTGGGGAAGGCATTTGCGGCGTGGGTGAACAGGGATTTGGATAACATCCGAAATAATGCCTTAGCACTCCAGGAGAAAACGTTTCACCAATTAATCAGTACGGCTAAGCAAACCGCATTTGGGAAAGATCATCGTTTTGAGGCTATCAAAAGCTACGAGGATTTTAAAAAGCAGGTCCCCATTCGCGATTATGAAGAGCTTCGCTCATATATCGACCGCGTAACCGTCGGCGAAGAGAATGTGCTTTGGCCGGGTAAGCCTGCATATCTCACCAAAACATCAGGTACAACATCGGGAGTAAAGTATATTCCCATTTCCAAAGAAAGCATGCCAACCCATATCACTGCGGCTCGGAATGCCCTGTTAAGCTATATTCATGAAACCGGCAAAGCTGATTTTTTGGATGGCAAAATGATATTCCTGCAAGGCAGCCCGGTATTGGCTGATAAGAATGGCATTCCAACCGGGAGGTTGTCAGGTATCGTTGCGCATCATGTACCCTCCTATTTGCAAAAGAGCAGATTACCCAGCTATGAAACCAATTGTATTGAAAATTGGGAGCAAAAGGTAGACGCCATTGTTGATGAAACGATAAATGAGGATATGCGCCTCATATCCGGCATACCACCCTGGTGCCAGATGTATTTCGACAGGCTGTCGGAAGTTTCTGGTGGGAAAAAGATCAAGGACATACTCCCTAACTTCAAGCTATTTGTATACGGCGGCGTAAATTATGAACCTTACCGGGCGCGAATGGAGGAGAGTATTGGGTTCGGCATCGACTCGATAGAAACCTACCCGGCATCGGAAGGGTTTATCGCTTTCCAGGATTCGCAAAAAGATAAGGGGTTGTTGCTGATGGCTGATTCGGGTATTTTTTATGAATTTATACCGGCTGATGAATATTTTAATGAAAGCCCTGGCCGGATAAGTTTAAAAGATGTGGAATTAAACAAAAATTACGCGCTGATACTTAATACGAATGCTGGCTTATGGGGATATAGCATTGGTGATACGGTGAAGTTTGTATCAAAAAATCCGTATAAAATTGTAGTTACCGGGCGCATCAAACATTATATATCCGCGTTTGGCGAGCATGTAATTGCCGAGGAAGTGGAGCAGGCCTTAATGAGTGTTGCCAATGCGGAAGGGATTGATATTATTGAGTTTACAGTTGCGCCGCAGGTAAACCCACCGATGGGACAATTGCCTTACCATGAATGGTTTATCGAGTTCGGTAACGAACCAAAGGACTTGAAGGCTTTTAGCTTAAGCGTTGATAAAGCCCTGCAAAACAAAAATATTTACTATCTTGACCTGATTGCCGGTAACATTTTGCAACCTTTGGTGATCCAAAGCCTCGGGAAAGACAGCTTTATCAATTATATGCGCTCGCAAGGGAAACTTGGCGGGCAAAATAAGGTGCCCAGGCTGGCTAATGACAGAAAGATAGCGGACGGATTGAAAGAATACATAGTTTAGAAAAATTGAATAGCATTAAAAATATAGCCATTCTTGGTTCAACAGGCAGCATTGGCACACAATCGTTGGAGGTTATTAAAGACAATGGCAATTTATTCAGGGTCTTCCTGCTTACGGCGCATTCCAATGCTGATCTGCTTATAAAACAGGCGATTGAATTTGCCCCGGATTATGCCATTATTTGCGATGAAACAAAATATCAAACGGTAAAACAGGCGCTTGCTCATCTGCCCATAAAGGTGCTTGCCGGGCATTCGGCAATTATTGAAACTGTTACCCATCCCGACATTCATGTTGTGCTTACCGCTATGGTGGGCTTCGCCGGGTTAGAACCCACCATTGCTGCTATAAAAGCCGGAAAGGATATTGCGTTAGCCAATAAAGAAACATTGGTGGTTGCAGGTGAACTTATAACCGGGTTAGCCAAACAGCATAACGTTAAAATATTACCGGTAGATTCAGAACATTCCGCCATTTTTCAATGCCTGGCGGGGGAAGAAAGCAATGCGATCGAAAAGATCATATTAACCGCATCCGGCGGCCCGTTCAGGGGGAAAACATCAGATTTTTTATCAACAGTAACACGCGAACATGCCCTAAAACATCCCAACTGGGTAATGGGCGCTAAAATAACTATCGACTCGGCTACGTTAATGAACAAGGGATTGGAAGTTATTGAAGCAAAATGGCTGTTTGATCTGAAAGCAGAACAAATTGATGTGGTTGTGCATCCACAGTCTATAATTCATTCAATGGTTCAGTTTGAGGATGGTTCTATAAAAGCGCAAATGGGTTTGCCGGATATGAAGCTACCTATACAATATGCCTTGACTTATCCTGCCCGTATTAAAAACAACTTTAAACGGTTTGATTTTACACAATATACAAACCTTACTTTTGAAAAACCCGATTTGGATACTTTTCGTAATCTTGGTTTGGCCTATGAAGCCTTAAGCCGTAGCGGTAATATGCCCTGCATTATCAATGCCGCAAATGAAATTGCTGTGGCCGGGTTTTTAAACAATACAATTGGGTTTTTAGGAATGAGCGATGTAATAGAAAGCTGTATGCAAAAAATTACATACACTACACAACCAACGCTGGATGATTATTTGAATACTGACAAAGAAACACGCATATTTGCGCAAAATTTAATAAACAAAAATGCCTTAAAAGGCAATGCTACAATTTGATATAAAATAAAGAATGAGTATAGTAATTATGGTTGGCCAGTTAATACTGGGACTTTCGATTTTGGTGATCCTGCATGAACTTGGCCACTTTTTAGCTGCAAGGGCTTTTGGTATAAAAGTAGAGAAATTTTACCTGTTTTTTGACGCTTGGAATTTCAGTCTGTTTAAATTTAACTATAAAGGTGTTGAATACGGTATTGGCTGGTTACCCTTAGGCGGCTACGTAAAAATTGCCGGCATGATAGATGAATCTATGGATACCGAGCAATTAGCCGGGCCGCCGCAACCGTGGGAATTCCGTTCAAAACCGGCCTGGCAGCGCCTAATTGTAATGATGGGCGGCATTATTGTGAATGTTATTTTGGGTGTGTTTATTTTCTGGGTACTTACCGTTAAATACGGGGAGAGTTACATTCCTAATTCAAGCGCACAATATGGTATTGTACCGGGAACTATCGGTACAAAAATAGGGCTAAAGGCGGGTGATAAAATTGTTGCTGTTAACGGCAAATCTATTGAACGCTTTGAGGACCTGATGAGCTCGAAAGTATTTCTTGACCATACCGTTTTAAGTGTAGACCGCGATGGCCAACACCTGAACATTACGGTACCGGCTAATATCATTAATGACCTTTCTGATTATGGTATTGAACAATTTATAAGCAGCGTACCACGCAGAAAATTTGTGGTCGATTCTGTTGTTGCGAATAGCAACGCGCAGAAGGCTGGTTTGTTAAAGGGAGATAGCATAATAGCTGTAAACAATACAAAAATTCAGTTTTTTGATGAACTGCAATCGCAGATACAGCTATACAAAAACAAGCCTATCGAACTGACTGTAAAGCGAAATAACGGTGAAGTAAAATTAGCAACCAATGTGCCGGAAGTTGGTTCTATCGGATTTTTCTCTGACGCGCCTAAGGAAAAAACAGTTTATTATGGTTTCTTTGGCTCGTTGCCGAGAGGCGCTTCAAAAGCGTGGAACACGTTTTCGGACAATGCAAAAGGCATTGGTAAAGTATTTAAAGGCGAAGCCAAATTTAATAAAACAGTTGGCGGTCCGGTTGCTATTGCAAATATGTTTGGTACGCATATAGATTGGGTACATTTCTGGAGCCTGGTTGGGTTTTTATCCATGGTGCTGGCATTTACCAACTTATTGCCTATCCCGGCTTTAGACGGGGGACATGTGGTGTTTTTATTGATAGAGATGATAAAAGGCAAGCCGCTTAGCGATAAGTTCCTGGAGCGCGCGCAAATAGTAGGTTTTGTATTGCTGATAACCTTAATGGTGTTTGTGTTTGGCAATGATATTGTGAAGCAGGTGATGAAGAAGTAACTACCCTCGGAAATAGACTTACGAAGTTTCTAACCGAACTACAAGTAAACTTCGTAAGTCTGATCAGTGACATACCAAAAGGGGCCGTTTCAATATTGAAATGGCCCCTTTTGCTTTATATGGAATTTTTATACTAAACGTTAGTTTCTGTAGGATCAATTGCATCCTGCGCAATATCATAAGGAGAGCGTTCCTTTTTGAATATGGCTGCTGTTATTAAGCTAACTATTGTACCAACAATAGCACATCCTATTGCTGTGAAGAAAGGAAACATAACCTTACCCCAATTCCTATAAAAATTCATTGTGCCTTCTACAACATTGCTTGGAGCATTTTTTGCGTCCATTGCTGCCTGAACTGTCTCTAACATTTTATCAAACATTTGAGGGCTTAAGATATAATAATACAAACAAGTAAACACTCCGACCAAAACGCCGGAAAAAACCGAAAACCTAAACCCGGCAGAAAATGCGTTGCCATAGGTTATATAGCCACCAATCGTATCTCTGTATTCTTTTTGTGTTAAAATTACAAAAAGAATAAAAATCAAAGTAGAGAGATACTTCCAGCTTGAGGTTTGATCAATATTTAAATATTGAAAAACATAGGTATTTATTATAGCCACAACGGTATAAATTAATGCCCATTTGGTAGCTACTTTTGTAGCGTTTTGTTGTACAGGAATAGTTGTTGTTTCCATTTTAATTGTTTTAGGTTTAATTAAATGCTTCTAATATACTAAAAACCGCCATATCAAATTGCTTATTTACAGCTTTGGCAGCTATATTGTTTTTTATGTCTTCGGTTGTATTTGGGTTTTGAAAGAAGCACATCATTGGGTAAAAAAGCTCCTTTAATTCTGAATCTTCGGGTAATTTAAAGGCTACCTTATTGATCTCCTCTACCGGGCTTTCCATTAATATCTGGTTAGAAATAACCGGTTCATATATCCGGTACTCATCCTGGAACTCATCCTCATCTACCAGTAAAAACTCCTTTAAATAATCTTCCAGTTCCGGCTCAATCTCTTCATCCTCGCATTCGTTTAAATAAAGCAACAGATTCAATAGCTCGGTACCCCGGTCTAAAGTTTTTTCTTCTATGTCTTCCCATTCAGGCGTTTCCAGGTAGTCTTCTTCCAGTTTCTTTACATCAGCGCTGAAGAAGTTGATCATCAGCAGGTCGAAAAATACTTCGCGCAATTCTTCCAGTTGCGGATGATTGTCAAAAACGCTGTCAAGCGCTTCAACCTTACTCATAAAATCCTTATCCGAACCAAATACATCTTCAAATGGATGTATCAGCTTTGCTGCATCAAAACTACCGTATTGCGTAAAAGCCTGCAACGAAACACTTATTGCAGATTTTATTTTGGGGTCTATCATATCGATTAGATTTAAAACTGTTTATTATTGTTACAGGTTAACAATACTTTCCCTTTTAAGTTCTGCCCGATGAAGGGCGAATTACAGGATTTTGATTGGTTATTGTCCTTATTGTATTCCCACTCCATACCTGGATCAAAAACTACAAGGTTAGCTTTTTGCCCTTCGGCAATAGCCGGTACTTCAATATCCAGTATATTACGCGGATTAACAGCCAGTTTCTCAACGATCATTTCTACAGTTAACCCGGCCTTTATAGCTAATGAGAATGTTGTTTGCAAGCCGATATTACCATATTCGGCCATTTCAAACTCAACATCTTTAAACTCTATCTCGTGCGGAGTGTGTTGCGATACTATAGCATCTATAGTACCGTCTTTTAACCCTGCTATAAGGGCTTTTACATCCTTGCCTGTACGTAGCGGTGGTTTAACTTTATAATTGCTGTCAAAGCCTTGTAATTCGTTATCGGTAAGTGCCAGGTGGTGCGCTGCCACATCACAGGTTACCTGTAACCCCTTTTTCTTAGCCTGTTTGATCAATTCTACCGATCGCGTGGTTGATATGGTGCTAAAGTGAATTTTTGACCCGGTATATTCAGCTAAATAAAGGTCACGGGCTATCATTAGTTCTTCAGCTAATGAGGGTATGCCTTTCATGCCCAGCGAGGTGCTTACCTCACCTTCGTTTACTTTAGCTTTCCCGGCAATGGCTGTATCTTCCGGGTAAGAAAACACTAAGGCTTTAAAACCTTGTGTGTATAACAAGGCGCGTTCCATTAATCCTGCATCCTGCACAGGCCGGTTACCATCGGTAAATGCTTTGGCGCCGCTTAAAAACATATCATACATCTCGGCCATATCCTTGCCTTCGCGTTTATGCGATATGGTTCCCAACGGATATACATCAACCAAATTATTTTTTGCCCGGTTAAATAAATATTCCACCTCGGCTTTTGAATGCACAGGTGGCTGGGTGTTGGGCATTAGCGCTAATCCTGTAAAGCCCCCGGCTGCAGCAGCAAGGGTTCCGGTTTCCAGTGTTTCCTTGGTTTCAAACCCTAATTCGCCGATGTTACAGTTCAAGTCAAAAAATCCGGGGGAAACATATTTGCCTTTTGCATCAAAAACCGGAACGTCCGTTTTTATGCCGGGTGATATTTGGGTAATTACCCCCTTCTCAATAAGTATATCAGTAATTTTTTGGTGTAAGGGCGAACCGGGGTCGATAAGGGTAGCGGATTTGATCAACAAATTCATTAGCGCTGCTTTATGTATATGAGGTATATCAAGCCGGTTGCAAAACTGTTGGCTGATCAACTTTATAGAACCTGATCAGTAATATTTCGGCAGCCAGGAATATCAACGCCAAAATTATACAAAGTTTCCATAATTGCATACCGAAATTTGTTTCGGTTACCTTATTCTTTAAGGAAGCTTTGCCTGCCAGCAATACATCGCCTGCCTGTGGTACCAGTTTACCAAGATCAGATGGAGTATAATAGCTTAGGTCAGACTCGCTCCTGTTATCATTAAATGCCATTACAGATATGGTGCTGTCCTGCTTTTTTAGGTCATATAAACCGGTTTCCTGCAATTGGTCTGATGCATAAAGCAATGTGCTTCCCTCCTGTTGCCTTACATCGGGTATAACACTTTGGCTGCCTTTAACCAGTTTTAATAATTGTTTTTCGGAAGTTTGGATGGATGGTATCTCCATCGTTTCATCGTGGCCTAATGTGTAGAATAAAGCCTGCTCATTCCCGCTCAATAAAGCTATCCTGAACATGGCGGGTACAAACAGCGCATGCCGGGGAAGACTGCTAAAATCATCATTTAACGGCACAGCGGAAACATATACCTTTCCTTTACCTGTTTTATAGCTCGCCCAAAACGGATCTCCGCCTGTTATATCCATCAACTTCTCACTACCACTGCCAGAATTACTTAGTTTGTAGTACTTTTTCACAACCGGCAGATCAGGGTTTTGAGGAAAATCTTCAAAAATATTTTTAAATACGGGATTTTGTAAATTAATGGATGATACCTTCAGGTTTTGCGTGATCATCTTTTCGGGATAAGCCGCGTTTAACGATTGCAGGAAGGTGGTATAGCTTGGCAAATCAGCATCTATAGCCGGGAAAACACATAACGTGCCGCCCTTGCTTACATACGTTTTTAACTGTTGTGCCACACCAGGGGTAATTACCCGTACATCACTTATCACAATTAAAGGATAAGCGCCTAACGTAGCATAATCAATATTACCATCTGGCGCGTGCTTCACATCAAAAAACGCGTCTGATGCAAAAACAGATTTTAGGTAAACGTTGGGTATGCCGCCATCTATCAGCAAAACAGGCATTTGCTGTTTTACGTTAAAGGTGAAGTAAAACTGGTTATCAAATATTACCGGGTTATCCTGCAGGGTTATTTCGCCTTTCTGCCATCCGGGTTGTAAGCCTGAAAATGTTAAGGTATCATTTTGAGCCGAATGCGCATTTACAGTAAAGCCGCCTAACGCTTTTTGCGAGCCATTGATCAGTAGTTTCAACGGTATCTTGGTTGAGTTTTCTCCCGCGTAATTTTGCAGCCTAACCACCATTTTCTCACTTTCACCGGGGCGGTGTATGGCATTTAACAGCCATACTGAATCTACCGCAACATTAGCCAAAGTGCTGGCTGTAAGCTGTACCAGATTAGCACCAGTTCCCTGCTGAATTTTTACAGGCTGGCTGCCGATCATATTTTTCTGAAAATCGGATATAATGTAAAGCGCCCTGCCGTTATTAGCCTGGGTATTTAATAAATTTTGCTGCCTGTCCACAATCTGTTGTAAGCCGCGGCTTCTTGGGCTGATCTTTACCCCGTCAACGGCGTCATTAAATTCATCGCGGCTTAACAGACGCTGGTGTTTTCCTTCAAAATCCTGTGTAATCAGTTGAAAACGGTCGTTTATATTATAAGCCGAGGCTATTTCCTTGGCGCGGCGCTTGGCTTCGTCTAACAAAGAGCCCTCCCGATTAAGCGTTTGCATAGAATAGGAATTATCTACAAATATACTTATCGCCTTCTGCGCGCCACCTGCCGCGGCATGTGGCCCTGGGATATACGGCCGGGCAAATGCCAGTATCAAAAAGAAAAGGGCTAATAGCCGTGAAGCTAATATCAACCGCTCCTTTAAATTCCTGCGGGATGACTGCTGTTCGCGAATCTCTTTCAGGAATTGCACATTACTAAAATATACCTTTTGATACCTGCGGAAATTAAACAGGTGTATCAATACGGGAATAGCAAGCGATATTAATGCAAATAAAAAGACAGGATATAAAAAATGCATTTATTTATTGTGCTGGTATACAAATGTGCAAAAATTAATGCGAAAAATGTTTTGCAACTGCGCAAATCAGTATAAAAATTACATTTCTTCCAAAACAAAAAAATATCTTATAGGTTATTAAAATCAAGTACGTGACCAATGGAGTGGCAAATAGGTTGTTCGGGGTTTCATTATAAAGATTGGCGGGGAACTTTCTATCCCAATGATCTGCCCCAAACCAAATGGTTTGATTTTTATTGCGAGCATTTTAATACGCTGGAGTTGAATGTTACTTTCTACCGTTTTCCGCAATTATCCTTTTTACAGAACTGGTATAAAAAGAGCCCGGATAGCTTCCGCTTTTCGGTAAAGGCGCCGCGTGCAATTACACATTATAAAAAATTCAATGACGTTAAGGATTTAATCTCTTCTTTCTATGAAACAATTAATACTGGATTACAAGAGAAACTTGGGCCCACATTATTTCAAATGCCGCCGGGTTTTAGCTATGATGAGCAGAGATTGGAACGTATTATTAATAATCTTGACCCTGCTTTTAATAATATTCTGGAATTTCGTCACGTAAGCTGGTGGCGCGAAGATGTGTACAAAACATTAGCCGATCATCATATTACCTTTTGCGGCATGAGCCATCCTACCCTGCCCAATGATGTAATTCAAAATACACCAATTGTTTATTACCGTTTTCATGGTGTTCCCAATTTATACCGTTCGCCTTATTCGGCAGAATTTTTAAAAAATGTTGTTAATACTGTAAAGGATAATAAACAGGCCGTACAAGGCTGGTTTTATTTTAATAACGATTATGACGCGGTGGGCGTAGGTAATGCTAAAGAAATGATAGAGATAGTTAATTCAGCTAAAATAGCGGCTTAATTGTCATCATCATTACTATGATGTTTACGCTTTTTATGTTTTACCGGTGGTGGTGTATGTTTTTTTGACTTTTTAGGTTCAGTGGTCTTCTTTTTGGGCTCATCCTTTTTCACCGCAACAGGTGTTATAGTTTTAACATCGGCTTTACTGGTGGAATCCTTGCTTAGTTGCTTTACATTAATGGTATTACTGCTTAAGCTATATTCCAACTTGCGTTTTGCCCCGGTTGGCTTTGCAGTACTTCCGCTACCTTCATATATGGGGAACTCGCGCATAAATTTACCTTCCTCAATGTAAAAGTTGTCGCCTCCACGATACCCTTTTCTTTGTGAGGCGCTTAGTTTTGGAAAATCCAGCTTTTGTGCTTTGTTGTCGCTAAACTCAAAAGCATAGATGGTGGTATAATTTATAGTGTCCTTTTTCTTAGCCTGTATCAATATTTCCGGGTTACCGTCAACATCCATATCAGTGTTATACACGTCAACTAGTGTACCATTCAGGTCACCGGTGGTGGTAGTATATTTCTTTGCAACGGAATCAGAATGCAATATCACAAATGAACCCGTGTCTGCCCCTCCCCGCCCCCAGCTCAATATATCATAATATTGCCCCGGCGAACTTTCAACCAGCTTATGAAATTTGAATGGGTCTGTCAAAACAGTTTTTTTAATTTCCGCAACGGGATTAACGGGTGCTTTTTTATTATTACTGCACCCTGCACTTAATATGCCGCCAATCAACATAAAAAAACAGAACCTGTTTAGCATTTTAAATTGGTTTTAATTGTATAAAATATCTGGTGGCAACTCACCTTTTGGTTTGCCCGGTATGGTCATAAATACGTGCATATTACCCGATGAGCCGACATTAAAGTATTTAAGGGTAAACTTATGAAACCCTTTTTGTAACGGTACCGATCCGCCTTTTTCATACAGCGCGTGTTTGCCATCGTTATCAACAACCGGCTGATCGTCAATTAATAATACCGACCCATCATCCGATTGTGTAGAAAAGCCGTAAACACCATCACCATCAATACGTATAAATCCGTTATATATTATACCAAACGACTGACTATTTCTGCGAAAAGAGTTTACATTAATACTTTTTACCGTCAGCGCTGTTGAATCAAGCGGAGCGGCAATATTTAACTGTGTGGTGTTATCAAACATACCGGTGAACAATTGATATTTTAAGCCATTAACCGTAGGCTGATTGGTAACGGGTGTCAGCGGGGCTTTATTATAAACAATAGTGCGTGTAATGTCACTTCTTTTACCCGTTGGTGTAATTACAATTGCTTGTAGTTGCCGGTACTGATCCTGCGGAACATTGTAAGTTATAGGTGTAGTAAATTCCATATCGGTTTCGCGAGGCAGATAGTCATCAATAGTATAATAAACTTTAGCGCCTTTAACTGATGATTTCAGATCGACCGTTAATTGTGTTCCAAATATGATGGTATCCCTTGCGCCTATAACTGCGGGCACGCGATATTCGAAATTATTTTTATCCAGCCAGGCTAAATGTTGCGGCAGGCGCATGTCTTTAAAATCGGTATAATTTTTATTGGCAAATGGCGTCCATGCAATTTCTGATAGCGCGAGCATTCTGGGCAGCACCATGTATTCCACCTTATTTTCGGTGGCGATGTATTCCGTCCATAAATTGGCTTGCACGCCAATAATATATTTTTGCTGCTCCTCCGTCAATACAGCCGGCGTAGGATTATAGCTGTAGGTTTGTATAAGTGGCGAAAAGCCACCGAGACCTAAAGGCTCATCAGTCAGTTTTCCCTGTGCGTGGTCAAAATACAAGCCCGCGTTACTTGGGGTCATCACCACATTATGCGATTGGCGGGCTGCTGCTATCCCACCGGCCTCGCCCTGCCAGCTCATAATGGTAACATTTGGGGCTATGCCCCCTTCTAAAATTTCATCCCAGCCGATAACGCTTCGGCCTTTTGAATTTACAAAACCCTCTATCCTCTTTATAAAATAGCTTTGCAGCTCGTGTTCATCTTTTATCTTTAACTGCTTCATTAATTTTTGAGTTGCCTCTGAATGTTGCCAGTCGTCTTTAGCCACCTCGTCACCGCCAATGTGAATATATTTGCTCGGGAACAAAGACATCACTTCGGTTAACACATCATCTAAAAAATTAAAGGTTTCATCTGTAGGGATATAAACATCATTATGCTCATTCCAGGTGCCCGATACATGGTAGGTGTTTGGCGGGTTACAGCCAAATTCGGGATAAGCCGCTAACGCTGCTTCGGAGTGACCCGGCATTTCAATTTCAGGTACGATATTAATATATCGGTCGGCAGCATATTTAACTACATCGCGTATTTGATCTTGGGTATAATAGCCCTCAACCGGCGTGTTGTCGTAAGGCGGATTGGTTGTGCGGTAGCTGCCTATCAAGGTAGCCGGGCGCTTGCTACCAATCTCGGTTAGCTTTGGATATTTTTTTATTTCGATGCGCCATCCCTGGTCATCCGTTAAATGCCAGTGAAAATTATTCAGCTTATACATCGCCATCAGGTCGATATACTTTTTTACAAACTCAACCGAAAAGAAATGGCGGCACACATCCAGCATCATGCCCCTGTATGCAAAACGCGGGTAATCTTCCACCTGTACACAAGGTAATTTAGGGACTGCCGTACGCTCTAAAGGCATTAATTGCATTAAGGTTTGAATACCGTAAAACATACCTGCCCCTTTTGCGGCGATAGTAATATTTTTAGGTGTGATGGTTAAACGATAGCCTTCGGCAGGTAAACCGTCTGTTCCCGCGGATGTAAGAACGATGCTATTATCCACATTTTGCCCGGTATTTGCTTTGGGCTTGATGCTTAACATCGCGCTGTTTGCCAAATAATCTGCAAAAAAAACAACTGCTTTGTTAGATACACTATCAGCCAGTAATACGGTTTCGCGGCTCAAAGTAAACTGCCCGGCAGATTTTTTAACAGAAACCGGCGCAGGGATAATGCCGAGGTTAGGGTCGGTATCCTGCGCAATTACTGATATTTCAAAAAAGAAAAGAAAAATAAAAAACGAAAGGAGTACCTTTTTATACATATAACAAAACAGTCAATTATAAAAAGTGGTAAGATAAAGGATTTTGTAAAAAGTATAGCTAAAAAACTGTAAAAAAATAGCGATGTGTTTTAAACCCATCGCTATATATTACAATATTTATGATCTCAACTAATTAAGCCGTCACCACATGCTCTTTAGCAGCCAGATAGCGCTCGGCATCTATGGCAGCCATACAGCCGGTACCTGCTGCTGTTACAGCTTGGCGGTAGATATGATCCTGCGCATCGCCACAGCAAAACACACCCTCTACATTAGTTTCGGTCGAGTCCGGATGGGTTTTAATGTACCCGGTTTCGTCCATATTTATTTGACCTTTAAAAATATCGGTATTAGGTTTATGGCCAATGGCTACAAAAAAGCCGGTTACTTCTAACTGTCTTTCCTTTTGTGTTTTATTATTTAAAACACTTACGCCGGTAACGCTTTGCCCATCTCCTAAAATCTCTTTAGTTTCGGTATTATATAATATCTCGATATTACTGGTGTGCAATACGCGGTGCATCATCGCTTTTGATGCCCTGAACTCATCCCGGCGGACGATCATATACACCTTGCGGCAAAGCTTAGCTAAATAAGTAGCTTCTTCAGCAGCGGTATCCCCTGCCCCAACTATGGCTACATCCTGCCCCTTAAAAAAGAACCCATCACAAACCGCACAGGCCGAAACGCCAAAACCGCTGTATTTTTGTTCCGAATCTAAACCCAGCCATTTGGCAGATGCGCCTGTAGAAATGATAACCGTATCAGCCAATATAGTTTTGCTCTCATCAACTACTACTTTATGTGGCAGGCTGGAAAAATCAACCGAGCTTACATAACCAAAACGGATATCCGTACCCAAACGCTCTGCCTGTAAACGGAAATTCTCCATCATTTCAGGGCCCATTATACCGTTTGGATAACCGGGATAATTCTCCACATCGGTAGTTTGGGTAAGTTGGCCACCAGCCAGCATCCCGGTATACATCACCGGTTTCAAATCAGCGCGCGAAGCATATATAGCAGCCGTATATCCGGCAGGGCCCGATCCGATGATCAGGCATTTAACTTGTTCAGTATTTTCAGGCATCTTTTAAAAAATGAAAAGCAAAAATAGGGTTTATTGGGGTGAGTGGCAATAGGTGATGGTCAGGATATTGCCATGATTAAGGCGGCTTGTTTAGCTCATTGTTTCAAGCAACAGGTACATCGCTTCGTAATACAATGGCAATTCGGCAAATAAGCTATCAGCTAATTTTTGATTGTAAGTATGCACCGATAAATTGCGTTTGGCAATTATTGTTGACCAAATCAATTCATCATTAATGATCTTCTCTGCATAAGCCGCAGCTATAACTGATTTAGGACTATTCAAATCAATTATACCACGCCTTTCTAAATAATGCTTTAACGTTTTCCACGACAGGTCAAAGCAATATTCAAAACGTTGTATAGCACCATCGCGTTCCAATTGAGAAGGATGTTGTAATAGTGATTCTTTAAATGTTTTTAATGCCTGTTCAAAAATGGCCAGTTTTTCTTCAAAATAATTGTTCATAGCCATTCCACATTTTGTAAGGCAACGGATTTGAATTTTTCGGTTACCTGCTTAAAATCAACCAAATCTATTTTATACAGCATAGGCATATCTTCAATAGCGATACCTATTTTAAACATATTAATTGCCGGAATTTCGTCATCAGCCAAAATACCGACCTCAATATCCGATCTGATCAACTCCGCCCTATTAGCCTGCGAACCAAAAATAAAGGCACGGTAAGATATATCCCGGAGATTTTCTTCGAGCGTAGTGGCAAGCCATTGTTTAATTTGTGCGCGGCGGTCTGTCATTACTTCAAAGATAGGTATTACTTGTTATTCTTTAAACTGTCGTTAAATTTACACCGTATACCATGAAAAATAAAAAATCCATTTTAGCTATCCCCGGCAGCCTGCGCGCAGGCTCATCCAATCACGCCATTTTGCGACATTTGGCAATGTTAGTTCCTGCTGATATTGAATATACTATTTATGATGGCCTTGCCAAAATACCGCCCTTTGATCCCGGTTTGGATAATGATAACCCGCCAGCCCAGGTTGCATCTTTGCGCCTATTATTAGCCGACGCCAACGGCATTGTTATCTGCACACCAGAATACGCCTTTGGCGTGCCCGGCCAGTTAAAAAACATGCTCGACTGGATGGTATCCAGCAGCTCGTTTGTAGATAAATCGGTTTGTTTAATTACTGCATCATCTGTGGGTACTCATGCCCATGCTTCGCTCATGGTAACATTAGGCGCTTTATCTGCAAATGTTGTTGAAGATTCTGCTTTATTGATACCGTTTATCAGGGCAAAGATGGATGCGGATGGGAATGTGGTGGATGAGGAAACTTTGAAGGGTTTGGATAGCGCCTTTGATGTGTTTATAAAAGCCATTAGTTAATTTCTTCCTGCCAATTTGACAAACCCACCCCTTTGGAACGCTCATTGATGAGTGGGATTGATACTGAACATTAATCCAAAAAATTAAATAAATATTATGCAAGAAGAAAAGGGAACCATTTCGATACATACCGAAAACATTTTTCCGATAATTAAGAAATTCCTGTACTCTGATACCGAGATATTTTTACGCGAGCTGGTATCAAATGCCATTGATGCAACCCAAAAAATAAAGCGCCTGTCTTCCCTGGGCCAATACAAAGGCGACCTTGGCGACCTGCGCGTAGAAGTGGCTTTTAACGAAAAGAAAAAGACCATCACCATATCCGACAATGGTTTGGGTATGACCGCCGATGAGATCAAGAAATACATTAACCAGATCGCATTCTCGGGCGCTACCGAGTTTATGGAGAAGTTTAAGGAAGCTAAAGATGCCAATGAGATTATCGGCCGCTTTGGTTTGGGCTTTTACTCGGCATTTATGGTGGCCGATAAGGTGGAGATTCAAACCCTATCTTACCAGGAAGGCGCCGAACCTGCACACTGGATATGCGATGGCAGCACCGAATTTGAAATAAAAGAAGGTGACCTGGCAGAACGCGGTACAGAAATAACCCTGCATATCAACAAAGAGTCTAAAGAGTTTTTAGATAAAAGCCGCCTGCAGCATATACTGGATAAGTATTGCAAGTTTTTACCAGTGCCTATTAAATTCGGAACAACAACCGAATCTGTTGAGGATGGTGTTGATGATGAAGGTAAAACAAAATACAAATCTATCGAGGTTGATAATATCATCAACAATACTGCCCCTATCTGGACAAAAGCACCTAAGGAACTAAAAGATGAAGATTATTTAGCTTTTTACCGCGAGTTATATCCTTTCAGCGAAGAGCCTTTATTCTGGATACATCTTAATGTGGATTACCCGTTTAATTTAACCGGGGTATTGTACTTTCCTAAGCTGAAGAACGACTTTGAGATACAACGCAATAAAATCAAATTATTCAGTCGCCAGGTATTTATTACCGATGAGGTGAAGGATATTGTACCCGAGTTTTTGATGCTGCTGCATGGTGTTATTGATTCGCCCGATATTCCTTTGAACGTATCGCGCAGCTTCTTACAGGCCGATAGCAATGTTAAAAAGATAAACACCTATATAACCAAAAAGGTAGCTGATAAACTGGCAGAACTTTTCAAAAACGACCGTAAAGCCTACGAAGAAAAATGGGGCGATATTGGCGTGTTTGTAAAATATGGCTTCATCAGCGATGAGAAGTTTTATGATAAGGCCAAAGATTTTACATTGCTAACAAACACAGCCAAAGAAAATTTCACCCTAAATGAATACAAGGATAAGGTAACTCCCGTTCAAACGGACAAAGACGGGCAACTGGTTTATATTTATACCAACGACCCTAAAAAGCAGGACGCATTTATACAATCGGCCAATAAAAAGGGATATGATGTGTTGTTGATGGATTCGCCTATTGATACGCATTTCATTAGTCACCTGGAGCAAAAACTGGAGAAAACATCTTTAAAGCGTGTGGATGCCGATGTAGCTGATAAGCTGATCAAAAAAGATGATGCTTTAGAACATGTATTAACCGAAGAGCAGGCAACGGAAGTTAAAAGCATATTTGATAAGGCTATTAATAAACCGGCCTACAAAGTTGAACTGGAAAGTCTTAACCCTGACGAACTGCCGGTAACGGTAACCATGGACGAGTTTATGCGCCGCATGAAAGATATGGCAGCAATGGGCGGCGGCATGGGTTTTTATGGCAGCATGCCCGATAACTATAAAGTTGTGGTTAATGGCAACCATAAACTGGTAACCCGTATTTTACAGGAAACCAATGAAGAGGTGCAGGCACAATTAGCCAAGCAGGCATTTGACCTGGCCCTGCTTTCGCAAGGTTTACTAACCGGCGCTGAATTAACAGAATTTGTTAACAGGAGCGTTAATTTGATATAACTCTGCCCATTGTCATTTCGAACGCAGTGAGAAATCTATACATATACATAGTCCACCATGCACGTGTATAGATTTCTCGCTATCGCTCGAAATGACAAGGGATTTAAACCCGAATGATGCACATCATTCGGGTTTTTTATTTTAAATAAATAAGCCGTAATTTTATATAAATAACAACGTTTCCTGTTTATTAACCGTTATACTATTATGAAAAATTCAATCAAAATATTTTGCGTCCTTCTTGTTGCTATCGGTTGTTTTTGTACAGCGGGGGCACAAACAAAAACCGATAAAAAGGCGGCTAAATCTGACGAGATAACCAGGTTGGTGACCGACCGGAATTTTGTTTTTAACGCCACCGATGTGACCCCTTTAAGAGGCGGAAACCGTACATTGACAAGCGAGTATGATTTAATTGTTTCAAAGGATACTATAGCAGCATATTTGCCTTATTTCGGACAGGCCTATTTGGCAAATTATGGTTCAACAGATAATGGTATAAAATTTACCTGGACAAATTTTACCTACAAGGAAACACCTGATAAAAAAGGGAGCCGGGAGATACTGATCACCCCGGGAGATAAAAATATAAGCGATGCAAATGCTGTACAGTACCTAAGGTTATTTATTTCATCGAATGGATACGCGTTCCTACAGATAACAAATATGAACCGCGACCCGATCTCGTTTAACGGAACTATTGAGCCTAAAAAACCAAAGGGTATTTAATGGCCTAAAAGCCCGGCGTTGTCCTTTAAACTTACCCCGGATATTTTTCTTTTAAAGGCTTCCTGTATCAAATAGAATATTTTATCGGCAGCCAGGTCATAGGTTAAACCCATCGGCCTGATATTGGAAATACAATTACGCATCTCATCCGTAAGCCCGGAGCGCGGGTTGTACGTTAAATAAGCTCCCATACTGTCAGCAGCGCTCAACCCGGGCCGCTCACCTATCAGTACTAAAGAAAGTTTAGCTTTTAAGCCATGCGCTATGTCATCTCCTATAGCCACCCTTCCCTGCTCAACCAAACATATCGGCGCTAATTTTAGTTTAACTGCCAATAACTTAGGGATCAATATAGATAATAGCCCATTTACATTGTTGTTAACCGCAGTTGCAGAAAGCCCATCTGCAACAATAATGACCACATCAGCGCTACCCATATCCTTTATTTGATTAGCGGATTCTTCATTTAATTTACGCCCAAGATCGGGCCGTTGTAAATATCGCGCGCGGTTACCGGCTTGGCTATGCAGATGCAAAACCGGCAAGTTAAATTGTTTAAGGGTATTGGTTAACCCTTCAGTATCCAATATGGAATAAACCGCATCGCGGGCATGTGCGTGGGCCAGTTTAAACTCCAGCGAATAATCCAACGGGACAGTTGAACCAACCAGCCCGATGCCTATACGTGCAGCCGTAAAGGTTTTTAATGAATTAAATGGATCAGTACTATCAAGTTCCTGTGTCATTTTTAATCTTAAATAGTGTCATTTCGACCAACGGGAGAAATCTATACACATGCAAAGTAGTATATATGCAAAGCTGGAATGGCATGTGTATAGATTTCTTTCTGCGTTCAAAATGACATGTATATTTTTAATAAAACTTATTTGCTAATAATTTATGAGTCGAACCCACCTGCTGTATGTTTCCCTTATCATTAACAATCGCCTGTTTTCTAAGCCATTGTTCAAATTCTGGAGCATGTTTTAATCCGAGTACTTTACGCAGGTACAAAGCGTCATGAAAAGAGGTGGATTGATAGTTCAGCATAATATCGTCCGATCCGGGTATGCCCATTACAAAGTTACAACCCGCCACGCCCAATAAAGTAAGCAGGTTATCCATATCATCCTGGTCAGCCTCGGCATGGTTGGTATAGCATACATCAACCCCCATTGGCAAACCAAGCAGCTTACCGCAAAAATGATCCTCCAACGCGGCGCGGATTATCTGTTTGCCATCATACAAATATTCGGGACCGATAAAACCAACTACGCTGTTAACCAACAACGGTTTAAATTTACGGGCTATCGCATACGCCCTTACTTCACAGGTTTGCTGGTCAACTCCGTGATGTGCATTGGCTGACAGTTCGCTGCCCTGCCCCGTTTCAAAATACATTACGTTATTGCCTTTAGTTCCTCGCTTTAAAGCTGAGGTAGCCTGATACGCCTCTTCAATCAATGCCAGGTTTATCCCAAAGCTACTGTTGGACAATTCGGTACCGCCGATGGATTGAAAACAAAGGTCAACCGGGGCGGCTTTGTTAGCCAATTCAAGCGTAGTGGTGATATGGCTTAGTACACATGATTGCGTTGGTATTTCGAACTGCTGTATCAAGGTATCTATCATCCGCAGTAAATTCATTACCGCCGCAGGGCTGTCTGTTGCCGGGTTAATGCCGATAACTGCATCGC
>Ga0193702_1000134_pt1 | contig 29480 bp, 33 predicted proteins | sample U3a1metaG_FD_143060 | JGI IMG/M metagenome (GOLD analysis project Ga0193702, IMG submission 143060) | Soil microbial communities from a riparian zone of the East river system, Colorado, United States - U3a1 | ecosystem: Environmental > Terrestrial > Soil > Riparian zone | place: USA: East River... | reverse complement strand
CGACTTGCCGATCCTGCTGCGCAGTCATACCGAGCGCTTCCGCTACCTGACCGATGCCTCGGCCGATCCGGCGCCCTTGCCGGTCGGATTCGCGGTCGACACCCAGAGCGACCGCAAGTTCTCCGAGATCACCAAGCTGCGCTGGAAGGCCGGCCAGTCGGACAGGGAACCCTGGGTCGGCATGAATTGCGCGGCCTGCCACACCAACGAGTTCACCTTCCAGGGCAAGCGCATGCGGGTCGAAGGCGCGCCCACCCTGGCCGACTTCCAGGGTTACATGAAATCGCTGAACGCGGCGCTGCTGGCGACCAAGGACGATCCGGCGAAATGGAACCGCTTCGCCGGCAAGGTGCTGGCCGGATCGGACAATCCGGCCAACCGCAAACTGCTCGACGGTGCGTTGGCCAGCCTGGTGAAATGGCAGGGGCGGGTCGAACAGGCCAACGCCACCACGGTGGAGTATGGCTTCGCGCGCCTCGATGCGATCGGCCATCCTCGATGCGATCGGCCATATCTACAACAAGGTGCTGCTGCGTACCGTCGGCTCCGACCAGCCGCGCAATCCCTCGGATGCGCCGGTCAGCTATCCCTTCCTCTGGAATATCCACCAGCACGACAAGGTGCAGTGGAACGGCATGGTCCCGAACGCGGTGATCGGCGGCGGCTTCGACATCGGCGCGCTGGGCAGGAACGTGGGCGAGGTCACCGGCGTGTTCGCCGACCTGACCCTGCTGTCCTTCGGGCCGGCGATCGACGGCTACCCGACCAGCGCCCTGATGAAGAACCTGATCACGCTGGAGACCCAGGTCGCCAGCCTCAAGCCGCCCGCCTGGCCCAACGCTTTCCCGCCCATCGACGCCGCCAAATGGGAGGCCGGCAAGGCCCTGTTCAACAACGGCGCGAACGCCTGCGCCAAGTGCCACGCGGTGCTGCCGCGCGACGACCTGACGACCCCGATCATCGCCAGCATGGCGCCGCTGTCGGGCGCGGATCCGATCGGCACCGATCCCTGGATGGCTTGCAATGCCTACACCTACCAGGCCAACAGCGGCCGCCTGAAGCACACGCCGCGCAGGTTCTTCATCGTCATCGGCGGCATGCCGTACGGCGAGACGGGGATGGTGTCGGATATGTTGGGCACCGCCGTGATCGGGTCGATCTACTACCGGAAGGACGAGCTGCTCCACGTGGTGGGCACCGACCTGAAGGGCAAGCTGGCATCCGCCAAGCTGTTCGACCGCCGCCAGGACTTGTCGCTCGCCGACTCCAACATCGTCGAGAGCCTGCAGCTCATGGCGACGGCGCCGCAGCTGTCCGACAAGGATAGCCGGCTGCAGCGCTGCATGAGCGAGACCAACTCGATCCTCGCCTACAAGGGCAGGCCGCTGACCGGAGTCTGGGCCACGCCGCCCTACCTGCACAACGGCTCGGTGCCGACGCTGTACGACCTGCTGCTGCCGCCGAGCCAGCGTCCCGCGTCGTTCGGCGTCGGCGCGCGCGAGTTCGATCCGCTGAAAGTCGGTTTCGTCACCGATGCGCGGCCGGAGAATGCGTTCGTGTTCAATACGCGTGACGCGCTGGGCCGCCAGATCGCCGGCAACTCCAACGCCGGCCACGACTATGCCAACGCCCGCTTCACCGACGACGAGCGCTGGGCGCTGGTGGAGTACATGAAGGCGATCGGCGCCACGCGGGTGGGGGGCAAGGTGGTGCAATGACGGCGGCCTTGGACCCGCCGATTTTGGCCGGATTGGCTACCCGCGCTCACCCGGCGCGCTTCTAGAATGAAGTCTCCTCACCCACCCATCAAAGAAAAATGTCATGAGCCAGCGTGCCGATTTTTATACCTCTTTCCTCGACGCCATGAAGGCGATGATCGGGCTTGAAGTGGAGGTCGGCAAACTGGGCCTGGAGCCGCCGCTGATCGAGCTGCGCGCCTCGCAGATCAACGCGATGGCGATCAACACCATCAGCGCCTGGAGCCGGCTGGGTGTCGGCTTCCGCAAGATGCCCCTGCCTAAACGATGACGAAACGCTTCCATCCCTTCGAGCCCACGCGCGGCGCGCGCACCAAGGCGCGCGCCAGTCCACCTGCCGCGAAGCCGTCGCTGGCCGCGCGCTGCCTGGCCGCGATCCCGGCCGTCAAGACCCTGGCGCTGACACTGTCGCTAGTGTTCAGCGCCGTGGTTTTCCTGGCGATCCTGCGCGAGGCCTGGCCTACCTCGATCCTGATCCAGCCGGTGGCGGTGCCGCCCGCGATGGTGCAGCAGGGATTCGCGCCAATGGTAGTGGCCGGACGCCTGAAGGCGGCCCTGGCGGACATCGACCGCAAGGCCAGCACCGGCTCTGCGCGCGCGCCGCGCGGCGCCTTGCCTGCCGAGCAGGCAGATTTCCAGATTCCCGGCCAGAGCTTCTCGCTCAAAACCGGGATCGCCTATTTGAAGCAACTGCTTGGCCGGCCCGACATCAACGTCGATGTCGATATCACCGAGGGCGTGGATGGCTTTGCCGCGCAAGTGCGTACCAACCCGTCCACCAGGCAGCTGATGCGACCGCTCCATTTCGGCCTCAATGCGGACCGAGACGAAATGATGAGGACGATCGCGGAAACGATCATGGGCGGCGTCAAGCCGCTGGTGCTGGCCAGCTACCGCACGGCGCTGGAACAGGCCCGCTGCGCCAAGCCGGGCGCCACCGCACGCGACTATTCAACCGCACTCGAACTGTATCGGAGCATCCTAAACGACGCCAGCAGCGCCGACCACCAGTGGGCGCTGCTGGGACGCTGCAACATCTACTATCTATTGGACCAGGCGCAGGAGGTGCAGCAAGCTTGCGGCCTGGCCATCTCCTTGTATCCAGACTTCGACCGGCCGTATGTGATCCGCGCCATGTCGGCGATGGGGAGCGATCCGGCTGCCGCCGGCGCCGACTTCCAACGCGCAGTCGAGAAGAACCCGCACAACGCATCTGCTTATTATTTTTTAGGGCAGTTGCTGCAAAAGAGCGGGAAGTTCGACAGCGCCGCCGCGAAATTTGCGATGGCAGAGAGCATCGAGCCAGGACACGTAGCGGCCCTGCGTCGGTGGGGCGATGCGCTGGCCGCCGCCGAACGCTGGGACGAGGCGCGTGCGGTCTACCGGCGCGCCTTGCTGATCGCTCCCGATGATGAGTTGTCGCGCGCCGGCTGGAATAATGCCGTGCGTATCCCGGCCGATCCGGCCATCCATGTCATAAGGAGGTAAGTCATGAAACAGCTAACGGCTTGGGCCGCGATCGCGCTGGCGGTCGGATTCACAGCGGGAGCGTGTGGCCAGGCGCTTGCCCGGCAGGCGGATCCGCAGCGCACCGTGAACACCAAGGGGGGCGGCAATGGCGGTCAAAAGTCGGCCTCCAATACCCGGCCCGCGGTCCCTCCCAAAAAGCCCGATGCGGGCGGCTATGGCCTCGACGACGCGACGACCGACGATCCGGCACCCGACGAGAAAAAATCCGGCCGGCCTGCCGAGTCGAAGGACAGCCGTGACAGCGACCAGCGCCGTCCGGCCGAACGGTGAGGCCAGGCGGTGCGCGCTAATCCATCTGCAGCAGGATCGCGCGCACGCGCAGCAGCGCCGGCTCGATGTCGATCGCGCCGTAGCCGAGGAATAGTCCCTACCGCGGCGCTGCCCCGGCATAGAAATCGCGCCGATCGCCAGCGCGCGCACGAGCAGGGCTTCGCGGCGCGCCACGCTCGTCGACATCCCGAGCGGGAACTGGGCGGGCCGGCGTAACGTAAATCAGGCGCGCATCCGCCGGGACGCGGTCCAACACGATGCCTTCCGCATCCATCGGTACGCCCACCGCCTGCGCACTGCGCACCGTGGCTGGCGTACAGCAGGCGCACCAGCGGATAGCCCGGGTTCTCCACCGCCACCACGCTGCCCGGTCCGAGCAGGGCTTTGCCGAGCAGGTCGAATGCCTGCTGCGCGCCGCCGGCCACGCCGCGCGCAGCCGGCCACGCCGCGCGCGTAGCGGGCGTGGCGCGCGATTGCTTCGCGCAGTTCGGGCAAGCCCTCAGCCGGCGCATAACGGGCCAGGCCCGGCGCGCGGCTCTCCTGGCGCGGGCCACGTAGCACGCAGCGCCGCCATTCGTCGAGCGGGAACAGCTGGGGCGACGGCGAGCCGCCGATAAATTCATAGCGCGAGCGGCCTTCCGGTAGCGGATGGCGCAGCGGGGCGTGCATGCCGTCGCAGCGCCGCAAGGTCGCGTGCCCGGCCGGTTCGGCCCGAGTCGCGCGGCGCATGGCAGCGGCGACGGGCGCGCACACGAAGCTGCCGTTGCCGATGCGGCCGACCAGCAGCTGGTTGTAGGTGAGCCGCGTGTAGGCCTCCGCCACCGGCTTGCGCGAGATCCCCAGCCGCTGCGCCAGCAGGCGCGAGGGCGGCACTTGCTGGCCGTCCGCCAGCCGTCCTGAACGGATCGCATCGGCCAACTGGCGGTGGACGTGGCCGGACAGGTCCTTGCGGCCTTCGATAACGAGGTGTAATTCCATGCGCCCAAGTGTAGCGACAAAGGCAGGAGCGGAAAATGCGTCGTGACCTAGCTCAAACTTCGCGTTGAGCTAACCGCAGGTGTGAACCGGCGTTTCGGTGGACGATGGTTTTGCCGCCGCCGCCGGCTGGCGACCTTTCTCCTGCGACAGGTTCGACATGCTCTCGTCCGCGTTGGGCGCCTCGGCGCCCGACTTCTCCACCGACCATTTCCGCCGCACGCTGGCGCAATTCGCCACCGGCGTGACGGTGGTGACGGTGCGTTTGCCGGACGGCTGCTTCCACGGCGTCACGGTCAGCTCCTTCAATTCGGTCTCGCTCGACCCCCCGTTGGTGCTCTGGAGCCTGGCGCGCAAGGCGCGCAGCATGCCGGTGTTCGCGGCTGCCGCGCATTACGTGATCAACGTGCTGTCGGCTGCACAGGCCGACCTGGCCACCCGTTTCGCGCACGCCGAAGAGCGCCATTTCGACGGCCTGCAATTCGAGTTGTCGCGCACCGGTTTGCCGGTGTTCCCCGACGCGGCGGCGTGGTTCGAATGCCGCAACCGCAGCCAATATGTCGAAGGCGACCACGTCATCTTCGTGGGCGAGGTCGAACGCTGTGCGCTGAACGCCACGCGGGCCTTGGGCTTTCACGCCGGCCGTTTCGTGATCATCTGATGAGAGCCTCCCCATGAAGAATGCGCTGACGTTCGTAAACCACGCCTGCTTCCACGTCGAGAATGACGACACGCTGCTGCTGGTCGATCCCTGGCTCGAAGGGCCGGCCTTCAACAACGGCTGGAGCCTGCTCGACCAATCGACCAGCAACGGCGCGATGGTCGAACGCCTTGCGTCGCTGGGCCTGAAGATCTATGTCTGGTATTCGCACGAACATCCCGATCACTTCTCGGTCTCGTTCGTCAAGGCGCTGAAACAGCGCTTGGCGGGCAAGGTCGGCTTCCTGTTCCAGCAGACCAGGGACAAGCGCGTGATCGGCTTCCTGAAGGCGAATGGCTTCGAGGCGATCGAGTGCGCGCATGGCCGCCGCATCGCGCTGGGCGACGCGATGGGCATCACCGTTTTCCCTTACGAGAACGGCGACGCCTGGTGCGTGATCGACTCGAACGGCCGCACCATCCTGAACCTGAACGACTGCGCCGTACGCACGCCGGCCGCTTGCCGCGAGATCGCCAAGGCCTGCGGCCACGTCGACATCCTGCTGACCCAATTCGGCTACGCCAACTGGGCCGGCAATCCCGACCAGCCGGAGCTGCGCCGCCAGGCCGCCGAAGACAAGACGCGCAGCATGGCCGTGCAAATCGAGCAGCTGACGCCGAAGATCACGATCCCCTTCGCCTCCTTCATCCGCTTCTCGAACGCGGACAACGCCTTCCTCAATGACGGCCAGAACACGCCGCAATCGACGCTGGCGGCGCTGCCGCATCCGCTGCGCTTCCTGCAGCCGGGCGATGTGCTCGACCTCGAGCGCGACACCAACGAGACGCTGGCCGATGTCAGCGCCGCCGCCGTGAGCCACTGGATGCAGCTTGCCGGCGCGCGCCACCAGCTGCTGCCGGCAGAAGCGCCGGACACGCTCGACAACATCGGCGCCGCGTTCGCGAAGTATCGCCAGCAGGTCGGCAAGCCCTTGCTGTATCTGCCGCGCGCGCTGGAGATGGCGGGCCTGATCGCGCCGCTGTCCATCCGCCTGACCGATCTTGGCCAGACGGTGCGCGCCTCGTATATCGGCGGCTTTGCGCTGTTGGAGGAGGGCGCGCCTTTCCACATTGCGATGAGCTCGGCCAACGCCGTGTTCCTGTTCAAGAACGAATACGGCTTCAACACGACCCACGTGCTTGACCAGGTTTTACGGCCGCTTCCGCACCGCCAGCGACGGCGCGCTGGCCCTGTTCAGCCGCTTCTTCATGCCGCAAAACCTGGTCAAGAACGGCTACGGCACCAGGCATCCCTTCCTCACCGCGCGCTACCTGGCCGGCAGCGTCTTGGCCCGCGCGGCCCGCCGGCTCGGCGCCCTGGCCCGCTAAACGATGTAAAAATTGCACTTGCTAAAGTGGCTGATGGTACACTTTCCACATAGCATGCAATTTACATTTCGGGCAAGGCAGTCCTCATGGAACTCACGCCGCAAACAGCGGGAAACAGCATCGTCTTGAGCCCGACCGGGCGGATCGACCACAGTCACGCCGACGCCTTCAAGCGCGCGCTCGATCCCTATCTGCGCGATTGCAGCGCCGACGGCGCGCGGCTGGTGCTGGACTTTTCGGGCGTCGGCTACATCAGCAGCATCGGCCTGCGCGCGCTGATGATCGCGCTCAAGCAGGTCAAGCCGCAGGGCGGGCGCATGGTGCTGGCCGCGCTCACGCCGATGGTGCTCGAGGTGTTCAAGATCAGCCGCTTCGATATGCTGTTCGAGATTTTCGCCACGCGCGAGGAGGCGCTGGCCGCGCTGGGAGCGCAGGGCGGGCCGGCATGAAGGCGCGCATCTGGGGTGCGCGCGGCTCGCTGCCGGTGTCGCTCACGCATCGCCAGATCCGCGCGAAGATCATCGCCGCGCTCGAAGGCGCCAGGGGCCGGGCGCTGGACGACAGCGACCGGATCGCGCACTACGTCGACCACGAACTGGGGTTCGAAATCAGCGGCACCTTCGGCGGCCATTCGAGCTGCGTCGAGGTCGAGGTGTGGGACCCGGCCACCACCAGCGAGCATGTGATCCTCGACATGGGCAGCGGCGTGCGGCCGTTGGGCGGCGCCAAGCTGGCGCGTTACGGCGCGGGCAAGCCGCAGACCTACCATGTGTTCATGTCCCACCTCCATTGGGACCACATCATGGGCTTCCCCTTCTTCACGCCGGCCTACATTCCGGGCAACCGCATCGTGATCCACGGCTGCCACGAACAGCTCGAGACCGCGTTCCGCCGCCAGCAGGAGCCGATCAGCTTCCCGGTCAGCTTCGACCAACTGGGCGCGACCATCGAGTTCCGCCACATGACGCCGGGCCAGCCGATCGAGATCAACGGCCTGACGGTGACCGCCAAGCTGCAGCTGCATGCGGGCGACTCCTACGGCTACCGGCTCGAACATGGCGGCAAGAGCATGGTGTATTCGACCGACTCCGAACACAAGCTCGATAACGCGGCCGAGCGCGCAGCCTTCGTCGAATTCTTCCGCGCTGCCGACCTGGTGATCTTCGACGCCATGTACTCGCTGGCCGATTCGATTTCGGTGAAGGCCGATTGGGGCCACTCGAGCAATGTGGTCGGGGTCGAGCTGTGCCAGCTGGCCAAGGCGCGCCGCCTCTGCCTGTTCCACCATGAGCCGATTTACGACGACGCGCAGATCGCGCGCGTGCTGGCCGAATCGCGGCGCTACGCCGAAATCACGGGCGAAGCGCCGCTCGAGATCGTGTCCGCTTACGACGGCATGGAAATCGCGCTGTAACGCGCCGCCATGCTGCGCCGCCTGCTCCTGAACAGCCGCGCCGGAAGGGGCAGGCCGCTGGCCCTGGTGCTCACGGCGCTGCTCGGCATGCTGCTGTGCGTGCCCGGCGACGGCCCGCTGCCGGCCTTGCGGCTGGCGCTGTTCGACAGCTACCAGGCGCTGATGCCGCGCCATCGCGCATCGGGGCCGGCGCAGGTGATCGGCATCGACGAAGCGGCGATCAAACAGTTCGGCCAGTGGCCATGGCCGCGCACCCGCCTTGCCGAGCTGGTCGACCGGATCGCGGCCGGCGGCGCGCTGGCGATCGGTCTCGATATCATCATGCCCGACGCCGACATGACCTCGCCCGAGGCGCTGGCCGCCAGCCTTGGCCTCAACCAGTCCGGCCTGCGCGCGGAACTGGCCGCGCTGCCGGTGCACGACGATGTGCTGGCCGCCAGCATCCGGCGTACGCGGGTGGTGCTGGGCGTGGCCGGCTTCGATGTCGCCACCGCGGGCACCACCGACCTGGTACGCGCCTGGCCGGTGCTGGTCAAGGGCGTCGAGGTGCGCGCGCACCTGCGCCACTATCCGCAGGCGCTGGCCAGTTTGCCCAGCCTGCAGGCCGCCGCCAAGGGCCAGGCGCTGCTCTCGGCCGATCTCGAAAAAGGCGTGGTGCGGCGGGTGCCGCTGGTCGGCTCGGTGGGTGGCGCGTTGCTGCCCAGCTTCTCGATCGAACTGCTGCGGGTGGCGACCGGGGCGCCGGCGGTCACGGTGAACGCCGATGCATATGGCGCGCGCAGCGTGTCGGTGGGCGACCTGACAGTGCCGACCCGGCCCGACGGCACGGTCTGGCCGTATTTTTCGCCGCCGGCGCCGGACCGCTACATCTCCGCGTTCGACCTGATGACCGGCAAGGCCGATCCGGCCGCGCTGCAGGACAAGATCGTGATTGTCGCGCTGACCGGCATCGGCCTGATGGACAACAAGACCAATGCGCGCGGCGATTTCCTGCCCGGGGTCGACGTCCACGTCCAGCTGATCGAAAGCTTCCTCGACGGTCGCTTCCTGCAGCGCCCGCGCTGGATGCGCTGGGCCGAGGCGGGCGTGTTCGGCGCCAGCAGCCTGCTGCTGGTGTGGGCGCTGCCGCTGCTGCGCCTGCGCCTGGCCGCGCTGCTGGGCGCCACGCTGTCGCTCGCGCTGTTCGGCGGGGCGGCGATCCTGTTCGCGCGCACCGGCCTGCTGTTCGACGCGGCCGGCGTCTTTCTCGCGATGAGCGTGGTGTGCGCCGTGCTGCTGGCCACCATGTTCATCGCCGAGGTGCGCGACCGCAAACGCAGCGAGCGCGCCCTGCAGCTCGCGCGCGAGGCGGGCGCACGCGCGGCCGGCGAATTGAGCGCCGCGCGCCGGATCCAGATGGCGACGCTGCCGGTGGCCGCCAGCGCCTTTCCCGGCGAGACGCGCTTCGCGCTCGACGCGCTGCTCGAACCGGCGCGCGAAGTGGGCGGCGACCTGTACGACTTCTTCATGCTCGATCGGGACCGCCTGTTCTTCCTGATCGGCGACGTATCGGGCAAGGGACTGCCGGCCAGCCTGTTCATGGTGGTGGCCAAGGCGCTCTCGAAAAGCATCGCGCTGCGCGGATCGGCCGACGACGTGGCGACCATCATGAAGCACGCCAACCAGGAGCTGGTGCGCGAGAATCCCGAGATGCTGTTCGTGACCGGCGTGGCCGGCATCCTCGATGCGCGCAGCGGCGAAGTCGCGCTGTGCAACGCGGGCCACGACGCGCCGCGCCTGCTGACGCGCGACGGCCGGGTCGAGCCGCTGGGCGCCGCGGGTGGCCCGCCCTTGTGCGTGATCGACGATTTCGAGTACCCGGTGCAGCGCTACCAACTGCGCGAAGGCGACTGCCTGTGCCTGATCACCGACGGCATCACCGAAGCGATGAACGAGGCCGGCGCCCTGTACACCAGCGCACGCCTCGACGCCTTGCTGGCCGGCGCAGGCGCCGGCGCGCCGGCCGCGCCGCGGGACGTGGTGCGCGCGGTGCGCGAAGACGTGCGCGCCTACGTCGGCGAGGCCGAACCCTCGGACGACCTGACCTTGCTGGTGCTGTGCTGGAAAGGCGCGGCCTGAATCAGCGCACGCGAATCTCGACGCGCCGGTTGCCGGGCTCGATGGTGCCGTCGCGCGTGTCGACCAGCAGCTCGCGCGCGCCGCGGCCGATGGTGACGATGCGCCGGTCCGCGATGCCGGCCGCGACCAGCACGCGCTGGACGGCGGCCGCGCGGCGCAGCGACAGCTCGTCGTTGTAGCCGGGCATATCGACGCGGTCGGCGTGGCCGACCAGCGCGATCTCGGGCTCGGCGCGGCGCGCCAGCTGGGCGCGGATCTGCTTGATGCGCTCGGCCGATTCGGGCGTCAAGAGGTCGGTGCCGGCGTCGAAGTAGACCACATACACCGCGGCCGCCTCGGGCAGGGCCGACAGCGTGGCGCTGTAGCGCGCCTTGACGTAGGCCGGCTCCTGGTCTTTCGGCGTCACGGCGCCGCCCGCGAACACGCTGGCGCTCAGGTAGGGCCGGTCGATCACGGTCTCGCCGTTGGCCGAGCGGACCACCACTGCGCTCGGCCTGCCGTCCGCGTTCGGCAGCAGGGTGATGGTTTCGGTGACGCGCGGCGGCGCGGGCCACAAGGCGGCGAGCAAGGGAACCAGCAGCAGGAGCGGCGACGCCATCATTTCTGTCCGTCGCCGACGTCGATCACGAACTCGGTGCCGCGCACGCCGAGGATTGCGCTGGGGGTGCTGAACTGGACCGTGCCCGGCGTCTTCTTGGCCAGCTTGCCGGAGATGACGGCCATGGTGCCGCGCTTGACCGAGGCGCTCAGCGCGCCATCGTTGGTGGCCGGATCGAAGGCGAATTTGTCGAGCGAGACCGTGCTGTTGGGACCGACCGAGAGCAGGGTGTCGTCGAGCAGCATGATGCCAACGCTGCCGTCGGCGCCGGTGACGATGCGGTCGCTGCCGAGCACCGCCGCGCCGGCCGGCGCTGCCAGCTTCTGGCCCTCGCGCTCGATGCTGGCGCTGCCCCTGGAATTCTTGATGGTGCCGGCCGGGTTCGCGGCCGCGATGGCCGGCGCGCCGGCGGCCAGCAAGGCGGCGGCCAGGACGATTGCTGCGTAGGGTGTCATGTTTCTTCTCCGGGACATGGCATTACGATAAGATGCGTGATATGGAGCCGACCGCAAACTATTCAGCACGCAATAGTTGTAATTTTAGCACGCGCTTCGATGCGCGGCTGGAAGCCGTCCCGGCCGCGCAGGCCTTCGTGGCGCAAGGCTTGCTGCGCAACGGTGTGGCGCAGGACCTGGTGGCGCGCAGCGAGCTGATCCTCGAAGAGTTGATGCGCAACGCGATCCTGCACGGCTACCGCGGCGACAGCTTGCAGCCGCTGTGGGTGGGCGTCGAAGGCGGCAAGTTCTGGCTGGAGGATCAGGCGCCGCCCTTCGATCCCTTGACCGCGCACTGCGCCCACGGTCAGCGCGACATGCGCGCGCCGGCCGAGCAGCTGGAGGTCGGCGGGGTGGGGCTGCTGCTGATCCGCCGGTTGGCCAAGCAGGTCGAGTACGTGTATGCCGACGAGCGGAATCGGATTACCGTGAGTTGGTAGGGTGGGTACGGGGACCGTGCCCACGCGCTCGCGCCGCGTGGGCACGGTGAACCCGTACCCACCCTACATGTCAGACATCTCATAACAAAATGGTATAATCGGTCCATTGCCGATCCATCCAACCACCATGGCCGAGTCCACCGTTTCCCCATCCGCCGCGCCGCGCAAGAAGCACCGCAACCTTGCGCAGGGCGTGGTCGAATCGATCACCCAGAGCATTCAGGGCGGCGTCCTCAAGCCGGGCGAAAAGCTGCCCACCGAGTCCGCCATCATGGAGCTGCACGGCGTCAGCCGCACCGTGGTGCGCGAGGCGATCTCGCACCTGCAGGCCGGCGGCCTGGTCGAAACCCGGCACGGCATCGGCACCTTCGTGCTCGAACCGCAGCCGGCCAACCTGCGCATCGCGGCCGACACCATCCGCACCATCGGCGACGTGCTCGCCATCCTCGAGCTGCGCATCAGTCTCGAGACCGAAGCGGCATGGCTGGCCGCCGCGCGCCGCAGCGAGCCGCAGATGGCCGAGCTGGGCGCGATCCTGAAGGCCATGCAGCAGGGCGCGGGCAAGGAGGGCAACTCGGTCAGCGCCGACGTCCAGTTCCACCTGCTGATCGCCCAGGCCACCGGCAACCGCTACTTCGTCGAGATCTTGAGCGACCTCGGCAACACCATCATTCCGCGCGCCCGCATCAACTCGGCGCAACTGGCGCACGACGATCCGGCGGTCTACCTGCAACGCGTGAACCGCGAGCACGAAGACATCTACCAAGCCATCTTGCGCAAGGACCCGGAAGCGGCGCGCGCCGCGATGCGCACCCACCTGAGCAACAGCCGCGAGCGCCTGCGGCGAGCCCAGGAATCGATCGAAGCGGGCATGGACAGCGGCGGCAGCGCCTGATACCGGTAGTGACGAAAGGACTTGCGTATCGCGGCCAGTAGTTGTACGATGTCATACAACATAGCGATTTCCCCTTTTACCTATTTTGGAGACACCATGCATCCCCAAGAACTCAAGCAGATCCTCTCGTCCGGCCTCCTGTCGTTCCCGGTCACCGACTTCGATGCGGCGGGCGATTTCCGCGCCAAGAGCTACATCGAGCGGCTGGAATGGCTGGCGCCCTACGGCGCGAGCGCGCTGTTCGCCGCCGGCGGCACCGGCGAGTTCTTCTCGCTGACGCCGGACGAGTACTCGGACGTGATCCGCACCGCGGTCGAGACCTGCCGCGGCAAGGTGCCGATCCTGGCCGGCGCCGGCGGCGCGACCCGCAGTGCGATCGCCTACGCACAAGAAGCCGAACGCCTCGGCGCGCAGGGCGTGCTGCTGCTGCCGCACTACCTGACCGAGGCCAGCCAGGACGGCCTGGTCGCGCACGTCGAGCAGGTCTGCAACTCGGTCAAGTTCGGCGTGGTGGTCTACAACCGCAACGTCTGCCGCCTGACGCCGGACTCGCTGGCGAAGCTGGCCGACCGCTGCCCGAACCTGATCGGCTTCAAGGACGGCATCGGCGACATCGAATTGATGGTCTCGATCTGGCGCCGCATGGGCGACCGCTTCAGCTACCTCGGCGGCCTGCCGACCGCGGAAGTATATGCCGCGGCCTACAAGGCGCTGGGCGTACCGGTGTACTCGTCGGCCGTGTTCAACTTCATGCCGAAGCTGGCGATGGACTTCTACCACGCGGTCGCGAAAGACGACAGCGCCACCACCAACCGCCTGCTCGACGAGTTCTTCCTGCCTTACCTCGAGATCCGCAACCGCAAGGCCGGTTACGCGGTCAGCATCGTCAAGGCCGGTGCACGGCTGGTCGGCCACGACGCCGGTCCGGTGCGCGCGCCGCTGACCGACTTGACGGACGAAGAAGGCGATAAGCTCAATCAGCTGATCCTCAAGCAGGGCGCGCAGTAAACACACAAGGAGTACAAGCATGCAGATTCAGGGCGAAATGATCATCGGCGCGCGCGCGCTGCGCGGCCAGCAAGGCCAGTTGCGCGCGCTCGACCCGTCCACCAATGCCGAGTTGGAGCCGGCCTTCGGGCTGGCCGGCGCGGCCGACGTCGAGCGCGCGTGCACGCTCGCCGCGCAGGCCTTCGACAGCTACCGCGAGACCACGCTCGAGCAGCGCGCGCTGTTTCTCGAAGCGGTGGCTGGCGCCATCCTCGAGATCGGCGACGCGCTGATCGAACGGGCGATGAGCGAAACCGGTTTGCCGAAAGCGCGGCTCGAAGGCGAGCGCGGGCGCACGGTGGGCCAGTTGCGGCTGTTCAGCAATTTCCCGCGCGCGTTCTCGGTGGGCGGCGGCGACACCGCCTCGGCGCTGGCGGCCGGCTGCCCGGTGGTGGTCAAGGCGCACAATGCCCACCTCGGCACGTCCGAGCTGGTCGGCAAGGCGATCCAGAAAGCGGTCGCCGCTTGCGGCCTGCACGAGGGCGTGTTCTCGATGCTGATCGGCGAAGGCTACGAGATCGGGCACCAGCTGGTGAGCCATGCGGCGATCAAGGCGGTGGGCTTCACCGGCTCGCGCCAGGGCGGGCTGGCGCTGATGCGCACCGCGGCGCAGCGGGCCGAGCCGATTCCCGTGTATGCCGAGATGAGCAGCATTAATCCCGTGTTCCTGCTGCCGCACGCGCTGGCCGCGCACGGCGCCAAGATCGCGCAAGGCTATGCCGATTCGCTGACCATGGGCGCCGGCCAGTTCTGCACCAATCCCGGTCTGGTGATCGGGCTCGCGGGCGAGTTGTTCGCCAGCTTTGCCGACAGCGCGGCCGAGGCGCTGCGCCTGAAACCGGCGTCGACCATGCTGACTGCCGGCATCCACGCGGCCTACCAGTCGGGCGTGACGCGGCTGGCCGGCGTCGACGGCGTGACGGCGGTGGCGCAGGGGCAGGACGGCGGCTCGGCCTGCGGCGCGCGCGCGGCGATCTACACCTGCGACGCCCAGACCTTCCTGACGACCGAGGCGCTGGAAGATGAAATCTTCGGACCGTGCTCGCTGCTGGTGCGTTGCCGCGACGAGAGCGAGATGCGGCGCGTCGCCGAGCACGTCGAAGGCCAGCTGACGGTGACCGTGCATGCCACGGCGGACGACCGTGCGCTGGCCGCCACGCTGCTGCCGGCGCTGGAGCGCAAGGCCGGACGCATCCTGTTCAACGGCTTCCCGACCGGGGTCGAAGTGGCGCATGCGATGGTGCATGGCGGACCGTTCCCCTCGACCTCGGACAGCCGCACGACCTCGGTGGGGGCGTCGGCGATCGACCGCTTCCTGCGGCCGGTGTGCTACCAGGACGTGCCGCCGGGTCTGCTGCCGGCCAGTTTGCTGGACGAGAATCCGCTGGGCCTGTCGCGCGTGGTCGACGGCACGCTGGTGGTGCCGAAAGCATGAGCATGGCGAGCTTCGAGCGGATTGGCGATCTCACCTGCACGGTGGGCGAAAGTCCGCTGTGGGCGGCGCGCGAGTCGGCCTGGTACTGGGTCGACATCGTGGCGCGCCGCATCTGGCGGCTGGATGCCGTGTCGGGGGCGCTGCGGCACTGGAGCACTTCCGAGATGGTCGCGTGCATTGCGCTGCATGCGGACGGCGGGCTGATCGCGGGTATGGAGAGCGGCATCTTCAGGCTGCAGCTGGACGACGCGCAGCTGGCGGTGGAACAGAAGCTGGCGGCGCCGGCGGCGTTGACGGCCGGGATGCGCTTCAACGATGGCCGCTGCGACCGGCAAGGGCGGTTCTGGGCCGGCACGATGTGGCTCGAGATGGCGGCGGCGCGGCCCGAGGGCAAGCTGTACCGCTACACGGCGGGCGAGGGAATCTCGGCGCCGGTGGTGTCGGAGCTGATCGTGCAGAACGGGCTGTCGTGGTCGCCGGATGGTCGCACCATGTATTTATCGGACTCGCACCCGTCGCGCCAGTTGATCTGGGCGTTCGACTACGACACGAGCAGCGGGGTGCCGAGCCGGCAGCGGGTATTCGTCGACATGAATGTGCATCCGGGGCGGCCGGACGGCGCGGCGATCGACAGCGACGGCTGCTACTGGATTTGCGCGAACGACGCCGGCTGCCTGTTGCGCTTCACGCCCGAGGGCAAGCTCGACCGGCGGATCGACGTGCCGATGGCCAAGCTCTCGATGTGTGCATTCGGCGGCCCTGGCCTGGACACCATGCTGGTGACCTCGATCGCGGCCGGCAAGGCCGAGGGCGATGCGTGGGCGGGCGCGGTGATCGCGCTGCGGCCGGGCGCGACGGGCATGCCCGAATCCCCCTTCGCCGCCCCCTAATTTCTTTTCCACCACTTGGGGTTACATCTGACATTCGTACATTTCGCGCGCGAAATGTACGAATGTCAGATGTGACCCCAAATGCCGAGGCGCCTGCTGCGCATCGATACTCCAGAGTGAAGGGGCGGGCCGTGGCCTTGCTCAGGTCGGTGGAAACGAGCGCTTTTCCGCGTGGGGTCACGTCTGACATTCGTACATGTCAACGGCGAAATGTACGAATGTCAGATGTGACCCCACGTGGTGGACGCGCAAAAGAATGGGCTGGCGACCGGACGCCATGTTGGCCAGATGGATTATTTCAAGCGGATAAGATGATCAGCGCGGCGACCGTCGCGCTGCGTTCGTCGACGCGCCAGGGATGGATCAGGCCCTTGCCGAGTCCTTGGGCGCGCGCCACCAGCGTGGCGTCGGCCGGCGCGGCCGCGTCTTCCGGCGAGCACGAGTGATAGCGCAAGCCGCAGTCCTCTGCCGCCAGCTCCACTGCGCGCCGGAACAATTGCCCCTCGGCCGCATGCGCCCGTATGTGGGGATTGCCGATCCGCGCCGGATCCTGCCCCATGCTGCCCACCACGCCCACGCCGCACGCGCGATAGCCGGCCTCGCTCAACTCGGCCAGCAGCCGGCGCATGCAGCCGGCCGCGATCGCCTCGACCTCGGCCGCCACCGGCCGCGCCGCCAGCATCGCCTCGGCCCACGGCAAGTCGAGCGTGGTGTGATACGGTCCCTTGCTGCCGAGCCGCTCCTCCCACAGCGACAGCTCGCGCCGGAACAGGATCGCCGGCGCCACAAACGGTCCGGCCAGCCCGATCGCAAGCGCGCGCCCGGTCCTGACATGCAATCCGAGACTTGCGACAAGTCCGGACCGCGTGCCCATTACACTGGCGCGGCCTTGCCCCGTGCCGCGCGTTTCTTGGGCGCGAGCATGGTGCCGGTGCAGGCCGGCGTGCCGCAGCGGCAGGCAAACGCGCGCTTGACCGCCGGCGTGTGCCGCTCGTCATACACCAGCGCGTAGTTGTAGTTGAGCTCCTCGCCGCGCGCAATCTCGTGCAGGGCGTAGATGTAGACCCGGCCGTCTTCTTCCTGCGCCTCGCAATTCGGCGCGCAGGCGTGGTTGATCCAGCGCGCGTCGTTGCCGTTGCTGCCGCCGTCGATCACCTTGCCGTCCGCCAGGCTGAAAAAGAAGGTGTGGTTGACCGGCCCGCCGCCCGCCTCGGCGCGCCGGGTCGCCTCGCTCCAGCTGATGCGCTCGCCGCAATATTCGACGATGCGTTCGCCCGCCGGTATCTTGCGGCGCGCGAACACGCCGTTGCCATGGATGTTGGAACGCTTGACGGTAAATGCCGGAAGGCCGGTCTTGGTCGATGTGCTCATTGGTCCGATAAAAGTGGAATGCCTACCCCGCGTAGGCGCGTTTCAATTCTTTGATGTCGAGTTTCTTCATCTGGAGCATGGCGTGCATGGCGCGCTGCGCATTGGCCGAGTCGCCATCTTCGAACAGCTCGGGCAGCATGCGCGGCACGATTTGCCATGACGCGCCGTACTTATCCTTGAGCCATCCGCACTGCTGCGCGGCGACGTCGCCGCCGTCCGACAGCCTGCTCCAGTAATAGTCTACCTCGTCCTGCGTGTCGCAGTTGACCTGGAACGAAATCGCTTCGTTAAACTTGAAGACCGGTCCACCGTTCAAGGCCGTGAACTCCTGTCCGTCGAGCACGAACGCGACCACCATCACCGAGCCCGCCGGCCGTCCATGGATCTCTTGCCCCGCTTCGCTGTAACGCGAAATCGTGCCGATCTTCGAGTTCGGAAAAATGCCGGTGTAGAACTGTGCCGCTTCCTCGGCCTGCCGGTCGAACCACAGGCAGGGATTGATCCTTTGAACGGTTTGCATGGTCTTCCTCCAGGTCGATGGCTGCGGGTGACAGACTAGCATTGTTCGGTGCCGGTCGTCGCTCAAATGATTGCCGGATTATCGCGTAGACTTGAAAATTTCTGCTATTGGAAATCGCTTATGTGGGCGGGAATATTGTACGCGCTGGCCGCGGGCCTGATGTGGGGCCTGGTCTTCATCGCTCCCTTGCTGGTGCCCGAGTATCCAGCCGCGCTGCAGTCGGTCGGCCGCTACCTCGCCTTCGGCCTGATCGCGCTGCCCCTCGCATGGCTGGACCGCCGCCGGCTGCGCCAGTTGCGCGCGGCCGACTGGCGCGAGGCGCTCAAGCTGGCCGCGGTCGGCAACCTGCTGTACTACCTGTGCCTCGCGGGCGCGATCCAGCGCGCCGGCGGCCCGCTGCCGACCATGATGATCGGGACCCTGCCGGTCGTGATCTCGGTCAGCGCCAACCTGCGCAAGGGCACACGCGATGGCCGCCTGCCGTGGACGCGGCTGGCGCCATCGCTGCTGCTGATCGCGGCCGGCATCTGCTGCGTGAACCAGGTCGAACTGGTGGCGCTGCGCCACGACCCCAACGCCGACCTGTGGCGCTATGCCGGCGGCGCGGCGCTGGCGCTGGTGGCGGTCGCCTGCTGGACCTGGTACCCGCTGCGCAATGCCGACTGGCTGCGCGACCATCCGGGCCGCAGCCCGCGCACCTGGGCCACCGCGCAAGGCCTGGCGACGCTGCCGCTGGCGCTGGCCGGCTACGCGCTGTTGTGGGGCGGGATGGGACTCGCCGGCAGCGGCTTCGCGATGCCCTTCGGCCCGCGCCCGCTGTTCTTCATCGGCCTGATGCTGACGATCGGCCTGTGCGCCTCGTGGATCGGCACCCTGTGCTGGAACGAGGCGAGCCAGCGCCTGCCCGCGGCCACCGCCGGCCAGCTGATCGTGTTCGAAACCCTGGCCGCGCTGAGCTACGCCTTCATCCTGCGCGGCAGCATGCCGGGCGCGCCGACGCTGGCCGGTATCGTGCTGCTGGTCGTCGGCGTGCTGTGGGCGACCCAGGTCAAGCCCGCGCCGCTGGCCGAAGCCGGCCAAGCCGCATAAGCGGCAGCGCTACGTTATCATGGTCGCTACCTGCGCGACCGGCCGCGGTGGGGGGAAGTAGTGCGGGATGAGAATGGAAAATCCAGTTAAACTCGCCTATCGGTTCGTCACTTTCGACTGCGCGACTCCCGCATGTATTCAGATGCTCGGTTTTTCAGGAGTGGCGGGACATCGCTGTTTTACCTTGTGCTATGAAAGAGTCCCGTGACATGAACCTCGCTACCTTTATACGCTCCAACGTGACCGAGATTCTCGCAGAATGGACGGCTTTCGCGAAAAAAGCCGCGCCCGCGGATGGAGCGATGTCGAACTTGGCCTTGACCGATCATGCCGAGGCAATCCTTTGCGCGATCGCTATCGATATCGAGACGCGTCAGAGCAAAAGACAGCAATATGAGAAGTCGCAGGGCGATGAAGCGGACACTGGTGACACAGAAAGCGCAGCGGCAGTTCACGGGCGGCTTCGGCAAGCCAGCAATTTTTCCTTGCCACAGCTTAGTTCGGAATTTCGCGCCCTCAGGGCGACAGTGCTGCGCCTCTGGTTGCCTCGCGTTGATCAGATGTCGGAAACGACCATCCATGAAATGGTGCGGTTCAACGAAGCGATCGACCAGGCTCTGGCCGAGTCAATCGTTACCTTCTCAGCCAGGGAGGAGCGGACGAGGGACCTATTTCTGGCGGTGCTGGGGCACGATCTCCGGGCGCCTCTGGCCACCATTTCACTGGTGGGAGATCTTCTCACGCGCCCAATTGTGCCGCAGGAACAAGTTGCGGCACTTGGACAAAAGGTGAAGCGTGGTGCAATACTAATGAGCGCGATGGTGACCGATCTGTTGGGGTTCACCCGTTTACAGATGGGGGCTGGAATGCCGACCGTGCGCACGATGTTGGATTCGCAGGAGGTGTGTCAAGCTGCGGTTGCCGATGCGCGGGCGATGTATCCGAACATCACAATCGTTTTTCGTCATACTGGCGAGCTCACGGGATCGTTTGATGGCGTCCGCTTGCAGCAATTGGTGACGAATCTTTTAATCAATGCTGCCCAGTACAGCGCCAAGGACCATGACGTTATCTTGGAGGCGGTAGGGTCGGCAGTCGCGATAACGATCAGCGTAAGCAACTTTGGCCCGGTGATTCCGGAGGAATCGCTTAAGACTATCTTCCAGCCCTTGGTGCAACTGGAGCCGAATATTGAAGATGACGCCAGGCCAACGACCAGCTTGGGGCTGGGCCTTTTCATCGCGAAAGAGACAGCTGTCGCCCACAACGGGACGATTGCGGTGACGTCCAATACGGAAGACGGAACGATCTTCTCAGTCAATTTTCCCCGTAATACGTAGCAAGTAGAACAAGCAAACAAATGCAACCTCGGATGCGGGCTTATGACACTACACATCGAAACACCCTTGATCGAATCGGGCGCCATGGCGCGCGAGGGCCAGGCGGTCTGGCTCAAAATGGATGCGCTGCAGCCGCCGGGCTCCTTCAAGATCCGCGGCATCGGCTTCGCCTGCGAGGAGTACGTACGGCGCGGCGCGACCCGCTTCATCTCTTCCTCGGGCGGCAACGCGGGCATCGCGGCGGCCTACGCCGGCCGCCGGCTGGGCGTGCCGGTGCTGGTGGTGGTGCCCGAGACCGCCACCGCGCGCGCCAGGGAACTGATCCGGCGCGAGCGCGCCGAGGTGATCGTGCACGGCGCCTCGTTCCAGGAAGCGAACGCGCACGCGCAGGCGCTGGTCGGCGCGCATGACGCCTTCATCCATCCCTTCGACGATCCGCTGCTGTGGCAGGGCCACGCGAGCATGATCGACGAGGTCGCGCGCGCCGGCCTCGTGCCGGACGTGGTGGTGCTGTCGGTGGGCGGCGGCGGCTTGCTGTGCGGTGTGCTCGAGGGCCTGCACCGTAACGGCTGGACCGACGTGCCGGTGGTCGCGGTCGAAACCGAGGGCGCCGATTCCTTCGCCCAGTCGGTGATGGCGAACCGGCGCATCGAGCTGCCGCGCATCGCGAGCATCGCCACCTCGCTCGGCGCGCGCCAGGTGTCGCAGCAAGCCTTCGGGTGGATCGCCAGGCATCCGATCCGTAGCAGGGTGGTGTCGGACCGGACCGCGGTCGAGGCCTGCATGCGCTTCATGGACGACCATCGCGTGGTGGTCGAACCGGCCTGCGGCGCGTCGCTGGCCGTGGCCTACGATGGCGAGGCGCTGGCCGGATTCAAGACGGTGCTGGTGATCGCCTGCGGCGGCGTCACCGCCACCGTGGCGCAGCTGCAGGCCTGGGCCGCGCAATAAGCCCCGCCAGGGCCTATAAGCCGAAGATGATGGTGGCGATCTTGTCGTACACCGGATAGGCCGATGGCCCGGCGTTCGGCCAGCCGATGATGTCGAAGTGGTCGTAGGCCCGCGCGGCCTGGGTGTAGGCGCCCATGCCGTGTTGGCCGAGCGAGGGCAGCACCCATTCGCCGGCCGTGGCCTTGAGGAAGATGGTCATGTCGCCGCGCGGGTATTGGTAGGCCGGCTTTTGGCGCGGCGCCAGGAAGCGGTCGGTCCGGTCGCCGATCCGGCAGCAGGCGCTGCCGGCCTCGGTGGCGCTGGTGCCGATCGAGTAGTAGTAGACGTGGGGCGAGGTCTTGACCCAGGCGTTGAACGCGCGCGCGCCGTCCGGCCCCAGCTCCCACTGCGCCGAATCGTGATTGGCGGTCTGCCAGAACTTGTCGCCGCTGCCGAAGTGTTCGAGGCCGGCATTGCGGATGTCGCTCGCGCCGCCGCCCGCCAGCAGGGCGATCTCGCCGGCCCACACCGACAGGCGCGGCATGAAGTCGAGCACCGCGTCGCGCAGCGTGGTGCCGTTGTGCGGCGAGGCGATGCTGGTGACGCTGCGCACCCAGCCGATCTTCCCGCCCCGGTACAAGTCGCCGCCGCCTTCGTCGCCGTCGGGCGAGCCGTTTTCGAGCAGCTCGACCAGCGCGCGGATGGTCGGCCCGCCCTGGCTGTGGCCGACCAGGTGGATCGGATGGCGCTCGTCCCAGGCCGGGTAGAGCGCGAGCGGATAGTGCTGCGGATTGTCGGCCGGATCGGCGGCCCAGCATTTGCCGGGCGGCTGCTGCAGTGCAGCGCGCCATACTCGGCGTAGCGCGCGCTGTGCCGGCTGCCGTAGTCGACGCAGCCGCCTTTGATCTGGTAGTACAGCTCGGCCGCGCGGTCCCAGTTGGAGCTGACCGGGCCGACCCCGGCCACCACCACTTGGTGGGCGCCGCCGAAGGCGCGCATGTGGGCCGCGATGTCGTTGAAGCCGCCCCAGTATTTAAAGCCGCTTTCCTTGAATTTGTCGGGACCGAAGCCGAGGAAGCCGTGCACCAGCACCACCGGGTAGTTGTTGGCCGCCTGCGCCGCTTGGGCGGCCAGCAGGGTGGTCAGGATGAGCATCGGTGCGAGTGCGCGTGGCGGCATGATCCTGACCTTCGTGGCTTGTCGATCCTACAATGGTAGCGTATTGACTCCTGGCGGGATAGCTGTTCGCATTAACAGGACCGGCTGGCCGTAATGCGTGTTGCACCAGCCGTATTTGTCGATCACGTGGCGCGGCATGTCGGCGCTGGCCGGCACTTGCGCGAAGCCCATGCCGGCGTACAGGCTTTCGAGCTCGGCGAAGGGCAGGCAGTAGACGGTCTGGAAATCGGGCTGGGCCAGCAGGAAGGCGATCAGGCGCCGCGCCACGCCGCGTCCCTTGTAGTCCTCGAACACCAGCATGCCGCCCAACTCGCCGACCCCGGGCGCCAGCGGCACCATGCGGCCGAAGCCGGCCACCGCGCCGTCGATCTCGGCCAGCGCGATGCGGTCGCGGGCGGTCGAACGCACGAAGTCCACCTCGGCGTAGCGCTGGTTGATCCAGTCAAGTTCGGCCGGGCGTGCCCAGCGCAGGGAAAAGTTCGGTTCGCTCATGGCGGCAATTATAAAGCGCCGGCGGCCGAAGCGGTTCCGCCCACCGCACCGGCGCCGGCCGCCGCTTCCGTGGGCGCGGCCGGGTCGCCCTTCCACACCACGTTGTCGTCCACCGAGTACAGCTGGCAGGGCTGGCCGCTGCGCCGCGAGCAGGTCTCGAGCGCGCGCGCGTCGGGATCCTCGCCTTCCTCGGCCCAGCACCAGGCGCCGGTGGGCGATACGGCGAACGCGCGCGGCGTCGTCTTGGCGAGATAGTCGCGGTAGGCGAGGCGGCCGTTCTCGCTGAGGTAGGGCACGGCGCCGACGTCGTCCAGCGCGGCGAAATTACTCTTCGGCAGGGAGGGCGCGGCCTCCACCGCATACAGTTCCTTGGTCGGCATGCCGATCTGCCGCAGGAAGCGTTCGGTCTCGCCCCACCAGATTTTTTCGCCGTCGCGGCTGGCGAGCATGCCGTGCGAATCGCGCTTGAAGGCGCCGTATTCGACCAGGCGCGCGTGGCCGCCGGCGCGCTCGAAGGCGTCGTGCAGGCGGCCCACCAGGTCCGGCCCGAACAGCGAGTCGTTGGCGCCGTACATCCACAGGCTGGCGATCTTGCTAGCCGCGCCGTAGTCGGCGAAGGCGTGCACCAGTGCCGAGCGCCAGTCGCAATGGGCGCCGTCGTCGCGCAGGCCGCCGGCGAAGTTGATCAGGCCGCGCACGCCCGGCACCTGCTGGGTGCCCAGCGCCAGTGTGGCCAGTCCGCCGTAGGACTGGCCGGCCACCACGATGCGGTCGGCGTCGACCCAGTCCTGTTCGCGCGCGTAGCGCACGGCGTCGAGGATGTCTTCGGCCTGGCCGTAGCCGTTGGCCGTCATGTCGCAGCCGTGGTCGTGGTAGCGGCCGGTGGAGTTGGCGAAGCCCTGGCGCATCGGCACCATCACCGCGTAGCCGCGCTTGACGAAGGCGGTGGCCATGAAGATGAAACGGTCGCGCGGCTGGCGGTTGGGCGCGCCGGCGTCCTTGCCGTGGTTGATGATCAGCAGCGGAAACGGACCCGGTCCGTTCGGCTGGAACACCGTGGTTTCCATCATCGCCTGGCGGGTCGGGCCGGCGGGGATCAGCACGATGTGTTCGTTGAGACGGTAGTCCAGCGGCAGCTCTTGTTCAACTGCCAACGACGGGAGCAAGGTCAGGCACAGGAGGAAGGCGGATGCAAGTGTGCGAACAGATGAGCGGACGCTGGACATAAAGGAATAGGGCGAATCGTGAAGTTGATTTCCTAGCGGAATATCTTGATTCTAAGCACCCTGAATTTCCAGAGCAATACCCGAATGTCAATTCTGAGCAGTAAATCCGCGGGCGTGAACAGAAAGATACGGCGCCAAGCCTGCGCCGCCGGCCGCACCATGCTCCTACAATCGTCCGGTGGCAGGGCGAGCACTTTTTCAACCGTGAGGGAGGAGAACGATCATGATCAACATTGCTGTCATCGTGGGAAGCACGCGGCCGGGACGCAAGGCCGATGTGGTGGGCCGGTGGGTGCTCGAGCTGGCCAAGCTGCGCAACGACGCCAACTACGAGCTGGTGGACATCCAGGACTTCCACCTGCCGCTGCTCGACGAGCCGGTGCCGCCGTCGCTGAACCAGTACACCAAGCCGCACACCCAGGCCTGGGCCGAGAAGATCGCCGGCTTCGACGGCTTCGTGTTCGTCACAGTTTCGTGTTCGTCACGCCGGAGTACAACCACGGCACCTCGGGCGCGCTGAAGAACGCGATCGATTTCCTGTACAAGGAATGGAACAACAAGGCCGCCGGCTTCGTCGGCTACGGCAGCGCCGGCGGCGTGCGCGCGGTCGAACACCTGCGCCTCGTGATGGGCGAACTGCAAGTGGCCGACGTGCGCGCGCAGGTCGCGCTGTCGCTGTACACCGACTTCGAAAACTTCACCACCTTCAAGCCGGCGGCGATGCACGAAAATGCGGTCGGCACCATGCTCGACCAAGTGGTGGCGTGGAGCGGCGCCTTGCAGGTGCTGCGCAGCTAAGGCCGGCGCGGCGTTGTTTTTCGCCCCAAATTTGTGCATCGCACGATAAGTTTCCCTATGGCTTTGCTGCGGGACAATGTAATCTCGCTATGGAACAACGCGCGTGGGAAGCGATGCATTTATGAAAAATCTTAGAATCGGCACCCGTCTCGCATGTGGTTTTGCCATCGTCATGCTGCTGCTGGTGGCGCTGACCGCGATCAGCATATGGCGCATGCACGGCGCCAGCGTCAAGACGGACGAACTGGTCAATGTGAAAGTCAGGGACGAGCGCTTGATCGACGAGTGGTCCAAGGTCATCGAGGTCAACACCGCGCGCACCACCACGGCGTGGAAGGTCAGCGATGCGGCCGACCAGAAGGCGATCGAAGAGCAGATGAAGGGCTCGTCGGCGCGCGCCACCGACATCCAGACCGTGCTCGGCGAGACCCTGCAGGAGCCGGCCGCCAAGACGCTGCTGGGCAAGGTGTTCGATACCCGCAAGGCTTACCTCACCGCGCGTGCCGAGGTGTTCAAGCAAAAGGCCGCCGGCAATATGGACGCCGCGCGCGACATCTTCGAGAAGGACATGGTCGGCAAGCGTGATCTCTACCTCGCCGCGCTGCACGACTTGTCGGAAGCCCAGCGCAAGCAGCTGGACCAGATCGCGGCCGAGATCGCGGCCCAATACCAGAGCGGACGCACGCTGCTGATCGCCATCGGCGCGCTGGCGATCTTGATCGGCGCCGGCTGCGCGTGGTGGATCACGCGCTCGATCACCGGGCCGCTGAACGAGGCGGTGCGGGTGGCCGAGACGGTGTCGGCGGGCGACCTGACCAGCAATATCGTGGTCGACAGCGACGACGAAACCGGCAAGCTGATGAGCGCGTTGAAGATCATGAACGATAGCCTGGTCGCGATCGTCGGCGAAGTGCGCATCGGCACCGACACCATCGCCACCGCGTCCAGCGAGATCGCCATCGGCAATATGGACCTGTCCTCGCGCACCGAGCAGCAAGCCGCGTCGCTGGAAGAAACGGCCTCGTCGATGGAACAGCTGACCACCACCGTCAAGGTCAATGCCGACCACGCGCGCGAGGCCAACCAGCTGGCGATCGCCGCGTCCGAGGTGGCGATCCGCGGTGGCGCGGTGGTGGCCGACGTGGTCGCGACCATGGGCTCGATCAACGATTCCTCGCGCAAGATCGTGGACATCATCAGCGTGATCGACGGCATTGCGTTCCAGACCAACATCCTCGCGCTGAATGCCGCGGTGGAGGCGGCGCGCGCGGGCGAGCAGGGGCGCGGCTTCGCGGTGGTGGCGGCCGAGGTGCGCAACCTCGCCCAACGCTCGGCGGGTGCGGCCAAGGAAATCAAACAGTTGATCGGCGACTCGGTCGGCAAGGTCGACGCCGGCTCGCGCCTGGTCGACGAGGCCGGCAAGACGATGATGGACGAAGTGGTGGCCAGCATCGGCCGCGTGACCAGCATCATGCGCGAGATCAGCGGCGCCAACGACGAGCAGCACGCGGGCATCGAGCAGGTCAACGATGCGGTGGCGCAGATGGACCAGGTCACGCAGCAGAACGCCGCGCTGGTGGAAGAAGCGGCGGCCGCGGCGGCGTCGATGCAGGACCAGGCGGCGCGGCTGCTGGAAGTGGTGAGCACCTTCAAGCTCGACCGGCGGGCAGCGGCGCCGGGCAGGCGGCCGGCGATGGCGCCGCCGCGTCCGGCACGGTCGCTGATGCAGGCCGCGCCCACGCTGGCCGTGGCCGACGACAAGTGGGAAGTGTTCTAGTCCGCTTGCGCTGCCATGCACATGAGTACATCACCAGCTCCGCGGCGCGCGATGTGCGCGGCCTGCCTGCGCGCTGCATCGGCCTGCATGTGCCGCTGGATCGCGCCGGTCCATGCCGCGGTCGAACTGCTGATCCTGCAACATCCCCTGGAGGTGGCGAACGCCAAGGGCAGCGCACGCCTGTTGCATTTGAGCTTGCCGGGAAGCCGGCTGGTGGTGGGCGAGCTGTTCGATCCGCAGATCCTGTCCGGCCTGCTGACCGCGGGCGGACGTAAGCCGCTGCTGCTGTATCCGGCCACGCCGGGCACGGCCGCCGCGGCGCCCGACCCGGCCATGTTGGGCACGCCGTCCGCGCTGCGGCTGGTGGTGCTGGACGGCACCTGGCGCAAGAGCCGCAAGATGCTGCATCTGAACCCGCCGCTGCACGAGCTGCCGCGGCTGGCGCTGCACGGCATGGCGCCGTCGCGCTACCGCATCCGCAAGGCGCATGCTCCCGACCAGCTGTCCACCCTCGAAGCCGCCTGCCACGCGCTGGCCCAGCTCGAAGGCGATGCCTTCCAGCCTGTGCTGGCGGCGTTCGACGGCTTCGTGGCCGAACAGGCGGCGCGCGTAACGACGTTCGGTCCTTGACCTTGAAAACCTGGAGGCCGGCCTCGGGAACCTGGGCGCTCCTGGTATGCACCACATGGAATTGCTGCAGCGAGGGCACACATAGGTCGAGGTCTTGCCGCCAAGGGTATCGATGTGCTGGACCAGCCGATAAGCGTGGTCGCACGCGCGGTCCTTGCCATTGCCTTCGTCCCGGCCTAAAATACTGTATATTTATACAGTATTGAGGTGCGCCATGCCCGACCGCGAGAACGACTTCGAGGTGCAGCCCATGCTGCCGCCGGCGCCGCTGGCCGCGCGCAAGGGCCGCGGCGCGGTGTCCAACATCCAGGGCCGCTACGAGGTCAACGGGCGCGAAGGTTTCGACGACGGCTGGACCCATGACGAGGAGCACGAGGCCGCGCCCGCGCTCAAGACGCAAGTCACCGACGAGTACGCCAAGACGATCCTGACTCGCAACACCTCGCCCGACATCCCGTTCAGCGTCTCGCTCAACCCCTATCGCGGCTGCGAGCACGGCTGCATTTACTGCTTCGCGCGGCCGACCCACAGCTACCTCGGCCTGTCGCCCGGCCTCGATTTCGAAAGCCGGCTGTTCGCCAAGGTCAACGCGCCCGAGCTGTTGCGGCGCGAGCTGGCCAGGCCCTCGTACGTACCCGACAACATCGCGCTCGGCGTCAACACCGACGCCTACCAGCCCTGCGAGCGCCAGCTCGGCATCACGCGCCGCGTGCTCGAAGTGCTGCACGAGTGCGAGCATCCGGTCGGCCTGATCACCAAGTCCTCGCTGATCGAACGCGATATCGACCTGCTGGCCGCGATGGCGGCCAAGCGCCAGGCCTGCGCCGCCATCACCATCACCACGCTCGACCCGGCGATCGCGCGCACGCTGGAGCCGCGCGCCGCCAGCCCCGCGCGGCGGCTGCGCACGATCCGCACGCTGACCGACGCCGGCATCCCGGTCAGCGTCAGCGTGGCGCCGATCATCCCTTTCGTCACCGAGCCCGAGCTGGAGAAGGTGCTGGAGGCGGCGCATGCGGCCGGCGCGGTGAGCGCGCATTACGTGGTGCTGCGCCTGCCGTGGGAGATCAATCCCCTGTTCCAGGAATGGCTGCAGACGCACTTCCCCGAACGCGCCCAGCGCGTGATGAACCGGGTGCGCGACATGCGCGGCGGGAAGGACTACGACAGCGATTTCGCCACCCGCATGCACGGCGAGGGCGTGTGGGCCGACCTGATCCGCCAGCGCTTCACCAAGGCCGTCGAGCGGCTCGGCATGGGCGGCAGCATGACGCGCCGCTTCGACCAGCTGGACGCCTCGCGCTTCAAGCGCCCGCTGGTGGTGCCGCCGTCGGCGGGCAAACAGTGCGGCAACGCCACCGGCCAGCTCGACCTGTTTTGAGTTAGGATTGCGGGATCGTCAATTCAGGAATCTTAAGTCATGGCAGAACGGGACGCGGAGCAGCCGGTGGCCGAGAAGGTGGTATTCGTAGGCGCCGAATCGACCGGCAAATCGACCTTGGTCGAGCACCTTGCACGCGAGTTCGACACCGCCTGGGTCCCCGAGATCGGGCGCTTCGTGTGGGAAGAAAAGCAGGGCGACTTGAACGCCGGCGACTACCTCGACATCGCGGTCATGCACCGCCAGGCCGAGACCGAGGCCTTGCAGCGCGCGCGGCGCTACCTGTTCGTCGACACCAGCGCGCTGACCACGCTGCTGCTCGGCTACTGCTTCGGCCACATCGACCAGGCGCCGCCCGAGCTGCTGAAGTACGCCGACGATTGCAAGGACCGCTACGCCCATCATTTCGTCTGCGCCGACGACCTTCCCTTCGAGCAGGACGGCGTGCGCGAGAGCGCGGCCTGCAGGTGCGCGACGTGCTGGCCGCGCGCGCTGCCTAGCGCCGACGCCTAGGACGCGAATTCCGCCAGGTGGCGCTCGATGGCGAAGACGTGCGCATCGTCCTTGCCCAAGGCGCGCAGCGCGTGCGCGAGCTCGACCAGATAATCCCGATTGCATCCGCTCGGGCCGCGCGCCGCCGCGATCTGGCGCGCGATGTCGCGCTCGCTTGCCGGGCCGAGGAAGGCCGCGTTGTCTTCGGTCGCGATGTAGACCAGGCCTTCCTCGCTGCCGCCGTCGTCGAAATGGATCTCGATCGCCAGCCGCAGGTAGCCGTTCTTTTCGCGATGGTCGAGGTGGGCGAATTCTTCGGGCGTGACCAGGTAGGCCATGCCGGCGCACACCGCGTCCGGCGCCG